>Ga0123356_10003176_pt1 | contig 17271 bp, 12 predicted proteins | sample TergutEmb28metaG_2_FD_92546 | JGI IMG/M metagenome (GOLD analysis project Ga0123356, IMG submission 92546) | Embiratermes neotenicus P3 segment gut microbial communities from Petit-Saut dam, French Guiana - Emb289 P3 | ecosystem: Host-associated > Arthropoda: Insects > Digestive system > Gut ...
AGCCACGGTAGCGGAGGATCCCCGCGTCACCGTCGATATAGGTGATCTCGGAGGCGCACGCGGCCGTGTTGACGAAGCCGGGGTCAAGCGTGACCAGACCGGTCGTCGACAGCAGCTTCGTCACCTCAATGCCTGCGGAACCCTCGGAGGCGGCTTTGACGGGCAGGTCAAGTTCACCGTCGTCGGCATATCGCAGCGCTACTTTGCCGATACCAGACGATGCTTCGGGCATTCGCGGTCCCTTTCACGCTTCCTCACGGGGGACGCGCGTCTGTTGAACGGCCGGGATCGCCGACCGCGGCACGGCCCCGCAGGGGTCCAGAAAACTTACTTTGCACGCTAGTACGCGTTACGTGGTTGAGATACCAGGATGACATGGGACAACCGTCACACCCGGCGTCCCCCCGGCTTACGCTTTTGGGCATGAGGTTCGCCATCGCTATACCGCAGGTGTACCCGGACGGATCGTTCTCTCCCGAGGACTTTCGTCACTACTTCGCCCGAGTCGAAGAGCTCGGCGTGTACGAGAGCGCATGGACGCAGGAGACGCCGCTCAGTTCCGAGCCCCAGCTCGCGCCCCTGGAAGTGATGACCTACGCCGCGGCATGCAGCACGACGCTGCGGCTTGGCTGCACGGTGTTCGTGACCACGCTGCACTCCCCCGTGCACCTGGCCAAGGCGCTGGCCTCGCTCGACCAGCTATCCGGCGGCCGGGTCGAAGTCGGGGTCGGGTCCGGCGGGCCGCGACGGCCGTTCGCCGCGTTCGGGATGTCGCCGGACCGGTACGTGGCGCGATTCACCGAGGGCATCAACCTGATGAAGGCCCTGTGGACGGAGCCGCAGGTGACCTTCGACGGGGAGTTCTTCCAGCTCGCCGGGGCCGCGATGGAGCCCAAGCCGTTCCAGAAGCCGTTCCCGCGGCTGTGGTTCGGCGGGTCGGCCGAGGCGGCGGTGCGGCGCGGGGTACGGCTGTGCGACGGGTTCTTCGGTGCCGGGTCGTCGACGACGGCGGCGTTCGGCACGCAGGTCTCCGTGGTGCGGGACGCGCTGGCGACGGCCGGCCGTATGGAGGGGTTCGGTCCCGGCGAGTTCCCGGTCGCCAAGCGCATCTACATCGGGGTGGACCCGGCCGACAGCTCGCGGGCGCGATCGCGGGTGAACGCCGCGCTCGATGCGATGTACGGCCAGCCGGTGCCGGCGATCCAGGCGGCGGCGGTGGCCGGGACGGTGACCGAGTGCGTCGCCGGGGTCCGCGCGGTGATCGAGGCCGGCGCGGAGCTGATCCTGTTCACGCCGGTGTTCGACGTGGCCGAGCAGATGGAGCTGATCGCGGCGGAGCTCATCCCGCAGCTCGGCTGACACCGGCTGAGGCTTGGAGGGTCTGACACCGGCTGATCCCCGGGGGCCTGACACGCCCCCCGTGCGGCCCAGGCGTCCGCACAGCGGGGCCCGGTCAGCTGCCGACGGGGTGCCAGACCGTCTTGGTCTCCATGGTGGCGAACATGCGCTCGAGGCCGGGCTCGGCGAACCAGTCGGCGGCTGGCAACCGGACCACGCGCTTTAGCGTGCCCGCCGCCGCCACGGCCAGGTCGTCGGCCAGCGCGCCGGGTGCGCCCGCCAGGTCGATCGCGTTCACGTCCTGGTGCGCGGCCAGCCAGGGCGCGATCTCGGCGACCTCGCCGGTGAGCACGTTCACCACCCCGCCGCCCAGCCGCGCGCCCGCGAGCACTTCAGCGAGGGCCACGGCGGGCAGCGCGTACCGCTCGCTGGCGATGACGACCGCGGTGTTGCCGCTGACGATCGCGGGCGCGACCACACTGACCAGGCCGAGCAGCGCGCTGTCGCGGGGGGCGAGCACCGCCACCACGCCAGCAGGCTCGGGGACGGAGAAACTGACGAACGGGCCCGCCACCGGGTTAGCTGACCCGCGGACCTGGCCGAGCTTGTCCGCCCAGCCCGCGTACCAGACCCAGCGGTCTACTGCCGCCTCAACCTCCGCGAGGGCCGCGTCGGATCCGGTCGCCACGGCTGCGGTCGCCCCCGCTCCGGTCTCGCCTGCTCCGGTCTCGCCTGCTCCGGTCGCAACGGCTCCGGTCGCAACGGCTCTGATCTCATCAGCTCCGGTCGGATAGGAGCGGCTCCCCGTCGCGCGCCTGATCTCGGCGGCGAACCGGTCACGGTACTCCTCGAGGAGCTCCGCGACCCGGTAGAGCACCTGGCCGCGCCACGCAGCGGCAGCGCCCGACCAGGCGGGGAAGGCGGTGCGTGCCGCGATGACCGCCTCTCGCGCGTCTTTCCCCGAAGCGAGCGCCACGCTCGCCAGGTAGCCGCCGTCAGCACCGTGGACGTCCATCGTCCGGCCGCTGTCCGAGCGGCGGAAGGCGCCACCGATGTAGAGCCGGTGGGTCGTGCGGATCGCGGGTTTCGCCTCGGCCGGCTGGCTGGGACTATCAGACATCGACCGTGCCCGGGATGTCGAGGTAGGCCTCCAGGCCGTGCCGGCCGCCGTCCCGCCCGAAGCCCGCCTCTTGATAGCCGCCGATCGGCGCGGCTGGATCGAACCGGTTAACGGTGTTCGCCCAGACCACCCCGGCCCGCAGCCGGGAGGCAAGCCAGGTGCTCAGCGATCCCCGCTCGGTCCAGACCGCCGCCGACATCCCGTAACGGGTGGCGTTGGCCAGTTCTACGGCCTCGTCCGGGGTGCTGAACGACGACACCGTGAGCACCGGTCCGGCGAGCTCCCCGCCTGCGATGCGGCTCTTGCCCGGCATCTCGGCGAACGGTGCCCCTGCCGCCAGTGCCGCAGTCGCCCGTCCGTCCGGCAGCGCTGCCTCAGTTGCCCGCGCGTCAGGCAAGGGTGCCTCAGTTGCCCATGCCGCAGTCGCCCGTGCGTCAGGCAACGCTGCCTCAGTTGCCCGTGCGTCAGGCGAGGGTGCCTCAGTTGCCCATGCTGCAGTCGCCCGTGCTTCAGTCAACAGTGCGTCATTCGCGCGTGCCTCAGCCGAGATCGTTTCTGCCAAGATCGCTTCAGCCGAGATCGCCTCGGTGAACATCGCGGGCTCGAACCAGAAGCCGCGGTCGGGAACCGAGCACGGTGCTGACCACCGGGTGCCGCCCGCCGCCTCGATGGAAGCAGCCAGGTCACGGACGCGCTCCAGCTGGGCCAGCGATGCGACCGGGCCGACGTCGGTGCCCATCTCGAGCGGGTCGCCGAGCCGCAACGCCAGCATCCGTCGCTTGATGGCGAGGATGAGGTCGGCGGCGACCGGCGCCGCGACGAACAGCCGCCCGCCAGCTCCGCAGACGTGTCCCTGTCCGACGAACACGCCGCCGACGATCCCCTCGGCCGCCGCCTCGACGTCCGCGTCTGCGCAGACGATGTGCGCCGCCGCGCCGCCGAGCTCCAGGGTCAGCCCCTTGCCGGACAGCGCGCAGGCCCGCGCGAGCTCCCTGCCCACCTCGGCAGACCCGCTGAAGGCCACCTTGTCGAGTCCCGGATGGCCCGCGAGGAGCTGCCCCGTGCTGCCGTCGCCGGTCACGACGTTGACCACACCGGGCGGCAGACCGGCCTCGGCGCAGAGCTCAGCGAACGCCAGCGCGGTCAGCGGCGTCGTCTCAGCCGGCTTGAGGACTACGGTGTTCCCGCATGCCAAGGCCGGCGCCGCCTGCCAGGCCAGCATGACCAGCGGCGAGTTCCAGCCGATGACCTGGCCGACCACGCCGAGCGGCCGCGGCGCCGGACCGAACCCGGCGTAGCCGAGCTTGTCCGCCCAGCCGGCGTGGTAGAAGAAGTGCGCCGCCGCGAGCGGGAGGTCGCCGTCACGCGTCACGCGGACCGGCTTGCCGCTGTCGATCGTCTCGATGACGGCCAGCTCCGCGGCCCGTTCCCGCAGCAGGCGTGCGATCCGCAGCAGGTACCTGCCACGCACCCGTCCCGGCATCGCTGACCAGACGTGCTCGTAGGCATGCCTGGCCGCGGCGACCGCCCGGTCCACGTCGTCGGACGCCGCGTGCGTCACCTCGGCGAGAACCTCCTCGGTGGCAGGCGAGATCGTCTTGAAGACCGATGAGCCCGGAACGAAGTCGCCGCCGATAAACAGCCCGTAGGAGTCGCGCAGCGCCATCTGTCCATCCTCTCGCATCGGCGCGGCCGCCGCTGCTCGAACGCGTACCTCACCCGGCGGTCACGGCGGCCTCGATTACCCGCCCGAAGGCCAGTACCTGCTCCTCCAGGCCACCGATGACCTGGAGGGAGGCGATAACGCCCGGAGCCGCCGGCACCGGCAGCGACAGCGCGGGCAGGCCGGCCAGGCTGGCCGGCACGGTCAGCGCGGTGAGCGAGAAACCATGGTGCCCGAGCAGCGGCGGTGTCCCGGCGAGGGTGGGGAGCACGAGCACGGGGAAGTCCGCGAGCAGCCCCCGCATGGTGGTCCGCACCGACTCCCTGGTGCGCTCCGCGGCCGCCCGGTCGGTGCGCGACAGCCGGGCTCCGATCTCGATGTTGCGCCTGACATGCGGGCTCAGCTGATCCAGGTACTGCATCAGATAGGCGTTGGTGCGGAAGCCCTCGCCGTCGATGATCACGCCGGAGGCGACGTTCGCCGCCCCGGCGTCGAACGCCGGCAGCGGGGTCACCGCCACCCCCGCCGCGGCAAGGGCCCGGTCGACTGCCTCGTCCACGGCGGGATCCACGCCGTCGGGCAGGCCGGTGATCGCGAGCCGCCCGGCGACGAGCGCCACGGGCGCGGCCAGCACCGTGAAGGAGGGCTCGATGAGCCGCATCCCGAGTTCCAGCGCCGCCACGTCCGGCCCGATCGGGCCGACGGTGTCCATCGACGGCGCCAGCGGGTAGATGCCTTTCACCGGGATGCGGCCGAACGCGGTCTTGAGGCCCGCCACGCCACAGCAGGCGGCAGGGATGCGGACCGAGCCGCCGGTGTCGGTGCCAAGCGCGACGTCCGCCTCTCCCAGCGCCACCGCCACCGCTGACCCGGTCGACGAACCACCGGGCAGCCGCCTGGGGTCGAGCGGGTTGACTGGGGTGCCTGCCCAGTGGTTCACGCCGCTCGCCGACCAGCTCAGCTCGGTCAGGCTGGTCTTGCCGACGATCCGGGCGCCAGCCTCACGGGCCGATGCGACCACCGCGGCGTCGACCATCGCGGGGTCGGCCATCTCCGCGACGACGGGGCAGCCAGCGGTCGTCGGCACGCCCAGCACGTCGATGGAGTCTTTGACCGCGAGCCGGGGGCCAGGGCCTTCGCTGGCCAGCCGGATCACCCAGGTGCCCATGGACCCATCATTGCGCGGCAAGCCGGAAACCCAATGCGCGGCCGGCAACATAATTATGGGTGATTGTTCGCATCGTGTGACGGCTGCGAGGGATGCCCCGAGTGCGGTTACCAGGCGTTATCCTTGCCGTCATGCGTTCGGCTCGGGTAGCGGTGGTCCTCGACGTCTGCTGCGTGCTCATCTTCGTGATCATCGGCCGGGCCAGCCACACCAAGGGCGAGAGCCTGGCCGGGATCGCCTCGACGTCCTGGCCGTTCCTGTGCGGCCTCGCGGTCGGCTGGGCCGCTTCCCGTGCGTGGCGGCGCCCGCTCGCCCTGCGGCCCGCTGGCGTTGCCGTGTGGCTGTGCACCGTGGTCCTCGGCATGGTCTTGCGGGTCATCTCCGGCCAGGGCACTGCTGTCGCGTTCATCGGGGTCGCGCTGGCCTTCCTCGGGCTGTTCTTCCTCGGCTGGCGGCTGGTCGGGAAACTGGTCGCGCGCTAGAAGTGGTCCGCGCCGGCCGTGACAGGCTGCGGGCGCGGGTCAACGGGAGTTCGCAGTCCGGCTCGTTCCTCGCCGGCTCGGCAGGCTGGCATCCGTCAGCGCCTATCCTGCCTGGGACGGGCTCTGCGGCGGCGCGGGGAGGGCCCTGCGGGCGGGCGGGTCCAGCTCGCGCTCGGCCGAAGACGACCCAGGCTGTGCCGCCGACTCGATGGGCGCCGCGCTCTGCGGCGGTGCCGCGGGCTGGGCGAGCGGCGGGGCCGAGTCCACTGACCTGGCCTGCTCCGATGGCCCGGCCGACTCCGATGACCCGGCCGACTCCGATGACCCGGCCGACTCCGATGACCCGGCCGACTCCGATGACCCGGCAGGCTCCGATGACCCGGCAGGCTCCGATGATCCGGCAGGTTCCGATAGCCCGGCAGGCGCTGGTGGCCCGGGCGGCTCCGGTGGCGGGGTGGATGGCCCCGCTGGCCGGGCTGGCTCCGACGGCCGGGATGGCTCTGCTGGCGCTGGGCCGGGTGGCCCAGGGTCGGGTGGGGCGACCGGCGGGGCGGCGCGGACCGCCTCGGTGTAGGCGGCGCGCAGCTTAGCGAGCTCGCTCTCCGGGTCGGTGAACCAGGCCGTGGACCAAAGCCGGTGGACCCGCCAGCCGAGCCGCTCCAGGTGCTCCTTGCGGAGCCGGTCCCGGTCGCGGACGCTGCCTGAGTCGCGGTAGCCGGCTCCGTCGGCCTCGATGGCGAGGATCATCCGGGACGGGTCGTCTGGATGCGCCGCGGCGAAGTCCACCCGGTAGCCGCCGACGCCGTACTGCGGTACCACGGTGATGCCAAGTTCGGCCAGCCGGGCCGCGACGTTCGCGGCGAACGCGCCAGTACCGGTCATGGCGCCGGGCTCGTCCGGCTGGCCGCCTCGGTGGCCGTCGGAGGGTACGCCGCCCGCCTCGGCGGGGACACCGCCGGCGCGGGCATATTCCAGGTACTCGGCGAGCATCCGGGCGCCGGGAGCGGTGAGCCGGGATGGGTCCACGTCATGGCTGGCGAACGAGCTGACCACGGTGAGCCGGCGCCGGGCCCGGGTCGCGGCGACGTTCAGCCTGCGTTCGCCCCCGGTTCGCAGCAACGGGCCCCACTGGTAGCGCATCCGGCCGTCCGGGTGCCTACCGTAGCCGACCGAGATGATGATCGCGTCTCGCTCGTCGCCCTGCACCCGCTCCAGGTTCTTGACGAAGAACGGCTCCGGCACGTCCTCGGCGAAGAACGCCTCCAGGTCCTTGCCGCCAGGCTTCGAGGCGGCGGTCCCGAGTTCCGCGCGCAGCGCGGTGTCGATCCGCTCCGCGTGCCGGACGCCGAGGGCGATGACGCCCAGTGATTCGGCCGGCCTGGTCCGCGCGTGCTCGAGGATGAGGCTGATCACCTCGGCGACCTCGGCATCGGCGTTGTCCGCGACCACGTGCCGCAGGACGTCGTCGCGGGCCACGCCGGGGAACGTGGTGAGCGCGCCGCCGTAGATCCGCTCGTTGGAGAACGCCACCAGGCGCTCGTCCCGGCTGCGGTAGTGCCAGCTGAGCGGTGCGGTCAGCAGCAGCGGGCGGAGCGCGTCCAGCACCGACTCGAAGCCCGCCTCGAACGAGACGGTCCCGTCGCCGAACTCACCGTCGTCGTCACCGTCCGGGTCGGGGTCGCCCGGGTCAGCCTGGCGGAAAAAGCTGGTCGGCGGGAGCTGGCGGTCGTCACCCGCGACGACGACCTGGTGCGCCCGGATGATCGAGCCGATGGCGTCGGCGGGCACGACCTGGCTTGCCTCGTCGAAGATCACCAGGTCGAACAGCCGGGCGAGCGGCAGCACCTGGCTCACCATCAGCGGGGACATCGCCCAGCAGGGCTTCGCGGCGAACAGCACGTCGCCCGCCTGGTCAAGGAGCCGGCGCAGCGGCAGGTGACCGCGGCGCAGCGCCGCCTGCTTCCGGATCACCCGGGCCTGGAGCGGGTGCTCGTCAACCGTTTCGCGCAGCCGCCGGGCCCACACCCCGCGCACCCGGGCGCGGTTGGCCGCCAGGTGCTCGGCGTCCTTGCGGCGGAACTCCGCGGCGATCTCATCCAGACCCGTGCCGCTTTCCGCGGCGTAGTCCGGGTCGCTGACCCGGATCTGGTCGAGCACTGCCCGGTACCACGCCCAGTCGAAGGCGGCGGCGACCAGGTCGGGGTCCTCGCTGCCGAGTTCGTCGAGAACAGGCGCCAGGCCGAAACGGGTGAACCGGCCGGCCAGCTCGTACAGCCTCGGCAGCCGCCACGGGGTCTCCTGGTCGGCCGCCAGCGCTGCCACCGCGGCGTCAGGTTCGGAGTCCGCACCCGCCAGCGGTGCGAACGCAGCCAGGGCGGTGATCTGACCCGTGTAGTCCTGCCAGGCCCGCGCCAGCGCCGGCCAGCTGGCCGGCAGCCGCGGCTCGGCGCCCGCCGCCATGCCGGGGAGGGCCTGCCAGGCCTCGCGGGCCGAGCGGCGCAGCGTCCGCCGCTCCAGGAAGCCGTGGCCCCCTTCCCCCGCCTGCAGGACCAGGGTGAGCGCGGCGATCAGCTCGGCTCGTTCGGAATGACGGTTGTAAGCATCGGCGGGCAGGGACAGTTCGCGACACGCGGCGGCCAGCCGGGTGGCCAGCTGCGGCGCCGTGCGGTTGGCGAGGGTCGAGGCGAGCGAGATCGCCTCGCGGGCCTGCTCGCGGGTGCGCAACGGGGCGCCGAACCACGGGGTGGCCTCGGGGCGGAACGCGAAGCCGCCAAGACGGGTGAACTCGCGAAGCTCGTCGCGCAGCTCTTCGGCCAGCTCGGGGGTGATCCGTTCCGGTTCGGCGAGGCTCACCGATACGCGTGCCTCCGCCGGGACTCCGAGCAGGGCGGACTGTACGTCGTAGGCGGTCAGGCCCCACGGCTGGTGCCGCCGGTGCAGCGCGCTGGCGTGCCGCGTCAGCCGTCGCTGCCGGTCGGCCAGCCTGCGGTGCAGAGCCGAGGTGTCTGGCGTCGTCGCATTGTGCGCCTGGTCGATGGCGGCGCCAAGGTTCGCGGCTATCCGCTGCCGGTCGCGGGCACCGTCGTGGATGTCGAGCACGAGGTCGGCCAGGCCGACCACGGCGAGACGGGAGTAGACGGCGTCGATCGCGGCTCGCTTTTCCGCCACGAAAAGCACCTTGCGGCCCCGGGCAACCATCGCGGCGATCAGGTTGGCGATGGTCTGGGACTTGCCGGTGCCGGGCGGGCCGTGAATGACCAGGCTGCGGCCCGCCAGCACGGCCTCGATCGCGGCCCGCTGCGATGAGTCCGCGTCGAGGACGGAATAGTCGCTCGCGGGATCGTCGAGCGCCTGAGCGTCAGCTCTCGCGACGTCGCCTGCCAGATTGCCGCCTGCCGGATCGCTGTCTGCCCGATCGCTGTGTACCGGATCGGCGCCTGCGAGACTGTCGCATGCGGGACTGTCGCCTGAGGCACCGACGGCCTGCTGTGCCTGCGGGTCCCCCGCGATCGCGGCGACGAGGTCGCTGTCCGCGAGCAGGTCACCAGCTACCTCAAGGTCGCGGACCATGGGCAGCTTGGCGTAGGTGAAGGTGCCGATGACCTTCCGCCGGTCGATGCGGAAGCCGGGGATCTCGGCGTCATGCGCGGCCTTGGCGAGCTGGCCGGCGATGCGCTCGGGGTTCGGCCGGTCCACCACCGCGCCGAACACGGTGACCAGCTTGTGCAAGAGCACCGGGTTGACCTCGGTCTCATCGTCGAGGGTGAGGTCGAAGTCGTCGTACCGAGCCCGGGTGGGAGCGATGGTGAGCGGACGGAGCAGGACCGGCGCGGCCGGGTCGAGGAAGAGCTCGTCCCAGCGGGCCAGGCCGGTGGCCAGGTAGCCGGCCTTGATCCCGCGTTCTTCCTGTAGCTCGCGCGCCTTCCGGTAGATCGCCTGCATGCGGCGGATGGCGTCGGCCCGGGCGTCGGCGTCCGCGTCGGCCGGGAAAAGCTTGGTGAGCCGGGCACGGCCGGTCTTCTCGAATCGCTCCACGGCGTCCGGGTCGGCGAGCGCCAGGTCGAGCGTGCCGGCCCGGCGGTCTTTGTAGTACAGCAGCGTGTTCCGGCCACCGAGATCGGTCAGCGCGTCGATCCACTGGCGCTGGGCGGCGGCGACCAGGCTGAGGCGCTTCGCGTCGGTAGGCTCGCCGGATTCACACAGCTCGGGCAGTTCAGTCACGGGTCCCCTCCGCGCGGTCCTGGGGGCATTCCGCTACCCGGAGCCGGGCCCGGTAAACGGCTGGCGCGGACGTCGCGTTGACGGAGAGCAAGCGCGGATCATAAAGTGCTAGTTAACTAAGACACTAGGCGGTTCGATGATTAGCTTCCGGGTGGACGCGCAGTCCGGGGTGCCGCCCTACCTTCAGCTCGTGCGGCAGGTACGACAGGCGCTGCGGATGGGCCTGCTGGACGTCGGGGCCCAGCTGCCCACCGTGCGCGAGGTGGTCGCGGAAGTCGCGGTGAACCCGAATACCGTGCTCAAGGCCTACCGCGACCTGGAACGTGAGGGGCTTGTCGAGGCACGGGCCGGACAGGGCACGTTCGTGCGGCGGCGGCCATCCGGTCCGCCGCCGACTACGCATTCGCGGCTTGGCCGGTCACTCGCGCGCTGGGTGCTCGACGCACGGGAGGCAGGCCTCGACGACGAGGCGATTGAGTCGCTGCTGCGGGTCACCCTAAGCGCCGACGGCGCTGCGGGGCCGGCCGGGGAGCAGATCGCATGAGCGGCGAGCCAACCCGGCGGCTGACTGTGGCGGGCGGAGCGGGCGGCAATCATCAGCAGGACCTAGGGACCCAGGCGCCGGATATCGACGCGCCCGTCATCGGGACGCCGGTTACCGGAACGCCGGTTACCGGAACGCGGGTTGTCGAAACGCCGGTTACCGGAACACCGGTTATCGAAACACGAGGGCTGACGAAGCGGTACCGGCGGGTCACCGCGCTCGACGACTGCTCGATCACGGTGCCGGCGGGCCGGATCTGCGCGCTCGTCGGCCCCAATGGCGCGGGCAAGTCCACGCTGCTGCGGATGCTGGCCGGTCTCGCCCGGCCGACCAGCGGGTCGGTGACCGTGCTCGGCGCGGCACCGCGGCAGGACCCGGCCTTCCTGGCCGAGATCGGCTATCTCGCCCAGGACGTTCCGCTCTACCGGCGGCTGACCGCCGAGGACCACATCACCGGCGGCGCGCACGTGAACCGGCGGTGGGACGGCGCCGCGGCACGGGAGCGGCTGCGACTGCTCGGCGTCCCAGTCGACCGGCCCGTCGGCACGCTGTCCGGCGGGCAGCGGGCGCAGGTCGGGCTGGCGCTCGCGCTGGCCAAACGGCCCCGGGTGCTGCTGCTGGACGAGCCGGTCGCCGCGCTGGACCCGCTCGCGCGGCGGCACTTCCTCGCCACCCTGACCACGGCCATGGCGGACGCCGACGGCGGGCTTACGGTGCTGATGTCCTCGCACCTGATCACCGACCTGGAGCGGGTGTGCGACCACATCGTCGCGCTGACCGCCTCCCGGCTGCAGCTCTGCGGCGACATCGAGACGCTGCTCGCCGAGCACAAGGTCCTGGTCGGACCTCGTAAGGACACGGCCGCGGTCGAGCGGACCCACACCGTCGTGCAGGCGACGCGGACGGACCGGCAGGTGACGCTGCTCGTCCGGCTGAACGGTCCCATCCTCGACCCCGCCTACCAGGTCGCGGACGTAAGCCTGGAAGACCTCGTCCTCGGCTACATGGGTGCCGCCGCCACGTCCGCGTACGGGCACCTCAGCACCGTTGGAGCTGGCTGATGACCTGGGCTGGGGCTGAGGGGGCTAACCGCGGGCGGCCGCGGCCAGCAGCTCGAAGGAGTGCAGCCGGTCGGCGGGGTCGTAGGCCTGGGTGGTGATCATCAGCTCGTTGACCTCGGCGCGCTTGATGAGGTCACGCAGGCCCGCCAGCACCTCGCCGGGGTCGCCGATGTGCTGGGTGGACTGGCGGTCCTGCACAAAGGCGCGCTCGATGTCCGAGTAAGGGTAGGCGGCCGCCTCCTCCGGGGTGGGCATCCGGCCGGGGCGCCCCTGGCGGAGCCGCAGGAACGACAGGGCGGACGCGCCCGCCAGGAAGCGAGCGCGGTCGCCGGTGTCCGCGCACAGCACGGCGGCAGCGATCATCGCGTACGGCTTCGCTAGCGCCTCAGATGGGCGGAACGACTCACGGTAGAGCTCGAGCGCTGGCAGCGTGTTGGCAGGCATGAAGTGGTGCGCGAACGCGAACGGGATGCCGAGAGCGCCGGCGACCTGCGCGCTGTATCCGCTCGAGCCGAGCAGCCACAGATCCGGGGCGTTGCCCTCGCCGGGCACCGCCCGCACAGTCTGGTACGGGTGCCCCTCCGGCCACTGCCCGGTGAAGAAGCCGATCAGGTCGGTGAGCTGGCGGGGGAAGTCGTCGGGGCCGCGGTGCCGCAGCGCCTGTGCCGTTGCCTGGTCGGTGCCGGGCGCCCTGCCGATGCCGAGGTCGATGCGGCCAGGATGCAGGGCTTCGAGCATGCCGAACTGCTCGGCAACCACGAGAGAGGCGTGGTTGGGCAGCATGACGCCGCCGGAGCCGACCCGGATCGTCTGCGTGGCAGCGGCGATGTGGCCGATCAGGACCGGCGGCGACGAGCTGGCGATGCCGGGCATCCCGTGGTGCTCTGCCACCCAGAAGCGGGTGAAGCCGAGTTCTTCGGCGGTTTTGGCCAGGTCTATCGTGGCGCGTAGGGCCTCTCCCGCGGAAGAGCCGTCGGGGATGGGCGCCAGGTCGAGAATGCCGAGCGGAACGCCGTCTATGGTCAGGTTCGATCGCGGGTCAGCCACGGAAAGGGGCAACGTCGGCAGGCCCCGAGATCTTCCGCGTACCCAGCCCCGCCCGCCGCGAACAGGCGGAATGCCCGCTCACCAAAAGTCATCGATCGTTCGTCTCTACGTAACGGCGTCGTGGCTGAATTCGAACGCCGCGCAGGTGATCTTGTGGGCATGAGGATCGCGATCATTACGGAGTCGTTCCCGCCAGACGTAAATGGCGTCGCACACTGCGTAGTGCGCGTGGCTGAGAACCTGGCCCGCAAGGGCCATCACCCCCTGGTCATCGCCCCGGAGTCCGCGCGCGCCACCACGGACAGCGACGAGCAGTTCCCATATCCGGTGGAGCGGGTCCCGTCCATCCCGCTGCCCGGATACCGGAGCTTCCGGCTCGGCCTGCCGACGCCGAAGACCCGCCGTGCCATCACCAGGCATGGCACCGATGTCGTCCACCTCGCCAGTCCGGTCGCTCTCGGTGCGTGGGGCGCGCACGTGGCGGTCGCGATGGGCCTGCCGATGGTCGCCGCCTACCAGACCGACCTGCCGAACTACGCGCGCGCCTACCGGCTTGGCAAAGCCACCGAGGCCTTCGCCTGGCGCTGGCTGCGCGACATCCACAACGCGGCGGGCCGCACGCTCGCCCCGTCGAGCGTCACCGCCGCCGAGCTTGCCGAGCACGAGATCGAACGTGTCTGGCTCTGGGGCCGCGGCGTGGACACCGAGCGGTTCCACCCGGCCCGACGCGACGAGCGGCTGCGCGCGGAGATCGCCCCCAATGGCGAGGTCATCGTCGGCTACGTGGGCAGGCTGGCGGTCGAGAAGCGCGTTGACCTGCTGGTATCCCTCGCCGCACTGCCCGGCGTGAAGCTCGCTATCACCGGCGGTGGCCCGATGGAGGAGGAATTGCGCGCCGCTCTGCCCGCCGCAGCCTTCCTCGGCATGCGGCACGGCACGGACCTGGCCCGGATCTACGCGTCCCTCGATGTCTTCGTGCACACCGGGCCATTCGAGACGTTCGGGCAGACGGTGCAGGAGGCTGGGGCCAGCGGAGTGCCGGTCATCGCGCCCGCCGCGGGCGGCCCGCTTGACCTCGTGGACGACGGCGTGACCGGGTACCTGGTAACCCCCAGTGACCCGGACGCGCTCACCGCCGCGGTGCGCAAGCTCGTCGCCGACCCGGCACTGCGGGCGCGGTTCGGCGACGCGGCACGGCGACGGGTGCTCGGCCGGACCTGGCCCGCCCTCACCGACGAGCTGCTCGGCCACTATGCCGCCGTGATCGGCGCCAACACGGAACCAGTCAGGATGGCGGCGTGAGCAGGAGGCAGGTTGCGGATCGTACGTCTGGCTGACTATGTCGGGCCGCGTTCCGGCGGCATTCGCACCGCACTGCGTGAACTGGGAGCTAAAGCGCAGCACCACGAAAGCACTTCCGGCTGGCGCGACCCGGCCGGCCAGGACCCTGGCAGCCACTCCAGACAACCACCTCGTTCTAATCCGGGCAGGTAAGGAATGACGCGGATCGTGACTCTCGGTGACTCGATCACCCTGGGCATGGGCGACCCCCACCCGGCCGGGGGGTGGCGTGGCTGGGCCAACCACCTGGCCGACGGCTTGCCCCGGCCGGAACTGCACAACCTCGCGAAGATCGGGGCGCAGGCCAAGCATGTCGAACGCGACCAGCTGCCGACCGCGCTGTTGCTGCGACCGCACGTCGCCAGTGTGGTCGTCGGCATCAACGACACGCTCCGCGCCGGGTTCGACCCGGTGCGGACCGGCCAGGCCACCGCGCGGACGGTAGCCGCACTGTCAGCCGGCGGGGCCACCGTGCTCACCATGCGGCTGCCTGACCCGGCCCGGATGTTCGGGCTGCCGGAGGTGCTGGCCAGGCCGCTGTCGCGGCGGATGCGCGCGGTGAACGCCGAGCTGGACAGGATCGCGGCGCACTACGGGACGGTGCACTGGGACGCGTCATGCGACCCGGAGACCTACGACCGGCGGAACTGGTCGGTCGACCGGCTGCACCCCAACGAGCGCGGTCACCGGCTGATCGCCTGCAGGATGTGGGACCGGCTGGCGGACGCCGGGTTCGCCGTAGCGGACCGGCCGGGCGCCGAGCCGACCAACCCGCCGCCAAGCCGCGGCGACGACGTCCGCTGGATGGCGACAAAGGGCACGGCTTGGTTCCTGCGCCGCTCGATCGACCTCATTCCTTACATGCTGTTCATGGCCGCGCGCGAGGCTCTGGTCCAGCCACGCGAGTGGACGGCGGAACCGACGCCCGACTGGCTGCCGCCGGTGGCAGGGGAGGCCCCCGCCGCCGAGCCTGTCGCGGAGTAGCCGAACAGGCCCAGGGCTGGCCGAACAGGCCCAGGGCTGGCCGCACCGGTCAAGGGCTAGCCGCACAGGCCGATGAGCAGGGCGCCTGCCCGGGTGAGGCGGTGCCTCATGCGCTGGTGCCAGAATGTCCGAGTGCGAACCATCGCTCTTGAGGAGCATTTCTGGATCCCGGAGCTGGCGGCGAAGCCGGGCACCGGCATCCTCGCGCGCCCCGACGGCCCTCGCCTCAGGGCGGCCCTCCTCGACCTGGACGAGGAGCGGATCATGTCCATGGACACCTCCGGCATCGACCTTCAGGTGCTCTCCCACAGCCCGCCCGCGGCCCAGGGCACCCCGGCCGACGCGGCAAACCTGGTCGGCGCGGCGCAGCGGGCTAATGACCACCTGGCGGCGGCGATCGGGCGGCATCCTGGTCGGCTAGCCGGCTTCGCGACGCTGCCCAGCGGCTCACCGAACGCGGCGGCCAGCGAACTGTCCCGGGCCGTCCAGGAGCTCGGCTTCGTGGGCGGCATGCTGCATTCCACGCTCGGCACCGACGGCGCGTTTCTCGACGACGAGCGCTACGACCCGCTGCTGGCGAGGTTCGCGGAGCTGGACGTCCCGCTTTACCTGCACCCTGCGATGCCCCCGGCGGCGCTGCACTCGGTCCTCTACACCGGCCTGCCCGGCCCCGTCGCGGGCGCGCTATCGTCCAACGCCTGGGGCTGGCACGCCGAAGCCGGCCTGCACGCCCTCCGGATGGTCGTCTCCGGTGTCTTCGAGCGGCACCCGGACCTCAAGCTGATCATCGGCCACGGCGGCGAAATGATCCCGTTCATGCTGGCCCGCATCGACGACACCCTCCCGCCGCGGCTGACCGGCCTGCCAGAGGCTCCGTCGGCCTACTTCCTCCGGCATGTCTGGATCACGACGAGCGGCCTGTTCAGCGTCCCCCCGATCCTGTGTTCGCTGGCAGTCTTCGGCGTGGACCGCGTCCTGTTCAGCGTCGACTACCCCTTCGGCGCCAACCCCCGCGGCCGCGAGTTGCTCGACGCCTTGCCGATCTCCCCGGCCGACAAGGCGAAGGTGGCAGGCGAAAACGCGGCCCACCTCCTCCGCCTGGCCGGCTAGCCGAGGAGGCGGGGCGACATAGATGCTGCCGTCCCGCCTATCTCAGTGAGCGTCAGCGGGTGTGCGGCCGCTTGCCGGCGAGCTGAACCGGGAAGGACTGGTTCGTCGTCGGGAAGGCCGGCAGCGGCAGCGTCGAGGTGTAGGCGGCGAGGTTCGCGGCGCCGCTGGTGTCGCGGTACACCGGGAGGGTGGGGTCATACCCCGGACCGGACAAGGCGCCGGTCAGGTCACTGACCGTCTGGCGGCGCCAGTCGCTGATCTGGGTGCACGGCACGCCGGTGACCACCTCGAGGAACTTCAGGGTCGAGGTGTGGTCGCTGACGTCGGAGCAGACCCAGCCACCCTGGGACCAGGGCGACACGACGATGGCGGGGACCCGGAAGCCGAGCCCGACCGGCAGCCCGCCGCCGGCCTGCCCCGAGTTGGGGTCGGTCCCGGTCACGAACTCGTCGGCCGTGCCCGCCGGGGGCGTCGGCGGCACGACGTGGTCGAACAGGCCGTCGTTCTCGTCGTAGTTGAGGATGAAGACCGTCGACTCCCACAGCTCCCGGTTGGAGGCGATCGCGTCCAGCATGGAGGCGATCCAGCTGGCGCCGTTGGCGGGAAAGTAGGTCGGGTGCTCGCTGTCTGGGTCCGACGCGAACAGCCAGGTCACGGCGGGCAGGTCGTTGTTGAGGCAGTCGTAGGCGAACTTGGAGGTGGGGCTGGTGTTGATGCCGCTCTCGTAGAGCACCGACCCGGGCTCGGCGTCCTGGAAGTTCTTGAAGTACTGCAGGACGTTGCGGCCCGTCGTGGGGTCGTCGTCGTAGCAGCGCCAGGACACACCCGCGTCGGTCAGCGCCTCGGCGTAGGTCTGCCAGGTGCCGGTGAAGGGTCCGGTGGACAGGATCGGCCCGCCGGCGACGCCGTTCGGGTCGATGCTGCCGGTCATCCACAGGGAGCGGTTCGGCGAGGTCGGGCCGAACATCGAGCAGTGGTAGTTGTCGAGCACGGTGAAGCTCTCGGCCAGCGCGAAGTGGAACGGTATGTCCGCGCGCTCGAAGTAGCCCATCGTGTACGGCCCGACGGTCGCGCCGTCGGACGCGATGTGGGTCGGCACCCAGTCGTCCATCTTCCCGTCGTTCAGGCACTGGTGCTGCGGTCCCCAGGAGTGGCTGGTGGACGGGAGGGCCTGGGCGCCGGTGGTGAGGCT
>Ga0123356_10003177_pt1 | contig 17270 bp, 16 predicted proteins | sample TergutEmb28metaG_2_FD_92546 | JGI IMG/M metagenome (GOLD analysis project Ga0123356, IMG submission 92546) | Embiratermes neotenicus P3 segment gut microbial communities from Petit-Saut dam, French Guiana - Emb289 P3 | ecosystem: Host-associated > Arthropoda: Insects > Digestive system > Gut ...
CATCATCGAGGCGCACTACGTGATGGAGTCCGGCCTGGCCGGCGGCAAGATGACCGTATCGGTGCCCTGACCCGCCGCGCGGCCGCGGCAATCGCCGTCGGCCGCGCCACCGAGGTGCCCTGGGTCTACGCCGTAGTGCTCCTTTTACACTAAAAAACTAGTTAAAAATATGAAACTTGGCGACGCGGCTAGCCCGCGCGGCGCGCGAAGACGAGGATGAGGACAAGCCACCGTGCGCCGCGACCTGCCGGGTCGGGATGACCGGCTGCGCGGCAGAGAGAGGAGGAAGCGATGCCCGCCCCTTCGCACGTCCGGACCGGCCGTGTCTATGACCCGCCGACTCCCGGCGACGGTGCCCGCGTGCTGGTCGACCGGATCTGGCCGCGGGGGCTCCGCAAGGACGCCGCGCACCTCGATGAGTGGGCGAAGGATGTGGCGCCGTCGGCAGAGCTGCGGGCCTGGTACGGTCACGACCCGGCCAAGTTCGCCGAATTCCGCCGTCGCTACGTCGCGGAACTGGCCGCGCCGGAGCAGCGTGACGCGCTTGCCCGGCTGCGCGCTCTCGCGGCGAGCGGCCCCCTCATACTGCTTACGGCGACCAGGGAGCTTGCCATCAGCCAAGCCGCCGTGCTGGCCGAGGTGCTCGCGGAGGATGAGCAGCCGCGGATAACTCGCTGACGGCGAGGCGGGCGACGCACAGACTGGGCTCCACGAACGGATCGAGCCGCTGCGCGGTCAACGGGGCGCGCATCCGGCCGAGCGCGCCGCGCATCAGCCCCAGGTGCAGCGCGCAGATGACCTGCCGGTGCTGCTGCGCCACCTCCCGGAACGGGCACTGGCGCAGGTTCACCTCATACTGCCCGGCTTCGCCCCCGACGACTGGCTCCGGGGCAAAGCCGAGTTCAGTCAGTGTCGACGTCAGGGTGGCGATTGCCGCGGCGGCGGTGGGCCGCTGATAGGGCGGTGGCTGTTCGGTGAGGTATTCGCCCCATTCGCGTCCCGCCTCCTCGGCGGCCGTGCCTGGTTCCGGCACCGTGCCGATGATGAGCGTGGCGAGCATCTCCGACAGCAGCCGGTAGCGCCGCCGTCCGGCGGACGCTCTCGCCGTCGCCCGGTAGCCGACGCGCGGTCTTCCGGGCGTCTCTCTGTCTTGCGTTTCACGGGTCGCGAGGCCCGCTTCCACGAGCGCCTCGAGATGGAATCGCGCCGTGTTCTGATGCAGGCCGGTTCGCTGTGCGACCTCGCGGACGCCCAGCGGCTGCTCCGCGGTGCGCAACATCTCAAGCACGTCGCCGCGACTCTGGCCGAGCGCCGGGCCTTCCTCGGAGGCGAGGAGCTGATCTGCATCCATGTGGCTACTTCGTATCGTGATCAGTAGTAGAAATTACTATGCTCGTGTGACCTGCTGTGGCCACACGCACCGCGTTCTGCGCCATCTTACCCGTCGAGGCGGTGCCGTTCCGTTCATTTTAACTAGGCGGGGTTGTAAAAACAAGGAGCCGCGCGGGCGCGCCCTGCCTGCCGACCGGACGTGCGGGAGGTTTCGATGGATCGAGCAGTCACTGCGGACGTGCCCGTCCTGATCGTTGGCGGCAGCCTGGTCGGCCTGTCCACCGCGCTGCTCCTGCGCATGCACGGAGTCGGCGTGCTAGCGGTCGAGCGGCACGCGGGGACGGCGATCCGCTCCCGGGCCGGTCACTTCCACCTCCGCACAACTGAGATCCTGCGCTCGGCGGGGCTAGAGGACGCGGTCCGGCGCAAGTCGGAGGAACAGTACCCGCCGGACGGCGGCATCAACAACGTCGAGTCGCTAGCGGGCCGCGAGATCGCGAACTACTTCCCGAACCTGAACGCGGGGGTCGATGAGTTCAGCCCGACGGTGCGGCTGTTCATCAACCAGGACGCGCTCGAGCCGATAATCCGCGCGCGTGCCGAGGAACTCGGCGCGCGACTGCGATACCGCAGCGAGTGCGTGTCCCTCGAGCAGGACGAGCAGGGGGTCACGGCGGTCATCCGGGATCTCGACAGCGGCGAGCAGAGCTCCGTGCGCGCCAGCTACGTAGTGGCGGCGGACGGCAATCGCAGCCCGGTTCGGGACCTGCTCGGCATCGGGATGCACGGCCACGGCCTGCTGTCGAACAGCATCACGATCTACTTCCGGGCGCTGGCCGATCTCGGCCCGCTACTGCAGGACCGGAACCAGGGCGTCCACTACGTGACGAACCCGCTGATGCGAGGGTTCTTCCGGCTGGACAGGAGCGGTAACGCGGGCTTTCTCGTGGTCAATCTGGTCGGGGACATCTCCCGTCCGGAGATCGTGGCCGCCTACCCGCTGGCGCCATGGGCCAACGTGGCCGAGGGGATCACCGAACAGCGCGCCCTTGAACTGCTGCGCGCCGCCATCGGCGTCCCCGATATCCCCGTTGTCATCGAGGACATCGCGACGTGGCGGGCCGTTGCCGACGCCGCGGACAGCTTCCAGTCCGGGCGGGTGTTCCTGGCCGGTGACGCCGCGCACGTGGTGCCGCCCAACGGCGGATACGGCGGCAACACGGGCATCCAGGATGCCCACAACCTCGCGTGGAAGCTGGCGCTCACCCTGAGCGGCGTGGCCGACCCTGGGCTGCTGGACAGCTACGACGCCGAGCGGCGCCCGATCGGGGACCTCACCGTCGAGCAGGCCTTCACCAGGTACGTCACGCGGGTGGCCCCCTATTTGGGACAGGAGAACGCGCAGCCGATTGTTGACGACTTCTCCATGGAGATCGGCTACCGCTACAACTCTCCGGCGATCGTCCTCGAGCCTGGCGGCCCGGACGGGTACCCGCTGCACGAGCATCCCCGCACGTCGAACGGCCGGCCGGGTTCCCGTGCGCCGCATGTCTTTCTCGATTCCGACGGCAAGCGGGTGTCAACGCTGGACCTGTTCGGCCAAAGTTTCGTTCTGCTCGCCGGACCCAAGGGGCATGCCTGGCGTAACGCGGCGCCCGCAGCGGCCGGCCAACTCGGCCTCGCGCTCGATGCCCGTGTCGTCGGCGCTCCTGACCTAGCCGACCCAGCGAACCGCTTCGCCGAGGCGTATGGCATCTCACCGTCCGGTGCCGTGATTGTGCGGCCAGACGGCTTTGTCGGCTGGCGCGCCGTCGACGCTGCGGACGCGCCAGAACAGGAACTCCGGCAGGTACTCCAGAGGCTGCTGTGCCGGGGAACCTTGGCGTAGTCGATGTGTTAGCCGGGCCGGCTCGCGGGGATGCCGGTGAGCCGCCGACCGCGTCGGGTGATTGCGGCCGGGAGCGCGGCGGGTGCTGCCCGGTTAGCGACTGATGCCGTCCGGGGGGAATGAACCGGGCGCCGAATTGGCTCTACTGTGCGGTCGTAGTTGTCTTGTGTGTTCGTGTCTGGTGCGCGCTCGCGGAGAACGATGTTGCGGGCGCCCCTCAGGGACCTGGGGAAGTCGCGTCAAAACCGGCCCGGGTACCGCGCCGTGCGGACCTGTACCCAGCCCCTGAAGGAGCGACATGTCACAGGGAACCGTCAAGTGGTTCAACGCGGAGAAGGGCTACGGCTTCATCGCCCGCGCTGATGGCCCGGATGTCTTCGTGCACTACTCGGAGATCGACGGCTACGGTTTCCGCAGCCTGGAGGAGAACCAGGCAGTGGAGTTCGAGGTGACCCAGGGCCCGAAGGGTCCGCAGGCCACCCGCGTCCGCGTCGTCTGAGCCAAGCGCAGGCGAGGCCTGCTTAGTAACGATTGATCCCGTGGGCCGGCCCGCATGGTAGCGCTGGCCCACGGGATGCCCGTCGCTTCGGTAGTCCGCCGCGACGACGGGCGCAACCAGTGCGGGAGTCAAGATCCTTTTCGAGCAAGGTGGTCGTTCATGACTGAGGAAAGCGACGGGGGTGCGGTCGGCTTTGCCGACCTGACGCTAGCCCCGGAACTGTGCCGCTCGCTTTCTGGCGTCGGCTATGAGGAGCCGACGCCGATACAGCGGGCTGCCATCCCGCCCCTGCTCGAAGGACGTGACCTAGTCGGGCAGGCCGCGACCGGGACGGGGAAAACGGCCGCCTTCGCGCTTCCTGTGCTGCAGCGGATCCTGCGGGAAGGCGGCCTCCGGGAAGCCGGACGGACGGAGCCGCTCGCCCTGGTGCTCGTGCCAACGCGCGAGCTCGCAATGCAGGTCGCCGAGGCGATGCATAGCTATGGGCACGAGATCGGCGCGCGCGTGCTGGCGGTATACGGCGGCCAGCCAATCGGCCGGCAGTTGCGGGCGCTGCACCGTGGCACCGACGTCGTCGTGGCGACGCCCGGGCGTGCGCTCGACCATCTCAACCGGGGAACGCTGAACTTGCGCGGCCTCGAGATGGTTGTGCTGGACGAAGCCGACGAGATGCTCGACATGGGCTTCGCCGAGGACATCGAGTCGATTCTCGCCAACACTGCCGAAACTCGGCAGACTGCGCTGTTCTCGGCGACCATGCCGCCGCGGATCGATGGCATGGTGCGGCGCCATCTGCGAAACCCGGTGCGGGTCGAGCTCAGCGGGCGGGCTTCGACGTCCGAGGCCGGCCTGCTGGTGCGGCAGACTGCCTACGCCGTGCCGCGCGGGCACAAACCCGCCGCGCTCGGCCGTGTGCTCGACCTGGAAGCGCCAACGGCCGCCGTCGTCTTCTGCCGGACCAGGGACGAGGTGGACCAGCTTACCGAGACCCTGAACGGCAGGGGATATCGCGCCGAGGCACTGCACGGCGGAATGGACCAGCAACAGCGCGACCGGGTCATGGGCCGGCTGCGGGGCGGCAGCCTCGATCTGCTCGTGGCCACCGATGTCGCGGCCCGGGGTCTCGACGTCGAGCAGCTCACGCACGTGGTGAACTACGACGTGCCGAGCGCTCCGGAGTCCTACGTGCACCGCATCGGTCGCGTCGGCCGGGCTGGCCGCGAGGGCACTGCCATCACCCTGGTCGAACCGCGTGAGCACCGGATGCTCAAGACCATCGAGCGGTCAACAGGGCGGCCGATCGCGCTCGAGAAGCTGCCGACCGTCGCGGACCTGCGCAACAGGCGCCTGGAGCTGACGCGTGCCGCGCTCCGGGACAGCCTGCTCAAGGACGACCTTGCTGGGTTCCGCGCCGTTGTGGAGCCCCTCGGCGAGGAGTTCGACCTCTTCGAAGTGGCACTCGCCGCGGTCAAGCTGGCGCAGGAGAGCAGCGGAACTCCGTACGACGAAGAAGAACTGCCGGACGTCGAGCTGGCCCCAGCCGGCGAGCGCCGCGAGCGTGGCAAGTCCGTCGGCCGCGACCAGCGGCGCGGTCGCCGCGGGACCGGGGGCACGACACGCCTGTTCGTGGGGACGGGCCGTTCCTCCGGAGTCCGCCCCAAGGACCTGGTCGGCGTTATCACTGGCAAGTCGTACCTGTCCGGCAGTGACATCGGCGCGATCGAGATCGCCGATCGCTTTGCTCTCGTCGAGGTGCCCGAGTCAGCAGCCAACGACGTGGTCGCTGCCCTCCGGCAGGTCAGTATCAAGGGCCGGAAGGCAACAGTTCGTCGCGAGCGCTTTGAATCGCGGTAGGAAAGGGACGTTCCTGTCATGGTGAACAGCGGCAGCGCCAGGAACCGGCGCTACCTGCCTTCTAGCCCCTTCAAGCCTCCGCCCGAGGCTCCTCCCGTCGAACGGTACGAGATGCACGACTTGGTGACGCATGACAAACACGGCCTTGGCCGTGTCATCCTCGTCGAGGGTGATGCCGCCGTCGTCGTGGACTTCGCCCCCAGGAAAGTGCGGATCACGACGCCGTTCGCCAGGATGACCAAGCTCTGACCCCTGGCTGCCAGCTCAGGCAGTGCTCCGCGATGCTCAACGCGGTCGGCCGCGGCGCGGCCGTGTTGTCAGCCGGCTTCCACGGCCATCGCAATCGCTGACCGGCGGGTGGCCGATCGCGGCGTGCGATGGTGTTAGATGAGAACCGGTTGTAGTCGAAGTTCGTGCACGTGTCACAGCGCCAGCGGATTCTGACAGCGGCGCCTGCGTTCCAAGTTCCTTTAGCGGAAGGGGCGGGCGATCGCACAGCCCAGGACGAACACCAGTGAGTCCTGACGATCGTTCCAGAGGAGACCGCCGTGGCTCAGGGAACAGTGAAATGGTTCAACGCCGATAAGGGCTATGGCTTCATCGCCCCCGACGACGGTACGCCGGACGTCTTCGTCCACCACTCGGCCATTGAGACTGACGGCTACCGCAGCCTGCAGGAGAACCAGCGGGTCGAGTACACCGCTGTTCGCGGTGCCAAGGGCCCCCAGGCCGAAGGCGTCCGACCCATCTGAGGTCTAGGACAGCAACTCGGGCGGCGGGAGCGGGGCTACCTCGCGGCCGAAATAGACCTGCACGTCCTCGCCCGATTCGTAGAGCGCGCTCGCCAGCGTCTCATACGCTGCCACGATGCCGAGTTCGGTAAAGCGCTTTGCGCCGTCGGGGCGGCCCGCGGCGTCATACCTGGTCAGGTAGAGCGTACGGCCGCACAGCGACACCAGTTCCGGGATGGGGCCGACGACGGCCTCCACGTCGGCGAGCCGTGCCGCGGGGACCACGCGAATGCTTTCGCCGCATTCGGCGCGGACCCGCAGGCAGTGCATTTCCCATTGCACGTACGGCGATATCTCGGGCTCGACGACGCGGACCCGGCAGAAGCGGGAGTGCCGCTGCGTGTGCCGCTGATTGAACGCGAGCAACTCCGAGCGCATGTCGTCGTAGAGCTCCATGGAGCCTTCCCAGTCCCCGGCCGCGAACGCGTCCCAGCTCGGGAAACCGGTCTCGTCGTAAAACTGCATCCGCTCGATCTTCCATGAGTCGGCGCCGTCAGCCAGCCACAGCCGTGCCTCGAAGTCGCGCACGTACTCGTCCTGCCGCAGTCGCGTGCCGGACACCGGCTCAAGCAAGTAGCGGAACAGCGGCTCCGGATCAGACGCCGTGCCCTCCATGTCCATGACAGCCACGATGGCACAGCGGTATCCGCGGGTTTCCGCTCTCACGCGAAGTGCGGCCGGATCCTCGCGGGCACTAGGCGCAGCACGGCCGGCGCGGGTGCTTCTCCGCCGTGGCGGAGCCTGGCGCTGCGCTGCCGGGCCAGCCGCGCGTCGCGGCTTTCCTGCGCGGCCTGCTGCAGTTCCCTGACGCGGTCCTCGGCGATGGTCTGGATAATGGGCAGGTACATGGCTCCTCATTTCGTCCGGCGTTCGGTCGTCACTAGATAAGACCGGGCAGGCCATCGAGAAGTCATCTCGCTTTGACCGATGAATTCAAGCTGTTTCCGCAGTCCGCACAGGCATGGAGAGCCGCACCATCAACGAGGGTGAACTGCTGGAACTCGCCCGGGCAGGTGACGAGGTCGCCTTCCGGGATCTAGTGGAGACCCATCGCACAGAGCTGCACGCCTACTGCTACCGGATGCTCGGCTCGGTGCACGATGCGGAGGACGCCGTGCAGGACGCCCTGCTACGCGCGTGGCGGGGACTGGCCCGGTTCGAGGGGCGGAGCTCGGTCCGGTCGTGGCTTTACACGATCGCCACCAATACGACTCTGGACATCGTGCGGCACCGGTCAAGGCGAGAGCTCCCCACCACCTTCGGACCAGCGGCAGCGGCCGGGGCAGCCGTCGAGGATGTGGTGGTTGACCCGGTCTGGCTGGAGCCGTACCCGGACCAGTGGCTGGCCGGGCTCCCTGGAGCAGGTTCCGGCCCTGGCGGAGCGGCGTACCCCGAAGCCCGGTACGAGGAGCGGGAAAGCGTCGAGATCGCGTTCATGCTGATGCTGCAGCACCTGCCGCCCCTGCAGCGAGCGGTGCTCATCCTGAGGGACGTGCTCGCCTTCTCCGCCGCCGAGGTCGCAGCCCAGCTGTCCACTACGGTTCCCGCCGTGAACAGCGCGCTGCAGCGGGCCCGCGCCGCGGCCCGCGAGGGCCTCCCGGAAACCAGCCAGCAGTCGGCGCTGCGCGCGCTCGGCGACGCGCGGCTCGCGGCAATCGCGGCACGGTACGCCGAGGCCCTGGAACAGGGCGACGTCGACACGCTGCTCGCCATGCTCACGCAGGACGCGACCTGGTGCATGCCGCCGGTGGCGACCTGGTTCCAGGGGCACGCGGCGCTGCGGACCTGGCTGGTGCGCGACCCGCTGACCTGCCGTTGGCGGCATGCGGCGACCCGCGCGAACGGGCAGCTGGCAGTGGGCGGCTACCTGTACTCGCAGGCGACCGGACGGTACGAGCCGCACGTCATAGACGTTCTGACGCTCTCCCCCACCGACGGCAAGATCAGCGCGGTGACCGCCTTCATCGTGCACGACGCCGAGGCCGACCCGGCCGCGGTGTTCGCGAGCTTCGGCCTGCCGACTGCGGCCGGCTAGGTCCCTATTAACCAGTTAGGTCCCCATTGCCGGAGTGACGGCTTTATACCGAGCAGGCCTGCGTGCCGTCCGGCTGGTTCATCGCGCCCTGACCCCGCATAATCACAGTTCGCGCTATTCGGCTACCGCTGTGCGAGGCGCTGGAGCAGCAGCGCTTCGGCGAGGACGGTGCGCTCGAATTCTGGCAGATGCAGTCCCTCGTTCGGACCGTGCGCGCGGGTGTCCGGGTCTTCGACGCCGGTGACGAGGATGCTCGCGTCCGGGAAAGCCTCCTGGAACTGCGCGATGAACGGGATCGAGCCGCCGCTGCCCATATCGACCGGTGCTGCACCGTCCCAGGCCTCGGCGAGGGCGGAGCGGGCGGCGCTGTATGCCGGGCCGGCGGCCGGCAGCACGGTCGGCTCGCCCGAGTCCACGACGGTGGTCGTCAGTTCGGCGCCCCACGGCACGTGCTTCGCCAAGTGCTCCTGCAGCCTGGCGATCGCGTTCGCGCTGGTGTCGCCGGGCGCGAGACGGACCGTGACCTTGGCGCGGGCGACCGGGATGAGGGTATTAGAGGCGCCAGCGACCTTCGGGGCGTCCAGCCCGGTTACGGTGATAGCGGGCTGAGCCCACAGCCGCTCGACGGCGGAGCCAGTGCCGATCCAGTCGACCCCGGGCGCGGCACCGGACTCGGCGCGCAGCCGGTCCTCGGGGTAGTCGAGGTCGGCGGCGGTGCCTGATACGAGGCCCTCGACGGCCGGACTGCCGTCCGGCGCCCACAGCGTCGACAGGAGCCTGCTGAGCGCCATGATCGCGTCCGGGACAAGGCCGCCCCACATACCCGAGTGGACAGCGTGCGTGAGCGTGCGGACCTCGACGTCCAGCCGCACCAGGCCGCGCAGGCTGGTCGTAAGCGACGGGACGCCGATGTCCCAGTTACCGGCGTCGGCGATCACGATGACATCGGCGGCGAGCTGGTCGTGATGCTGGCGCAGCAGATCGGGCAGGCTGGCGGAGGCGGTCTCCTCCTCACCTTCGATGAACATCCGCACGGTGACCGGCAGGTCATCACCGAGCGCGCGCAGCGCGCCCACGTGCACCGCGATCCCGGCCTTGTCATCGGCCGCGCCGCGACCGTACAGGCGGTCTCCGCGGCGGGTCGGCTCGAACGGCGGGCTGTCCCAGTCGGCAGGGTCGTTCTCCGGCTGGACATCGTGGTGGGCGTACAGCAGCACAACCGGAGCGCCCTCGGGTCCCCTCCGTTCGCCGATCACGGCCGGCGCGCCACCGGCGTAGGCGCGGACAACCTCGGCGCCGACACCTTCACCGGCAAGGAGCCTGGCCGTCTGCTGCGCCGACTTCTCTACCTCGCCCCGCCGCGCCGGGTCCGCGCTGACCGACTGGATCCTGACGAGATCCTCCAGATCCTCGATCAGGCCGGGGATGAGGTCGCGGACGCGGGTCTTCAAGTCGCTCATGGGGCAACTCTACGGTCAGCACCTTTGCCAGCAAGCTCGACACCAGGGGGTGACAACAAGCTCCGGCCAATGCGTCTGGATGCTGGCCGGCGGATGCGTCAGAACACGCCGAGGGTGGTCAGCCGCTCAATGAGCTGTGCTGTTTCCGCATCCGTGAGCGGCAACCGGGGAGGGACGAGCCACCGCTCACCCACGCCGGCCGCGGCGACCGCTGCCTTATACGCCGCCGGGAGCGGACCGACATTGAACGCGGCCTGCACGGCGCGAAGACGGGCCTCGTGCCGGAGCGCGTCCTCCAGCTTGCCTGCCCGGACCGCGTCGTAAACGGCGCGCACCAGTTCCGGCACGACGTTGGCGTTCGCGCAGATGGTGCCCTGCGCACCGGCGAGCAGATAGCTGGTAAGCAGCGCGTCCGTCCCGGTCAGGACGACGAAACCAGCGGCGTCAGAACCGGCCGCCGCCACCGCGTCAAGCAACTCGGTGGCGTACAGGAGGTCTCTGCCTGAATCCTTCAGGCCGGCGACGCGGGGATGCGAGGCCAGCGCCGCCGCGACCGGTGCCGCGATCTGGATCTTGCTGTAAGCGGGAATGTTGTACAGCACCAGCGGCAGCGCCGCGACATCGGCGAGCCGCGAGAAGTACGCCTCCTGCTCGGCCGCCGCGAGCGGGAAGTACGACGGCGGCGCCACCAGCGCCGCCGTCGCGCCACGGTCGGCGCAGGCGGCGATTTCGGCCACCGCCTGCTCGTGGTTGTGCGCGAAAACACCCGGGATGACCGGCGTTCCGGGCGGGACCACGCGGGCGACGGTGTGCACCACCGCGAGACGCTGCTCAAGGCCGAGACTGTACCCCTCACCCGTCGAGCCGAGCGGACTCACGCCGGTCACACCACGCTCGATCAGTCGTTCGACTAGCAAGGTGAGAGCTGCATGGTCGACCTGCCCGGCGCGGTCGACCGGAGTGACCAGGGCTACGATGACACCGTCAAGGGCTGGCACAGTTCGGACCTCCGTTATGCGACTGGCACATGCTCCCTCCATACGCGGCTGCTGTGCGAGCCGATGGAGGTGACACCATCATCTCGTGACGCAGACTCACGACCTCAAGGTCGATGATCAGCCGGAGCGGCGGATCCGCAAGCCGGTCGACGCGCTGCGCTGCATCGTGTCCTGCGTCTGGATCATCGTGCTGGCCGGCGCTGGCGTCGCCGCGAGCGCGGCCACGACAGGGGCGGAGACCGACATCGTCGGCGCGAGCAGGCGACTGCCGCAGACCGTGCTGGACGTCGCCCAGCCGATCGCGCTGTTCGCGCTGCTGATCCTCCCGGTCGCCCTCGCCGTCGCCACGCTCGTCCGGCGCCAGGTCCGCCGTCTCGTCGAGGCGGTGGCTACCGGCCTGGTCGCCGTCGCCGTGGCCGAGGTCGCCAACATCCTGCTCCAGCGCGAGGCCGCTGCCCGGCTCTACTACGCGATCATCATGGCGCGCCCGGGCACCAGTCACGTCGACGCTCTCGACCCGGCGCTGGCGGGCCTGGTCGCCTATCTGACCATGATCGGGCTGGCTGGCCGGTCCGACTGGCGCAACGCGTTCGGGCTGACAATCGGCGTGTACGCCATCGTGCAGCTGGCGGCGGCGCACACCACAGCGCTGTCACTGCTGATCACGCTGCTGACCGGGCGGGCCATCGGCTTCGCCGTCCGGTGGGGGGCCGGCTCGGCGTCGCAGCGCCCGTCGGCGCAGGAGATCGCCGCGGCGCTGTCCGTCGGGGACCTGGCGGTGACCGCCATCACCCGGCTGCGCGAACCCCGCGCGGGGGCGGCGGGGGCAGCCGGATCCCGGCTCTACGCGGTGACAACGCTGGACGGCAGCCAGCTCGACGTGGTCGTCTTCGACCGGGACCAGCAGGCCGCTGGCGCGTTCTACCGGCTGTACCGCTGGATCCGGGTGCGGGGACAGGTGGCGCGCACCGCGCCGCTGTCGTTCGACCGCACGGTCGAGCGCAGGGCGCTGCTGTCGTATGCGGCACGAGACGCGGGCGTGCCCACGCCGCCGCTGCGCACCGTGGTGCGGGTCGGGCCGGAAGCCGCCGCGCTCGCCTACGACCACTGCGAAGGCATCACGCTGGCGCAGCGCAATCCCGGGTGCACCGACGCGGAGCTCGAGCGCATCTGGAACGCGGTGGACCGGCTGCACGAGCATCACGTCACCCATCGCGGGCTCACCGCCGACCGCATCCTGTTCACCGCCGACGGGCAGGTCACGCTGCTCGACCCGGGCGACGGCGACGTGGCCGCGAGCGATCTCCAGATCCGCCTGGACCTCGCCCAGCTCATCGTCGAGCTCGCGTTGTACGCGGGCCCGCAAAGGTCCGCGCGGCTGGCGACCGAGAAACTCGGCGGGAGCGAGCTGGTGTCGGTGGTACCGCTGCTGCAGCCGGTCGTGCTCGTCCGGTCCACGAGGCATGCGCTGCGCCGCCGCCGCGACGTCCTGCCAGCCGTCCGCACAGCGCTGCTGGCAGCCGAGCCAACCGGCGAGGTCGCGCCGGTGCGGCTGGAACGCATCAGGGCGCGCACCCTGGTGACCCTCATCGCCAGCGTCGCCGCCGTCTACCTGCTGGCCGGGGAACTCGCCCAGGCCAGCCTGGGCAGCATCCTGAGATCGGCCGACTGGAGCTGGGGTGCGGTCGCGCTCGGGCTGTCTGCGCTGACCTACGTGGGCGCCTCGCTGTCGGTGTCCGGATGGGTCGCCGAACGGCTGCGCTTCGTCCCCACCCTCCTCGTTCAGCTGGCGAGCTCCTTCGTCACGCTGGTGACGCCCGCCGCCGTCGGGGGCGTGGCGCTGAACATCCGGTACCTGCAGCGCAAGAAGATCCCTGCGCCGGTCGCGGCGGCCAGCGTCGGCGTGTCCCAGGTGGTGGCCTTCGTCTTGCACATCCTGATGCTCATCACCTTCGCCGCGATTGCGGGCACCGGGACCAACGCCCCGATCCGGCCGCCGGTGTGGGCCTACTTCGTGGTGATCGGGCTCGTCGTGCTCGCGGGGGCAGTACTAGCGATCCCGGCAGGACGGCGGACGGTGCGGGCACGCTTGTCGCCGACCTTCGGTCAGGTGCTGCCGCGACTGCTGGACGTCGCGCAGCGGCCTGCCAAGCTCGCCGAGGGATTCGGCGGCGCGCTGCTGCTCAGCGGTGCTTACATTTTGTGCCTGGCGGCGTGCGTCCGGGCGTTCGGCCGATCGGTTCCGTTCGCGAAGATCGGGGTCGTGTACCTGACCGGGAGCGCGCTCGGTTCGGTCATCCCCACGCCGGGCGGTCTCGGCGCGGTCGAAGCCGCGCTGACCGCGGGACTCACCGCCGCAGGCGTCCCTGGCGGGGTGGCGGTGAGCGCCGTCCTGCTATTCCGGCTGCTGACCTTCTGGCTTCCGGTGCCCCTCGGCTGGGTGGCATTCAACTACCTCGAACGCCACAACGACCTGTGACCTGGGCCTGAACGCGGACAACCGGCGCACGCAGTCCTGAGACTGGCGGCGACCGCGGGTTTACGCGGGCTTGCGGGCCAGCTCGTAAGCGAAACTCATGGTGTGGGTGAAGGCGCCGCCAGCGGCGTCCGGGCCGAGCGCCGCCGCGAGGTCGTCGTCGAAGTCCGCGCCCCGCTCGCCGAGCACCGTGTCCGGGAGGGCGGACGTCGACCGGACGTACCCGGCGAGTTCCGCGAGGCTCCAGCTGTGCGGCATGGCGAACTCAGGGCGTCCGGCTGGCTCGAATCCCGCTTCCGCGAGCACCCGGTGGTCGGGCCGGCGCTGCTGCGGCAGCTGCCAGCCCGCGGGGACCCGGTGTTCGGCGCCGAGGGCCGCCCGCCACTTGCGCACCGTGGCCGCGAGCGCCTGCTGCCAGTCTTCGGCACCAGACGACGGGTCGGACGACCAGCACAGCGCCAGGCAGCCGCCCGGCCTGAGCCATCCCAGGACCCGGCGGGCGACCAGGTCGCGGTCCAGCCGGTGGAACGCGTTGCCGATCACCGTGAGCTCGAAGTACCCGGGTTCAGCGTCGAGGGTTTCCGCGCTCGCCACCACCGGCCGCAGCTCCCCGGCACTCGCGGCAGCAGGCGAGCCGGTCGCGCCAGCGGCCGTAGCCTTGGCCCGGACGGCCTCCACCATGTCCGGTTCCTGATCCACGGCCCACACCTCGGAGAACCAGGGGCGGAGCGGGAAGGCCAGCTGCCCGGTACCGCAGGCCAGGTCGAGGAGCCGCCCGTGCCCGGTGGCCCGGGCCCGGTCCACCAAGTCAGCGACCATCGCCTCCGGATACGGCAGCCGGTACCTGTCGTAGAACCCGGCGGTCCCCCGGTACAAGTCCGCCGCGAACCGCGGCTCTGCGTCCATCGGCCGAGTCCTTTCCGCCGTGTTCCAGGTCCCGCCTTCGGCCTGCCATCCGAGGCTAACGCGGCGGGTGCCGGGCTCGCAGGATTCAGACTGGTCGTGACCGCGCGTTGACGGCGCGGCCGCGACGGCTACCTGGCGGCCGCCCGGCCACTGCCTGCCGAAGCTCCCCCGCGAGATCGCCCCGCGGCAGGGCCGTCCGCCAGTCCGGGCTTCCCGCCGGTAACGTGGTTGCCGATCATTCCTGGCCGGCTCGCCCGGCCGGCTGCAGTCCCGGCAGACTGGAGGCACAGTGAGCGCACGGGTCGTCGTCACCGGCGGCGCCGGGTTCATCGGAACGGCGCTCGCCAGGCGGCTGCTCACCGAGCCGATCGCGATCGCCGGCGGCGCCGTGGTCGAAGTGGGTGAGCTCGTCCTCGCCGACCTTGCCGCTCCCCCGCCCGACCTGGCCGCCGATCCCCGGGTGCGCGTCGTGGCCGGTGACCTGCAGACGACCAGCGGCGGCCTTGGCGAAGCCGACGTCATCTTTCATCTCGCGGGCGTGGTGAGCGGCGCCGCCGAGGCCGACTTCGATCTGGGGATGCGCGTGAACATCGACGGGACACGCGCGGTCCTCGAACACGCCAGGCGGCAAGCCGAGCCGCCGGTGTTCGTCTTCTCCAGCTCGCTCGCGGTGTTCGGCTTTGACCCAGCGGGCCCGCCGCCCGGTCCGGGGCCGGCTGGCACCGTACACGACGACACCCTGCCAACTCCGCAGTCCAGCTACGGCATCCAGAAGTTCGTCGGTGAGCAGTTCGTGGCCGACTACACCCGCAAGGGGTTTATCCGCGGCCGTTCCGTGCGGCTAGTGACCGTGTCAGTGCGGCCGGGCAAGCCCAATGCGGCGGCATCCAGCTTCGCGTCCGGGATTATCCGCGAGCCGCTCGCCGGGGTGCGGGCTTCCTGCCCGGTCCCGGCGGACACTGCGATCGTGCTCTCCTCGCCCAGCCGGACGCTCGACGGGATCCTGCGGGCTGCCGCCGTCGCCGACGCGGCCTGGGGCAGCCGCACCGCGATGAACCTGCCGGGCCTGACCACAACGCCGCGCGACATGGCGGCCGCTATGGACCGCGTCGTCGGCTACCCGGCCAGCGACCTCATCGACTGGACCAGCGACCCCGTGATCGGCGCCATCGTCCGCAGCTGGCCCGCCCGCTTCGAAACCCGGCGCGCGCACGCGCTCGGCCTGCGCGCCGACGGGTCATTCGACGACATCGTGCGCCAGTACCTCGCCGGCGGGGCGGCGCAAGCGGCTTCCTGACCGGAGTAAGCCACGGTTCGTTCGGAAATCAGGTCTTCATTCCGAAGGAACCGCTGGGTCCCTTTTCTGGTCACATGACCCAGCAGGCGATCTGCCGGGCGGTCGCCTGCAGGGCCGGACCGAGCTGGCCGACCAGCTCGCTCATCGCCACCGGAGACCACGGGACGGCGACGTTGACGGCCGCGACGACCTCGCCGGAGCGAGACCTGATCGGCACCGCGATGGACCGGAGGGCGGCGTCGAGTTCCTCGTCGTTGACGGCGATGCCGGTGCGCCGGACCTTGCCGAGCTCGGCGAGCAGGGCGGCCTTGCTGGTCAGCGTGCGGGGCCCGCGCTGCACCAGGTCGATGCGGTCGAGTAGCTGGTCGAGGTCGGGCTGCGGCAGGAAGGCGAGCAGGGCCTTGCCGGTGGCGCTGCAGTACGACGGTAGCCGGGAGCCCGTGTGCAGGCTGAATTCGAGGTGGTGGTAGCGCCCGGGCCGCCCGCGCACCCGGTCGATCAAGATCACGTCGGTGTCGTCTCTGATGGCCAGGTTCGAGGTGTGCCCGGTCGTCTCGGTGAGCCGGCGCAGGTGCGGGGCGGCGATCTCGCGCAGCTCCAGCGATCCCAGGACGGAGAATCCCAGGTCAAGGACGCGGGCGCCGAGTCGGTACTTGCGCGTCGACTCGTCCTGGTAGAGGTAGCCGAGCTTGGCGAGGGTCGCGACGTACCGGTGTGTGGTGCTCCGGGTCAGGTCGAGCCGTCGTGCCAGCTCGCTGATCCCCAGCGCGGGCTGGTCCGGGGTAAACGCGCCGAGTATCGCCAGGCCGCGCTCCAGTGACTGCGAGGACCCGTCGGGGCCATCTTGCGCCATGTTCCAAATATTAGAACTGCATGTTGACAATCGGACAGCCCTCCCCAGACTCAGAGCAAACAGGCCGGCTTCTACGGCGCTGCTGATGTGACTGGGATGAGAGGTTCAGAAATGACTGACCATAGCGTTTCCCGGCGTACCCTCTTCCGCGCCGCGGGTGCCGGCGCGGCTGTCGTGGGCGGCGGTGCCCTTCTTGAGGCCTGCAGCTCCGGCATTCAGGGCGCGTCGACGCCCGCCACGAGTACGAGCTCGAGCTCGAGCACCGCAAGCGGGGCCGCGAGCGGCGAGATCACGATCGGCTGGATCCATCCGGTGACCGGCTCGCTGGCCGGCTTCGGCTATCCCGACCACTGGGTCATCCAGCAGATCATGGCGACCTCGCAGTTCAAGAACGGGATCAAGGTCGGCGGCACGACCTACAAGGTCAACATCAAGTCCTACGACACCCAGTCGAGCGTGACGCAGGCCGGCACGCTGGCCAAGCAGGCCATCCAGCAGGACAACGTGGACCTGCTGCTGGCATCCTCCACCCCGGAGACGGTCAACGCCGTCGCCACCCAGGCCGAAACCCTCGGCACCCCGCTGATCTGCTCCAACATCCCGTGGGAATCCTGGTATCTGAACCTAGGCGGGAACCCGCAGAAGCCGACGCTGAAGCCCAAGTGGACGATCATGTACTTCCTGGGCGCCGAGCACCTGGCGCTCTGCTTTATCCCGATGTGGAACCGGATCGGCGCGACGTACGGCAACGACCACAAGGTCGGCGCCGCCTTCCCGAACGACCCCGACGGCAACGCCTTCCGCGCGGTCTTCCCGCCGATCCTCCAGTCCGCCGGTTACACCGCTGACATGTCGACCGCCTACCCGGACGGGCTGACCAA
>Ga0123356_10003178_pt1 | contig 17267 bp, 15 predicted proteins | sample TergutEmb28metaG_2_FD_92546 | JGI IMG/M metagenome (GOLD analysis project Ga0123356, IMG submission 92546) | Embiratermes neotenicus P3 segment gut microbial communities from Petit-Saut dam, French Guiana - Emb289 P3 | ecosystem: Host-associated > Arthropoda: Insects > Digestive system > Gut ...
ACGGCGGCCGTCATTTTTCCATTCACTTCTGGTTTCCTTCCCAGATACCGCGCGGCTGAATCACGACTTTCATGGACGATGGTTGCGGATGGGCAGCCAGATCCAGCGCTTGCGGGCTTTCCGAGAGCGGGAAGCGGTGGCTGATGAGCCGTTCCAAGTCCATCTCGCGATTCATCACAAAACGAACAGATTCCTCTTGCAAATCAACCGATGCACTGTAGGAGCCCACTAGAGTTTTTTCGTCGACACAGATGGCAGCAGGATCGATTACGGCCTCGCCGTGCTGCGTTTGCGCAAAAAGTAATACTCGGCCCCCTGGACGGGCCGCATCCATCGCAGTGCGAATCAGGGAGTTGCCGCCGACGGCAAGAATCACGGCATCGGCACCACGTCCCCCACTCAATTCGCGAACCCGCTCGACAACATTTGTCCGCGAAGCATCAATTGTAAGGTCTAAACCGTAACTTTCTCCTATTTTAAGCCTCTGGGGATATAAATCGGAAGTAATTAAGGTGGCCCCCGCCCTCCGGGCCAATACGCTCAATATGATCCCGATGGGTCCCTGGCCGATGGTAAGGACCTTCTCGCCGCGCTCGAGGCGCAGGGCTTCGATGCCCTTCAGGCAGGTGTTGACCGGCTCGACGAAGCAGGCCTGCTCGAACGAGACCCCGTCCGGGATGCGCACCGTGCCGCGTTCGACGATCCAGTCCATCACCCGGACGTACTCCGCGAACCCTCCGCCCGAGGGCTCAAACCCGGCAGTGCAGCCGACGTTCTTGTAGGTCGCGCATTGCGCGAAGGTCTTGCTCCGGCAATAGAAACATTGGCGGCAGGGGATGTGGTGGAAGACCATGACGCGGTCGCCGGGAATGTACTGGCTTACACCATCGCCGACGGCGGCCACGACACCGGAAGTTTCGTGTCCGAAGATGCGTGGGGCGGAATGAGAGCCGGTGGAAATTTTCTTCAGATCGGTGCCGCACACGCCGCAGGAATGCACGCCAAGCAGCAATTCTCCCGGACCAAGGGCGGGTACCGGAACGGTTTCAAGACGGACGTCATTGACCCCGCGATAGACGGCGGCCTGCATGGTGGAAGGGATTATATGGTCGTCGGTTTCGACGGTGGGCTCTCCGGCAGCGGCCATGAACTGATTGTAGATGATGTTACAGGGGGGGTGGTGCAAACACAATATGGATGCCGGAACGCGGGGAACTTCGTCGGGCGGCGTCCCTGACGGCTGTTCCGCGTCGTCTGGGCGCAAGCATGGGTCCCCGGGCTGCCGTCGGGGGGCACGGTGGGTCCATGCCGGCGCATGTCTGGAAACGTTTTCGTGCTATGCTGCCCGAAAACTTTCGTCTTTCAGGACAGCCCGTGCTCATCGAATTGCGGCTCGAGAACTATGCGGTCATCGATAACTTGGTCGTGCAGTTCGGAGAAGGGCTGAACCTGCTGACGGGCGAAACCGGAGCGGGGAAATCGATCCTGATCGATGCGCTCGCTTTGCTGATGGGGGACAAGGCTTCGAGCGACGTCATTCGTGCCGGAGCCGACCGGGCGGTCGTCTCAGCGGTCTTCGAGGCCGGGGGGGCGGCCGCGAAAAGCGTGCAGACACTCCTCGACGAGAACGGGCTCGACGAGTCCGGCGACGGGTCGATCATTCTTCGGCGCGAAATTGCCGCGGGCAGCAAGGGGCGCGCCTTCGTCAACAACCAGCCGGCCACGGTTTCTGTGTTAAAGCTTCTGGCGCCGCATCTGGCGGTCATCCATGCGCAAAACGAATCCATTCTTTCTTTCGACAGGGCTGCGCGGCTGGAATTGCTCGATGCGTTCGCGGGGAGCGATCTGGAGCCGCTCGGGGCGGCGTTTGCCGCCTGGAAGGGAATTCGCACCCGCATCGACGAACTGGAGCGCGGCGAGCAGGACCGGCTGAGGCTGGTCGATCTCTGGCTCTTCCAGAGGCGCGAAATCGAAGAGGGCCGCCTCGAGAGCGGCGAAGATGAGCGCCTCGAAACCGAGAAGCGGGTGCTGGCCAATGCCGAGAAGATCTATAACGCCGCCATGAACGCCTTCGATCTGCTGTATGAGGGCAACGGGTCTACCGCGTCGTCGTTGCGTGCCGCGCAGAAGCAAATCGAAGAGCTGAGCCGCTACGAGCCGAAGTTTCAGGAGGCACTGGCGGCGCTGGAGTCGGCTCGGATCAGCGTAGAGGATGTCGGTGCTTCGGTGCGTGACTATGCCGGAGGAATCCAAGCTTCCCCTGAGCACTTGGCGCAGGTGGAGGACCGGTTGGCGCTGCTCGATCGCTTGAAGCGCAAGTATGGTCCAACGCTGGATGAGGTGATTCAGTTTGGTCGAGACGTATCCGGGAAGCTGGCCGAAGTCCAGAACAAGGACGAAATCTGGCGGCAGTTGCGTGGCGAACTGGCCCAGGCCGGCGAGGAGTACCTGCGCGCAGCGCGGGGCCTCTCCAGCAGGCGCAGCGATGCGGCGCGCAGGCTTGAGAAGCTGGTCGAGGTCGAGATCAATGATCTGGCGATGAAGTCGACCTTCCGCATCGAGAAGACCCATTCGGAAGAGCAATCGCATTGGACGCCTTCGGGAATTGACCAGGTCGTGTACCTGATCTCGACGAACCCGGGCGAGCCCTTGCGGCCACTGGAACATATTGCTTCCGGGGGCGAGTTGTCGCGGGTCATGCTGGCGTTGAAGGCCAGTGTGGAGGCGGGGAAATCCCCACCTCCGGTGCACAAGCCGCGCGAGAAATGGGGCACCCGTGACGCTACTCCCCCCACCTTGCCGCCAAGAGCGCGACATCGATGGGGCGCCCAGAAGACATTTGTGTTCGACGAGATCGACACCGGCATTGGCGGGCGGGCTGCGGACGCCGTCGGGAAAAAGCTGAAATCTCTCGCACGTTCTAATCAGGTGCTGTGTGTTACACATCTTCCACAGATCGCCACTTTCGGCGACCAGCATTTCGTCATTGAGAAGAAAGAATCCGGCGGGCGCACCCGGACCAGCATTCGTCCGGTGACCGGCGAGGAACGCACCGAAGAAGTCGCCCGCATGCTCAGCGGCGCCAAGCTCACGGAAACCTCCCGCAAGCACGCCGAGCAAATGATCAAGGCGAACACCTGAAGCCATCTCCCTGACCTCGGTCGGGAACGGCTAGCGGGTGATAATCAGACTCTCGGCCGCGCGGCTTTCTGCGACCGTTGTCTTGGCCGAGTTGTCGGCGACCTTGATGGAGAAGTTTACGGTAATCGTCGCTTTGGACTCGACCGCCTGCCCGTTCTGGACGATGGGCTTGAAGCGCCATTCGCGTACGGCTTGCTGCGCCGCCGAAGCCAGGATTGTCGGACCGCTCAGCACGCGTAGATTTTCGACCACGCCATCGGCTCCGATCAGGGCTTCGAGTACGACCGAACCCTGCACATTCATATGCTGTGCCAGCAGCGGATAGGCGGGCCGATCGGCAATCGGTTCACGCTCAGAGGTATTGGTGGCAAGCGGCGCGGACTGGGCCATCGCCGGATTGGTGATCTCCAGCTTCGTCAGTTTGCTTCCCGGATGGAGTTTCCTGTGCGTCGTGCCCGCGATCACTTCAATGTCCAGCGGGGGCAGCACGGTGCGGTTCAGGGTCACGGCGGGGGCATCGGCGTCTGCGGCTGTGATGGCGGTGGCCGAACCTTGGTTCGTGGCGGGATGCGCTCGAACCACTGCCGCGGTCTTTGCGGCTGGTTTCTCCACTGGCTGCGAGGCGGTGGTCTCCGGCGAATCGGAATCGATCGTCGCCTGCTCGGAACCGAACCAGAATTGCCGGTCCCTGATCAGGATCCCGGCCAGCGCTGCCAGCAAGAGAGCCAGCGCCAGCACCAGCCGTGCAGATTGCGGGCCACCGCTGGCGTTTAGTGCCTGCGGGTTGGCGGTCCGTCTTGGGCTTAGCTCCAACATCTTCTTCGCTGAACCGGAGTTTTCTGCAATTCGCCCATAGAGTGCAGCAATCTGGAGGCAGGCACAATGGCCCGGTGTGGGTAGGGTCTGGCACGATCGGGCCATGGCTCATCCCGATTTATAAGGTGGGTCATGAGCCCGGACGCCCCACTGAGCCACATTCGGCGGCGCGAACCTGCTCTTTTGGCAATGGACCAGGCCAGAGGGGTGCGTTGCGGCCGGCCCGTTGGGGAGCCGGAATTCGCCGTTCGCTGCTAATCCTCGCCATTTCTGCGACTTACGTTGACCATTCCGGTTCTTTCCGATAGTTTATTAATTACGCCCGCAATCTGGATCCGGTAGCCTGGACTAGGGATTTTCCGGGGCGTTGCTGCATCTAACTGACAGGGGGAGATTCCTCCTGTTGGAACGGACCGAAGTATTTTCCAGGGACCTGGAGGAGCGAGCCAAAATCGTGGCTGGAACTTCAACAAGAACCGAAGGAAAGACCTTGCTATTGCTGAAGCCGCGGGGGTTTTGCGCGGGGGTGGTGCGCGCAATTGACGTGGTGCGCATCGCGCTCGAAGCCTTTGGGCCGCCGATTTACGTGCGCAAAGAGATCGTCCACAACAGCTTTGTGGTGGAGGATTTGCGTAGCAAAGGTGCGATCTTCGTCGACAGCGAGGACGAAGTGCCCAACGGCGAGCGGATCATCTACAGCGCCCACGGCGTTTCCCCGGATGTGCGCGAACACAGCGCACGCCGCCGGCTGCGTGTAATTGATGCCACTTGCCCCCTGGTCACCAAGGTTCACGTGGAAGCCGTGAAGTTTGCCAAGGAGGGCTATTCGCTCATCCTGATCGGGCATAAGGATCACGACGAAGTCATTGGAACCCTGGGCGAAGCCCCGATGGTCACGCAAGTCGTAGGATCGCCGGAGCAGGTGAAACATCTTTGCGTCCCCGATCCGAATCGGGTTGCCTATCTCACGCAGACGACGCTCAGCCTGGATGAGACCAAGGACATCATTGCCGCGTTAAAGCAGAAATTCCCCAACATCAAGGGGCCAGCGGCGCAGGACATCTGTTACGCGACGGAAAACCGGCAAGTTGCGGTCAAGCAGGTTGCCTCTGAATCGGATCTGCTGCTGGTGGTCGGTTCCGAGAATAGCTCGAACTCCAACCGTCTGGTCGAAGTCGCACGCAATCTGGGCACGAATGCCCACCTGATCGACAGCTGCAATGACATCGAGGCGGCATGGCTGAAGGGGGTCCAGACGATTGCTCTGACCGCCGGGGCCTCGGCGCCGGAACATTTGGTGGAAGAAACCGTGTCGTTTTTGCGGGCCAAGGGATTCGCGAATGTGCAGGAACTGGAAGTAATGCCTGAGAATGTACGCTTCGGGCTGCCGCCGGAGATTGTGGAGGCCATCGCTGCCGCCCCGGCCAGCGCGAACTGACGGAGATGCGAATGGATACGAACTCCCCCGAGTCCAATTTAGCTGCTGAAACTCTAGGTTCAAACCCGCAACTCCGCTTCGGAAAAATCCAGGAACTGGGAAGCCGCGTCAGCGCGGCGGTCTCGGCTGCGCGCAAGTATCTTTTCTCGCAGCAGCATGAGGAGGGCTACTGGTGCGGAGAGCTCGAGGCTGACACCACGCTCGAGTCCGACTACATTCTTCTGCATACCCTTCTGGGGACCGGCAATCCGGAGCGCTTCCAGAAAGCAGCCAATTGGATTATTCGCCACCAGAACGAAGATGGCGGGTGGAGCATTTACCAGTCCGGGCCGTCGAACATCAGCGCATCGGTGAAGGCCTATTTCGGTCTGAAACTCGCGGGATACTCGGCCGACCATCCGGTTCTCGAGCGTGCCCGCAACAAGATCCTCGAAATGGGGGGCGTGACCGAAGTCAATACCTTTACCAAGATCTATCTCTGCTTCTTCGGACAGTATGATTACGACGCTGTTCCGGCGATTCCCCCGGAGATCGTGCTGTTTCCCAACTGGTTCTGGTTCAACATCTACGAGATTTCGTCGTGGTCCCGCGCCATTCTGGTGCCGCTTTCCATCTGCTACGCGAAGAAGCCGTTCAAGAAGATTCCACCGGAGATGGGTGTGGAAGAATTGTTCGTGGGCGGGATCGAGAAGTCGCGCATGCACCTGCGCTGGGCCAGGAAACTGATTTCCTGGCGAAATATCTTCCTGGCCCAGGATCGCATGATTCACTGGTTTGAGCGCGTGCATGTGCGGCCGTTGCGTTCGATTGCCTTGAAGAAAGCCGAGAAGTGGATGCTCGAACGTTTCGAGATGAGCGACGGTCTTGGTGCGATCTATCCCTCGATGATGAACGCGATCATCGCGCTCCGCTGCCTGGGATATTCGCTGGACGATCCGCAGGTGATCCGCGCCATGGACGAGTTCGAGAAGCTCGGAATCGAGGAAGAAGACACGTTCCGCATGCAGCCCTGCATGTCTCCGGTTTGGGACACGGCCTATGCGCTGTTTGCGCTGGGCGAGGCCGGGGTTCCGGCGAACGACCCGCGGATGGTGAAATGCGCCGACTGGATCCTGCAGAAGCAGGTGCGCAACGTCGGCGACTGGAAGATCAAAAACAGGAAGGGACAGCCGGGCGGCTGGTATTTCGAGTTCAACAATGAGTTCTATCCCGACGTCGATGACAGCGCGATGGTTTGCCTGGCGCTGAGCCGCGTCGAGCATCCCAACGGCCGCTACCAGCGCGAGTCCGTGCAGCGCGCGATCGACTGGATCCTGTCCATGCAGTGCAAGAACGGCGGATGGGCATCGTTCGACAAAGACAACGACCGCATGGTGTTCCAGTACGTGCCATTTGCCGATCACAACGCCATGCTCGATCCTCCGACGGTCGATATCACCGGCCGCATTCTGGAGATGCTCGCCACCTACGGGTATGACAAGAATCATCCGGCGGTGAAGAAAGCGATCAAGTTTATCCGCAGCGAGCAGGAACCCGACGGCAGCTGGTTCGGACGTTGGGGAGTGAATTACATCTACGGTACGGCGCTGGTGCTGCGCGGGCTGGAGGCGATGGGAGTCGACCTGCACGAACCCTCGATCCAGCAGGGCGCGGAGTGGCTGCGCATGGTGCAGAACGCCGATGGCGGATGGGGTGAGACCGTTGGTTCGTACGACGATCCGACGTTGCGCGGGCAGGGAGACAGCACGCCTTCGCAAACCGCATGGGCGATTCTGGGTCTGCTGGCCGCCGGTGATACGCGCAGCGATTCGGTCGCGCGCGGTATCGCGTATCTGATGCGCACCCAGAAGAAAGACGGATCTTGGGACGAAGCGTTGTTTACCGGAACCGGGTTTCCGCAGGTGTTTTATCTGATGTACCACCTCTATCGGCAATACTTCCCGCTGCTGGCGCTGACTACGTATGCGAAGGTAATGGAGAAGAGCGGAAAGCGAGCTTCGTCCTTCGCTGCCGCCGGGGAGTGATCTCGGATGAGAGGCCTTGGTATGCCGCAGCTTGATACCGTGCTGAAGCGCTTCGAGCAGCCCGACGAGGTGAGGACTTTCGCGAAAGGGAAGTGCGAAGTCGTTAACATCGCGGGCATGACGGTCGGCCGGGCGGCCGATCAGCCGGGATGGAAGTGGTCGCACCATGTCGCCCCGCCGTTGGCGCATCGTGCTCGAACGTCGAGCACGTCGGGATGGTGCTTTCCGGATGCGCCACCGCCGCAATGGAGAACGGCAGGGTTCAAGAATTGTGCGCGGGAATGCTGTTCTACATCCCACCCGGACCTCCCGGACACGACAGTTGGGTCGGTCGGGGATGAGCCGTACGTGTCCCTGCATTTTCTCGGAGCTGCCCACTACGCTCTCAAATAGCCAATTCCCACGTTTCAGCCCCCGCGATCTGTTCCTCCGAACTGAGGGGTTAAACCTGCCTTGAAGGCTTTCGTCACTGGCGCAACCGGATTTGTGGGCTCCCACGTAGCTCGTGCCGTGGCTGATGCCGGCGCAGACCTGCGGCTGCTGGTTCGCCCGGCCAGCAATCTGAAGAATCTCGAAGGCCTCAAGGCGGAGACCGCGAGCGGCGATCTCGGCGACCCGGCTTCCCTGGACAAGGCCCTGTCCGGGTGCGACGTCGTGTTTCACGTTGCCGCTGACTACCGGTACTGGGTGCGGGATCCGGGCGAGATGTATCGATCGAACGTCGAGGGGACGCGAGCCATTCTGGAAGCGGCCCGCAAGCACAACGCGCGTCGCGTCGTCTATACCTCCAGCGTGGGGACCATGGGATTCCGGGCTGACGGTCAGCCCGCAAATGAAGATTCACCGGTTTCGCTGGCCGACATGATCGGGCATTACAAGCGCTCCAAGTTCATGGCCGAGCAGATTGCGATGGAGGCCGGCCGCAGCGGGCTCGAGGTGGTGACGGTGAATCCGACGACTCCGGTCGGCGAACAGGATGTAAAGCCGACGCCCACGGGCCGCATCGTCGTTGATTTTCTCAAGCGCAAGTTTCCTGCCTATGTCGAGACCGGGCTCAATCTTGTCGACGTGCGTGAATGCGCGCGGGGGCACGTGGCGGCGCTCGAAAAAGGGAAGTCCGGCGAGCGCTACGTTCTGGGCGGGGAAGACCTGACGCTGAAGCAGATTCTGGACAAGCTGGGGGCGATCGCGGGGCTGCCGTCGCCGGCTACGAAGCTGCCGTATTTCTTCGCCTTTGCCGCCGGAGTTGTGGACGAGGCGGTGACCGGCAGGATCTTCGGGCGCGAGCCGCGGGCCACGGTGGATACCGTGCGGATGGGGAAGAAGAAGATGTTTGCCAGTTCCGCCAAAGCGGAGCGCGAGTTGGGCTGGAAGATCGTGCCTGTGGAAGACGCCCTGCGGCGGGCGATCGCCTGGTTTCGGGCGAACGGATATGTCTAGAGTCGCCATCGTCGCCGCACTCGAGCGCGAAGTGCGTCCGTTGGTTAAAAAATGGCAGGTCCGCGAAGCAGAACACGAGGGACGGCGCTTCCGTTTCTTCGAGGAGGGCGAGGTTGTGCTCGTCTGCGGAGGAATTGGGGCAGCGGCGGCGCGGCGCGCAGCCGAGGCGGTCATCACGCTGTTCGCCCCGGCGATGATTTACTCCGCGGGATTTGCCGGTGCCCTCGACCCGAGGCTGCGCGTGGGCGATGTGGTGCGGCCACAAGTTGTGATCAATGCCGGCGACGGCAGCCGGGTCGCGCTCGACGGCGGCGAGGGTATTGTGGTGAGCTTTGATGCGATCGCGAGCCCGCAGCAAAAAGCCAGGCTCCGGGATTGCTATGCCGCGGCTGCGGTCGACATGGAGGCTGCGGAGGTCGGGCGATCCGCCGAATTGCGGGGAATCCAGTTCGCCGCCGTGAAAGTGATTTCCGACGCAGTGGATTTCGAATTTCCCTCGATGGAGCCGTTCGTGGACTCCCAGGGAAGATTCTCTGAAGTGCGCTTTGCATGGTTCACCGCGCGGCGGCCGTGGTTGTGGCCGCAAGTCGTCAGGTTGGCGCAAAACAGCAGTCGTGCCTCCCGTTCTTTGTGCGCCTGTCTGCGTGCGGCTTGAACGCGGAATGTTCGTTGTCAGTTCGGGTTCAGGTGGAAAAGTTGCTCGGCTGATTCATCTATAATCGCGAAAGGCGTTTTCTGAAAACCGATGGCATTGTCATTCCTGATGGCTGCCTTTGTCGGCGGCGAAATCGTCGACATGATCTCTAACAGTGGCCCGGTCGCCAAGCTGATTCTGGTCGCCCTGCTGATGTTCAGCCTGATCTCCTGGGCGATCATTTTGAGCAAATGGAGCCTGCTGCGCCGCGCCCGGACGCAGAGCGGGCGCTTCGTGCGCGCCTTCCGCAAGGCGCAGCGGCTGCAGGACATTGCCGCCGTGGCCGATCAGTTCAAGCCCAGTCCTCTGGTGGGCGTGTTTGAAGGCGCCTACGAAGAGTACAAACGGCAGGCTTCCATTTCGGGCGGATTGCGCAGCCTGGTGTCGATTCAACGCGGCATGCAGATCGGTGCCTCAGAAGAGATCACGCGTCTGGAACGGAATGTGCCATGGCTGGCGATTACGGCTGCGGTTACACCCTTTGTCGGGCTGTTCGGGACGGTGTGGGGCATCATCGATGCGTTTCACGGACTCGGTACCGCCGGCGCCGCGACCTTGCGCGCGGTGGCGCCCGGCATTTCGGAAGCTTTGATCACCACTGCAGCTGGACTGGCGGCAGCCATTCCCGCAGTGATCGCGTACAACCTCATCGGTGCTTCCATCCGCGAATTCGCGGCTCGCAGCGATGACTTTGCCCTGGAAGTGCTCAATGCCGTCGAGAACAGCCAGGCGCAACTCTCGGCGGCGGCCGCCGCCGAAATGAGGCGCTGATGGCCTTCACCACCCCCAACGGTCGCACGCAAACCGCCCTCGCCGACATCAACATCACTCCCCTGGTCGACGTGGTGCTGGTGCTGCTCATCATCTTCATGGTGACGGCGCCGGTCCTCCAGTCGGGCATCGACGTTGCCCTTCCCAAAACCCGCACGGTGAAAGAGACCACCGAAGAGCGGATGGTCATCACGATCAACAAAGATCAGCGTGTCTTTTTGGGCAGCGATGCCATCAATATCAATGAGATCGGGACGAGGCTGCGGGAAAAGGTGCGTGATCCGCGGCGGCAGTCGATTTATGTGCGGGCCGATGAGAACGTGCCCTTTGGCGCCTTTGCAACCGTGATGGACGCGGTGAAGCAGGCGGGATTTGCCAACGTCAGCATCGTTACGCAACCCCTGGAAAGCAATGCCGGCAAACGCTGAGATCTATTTCGAGCACGACCGCTGGGGGCGCGCCCTGGCGTGGTCGGCGGGATTGCACGTGGGAATTCCGCTGCTGCTCCTGCTCTATGCGACGGTCTTCAGCCACAGCGGCGGCTCGACCTGGGGCGCGGGAGGCGGGGGAGAGGCGATCGGCGCCACTCTGGTCAGCAGCGTACCCCTCAGCGCAGCTCCATCCCCGACGCCCAATGTGCTGGCCAACGAGTCCAAGGGGCTCACCCAGTCCGAGCCCAAGGCCGAGGAGAAAACTCCCGACGCGATCGAAATCGCGGGTAAGACCGTCAAAATCAAACCCAAAAAGAAGCAAATCACCGAGTCCAGGCAAAACGCTTCGCCCGCGCTCGAGCCCGTGGACAACCAGGTGGCATTCGGCGAAGGCGGCCCGGTCAGTGGTCCTTACGGGAGCTTCAGCTCCGGCGGCGCAAGGGGCGGGTTCGGAGTCAGCGGTGGTGGCGGCGACTTTGGTACGAAGTACGCGTGGTACGTGCACGTGATTCAGCAGAAGGTGTCGGACAACTGGATGAAGTATGAAGTGGATCCCCGTATCAGCTCGGCCAGTCGTGTCTACATTACCTTCGACATCACTCGCGATGGACATCCGGCCAATGTGCGGGTGGAGCAGTCGAGCGGTGTACCTTCGCTGGATATTTCGGCGACGCGTGCGCTGGAGAGGATTGATACTTTCGGTCCGTTGCCGGCTGACTATTCGGGCAATAAGATTTCGGTGGAATACTGGTTCGATTACAAGAAGTGACAATGTAGTTTCGGTCCGTAATCAGGAAGGCAGCAGACAACAATCGCCGCGGAAGCGGCTCAAACTCAGGGAAGCTAGGTGAATGAAGACTGCAGGACTGACTGATAAATTCTTGTTTGGAGAAACATATCGGGATAGGAGATTGTCGTATGGAGCAGAATTCTCTCCAATACGAGTGGACGATCCGGCTCGATCAAGTGGGCCACAGCCCGGTAGTTCCCGCCGTGCCAAGTACGCGATCCTTCTGGTTTTTATCGGCTGTTTTCTTCCCTCCGCGCTGCTGGCCCAGGACTGGGTGAGAACCGGCACCGGTCTGGGGGTCGAGAAGGTCCGTCTGGCAGTTGCAGATTTCAAGGGCGCAAGTGCTGATCCGCAGAATGCCGTCCTGCTCAAAACCTTCAACGACACGCTGTGGAATGACCTCGATGTTTCCGGGGTCGTGGATCTGGTTTCGAAGAGTTTCTATCCTTTGCAAGCTCCCGGACAGCCGCCCGAGGTGAACTTCATTGCATGGAATTCGCCGCCGCCGAATGCGGCCATGCTGGCTTTTGGAAATCTGGGAGTGGCCGGCGGCAGGCTCACCGTGCAAGCCTGGCTCTACGACGTAAAGAACCTTCAGTCGCCGCAGGTTCTCGGCAAGCAATATGGGGATACCGCGAGCGACGCCGCCGCCCGCCTGATGGCTCACAAGTTCGCCGACGAGATCATTTTCCGCCTGGGCGGGGGCATCCCGGGTATTGCCGAGACACAGCTATACTTCGTCAGCGATCGCAGCGGAAACAAGGAAATCTGGGCCATGGACTACGACGGCTCGAACCAGCATCAGCTGACCCATCTTGGTTCGATCGCGCGTGCTCCCCGAATTTCGCCGGACGGGTCGCGCATTGCTTTCAGCGCACTCACCAAGACCGGCTGGGAGATCATGATGTATTCCCTTGATCTCAACCGGATGGTCGGGTTTCCTCACATAGGAGGAACGAACCTTACTCCGGCGTGGTCGGGAGATGGGCTCAAGCTGGCGTTTTGCTCCTCGCGCGCGGGCGATCCGGAAATCTTCACCGCGGATGCGTCGGGCAGCAACATGCGTCGCATGACGACCGACAAGGGGCCGGATGTTTCACCGGTGTGGAACCGCAAGACCAACGCGCAGATCGCCTTCGTCAGCGGCCGGACAGGCTTGCCCCAGATCTACACCATGGAAGCCGACGGCACCAATCAGCAGCGCATGACGGATCAGGGATACGCCGTGTCGCCAAATTGGTCGCCCAATGGGCAGTTTCTGGCCTTTGCCTGGGTGCGCAAATACGGACCGGGAGATCCCGGCGCATTGGATGTGTACCTGATGGATATCGCCAGCAAGCAATGGGTGCAGCTTACCCATGACGGCGGCCGCAACGATTTCCCGTCATGGTCTCCCGACGGCCGGCATATTGTATTTCAGTCAAGCCGGTCCGGCAGCCTGCAAATCTGGTCGATGCTGGCCGATGGTTCGAAACTCGAGCAACTGACGTTTACCGGACACAACGAGCAACCGAATTGGAGTTGGAAGTAGCCAAAACTTCGTCTGGCCCCGCGAGTCATCCCTGGGGTCGCAGGAGGAGCAAACGTGAAGCAACGCAATGTGAAGTGGTTTCAGTGGATACTAACGGTCAGCGCTCTTTTGATGGTGAGCGCGTGTGGAAAGAAGGTGGCACCGACCCCGCCTCCAGCACCGCCGCCGCCGCCGGCTCCGACCGCATCGATTGCGGTCGATCCCAACGCGATTGATGCGGGAGGGTCAGCATCGTTGACCTGGCAGACCAGCAATGCGACGGACGTGTCGATTGACGGCATCGGAGCCGTGCAGCCGAATGGATCGCAAAGCGTGGCTCCGACCAGTTCGACTACCTATCATCTGGTGGCCAAGGGCGCGGGAGGAACGCAGGAAGCCACGGCGCGGCTTACCGTAAACGCGGCGCCAGCTCCGGCCGCGGAGGCGGCGCCCTCGCCCTCGGATGCACAATTGTTCGCGCAGAACGTCAAGGATGTTTACTTCGACTACGACAAGGCAGACATCCGTTCCGACCAGCAGTCATTGCTCGCATCCAACGCGCAATTCCTCAATCAACACAGCAACATCGACTTTACCATTGAGGGTCACTGCGACGATCGTGGATCGACGGACTACAACCTGGCTTTGGGCGACCAGCGCGCGAGTGCGGTGAAAAATGCGCTGACGTCGGCGGGCGTGAACGCCGGCCGCATCAAGACGATCAGCTACGGCAAAGAGAAGCCGTTCTGCACCGAACAAAACGAAGCTTGCTGGCAGCAGAACCGCGTCGGCCACTTTGTGAGTCAGAGGTAACAGGAACCGGCCGGGGGACGCTCGGTGCGTCCCCCGGCTTTTTGCCTGCGGTGACGGGCTGGTTGGTGTTGACCCTGGAAGCCGGAGCGGAAAGGTTGCCTCTCCCCGTTGAACCTTCCGGTTCCTGCGGGTGTGTTAGCCTTCGGAATCTTCCCCGCCTGTGGGACAATGAAGGCATCCTAATCATTCAGGAAACCCTATGAAACAACATCGGATCTTTGTTTCTATCGTTGTGCTGGCAGTGCTGTGGTTGGGCGTGGCTCCGGGCTGGAGCGCCAACAAGGATATGGTGCAGCTGCAGACCCAGGTCCAACAACTGCAGGAGCAGATGACCGCCATGCAGCGCAGCTTTGACGAGCGCATGGGCGTGATGAAGAACCTGGTCGAGCAGGATACTGACGCCGTCAACAAGGTGGCGAGCGCGGTGGGCAATCTGCAGACCTCATTGCAGAAACAGCAGGCTGACGGCGGCACGAAGGTGGATCAGCTTTCGGGCCAGATTCAGGCGCTCAACGACACCATGGACGAGATTAAGGTGCGCCTGGCGAAAGTCACCAAGCAGCTCGAAGACATGCAAGCCGCGCAGCAGAGCATGCAGGCGTCGCAGGCCTCCGCCAAAGCGCAGCAGGACGCCGCGGCGTCCGCCCCGCCGCCCGACGTTCTCTACAATAACGCCCTGCGCGACTTCATGACCGGGAAGACCGATCTGGCCACGCAGGAATTCTCGGACTACGTCAAGTACTATCCCAACACCGATCTGGCCGGGAACTCCTACTACTATCTGGGAGAGATCCAGTTCAAGCAGGGAAACTATCAGCAGGCCACGCAGAGCTATGATGAAGTGCTGCAGAATTTTCCCAGCGGAAACAAAGCTGCGTCAGCGCAGCTCAAAAAAGGCTTTGCGCTGCTGGAGCTGGGCAAGCAGGATGACGGCGTGAGTGAACTGCGGCGTCTGATCCAGCGTTATCCCCACTCGCCGGAAGCTCTCCAGGCGCGCGAGCGGCTTCGCAAGGCGGGTGTTTCGAGCACGGGAAAGTAATCCCTTTCCCGGATCGAGGGCGTCGTGAGGCGGTTTACACCGAGCGCTGGTGCCGATGCCGGGCTGTATGATGCCTTCCTGCGCGATGGGCGTGGTGGTGGCGGACCCGCTGTTGAACACGGTGTTTCGCCGGAATCAGGGAAGGCTTCGAGACGCCGGCCAGGGCGCCAACGCTGAGGGCAAGGCACATTATCACCAGCAAGGCAGTTTTTTTCATATCTCAGGTCCGGCAACCGTTTCCTTCGCGAACTATTCTATTCCAGGCCGTGCCGGAATAGAGTAAATTTCGAAGGGCCTGGATTACTTCATATCGGGCAACGCCCTCACGATCGAAGAGGTGGAACCAATGCCACAGACGAGTCCTGACCAGGATACGACGAAGGGTGCCATCGAGACCGAGAACCACGACACTCCAGGAAACATTGGGTTGCAGGAGCAACTCGGACACCGCGATCAGGATCCGATGCTGAAGGATGCGGACTCCGATTTTCCGGAGCCCGGATCGAACCCCGAGCATACCGGGGAACCGAAGCGCAAGAGCGCGTAGACGGCGGAACCCGATTCCTCACCGGGCTTGCGGGGCGGCGAGGAATGACCAACGATTGGGAGGTTCGGCGACTAGCGTAACTCTTCCATGGCCGCTTCCAGAACTTCCGGTCCCGGCCGGGTCACGGAGTCGGGCAGCGTGGCCAGCGGCTGGTCGACCACGTTCAGCATGTCGATGAAGCTGGGAGCCTTCGGATTCACGTAGAACACGCCGGTCAAGACCTCTCCCCGGTCGTGAGCCTCGGTCAGGCGGGTGAGGGCGTGAATCTTGTTGGTCGGATCGTAATCTTCTTCCAGCTTGCGCAAACGCAGGTGCGAGCCGTCGTGCATCGTGACCTCGATGGTGGACCCGGCATCGTACTCCACGTTGATGTCCTCGAAGTGCGGGACGAAACTGACGTCCTGCAGCGTCTCTTCGTGTTCCTTGACGTACTTGTAGGACTTGGTTGACCCCTCGTGATCGTTGAAGGTCACACAGGGTGAAACCACGTCGAGCATCACCGTGCCTTTGTGCGCGATCGCAGCCTTCAGCATGGCGCTGAGCTGTTTCTTGTCGCCCGAGAAGGAACGACCGACCAGCGTTGCCCCCAGTTGAATGGCAAGAGTGCAGGTGTCGATGGGAGGAAGATCGTTGAGCACGCCAGTCTTCAGCTTCGAACCCAGATCGGCGGTCGCCGAGAACTGGCCTTTGGTCAGGCCGTAGACGCCGTTGTCTTCGATGATGTAAATGATCGGCAGATTACGCCGCATCAAGTGGACAAACTGGCCGATACCGATCGAGGCCGTGTCGCCGTCGCCGCTGACCCCGATCGAGATCAGCTTGCGATTGGCGAGCATGGCTCCGGTGGCAACCGAGGGCATGCGTCCGTGGACGGCGTTGAAGCTGTGGGAACGGCTCAGGAAATACGCCGGAGTCTTCGACGAGCAGCCTATCCCGCTGGGTTTGATGACATACTCGGGCTCCACGCCCATCTCGTACATGGCTTCGATGATGCGCTCGGAGATGGCGTTGTGGCCGCAGCCGGCGCAGAGCGTCGACTTGCCGCCGCGATAGTCCACGATGGGAAGGCCGATCCGGTTTACCCTGGGACCCGGGCCTGCGGTGGTGGTGGTTGCCATTAGAGGCCCTCCTTGGTCTCGAACTCTTCGGTGACGGTGCGGGCGTCGAGCGGCAGCCCGTTGTAGTGGAGGATGCTGCGCAGCTTCACCGCCTGCTCGCCGGGAAGATCGAGCTTGAGCAGGCTTGCGAGCTGGGCGTCGCGGTCCTGTTCGACCACGTACACGCGCTCGTGGGAGGCCACGAAGTCATGAATCTCGTGGGCGAAGGGGTAGGCGCGGATGCGCAGGTAGTCGACCGCCACACCGTGCTCCTTGCGGATCTGGTCGATGCTCTCGCGCAGGGCGAAGTCGGTGGTGCCGTAGGCGAGGAAGCCGATCTTCGCGCCGCCCTCTCCGGCGGCAACCGGAGCGGGAACGAGGCTCCGCGCGCTCTCGAACTTGCGCGTCAGCCGGTCCATGACGGCCTGATACTCCTCGGGCTTCTCGGTGTACCCGGCGGCGTCGTTGTGTCCGGAGCCGCGGGTGAAGTAGGCGGCCTTGGGATGCCGGGTTCCCGGCAGCGTGCGCCAGCCGATGGCGTCGCCGTCGACATCGCGGTAGCGCGCGAAGCCGCCCAGGCGATTCAGGTCCTCGGCGGTGAGCACCTTGCCGCGGTCGATGGGCTTCTCGGGATAGGAGAAGGGCTCGGACATCCAGTTGTTCATGCCCAGATCGAGGTCGGTCAGCACGAAGACCGGGGTCTGCAGCCGCTCCGC
>Ga0123356_10003179_pt1 | contig 17266 bp, 16 predicted proteins | sample TergutEmb28metaG_2_FD_92546 | JGI IMG/M metagenome (GOLD analysis project Ga0123356, IMG submission 92546) | Embiratermes neotenicus P3 segment gut microbial communities from Petit-Saut dam, French Guiana - Emb289 P3 | ecosystem: Host-associated > Arthropoda: Insects > Digestive system > Gut ...
AACAATCCCGCCCTCTCGCAGCACACACCCCTCTGCCGACCCGCATCCTTCCGCGGTCCGTGACATCGTGTCCAAAGGACACGAAAGCCGCGAATAAATAGGCCCGTCCCGAAATAACCCTCTCCGCTCTTCTCCTCGCGGCGCATAACTCCGGCCCGCACCGTGACACCGAACCAAACCTGGTTCGGCCCAGCCGGGCGCCGCTGATAACCCCGGGCATATTTTTGCCTTCCTTTACCGCCACCTATCTGGCGGGCCGCATCCTTTCGCGGAACGTGACATCGTGTCCAAAGGACACGAAACCCGCAAATAAATAGGCCCGCCTCTCCCTGTCACATATAACGGAGTTTTGCCATCCGTTATGTGACCCAAAAACCATTAGGCTTTTGGCGGGCAAAGAATCCGCCCCCGGCGAATCAATAATCCAAAAAAATCCCGGCAAGGTCGCGGCGCCGAGGATAAATCGCCCAGAACCAAGAAAAGCCAACCGCCGTAGGCCTTCATGGCTGCCACGGCGCGTTGGCTTTTCGAAGTGTAATCGGCGATTTCTCCCGGCGAACGAAAAACCTTGCCGGAATTTTTTGTCGTTTTAAAACGCCTTCCCGATCTTCTTCCAGTGGGAAAGCTCGACATACCCGTAAGGCATGCAGGCATCGGGATCAAGCCCCAACTCCGCCGCCATGGCCCGTACGCGGTCTTTGACGGCCAAAGCGTCGCAATCTCTGCACATTATCTCGATCTCTATGAAATCTCCGACATCTTTTACGCGATCCAGCGCAACGGTGAACTCTCCGCGCACAAAAACCTCTCGTGCCTTGTCGATCACGGTTCCGTGCTTGTATCCGATTTTTTTCCACACTGCGTCCAAATTTTTCAAAGCTTCCTCATCGGCCAGCTTTCCCTCGAACTCGTGCAAAGTTCCATGCTCGATCTTGTCGTTTATGTACTTAAGATTGAACGAAAACTTGCCTCCGCTGACATCATGGCGAAGTCGCATATAAATGGAATCGTCGCCGTCCATAAAGCAAGTGTCCGTATCGGGCTGTTCGGTCCTCAGCCAATAAATATCTATCTGATGGCTGGCCTTCTTGAATACGAATCCCTTCTCGGACAGCAAAGCCTTCGTCTTTTCCATATCCGGCAGCTTATAGCGCAATTCCACTTCCATTTTAGACCTCCGATTTGCCAAAATAATACGATCCGGCCAACCTTGTTTCAAGGAAAACTTGCAAATTTTACTAACAAGGGATATAATCAAGCAAAGTAGGCTGCCATGAAAAAATTATTTGCCATAGTTTTTCTTTTATCCTTTGCGACTTTTTGCATCCACGCTCACGGCGCCGGCCACAATCCTTTCTTCGGAGATTATCGGCACCAAGCCGGCCTTTCTCTGGGTACCGGGGTAAACGACAGTTACCTTGTCCCGCCTCCTACCAAGCCGGTTCCTTTTTCTGAGCTTCACGCGCAATATTCCGTGCCGTCTACGCTATTTTATTTTCCGGCTCGTTTTTCGATGAACATTACCCAGACGGTTGGTTTTGGCGATAAATACGGTTGGGACTGGCCCCGTTATTCTATCCCCATTCTTTATTTGACGCAGGACCTAGCGCTTCTGCACGGCGAAAAATGGTACGCCGGAGCCGGAGCCGGAGCCGGCTTTCAACTAAAAAAGAACGACCGCATTAGTTCGACCTTTCTGTTTACCTTCAAGGTTTTTGCCGGATATAAATTTACCGAAAGAACATCGGCCGAGTTTTATATAAAACATTTCTCAAACGGAACCACCACCCCCGAGAATTTTTCCTACGGCTTCTACGGCCTCGGAATCACATATAATTTCTAACTTAAAGTCAAACGATGCGTTTAGTTTCACACACCAATTCAATATAAACGTATTGGATGGCGCGTATTCGCAAATTTTTATCGGCGCGCTAGCGGGCTCAAATGCCCGTGCCGACGTAAAAATTAAGAAACGCAAGCTAGACGATACGTTTAGATTGAATTGGTGGACGCGAGAAGACTCGAACTTCCGACCCCCTCCATGTCAAGGAGATACTCTAACCAACTGAGCTACGCGTCCACTATGGACCGGATTATAACCTCCTCTCCTAAAAAAGTCAAATCTATTGATAATTCCATCCGCGCACATCTCTGGCGGATTTTTGCCATCCGTTATGTGACCCAAAAGCCATTAGGCTTTTGGCAGGCAAAGAATCCGCCAACCATAAATAAGCCCGCCCCCTCGCCCGACTCGTTACTTTTACCTTTTACCATTTACCTTTTTACTTTATACTTCCGCTATGCCCGCAAAAACCGTCCTCTTCGACAAAACCCTTCCCGAACTCGAAAAAATCGTGACCGACCTGGGCTCGCCTAAATTCCGCGCGAAACAAATCTACGACTGGCTGGCAAAGGGCGTGAACTCATTCGACCAAATGAAGAACCTGCCGACCGAGCTGCGCGCAAAACTCAAAGAATCCGCAACTCCCCTCCCCTGCGAAATCATCAAAGTTCTGACCAGCTCCGACAATTCCACCCATAAACTACTATTAAACTTCAATACGGCGGCGCATAACTCCGGCTCGCACCGTGACACCGAACCAAACCTGGTTCGGGCGGGCCGGGCGCCGCAAAAACCTATATCAGTCGAAACCGTGCTTATGCAAACCCGCTACGGCAATTCGGTATGCATAAGCTCCCAGGCCGGCTGCGCTTCTGGCTGCAAATTCTGCGCCTCAACTCTACGCGGTTTTCAGCGCAACCTAACGGCGACGGAAATGCTGGCCCAAGTCGCGGCCGCGCAAAGCATCCTAACAAACGAAAGAATTTCCCACGTGGTCATCATGGGCACGGGCGAGCCGCTGATGAACATAAACAACACAATAGAATTTATAGAACGCCTCAACAACCCCTCAAACAAGACGGATTTTTGCCTACCTATTCGTGACCCCCAAGCCCTCGACGGACTTGGGGCGGGCAAAGAATCCGCCGGCCGTGAAAACAATCGCGCCCTCTCCTACCGCCGCATCACTCTCTCCACCTGCGGCATCCCGGGCGGCATAGATAGGCTGACCGATTGGGGCAGACCGATAAATCTAGCGATTTCATTGCACGCTCCAACCAACGAGCTTCGCTCGCGCATTATGCCTATAAACGAAAAATACCCGCTCGAAGAAATCATGTCGGCCTGCGACCGCTGGCAATCGAAAACCAAACGTCAGCTGACGCTGGAATACATAGTGCTAAAAGACACAAACGACAGTCCGGCCCACGCGCGCGAACTTGCCGACCTGATAGGAAACCGCGACGTGTTCGTAAACCTTATACCTTACAACCCTGTGCCGGAACGTGAATTTTCAGCCCCCTCGAACAACGCGGTCCACAGAATCAAAGAAATTTTGGACGCTAATAAAATCCCATGTAAAATAAGATACGAACGCGGCCAAGACATAGCCTCCGCCTGCGGCCAGCTCCGCAACCAAAATCAATAACCTCTCTCGCCCCTCCCTCTGTCATCCCGGGCGAAGACCCGGGACCTCCTACCACAAGCAGAACCCCCATCCCCCCTTGTCATCCCCGACTCGATCGGGGATCTCCTCTCACAAGCAGAGCCCCAAAATAAACCCAACCCAACCCGCATCCTTCCTCCTGCAGCACACACCCCTCTATCGGATTTTTGCCTTCCTCTTTGTGACCCAAAAGCCATCAGGCTTTTGGCGGGCAAAGAATCCGCCCACAGCGAATAATAACTCAAAAAATTCTATAAATGTCGCAAACCGAGCGTATAAGCACACAATAAGGAGCGTTATTAGCGACGAATTGATGTGCGCGTCGCAAGGTTGCAGCGGTCAGCGCGCACAATAATTTACCAACAAGCCAGCCTAGTCGAAATCGAGTATAAATCATTCAATGTCTAGGAAGACGGACCGTCGTAGGCCTACAAGGCTGCCGCGACGCGTCCGTCTTCCGACGGCAGTCAAGGATTTAGACCGATTTGTAAAACATTTCAGGATTTTTTGGCCTTACTTCTTCTCGACACCGGTTTTTTGATCTATGCCTTTCATGGATAACCTAGTCTTTCCTCGATCCATGCCTACATACTTAACGAAGACCTTCTGACCTTCTTTCAACTTGGCCTCATCCATGGACTTCAACCGCTCTCCCGTGACTTCGGAAATATGCACCAAGCCTTCGTTGGAACCAAAGAACTTCACGAACGCGCCAAAGTCCTTTATACCGGACACGGTTCCCTCGTAAATCTTGTTCATCTCGGGTTCTGCGACTATTCCCTTTATGCGCGCGATCGCGGCGTTTGCGTTGTCGACGTCCGTGGCAGTGATTTTGATCAATCCCGAATCGTCTATATCGATCTGAGTATTGGTCTCCTTTGTGATTCCCTGAATTACTGATCCTCCCTTGCCGATTACTTCGCGTATTTTATCCGGGTTGATCTGCATTGTCAGCGTCTGCGGGGCATACTTGGACATCTCCTTGCGAGGAGTCTTAATAACATCCTTCATAACGCCCAATATATGCATACGTCCGTCCTTGGCCTGAGCCAAAGCCTTCTTCATGATTTCAAAGGTTATGGAAGTTATCTTTATGTCCATCTGCAAAGCGGTGACTCCCTTGTCGGTTCCTGCAACCTTGAAATCCATATCCCCCAAGTGATCCTCATCGCCAAGAATATCGGTCAAGATTGCATACTTGTCGCCCTCTTTGATAAGTCCCATTGCGATTCCGGCAACCGGGGCCTTAACCGGCACTCCTCCGTCCATCAGAGCCAAAGTGGCTCCGCAAACGGTTGCCATCGAAGACGATCCGTTAGACTCCAAAATATCGGAAATCAACCGGATTGTGAAATCGAAATCCGACTGCAGCGGCAGCACGGGATTAAGCGCGCGCCAAGCAAGGTTTCCATGTCCCAGCTCGCGGCGTTTCGGCACTCCGAATCGGCCTACTTCTCCGACCGAGAAAGGCGGGAAGTTATAGTTAAGCAGAAACCGCTCGTCGCGCTTTCCGTCCATATCGTCGATCAGCTTTGCGTCCATTCCTCCGCCCAAAGTAAGCGATACGATTGCCTGAGTCTCGCCGCGGGTAAACAATGAAGATCCGTGCGACCGCGGCAGCAATCCGACTTCGACTTCGATTGGTCGAACGGTTTTAGTATCGCGTCCGTCTATGCGGGGCTTATCGGCCAATATGTCGCCGCGCAGAACCTTTGCGGTCATGCCGTCGATTATTTCACTGACCCAAACCTTCTGTTGATCTGTGGCCTCCGCTGGATTGGCTTCGTTAACAACGGCGGCAAGCGCGTCCAACCGTTCCATCTTTTCGGCTATGCCCAAAGCGGCGGCGATCTGTCCTTCAAACTTGGCGCATTCTTTTTCCAAAGCGACATAACCCGGATCGCGCGGCGCAACGGCCCATTTTGCCTTTCCGCATTTTGCGACCAACTCGTCGATGGCTTTTATCACGGGCTGGAAATGTTCGAATCCGGCCTGCACGGCGCCAAGCATGACGTCTTCCGGCAATTCATGCGCTTCCGATTCGACCATTAAAACTCCGTCTTTAGTTCCGGCTACGACCAAGTCCAAAGCTGTGTTCGCCTTGTCCTGAACATAAGTGTTCATTACGTACTTGCCGTCGATATAACCTACTCTTGCGGCTCCGATAGGCCCCTGGAACGGCACGCCGGACAAAGCCAGCGCAGCCGACGAAGCGATTACCGCAAGCACGTCCGGGCGGTTCTTTTTATCATAAGCGAACACGGTGGCGATTATCTGAACCTCGTTCATAAATCCTTCTGGGAACAATGGGCGTATTGGTCGGTCGATCAAGCGTCCAGTCAATACTTCGCCCAACGAAGGCTTTCCTTCGCGTCGTTCGAATCCTCCTGGTATTTTTCCTGCGGCGGCCATCTTTTCTTGATAATCGACGGTCAAAGGGAAGAATCCCTGTCCCGGTTTTGCGTCTTTTGCGGCGACTACGGTAGCCAATACCATTGTCTCGCCCAAAGTGGCCATTACGGCTCCGGTTGCCTGTTTTGCAAATCGGCCTGTTTCAAGAACTAGGGTTTCGTCACCCCATTTGATTTCGACGCGTTGCGGATTGTTAAGTTTCATTTCGTTTCCTTTTTTGTTTTTGAAAATGTTGAACATTTTGCTTTTCCTTTTTTGTTTATCACCCCTCTTTCTTTTACTCTGTCCTCCCATAAGAGAACAGGGGTGGCGGCTTTGCCGCCGAGGTTGGGGTGCTATTATTTCAGGGAAAATTGTTCATTTTTGTCGGACATCCCGATAAAAACGAACCATCTCCCTATTTAATTAACAAGTCCAAAAATGCAAGCGATTTCAATCGCTTGCATTTTTTGTCCCTATTACTTTCTCAAGCCCAGCTTTTTAATCAAAGCTTCGTAATCTTCAGGATTACGTGCCTTGATATACTTCAGCAAGGACTTCTGACGCTGCACCAAAGCCTTCATCCCATAGCGGGAATTATGATCCTTTGGATTCGCCTTCGAATGAGCGGTAAGCTGGCGTATGCGTTCCGTAAGAACCGCAACCTGCGCTTCGACCGATCCTCCGTTGTCTTTTTCCGAGACCTTATAAGCCTTTACGATCTCAGTCTTTTTTGCTTTTTCTATCGACATCTACTTTTCCTTTTTTAACTTCTTATGATAAAATCACTTTCTTCGGTCTCAAAACCCCGTCAACCAAGGTTCCGATTCCCAAGAATTTGTCATTTGAATAAACGCGGAAAATCTGATTATCATCGAAGTTTCCGGCATCTATCTTGGCGAACCCTCCATTTCGGAAGACTCTTTCCTGATCGTTGTCCAGATTAAAAACCGGGATGCCGCCCAGTCCATAATCTATCGGTTTTAACGATTCGGCAGGCTCATTATCCACCAATCCTTTCAATTTTTCAAGCTTTATCGCATCTCCGATTAAAAACCCGTTTGATTGCAGTCTTCTGATCATGTCAACCGTCGCAATTGTTCCGCACGCGGCGGCTATATCTCGCGCCAAACTCCTGACATAAGTCCCCTTGGAACACTCAACCTTAAATTTCAGAGCCGCACACCCTCTAGCGGATTTTTGCCTTCCTCTTTGTGACCCAAAAGCCATTAGGCTTTTGGCGGGCAAAGAATCCGCCTCCGGCGAATCAATAGGCCCATCCGACCCGCATCCTTCCGCGGTCCATACCCCAAAGCCCTCATCGGGCTTGGGGTGGACAAAGAATCCGCCCACAGCGGACAATCCGAAAACCTCCACCTCGCGCTCAGGCATCTCAAAACTTACCCCCTCCAAAGCCAGCTGATACGCGCGCCTTCCGTCAATATGTACGGCCGAGAAGGCAGGCGGCACCTGCATGATTTTTCCAACGAATCGTGGCAACACGGCTTTGATCTCCGCCAAACTTGGCACCCGTCCGCCCTCCTCTATAATCCTGCCCTTCATATCATCCGTATCGGTGCGAATTCCGAATATAACATCGAACTCATAGATTTTCGAACTCTCCGTCAAATAAGGAATCATCTTAGTGGCCTCGCCAATTGCTATTGGCAGCACGCCGCTGGCCATGGGATCCAAAGTACCCACATGCCCGAAGCTATCCGCGCCGAAGATTTTTCGCACCTCGTTCCCAACCCCGCGCGAACTTTTCCCGGCATCTTTATCCAAAATCACCCACCCACTGACCATTCCATATCCTAAGTTTTTATATCGCGGCGCAAACCCTCTATCGGATTTTTGCCTTCCTCTTCGTGACCCAAAAGCCATTAGGCTTTTGGCAGGCAAAGAATCCGCCCACCATAAACAATCCCGCCCTCTCGCAGCACACACCCCTCTGCCGACCCGCATCCTTCCGCGGTCCGTGACATCGTGTCCAAAGGACACGAAACCCGCGAATAAATAGGCCCGCCTCCCCTCTCCCTGTTACACATAGCGGATTTTTGCCATCCTTTTCGTGCCCCAAAAGCCATTAGGCTTTTGGCAGGCAAAGAATCCGCCGTCCAAATAATTAAAACAAACTCAACTGCTTTTTTGATTTTGATCCGCCTTCCAACCCTTTTAATATTTCTTCGGCGCGCGCCACGACGCTTTCCGGCATTCCCGCCAGCTTTGCCACATGAATTCCATAAGACTTTCCAAGCGAATCGGAAACTACCTTGTACATAAATGCGATTTCACCGTTATGCTCTTTGACCTGCATTGTGGAAAATTTTACGGACTGCAACTTCAGCTCGGTCAATTCGTGATAGTGCGTTGCGAACAAAGTCCGCGGCGCCAACTCGTCCAAAAATTCCAAAGTGGCCTGAGCGATGGCCATACCGTCCCAAGTGGCGGTCCCGCGGCCGATTTCGTCCAATATCACAAAACTATGCCTTGTCGCGAATTTTAAAATATTTGCGGTCTCGTGCATCTCGACCATGAATGTGGACTGTCCCTGCGCAAGGTTATCGGAAGCCCCAACTCTCGAAAACAACCGGTCGCAAAGTCCTACCACGGCGTTTTTTGCGGGGACGAACGACCCAAGATGCGCCAATATCACGATCAGCGCGTTCTGTCGAAGGTAAGTTGATTTTCCTGCCATATTCGGTCCAGTGATTACATTAATCCTCTTCTCCTTTGCCGAATCCTCTCCTCTCGCGGCATATATATCCGGGCCAAGCAACACGCAATCATTTGGTACGAACTGCAAAGCCTTCGCCCTCATTATGCTCTCTACCACCGGGTGCCGTCCTTCGGCTATATCAAGCACGGGCTCCTCTTTAATTTCTGGGCGAACCCATTCGAACTTGTCCGCCGCCTCGGCCAAAGACACCAATACGTCCAACTCTGCGACAAGGTTTGACGCGTCTGCTATGGCGTCCGATTCGCTCTTGATTTCTGCGACTATGTCATTCACCAATTCCTGCTCCAAATTGCTCGCCTTGTCGCCGGAAGTCCTGATTTCCTGATCAAGGTTCGCCAATTCTCCGGTCGTGAATCTCATATTGTTTGAAATTGTCTGCCTATGTATGAATCCCGAATCAAACGCCATGAACGGCTGTGCGTACTTGGACGGTATCTCGACGAAATACCCAAGCATATTCGTGAACTTTATCTTAAGCGTTGCGACTCCTGTCTTGTCGACATAGCTTTTCTGCAGCGCGGTAATCATCTTTTTCGCATTGCCTTCCACTCCCCGCAAATGATCCAAAGCCTGATTGAATCCGGTTTTTATTACGCCTCCGTCGCGGAAATAAGCGGGAACTTCATCATCTATTGCCTGTTCCAGCAAAGCGCGCAAAGCTCCGAAATTCGACAGTTTTTCGAATCGGTCCGATATCTCCAAAGGCATCGAAGAACATACTGTCTTAAATCTGACTACAAGCGCCAAAAATACTTTCGCGGCGACTAAATCTCGCGGCATTCCGCGTCCGGCGATTAACCTCGACATTGAACGTGCTATGTCCGGGGCGGCGCCAAGCAGCGAACCGATTTCTCCCCGAACCTTATTGTTTTCAAGCAGGAATTCTACCGTGTCCTGCCGCTGCGTTATATCCCGTACTTCCATCGGAATATTGCGAAGCCAAGACTTGAACTTTCTGGCCCCCATCGATGTTTCGGTGTGATCTATTATGGATAGCAAGCTTGCTCCGTCGGCGCGCATTGCCTTTTCTATTTCAAGGCTTTCAAAGCTGCTGGCGTCTATCGACATGACCTTTCCTTTATTCATGTCTTTAGCTTCCTGGAATACAAGTCCTGCGCCTCGCTGCGTCTGGTTCAGATATACGGCAAGAAGATCGACGGCGGGGTTGTCCACGCTGCGTCGTCCGAAAATCTTTTTCCTAATTTCGTCGCTGTCTGACCTGTCGGAAATTCCTTTGTGAACGAAATTCAAAGTCCATGACTTTTTGATTCGAACGGCCTCGCCCGATTCGGAAAAATCTTCGTGCATTATTACTTCCGCGGGATTGATCTTCGCAACTACCTCCATAATATCCATGTTCGCGCTTCCGATCAGGAATTCTCCGGTTGATATGTCGCAAGCCGCGACCCACCAATCGCCTCCGGTTTCAGACGCGATAACGCTCATAAGCATGTTGGATTTTTCCGCGCTCAGCAAAGATTCGTCTGTCAAAGTACCCGGAGTTACAACGCGTACGATCTCTCGGTTGATCTGTTTTGCTCCGCGTGCTTTTGCCTGTTCGGGGGTTTCCATCTGATCTGCGATCGCGACCCTAAAGCCGCGTTTTACAAGCTTTCCCATATAGCTGTCGAAAGCGTGCGCGGGTATTCCGCACATCGGGATTTTGTTTCCTTCGGTGTCGAATCCTCGTTTTGTGAGAACTATGTCTATCGCTTTTGCTATGATTTTTGCGTCGTTGAAGAACGCCTCGTAGAAATCGCCAAGCCGAAACAACAGCAGTGCGTCAGGCACTTCGCGTTTCATCTCGACATACTGCCTCATCACCGGCGACAATTCGTTTTTCTTTTTATCCGTCATTTTCCTTGCTCCATCTTAGTCTCCCCGCCCCTCTCTACCATCAAAAGCGGATTTTTGCCATCCGCTTTTGGCGGGCAAAGAATCCGCCCACCATAAATAATCCCGCTCCCCCTTGTCATCCCGGGCGAAGACCCGGGACCTCCTACCATCTGCAGAGACCCAAAATAAAGCCAACCGCCATAGGCCTACAAGGCTGCCGCGACGTGTCGGGTTTCCGACGGTAGTGGACGATTAGACGCGAAAATGAAAAATTTTCGCCGGCATTTTTTGTCCCTATTCCTTTAACTCAACCGTATCCTTTGTAACAGGATCTATTTTTTCGATTCGCAACTCTGCTGCGGCCAGCAACGCCATGCATCGTTCCTTCAGCTTGACGCCCTTTTCGTAGATCGCGACGGACTCCTCAAGGCTGATCTGCCCCGCCTCCATCTTCTTGACTATATCCTCAAGCCCTTTCATGGCCTGCTCGAAAGTCATTTCATTCACATTTTCCATCTTTTGCTCCGTCTGCCATTTTCCATTTTACATTTACCATTTTCCCTTCTATAATTCAAGTCCTATGAAAATACTAAGCAGATATTTCACCAAACGGCTTATAGCGCTGTTCATTCTGGTATGCCTGATCTTATCGGGTCTTGCCTGGATGACGCAGATTTTGGCTCTGATGAGGTTTTTAGTCCAGTTCGGAGCGGATATGGGCCAGTTCATAGGCATGACGGCCCTGATGTTTCCGTTCATAGTGTCTATAATCCTTCCCTACGTCAGTTTCATAGCGGTAGTGTTCGTATATAATCAAATGATCGCGGACCACGAAGTTCCGGTTATGATGTCGGCGGGCCTAAGCCCGATGCAGCTTGCGCGCCCCGCGCTGAAGCTTGCGGTGCTGATAACGGCCTTGCATTACGCGCTGACGCTGCTGGTGATCCCTACTACCCAGCGCATGTTTTACGAAAAGCAATGGGACCTAAGATACGGCCTGGCGAATCTAAAAATTCAGGATTCTACTTTCACCCAGCTAAGCCAAGGGCTTGTGGCGTTTGTCGAAGAAACCCAGGGCCAAAGCCTGCATAACCTTATGATTTCGGATACAAGGGGCAATTCGGATGTTACTATCCTTGCCAAACACGGTCAGCTGGTGAAAACGGACCACGGGCTTACGCTTGCGACGAAAGACGGAATATTCCAATCCAAATCTGACCAGCTTATAACCGGCAGCTTCGACGGCTTCGACATGGACATGAACCTAAGCGAAGACCGCGCTGCGGCAAGAATCCGCGCCCGCCAAATTTCGACGAAAGAACTGCTTGCGATAGATATAAACTCGCTCTACGGCCGCGACAAAGCGCGTCATGTTTCCGAACTGGGCAACCGGTTTCTTGGGCCTCTGATGAATCTTCTTCTCGCATTGATAGCGCTGACCTGCCTGCTAAAAATTTCGACTCTAAGGCGAAGGGCGTCGATCGCGGTGCCTCTTGCGATAGCGGGGCTGATAGGCTCGCAAAGCCTATTTATGGGAGTGATAAATTCCAGCGGCGGCAACATCAACACGATCTATGCGTTCGGCGGCTCTCTCCTCGCGGCAATAGTGATTTTGCTCCTGATCCTAGTCTGGAGCCGCCGCCATGCCTAGCATGAATCTGACAATTTCAAAAAACAACACCGAAGTCGCGTTTTCAAGTATAAATCGCTCAGGACCAAGAAAGACCGACCGACGTAGGCCTGACGGGCTGCCGCGGCGCGGCGGTCTTTCGAAGCGTCATCAGCGATTTAGACTGAAAACGAAATACTTCGCGTTGTTTTTTGTCATTACATTTCCCGCGCATTCTCTTTCTTTATCAACTCCGAAAGAAATCTACGCGGACGAAATATTCTTCGACGCCAGAACCGGAAGCGTGACCGGCGCTGGCAACGCGTCGGTCCGCGCTGAAACGGGGCAAACCATGCGCTCGGACTTTATGTCGCTATCGAATCCTGGCGGCCAGATGAACGTCAGCATGGCCGAAATATTTTTGAATCCGCAAGTGCGCATCACGGCGGCGGAACTTCAAATGACCAAGGAAGAAATCCGCGCGAATCAAATGACATACACGGCCTGCTGGGGCTGCGATGCCGGGACTCTTGCTTGGGAGTTTCGCGCGACTAAAATGGTGAACGACCGTCCGGCCCAGAATATGCACTTCCATTCCGCGACTTTCTTCTGGCAGGGAATACCTATCTTCTGGCTTCCATATTTCACCCAGCCCGACCCGACGGTGCGCAGGCGTTCGGGTCTCCTTATGCCTAAAATGGGCACTACCAATCTTTTCGGGGCGACTCTGGAAGTTCCCCTATACGTAGCCTTTTCTGATTATCACGACATGACTCTGACTCCTGTCTGGCTGGAACTTGAAAATCCCCTTCTCAAGATCGAACACAGAATGAACCAGGGCCACGCGACCAGCCGCACGACTGGATCTATAACGCATAACCGCCAAGGCAAAACCCGCTGGCACATATTTAACGACGAAAGGATCGAACTGGGAGATAATATGCTGGCGTTAATAAGCGTCAACCGCACCAGCGACAAACTCTATCTAAGAGAGTATGAATTTTACGACGCGCAACCGTTCCTGGACACTTCCGCCCGATTGGAATTATACGGTCAGGACGGCTACGCCACGGCGGAAGTAAGATCGTTCCAAGAACTCCGTCAGCAGATGCAGAACCAAGCCAGCTCTAACGGCGACATACTTCCCCGCTTCCGCGCGGCGACCCAAACCGGCCCGATTATAGGCAGCTCGTACCTGAATCTTAACGCGGACTTTCTGAACCTGTCGCACAGCAGTCAAAGCGACAACACTTCCCGCCTTACCGGAGAGGCGAAATACACCTACCCGCTGATAATCCCGTTCGGCCAAAAGCTGGAATTTTCACTTGGCGCAAGATACGACATATACCAGTTTATGAACGCGGAACTTCTGGACGGCACAACGGGATACACGGGCATGAAAAGCAGATTCCTTCCCCAAGGCGCGGCGGCGATTTCCTGGCCTCTTGTTAATCCCGGGAAAAACTGGACGCAGGTACTGGAACCCAAAGCAAGAATAGTTATCATGGACCATTCCGGCAACATCAATTTCATAAACCAGGATTCGTCGGGATCTTTGCTGACGGACACATCGATCTTTGCGGACAATCGTTACTCGGGCTTCGACCTCTGGAACAACGGAAGCTTCGCGGACTACGGTCTTGGCTGGACTGCGTTCGACGGCAAGGGTCGGTCTGTGGAACTGTTCGCTGGACAAAGTTATGATTTTCATGCGCCGGAAGATTTAAATCCGAACTCCGGTTTCCATAACGGAAGATCGGACTATGTTGGAAGGCTGAAAATCATGCCTGAAAACTGGCTTGCCTTTACGAACAGATTTAGATTCGAGCGTGACAGCCTGGAACTAAGGCACCTGGAATCCGACGTAAGACTGGGTACTAAAAACTTCGTGCAAGTTGGCTACCTCCGCGCTGTCCAGCTGGACCAAAGCGTGATGCTCGACCGCAAATTCGACGAAGCTTTGGCCGCCGTGGGCGCTTCCGTAACTGACCGGTTGCGCGTGGGCTATAATATGGCGTATAATATAACCGACAAGCGCGTTCAGCGCCGTGGGCTCCACATGACCTACGACCATCCGTGTTACTCTATCAGTCTGACCTTCAGCGACGACCGGGCGGAAGACTTGTCCGGCAGACTTATCGGATCTACGTCATACCGTATGCAGTTCAACCTAAAGATCCAGGGAATATGATGAAATATATCAAAAATTTATTGTTAGTCCGACGGACTCCCCGTGATGGCGTGACAAAAACCCGCAGGGTTTTCCATCTCGCGAGTCTGTTCGGACTAACATTTTTCATTTTTCATTTTCCATTTTCCATTACCGCGGCCACTACCGTCGCGACTAAAAACGGAATACCCATCACCGATACGGACATCACCGCCCGCGCGTCATTGATGCGGCTCCAGAATCAACCCGAAGAAGGCATCCGCGTCCGCGCTCTGGCGAATATAATCGACGACCTTGCGAAACTGGAATACGCGTCCCAGTTCAGGATCGCTCCGACCAAACAGGAAACGGACGACAATATAAGAAGCCTTGAAATGCAAATGGGCAAGGGCGAAGGATTTTTCAAACGCGAAATGCCTCGCGCTGAAGATCAGCTGGCCCTGGCCGCCGGCGCGAACCTGGCCTGGCAGAAAGTTGTTATGCAGGTCTTCGCGCCGCAAGTGCAGATCAGCAAGGACGAGATACAGCGCGAACTTGCGGGCCTCGCGATATCGCACGGCCTTCCCGAAAGAATAACGCTGGTGACATCTGGGAACTGCAAAACGGGAAACAGGATTACAGCGGACGCGCAGGATCTTGATATAGAAGTCCGCCGCGCGATAGCGGACCTGCCTCTGAATCAATGGTCCAAAGAAACGAACGGAACAAGATTTATGGTCTGCGATCGAACGCGCGATGAAAAGGAATGGCAGACCGCGGAAAAATTTGCCGAAAACCAAGCGATCTTCAAACGCGCTCTGTTCGACGCGGACCAACAGCTGAAATCAAACCGTCGCCGCGCGGTCATAAGCCTGAACGACGAAACTTACCGCCGGGCGATAGAATAACTATAGCGGCGCATGTCCCGGCCCACGCCGTGACACCGAACCAAGCTAGGAACCTAATGATCACGACCTGCAAAATATGCAAAACCTCTTATAACCTTCCGCGCGCGTCGGGCGCGGTGCGTTGCGCGTCCTGCGGCGCGACTTGGACGCCGGTCGCCAAAAGAATGTCTCTTGCCTCAAAACTCGCATTATCCGTCGGCGCATTTTTGATACTCCTACTGACGGTCTTTGCGCTTTCTCTCCACTTCGAACGCGCCGAAGAACTTGCCCCCCTAAAACTCACCCTCATCGAAGCCGCGCCTAACCGCACTCCAACTTTCTCTCTCCGAATACTGATCAAGAATCAAACGGACTCGATGCTTCATATTCCAAAGCTCAACGCGCTGGTTGCGGATGGTCTTGGAAATACCGAGATAATAGGATTTCATTCGCCTACTCCCCTTCTGATTGGCGGGGAATCGGTTGAGTTTGAAAGGGAAATAAGTTATACTACTAAGAACCCAAGAACCATAACCGTCGAATTCGCCAACAGGGACTAGAAATGAAAAAATTATTATTACTTCTCACGTTTTCCATTTTCCATTTTCCATTTTCCATTATCGCCGCTCCTCCTATCTTCTCGACCTCAAGCGACTGGGAGGCTTTGACCGGCGCCCGCTACTCGATGTTTACGCTTCGCTTTGGCCGCGACAATTCGATAGGTACTTCGGGCATGGAATTGTACTTTCTGGACGGTTTCCCCTGCATTGGCGAAACGGGCCAAGTCTTCACCTGGGTCTCTCCCTCGACCGGAACCTTCAACTGGGACCGCGACGCGCGCCTACGCATAGGATGTATATACAGGCCAAACGAACTTAGATTCGCCTTCAGGAAGATACGCAGAAACTCGGCGCAGGGCCGGGCGGACGGCTACCTGGTTTGTATACCGGAAGCAACCGGAGGCAGCCAGATTTCAATCCGCCTCGAAACCTGCGAAGAGCGGGAATTTAAATGACCGACAAAAAACCTAACCCCGGGCGGATTTTTGCCGGCCATTCTGTGACCCCAAAGCCATTAGGCTTTGGGAGGACAAAGAATCCGCCCGCGCAAATAATAAGCCTGGTTCGGTTGGGCTGGGCGCCGCTAATATAAACAAAAATGAACAAACCCGAAATCCTCTTTGAAGACGAACATATCATAGCTGCGGTGAAACCCCGCGGCATATCGACCCATCCGGGCGCGGGCAAGGAAACCGACACCTTTATGCACGCGCTTGCAGCACATACGACCCTGTCGAACATAGGCGCTCCGGACCGTCCTGGAATAGTGCATCGCCTGGACAAGGATACAAGCGGAATCCTGGTCGCGGCTAAAACGGACCAAGCCCACCTAAAACTCGCCGAAATCTTTTCTGAAAAATCCGCAACCAGAAAATACACGGCCTTCGTATGGGGAGTGCCGAACTGGGACCGCGCGGAAATCACGGGCAACATCCAGCGCAGCAAAAGAAACCGCAAGAAAATGGCGCTTGTGAAAGTTGGCGGCAAACCTGCCACAACGCTGGCTGAAACCGTGTCGGTCTGGCCTCGTGCCGGCGTCTCGGAACTTAAATGCGAACTTATTACCGGAAGAACGCACCAAATCCGCGTGCATTTAACGACTCACGGCTTTCCATTGATCGGAGATAAAACCTACGGCAAATCCTCTCACCGCATAAATTCGATCAAGCCTACCCCTCTGCTAGAGTTTTTCAAAAACTGGACTGGCGGCCAAATGCTGCATGCAGGTACGCTGGACTTCAATCATCCGATCACTGGCAAACCGTTAAAGCTCCGCGCTCCGCTTCCCGAAGACCTAAAACTCCTAAAATCCTTACTGGACGACTACCAATCCGCTCCTAAAAAATAACCCCTCCCCCCCCTTGTCATCCCGGGCGAAGACCCGGGACCTCCTACCATCTGCAGAGCCTCCAAATAAAACCCAACCCGCCCTCATCCTTACGCACAACCTACCCATCAGCGGATTTTTGCCTTCCTTTACCGCCACCTATCTGGCGGGCCGCATCCTTTCGCGGAACGTGACATCGTGTCCAAGGGACACGAAACCCGCAAATAAATAGGCCCGCCTCTCCCTGTCACATATAAC
>Ga0123356_10003180_pt1 | contig 17266 bp, 14 predicted proteins | sample TergutEmb28metaG_2_FD_92546 | JGI IMG/M metagenome (GOLD analysis project Ga0123356, IMG submission 92546) | Embiratermes neotenicus P3 segment gut microbial communities from Petit-Saut dam, French Guiana - Emb289 P3 | ecosystem: Host-associated > Arthropoda: Insects > Digestive system > Gut ...
CGCGACCCTTTTCTTGCCCGGGCCCTTGAGCGCGCGGGTTACCCCGAGATATTAGACGAGGACGGCTTCATCCGCCACGGCAAGAGTGAGGGCATGCTCGCCGGTCTTTTCCTGGCTGCCATGTTAGGCAAAGAGTACATCGGCTACATCGACACCGATAATTTCATCCCCGGCGCGGTATGGGAGTACGTCAAACACTACGCCATAGGTTTTTGCCTCTCGAGTTCACCCTATACCATGGTGCGTATCCTGTGGCGCTACAAACCTAAGATATTTGGCGAGCTTTTCTTCAAAAAATGGGGGCGCGTCTCCGAACTGACCAACAAGTACCTCAATCATTTCCTGTCTACCAAGGGTCGTTTTGAGACCGAGATAATTAAAACGGCCAACGCCGGTGAGCACGCCATGAGTATTGACCTGGCCATGCGCCTCACATACGCCTCTGGCTATGCCATTGAAACCCAAGAGCTCATTTCTATCATCGAGCAGTTCAGCGGCATAATGCCCGTGACCGACCGCGCCATGGCTGAAAAAGGGGTCGAAATAATCCAGACCGAAACCATTAACCCCCACCTGCACGAAGAAAGGGACGATAGCGAACACCTCTATCGCGACATTCTTTTGCCCTCCCTGGCCGTCATCTACCACAGCCCGGCATGTGAAGAATCCACGCGCGAGTTAATCCGGAATCAAATAGCGGAGGCTGAGTATTGCCCCTCGGGGGACGTGCCCCAGATTGCCATGCTGCCACCGCCGCAAAAGGCCGATCTCGCCCTGTTCGCCAAAGAGATGGAGGGTATACTTAACGATATTTCGGTGCCGTACGGCTGGGTGCTGGCCGAAAAACAAGCCCCTCTGAAAACAGATGCCGCAGCGCACAAGGTGGTCTATACCGATCTAGACGGCTCGCTCCTGCACCCCGTAAGCTACTCCTATACGCCTGCCATAGCCGCCCTGCGCCACCTGCAAGGACTGGGTATCCCCGTAGTCTTCTGCTCAGCCAAAACACGCGCCGAGCAAGCAGAGCTACGTTGCGAGTTGGATGTCAAAGACCCCTTCATCGTGGAAAATGGTAGCGCCATCTTCATCCCCAAAGACTACTTCCGCTTTCCCTTTACTTACACCAAACTCAGTCAAAATGATCAGGTCATTGAGCTCGGCATTGCCTACAGCGACATCAAAAAACGCCTTAGGATGGTTGCCGAAAGCGGGCTAAGGCAGTTCACTACCTTTGGCGATATGAGTGTCGAAGAGGTCGCTCAGTTGAGTGGTCTCAGTCTAAAAATGGCTCAGCTGGCCAAAGAGCGCGAGTACAGCGAGACCGTGGTTATGCGGGGTGATAAACGTGAGACCGAGCTTATCCTTGAGGCCATTACCAAGCAGGGACTATCATGGGTTTTCGGCGGTCGGTTCTACGAGGTAAGCCTTGGAGCCGATAAGGGCAAGGCCATCAAGATCTTAAATGAGCTTTATCGCTTGAACTACGGCCAGATTATTACTTATGGCATCGGCGACAGCCAAAACGATGCCCCTATGCTGGCCATGGTGCACCGCGCCATCCTCGTCCAGAATGCCAACAAGCGTTGGAGCAACCTCAAGGTCAAGGATTTGATTAAGGTGAAAGACATGGGGCCCAAGGGTTGGAGCCGAGCTGTCTCGGAGTGGGTGCTGAAGAGTGCTTAGCCTCTGACTATTCCGCGTTTTGTCGTACTGATTCCCGACCCTGATTACTGTCTGACAAGTCCCGTGCGTCCGCATCCCCAAGTGCCAGCACTCAATATAGCAATAGCTACTGCGACAAACCATCGCGTTCAACTAACCCCTCGGCCATAAGATCATTGATCAGGCGTTGATCCCCTGCCGAAAGGTCGGCCGTTTCAATAAGTTCGGGGCGGCGGATCAGTGTGCGTCGGAGGGATTCCTTGCGTCGCCATTTGGCCACCTCGCCGTGGTGTCCCGAAAGGAGTACTTCCGGAACTGTGAGCCCGCGGTACTCCGGCGGACGGGTATACTGCGGATACTCCAGCAACCCTGCCGCATGCGATTCTTCTTGGGTAGATTCAGCCGAACCCAGAACGCCGGGGATGAGTCTTATGACGGCATCTGCCACTGCCAGTGCCGGAAGTTCGCCCCCGGACAATACGTAGTCACCCAAACTTATTTCCTCGGTTGCCAAATGTGTCCGGACTCGCTCGTCCACACCCTCGTAATGACCACAGATGAAAAGGAGCCAATCGTATCTGGCCAGGCGGCCGGCTGTCTCCTGTGTGAAGGGTCGACCCTGCGGCGTCATCAAAACGATAGCTTGCCGCTCAGGCACAACCGGCCCAGCAAGAACCGCCTCCACCGCCTCAAAGATAGGCTCCGGTTTCAGCACCATGCCCGCTCCCCCGCCGTAGGGATAGTCATCAGTGATATGGTGTTTATCATGGGTATAGTCACGGATATTATTGACCCTAAAGTTTGCCAACCCTTTGTCCTGCGCCCGCTGGAAAATAGCGCTTTCCAAGGGCGAGGTAAAGAGATGGGGAGATAGTGTAAAAAAATCAATACGCATGACGGTTAACCAGTCCGAAACCCGCAACGCCACCAACCCATTGTCCGCTTGCCGCGACACTCTGCGTCTTGCCCTGTCCGGGCCATGACAACCCCTTGGTCAATTCTTTGTTGACCCACATCACCCCACCAGGTGGTAATAATACCCAGCATGACCCCCCTATTTTAGCACTCCGGGCACAATATTGTTACCGCCCGAGCACCCATTATGTCACCGCCAGAATTGCTCAAACCCCTCAATGCAACGCTCCGAGCAATATATTGTAAAGCTATATTGTAAAGCTATGTGCATTTTTCGTATTTGATAAAAATTATTCTGCAAAAACTATTGACAATGTGGGATTGTTGTAGGGTAGAATGGGAAATCGTGGGAGAAAGTGGTAAACACTAAAACAGTTATGTTTTTCGGAGAATTTGAATACCGTTTAGACGATAAGGGCCGCTTGCCATTGCCGCCCCGCTTTCGCCCAGCCTTTCACGAAGGGTTGGTTGTAGCCCAGGGCATTGAGAAGTGCCTTACCATTTACACCAACTCAGGATGGACAAAGCTGGCTGAGAGCATAACGGGCAGTAATCTGTCAGCAAGCAAGTTGCGCACCATCAACCGTGCTCTTTTCGCCACCGCTTTCATGCTGGTGCCGGATGCCCAGGGGCGCATCGGAATACCTGTGAGCCTCCGGAGCTATGCCGGCATCAGGGAAGATGTCGTCATCGCCGGGGCGAATAATTATCTTGAACTATGGGATAAAAATGCCTGGGAAACCGAAAAGCAAGCCAGCCAGGAACAGGCTTGGCAAATCATCGAGGGACTTGAAAGACGCTAGTATGACCCTTACGGCATTACATACCCCCGTCATGCTAAAAGAGGTCGTGGCCGGACTGGCTGTGACCGCTGGCGGTCGCTATGTTGATTGCACCTTGGGTGCCGCCGGGCACGCCAGTGCCGTTCTGGCTCATAGCCAACCCGGGGGGCAACTGTTGGGGATTGAGGCTGACCCCGCAGCTGTTGATGTAGCGCGCGAGACCCTCACCGCTTTCGGCCAGGCTGTACTTATCGTGAACGACAACTTCGTCAACTTGGAAACCATTTGTCTAGGGCATGAGTTTTCGCCGGTAAACGGCATTCTTTTCGACTTGGGGATTTCCTCACTCCAGCTCAGCCCAAGCGGGCGCGGCTTTAGCTTTCAATACGACGCCCCCCTAGATATGCGCTTCAGCCCCCATCAAGAGCGCTCGGCCGCCGACATCGTCAATACCTATACCGAGGTAGAGCTGGCCCGAATAATATATGAATTTGGCGAGGAAGAGCGTAGTCGACAGATTGCCCGCGCCATCGTACGTGCCCGTCCGCTGGTCTCAACCATCGAACTGGCAAGCGTAATTGAAAAAGTCTCTCCGGGTTACCACCGCCTTCATCCCGCGACCCGCACCTTCCAAGCCCTGCGCATTGCCACCAACGAAGAGTTGACACACCTATCTGCGGCCCTCGAACAGGCCGTGAATATGCTGGGACACGGCGGAAGACTGGTGGTCATCAGCTACCATTCACTGGAGGACCGCATTGTTAAAAGTTTCCTCCGGCGTGAGTCGGCCGAATGCCTCTGCCCGCCGGGCCTACCGCAATGTGTTTGTCGGCAAACGCCGAGGTTGCGACTCATTGCGAAAAATGCCCTTACCCCCAGCCCGGCAGAAATAAGTGCCAACCCCCGTTCTCGAAGCGCCAAATTGCGCGTAGCTGAGCGGATACTGCCCAGCGAACCGGGCAGGCGCCGTCCCACCTCTCGCCCCAATAAAATCTTAAGGGTATCAAGGAATTGAAAATAGCCCGGTTGCAGAGCGCTAAATATAGAGGAAATAGATCCTCCAACAAGGATAAAAAGCAGCCGGTTTAATACAAAGGACTATTATGGGGAGTAATAAACAATCAGGAGGAGTCGATGGGTAAAAAACAACTGTTAACCGCGATTGACGTGGGAACCACCAAGATCTGCACCATCATCGCCGAGCGTGGGGACAACGGAAGTGTGCGCGTGGTGGGAGTAGGTATCACCCCTTCCTACGGCATGCACAAGGGCCTGGTAGTCAACATTAATGATGCCAAGGAATCCATCCGAGAATCGGTCCACAAAGCCGAGCAGGCCTGCAACATCAAGGTGGAGTCGGCCTACATCGGCGTGACAGGACGACATGTAAACTCCACCAACAACAGAGGCGTAGTAGCCATCACCCGCAATGATCGCTTGGTGCGCCCGGATGATCTCCGGCGAGTGATGAGTACCGCCCAGGCCGTTAAGGTATCTTCGGATCGCAAATTATTACACGTAATTCCCCGCACCTACGCCGTAGACGGCCAGCCGGGGGTCAAAAACCCTGTAGGCATGCACGGCTTCCGTCTAGATGTTGAGACCCATATCATCACCGCCGCCTCCAACTCAATCCAAAACCTGGTTAAGTGTGTACGCGGTGTGGGTATTGATATTGACGACATGGTCTTGGAGCCTCTGGCTTCATCCGAGGCCGTCCTCACCGAAGACGAGCGTCAGGTAGGGGTAGTCATTGCCGATATCGGCGGTGGCACAACCGACATCTGCGTTTTTAAGGAAGGCAGCATCTATCACACAGCCATTTTACCCGTAGCCGGCTATCAGCTCACCCGCGACGTTGCCATCGGCCTTGGACTGCCCTTTGAGGTAGCCGAGGAGATGAAAAAACGCTACGGCACCGTCATGCCGATCTACGAAAGCAACTTAAGTCAGCAGGGCAGCCCCATCTCCGAAGACGGACACGGGGTCTCCTACCAAGATCTGTGCGACATCCTGCGCGCCCGTGTGGAAGAGATCTTGCGCCTCATCCTTTTGGAGCTTCCCGGATCGGACTACGAATCTGTCATCCCGGCAGGCTTGGTGCTCACAGGTGGCTCGTCCAACATCTCTGGTATCGAAAACCTGGGCTGCGATATTCTAAAACTGCCCGTGCGCGTGGGTTGTCCCCTGCACATCACCGGCATCACCGATTCCCTGCGCGACCCGGCTTACGCCACTGGCGTTGGCCTACTACTCTGGGGAGCCCAGAACGGCGTGCGCCGCACTACGGAATGGTCTGGCGGCGGTTTCTCTGCCCGCCTGAAAGGCCTAGCGGGTAAACTTGCGGGCTTCTTCAAGGCCGGATAAAGAATAAACTAATATAGCGAGGAGATAAAAGAAAAAATGGCTAAGACAAGCTTTGTCCCTAACCCTGCCAGAATCAAGGTCTTCGGTTGCGGCGGCGGCGGTAGCAATGCCATAACCCGCATGGTGCGCGAGGAGATTCAAGGCGTAGAATTTATCGCAGTCAACACCGATGCCCAGGCTTTAGCCACTACAGAGGCCCCCATAAGGCTCCAGATCGGCGAGAAGATAACCCGCGGTCTTGGGGCTGGCGGCGATCATAATATGGGCCAGAAGGCCGCCGAGGAAAGCCGCGATGATATCAAAGAACTAATGACCGGGGCTGACATGGTCTTTGTTACCGCCGGCATGGGCGGCGGCACCGGCACCGGCTCGGCCCCCATTGTTGCCCAGATCGCCAAAGAGTCCGGTGCTCTCACCATCGCCGTGGTCACCAAACCATTCACATTTGAAGGAACCCACCGCACCAAGGTTGCTGCAGAAGGCATTGACCGCCTCCTGGGCAAAGTGGACACCCTGATCATTATCCCCAACGACCGGCTGCTTGACCTCTGCGACAACAAGACGGGCGTTGACTCTGCTTTCAAAATGGCCGATGACGTGTTGCGCCATGGCGTACAGGCCATCTCTGAGGTCATCACCGTCCCCGGCATGATCAATCTGGACTATGCCGATGTCAAGGCTGTCATGAAGGACGCCGGCCCCGCTTGGATGTCCATCGGCCGTGGCAACGGCAAGAACCGCGCCACCGATGCCGCCCGCGCCGCTTTGGCCAGCCCCTTGCTGGACGTAACCGTCGAGGGAGCCAGAGGGGTGCTCTTCAATGTTGTCGGCGGTCCCGACCTCACCCTCTTTGAGGTTAATGAAGCCGCCGAGGTCATCAAACAGGCCGTGGATCCCGATGCAAATATCATCTTCGGGGTAGCCTCCGAGGTTTCGATGGGCTCAGACGTACGCATTACCCTCATAGCCACCGGTTTCACCTCCAATATCGGGCCAGACATTAAGGAAGACGACGAAATCACCCGGCAGCTTAAGACCATCAAGACTGAAGATGAACTTGACCTGCCGTCATTCCTGCGCCGCTCACGGCCCATGTTCAGCCGCCAGGCTCTCCCGCCCAAGATGGAGAGCAAGATTACGCGCCCCGCTTCGCGGACATTCAATCCGTAATCCCCGACTCCTCCATATATGAAAAGGCCCCGAAAAACGGGGCCTTTTCATATCCATATTGATTAACGACTCAAACACACACAAACTGATGTCTCATGGGGCACCACCGCAAACAGTATGTTAATTTTCTGTATTAATGCGCAAACTATCATTGGTTTGTGCGCGTATGGAGTTATTCAATGGGGCACAATAGAACCAGCTTTGGATATAATGCGACAGACCTGGTGAGTTAATATGTGGTACACTACCTCGCTATATATGTCCCGCCGCCACCATCATCCCAACAAGGAGAGGGTGACAAGTTTGGCAATTGAGCGTCCTAAGGAACACTTCTCAGTTAGGATATGGCTACCAGTAGTATTCCTATTCTTAGGGTGTCTGCTGTGTTTCGGGGCAACAGCAGCCCGTCAGTAAGGCACGTCGCCATGAGGCATTTTTGATGCTAAACATATTCTTTCTAGGGCTGGTTAGTTTTTTCACAGACCTCAGCACCGAGATGGTCTATCCTTTGATACCGCTCTACCTGACCTCGGCCTTTGGGGCAACCCCCGCCCTTGTCGGTGTCATTGAGGGCATTGCGGAGAGTGCGGCCAGTCTGCTCAAGGTGTTTAGCGGTTATATTACCGACCGCTGGCAAAAGAAGAAGGTTGTGGCTTTCTCCGGTTATGCCACCGGGGTGCTCTATAAACTTGTCCTCCTGTTTGCCGGTTCATGGGCAGGGATCTTGGGGGCACGTGTACTTGATCGTATCGGTAAGGGGATACGCACCGCCCCACGTGATGTCTTAGTCAGTGACAGCGCGAAACAGGACAATATGGGCAAAGCCTTCGGTTTGCATAAGGCCTTGGATATGTCCGGTGCCGCATTGGGCATCCTCATTACCTTCTTTCTGTTGCGCGGTATCGGCGACGACTTCGACTTCAAGAAATTGTTTTTGCTGTCCATGATCCCTGCGGCCTTGGGGTTGTTTGTATTCTTTTTTATCAAGGAGACCAAGGCTCCACGTGCCCCCAAAAACCGGGAGCCTTTCTGGAAAAACATCGGCAAGGTTGATGGGCAGTTACGTTTATACTTACTGGTGGTATTCCTCTTCACCCTCGGTAACTCCTCAAATACGTTTATCCTCTTGAAGGCAAATGCTGTCGGTTTTGATATGGTGAGCGTCATCCTGCTTTACTTTATTTATAATGCCACGGCCTCCGTTCTGTCTTTACCTTTTGGTAAGCTGTCTGACCGTATTGGTCGCAAGAGACTGCTGGTACCGGGGTATCTGGTGTTTTCCCTGTGTTACCTCGGATTTGCCTTTGCCACAAGTCAATGGCTTATGGTTTTGGTGTTTATTATCTATGGGGCCTATACGGCTATGATTGCCGGTGTTGAACGGGCATTCGTGGCTGAAGTCTCTCCGCCGGAACTCAAGGGTACAATGCTTGGTCTGCAATCAACTATTGCGGGGATTGCTTTGCTTCCTGCCAGTATCATCGCGGGGGTGTTATGGAATGCCTTCGGGTCCGCGGTACCTTTTGTATTCGGTGCCGGGCTGTCATTGGCTGCGGCTCTGATATTAATGGTGTTTATGACTAATAATAAGGTGCGCCCAAGACAAGCACTGTAACCCTTTGTCCTATCAAGAGTCTTTAATCAATAATACCAGCGAGACTGTTTGCACCCAAGGCTAGTATTGACAGCGTCGCAAACATGTGTGATAGTATAGGCCGTGGGTTTTTGCCCAATGTCGTCGCATGGCGATAATATCATGTGTTAACTTAAAGCTGTTCTGTATACAACAGAGGAGGTGAAGCAGATACAAAGAAAGCCATTTCTTATCTCCGGCCCAAAATAATACAGGAGGTTAAATTTTGTCGGAAGAAACAAAGAAACCCGGCTTGTCCCGTAGGGACTTCCTTAAAGACGCTGGACTCATCGTAGGCGGAGCCACTATCGGTTCAATTGCCTTGGCGAGTGCCTGCGGCAAGACCACAGAGACAGTTACTCTCCCCGGCTCCACCGTCACCAATACTGTGACCACCACCGTCGGCGGGGCAACTGTAACCACAACCGTTCCCACCACCGTGACCGCAACAACCACGGTCACCGCCACCCCCCCCGGCCCCGCTGTTGGTGCTGACGAAAGCCTCGTCTCCTTTGTCGTCAACGGTGTAGCCTACAACAACATTATCGTTAAGAATCACCTTTCCATCGCCTGGATACTGCGCGAGAATCTGGGGCTTTTCGGCACCAAGCTCGCCTGCGACATGGGCCAATGCGGCGCTTGCACCATCCTTGTGGATGATGTTCCCGTATACGCCTGCGTCATGCTCGGCTGCGAAGCCAGCGGCAAAAAGATCACCACCGTCGAAGGCTTGGCCAACGGCAACGTCCTCTCGCCCCTACAGATGAAGTTCTATGACAAAGAAGCCGTACAGTGTGGCTACTGCACCCCCGGCTTCCTCATGGCGGCAGAGGGCCTGCTTAAGGTCAACGCCAAACCGACCGCAGATGACGTACGTCTGGCCCTTTCTGGCCATCTGTGCATGTGCCAGAACTTCAAGAAGACCATCGACGCCGTCGTAGGAGGTGTTTAAGTGACTTTACCCGCTTTGAATGTAATCGGTAAACCCGAAAATCACGATACCCACATCCAGCACTATCTCTTAGGCCAGGCCGACTACACCGCCGACCATATGCCCGGGAGAAAGCTCTTCGGGGCCATGAAACACTCCACTATCGCCCATGGCACTATTAAGAGCATTGATGCCAGCAAGGCCTTGGCCGAGCCCGGTGTAAAGGCTGTCATTACCTACCGCGAGGCCCCCACCGTCCTCAACGCCAACATCCTCTTTTGGGGACAGGCTGTTGCAGGCATTGTGGCCGACGACTGGTATACCGCCTGCCGCGCCATCAACCTCATTGACGTTGTCTATGAAGTCCTCCCGGCCATTACCCAGGCCGATGACGCCCTCAAGCCCGGCGCTGTACAAAGCGGCAAGAACAGCGGCAACAACATCGCCGCCTCCTCCTTCACCCGCGGCGATCTCGATGCCGGCATCAAAGCTGCCGATGTCGAGCTCACCACTACTCAGCCCTGGACCACCACCTACCAGCACAATCCCATTGAAGGTTACCAAGCCCTGGCTTGGTGGGTAAACGACCACCTCTATCTCTATCAATCATCTCAGAACCTTCATGGCAACAAGAGCGTTGTTGTAAACTACATGCAGATGCCCGCCCATAAGGTTCACTGCTTCGCCCGCTACATCGGCGGCGGACACGGTGCCCGCCTTTCCAACTGGGAGTCTGGCGTGGCTGCCTTTATGTCCAAGGCTGTTAATGGTACCCCTGTGCTTTTCCGCGAGACCAAAAAGCACAACATGCTCTATCACATTCGCCAGTATGAGGTCAGCTCCATCTTCAAGTGGGGCGCCAAGAATGATGGCACCCTCGTCTATCTTGATGGCGAGGGTAGGGTCAACGGCGCCGGCGCAGGTATGCAAACGGTTATCCGCAACACCTGGGTCATCCCCCATGTGAGGTGGCAAGGCTCAGGCATTTATGTCAACGTTCCCGACCGCGGTGCCTGGCGCTGCGTGAATGACCCGCCCTTTGGCTTAAACATGACTATGTCCCTCGATAAACTTGCCGATAGACTGGGCATTACCCCTTACGAAATCCGCAAGAAGAACCTCATGCCCATTGATATGCCCGACCAGGACCCCCCCAACTGGATTTGGGGCTCCAAAGAGGTTGTCGAGTGCTTTGAGACCGTTGCCCGCGAGAGCAACTATGTTGCCAAGTGGCACAAACCCGGCGAGAGAGTCCTGCAAGACGGTCGTCTGCACGGTATTGGCATTCACTGCCACACCGATAGCCACGGCTCGGTCAACGGCACCAACATGGCCGGCGTTGTCCTGATGCAGCCTGACGGCAGATGTCTTCTGGCCGCCGGATGCACCAAGCCGCACAACTCCCCGACTATGCTCGTCCACTTCGTCGCCGAAACCATGGGTATGAAGTACGAAGACGTCTTCGTTGGCGACTGGGGCAATACCGATGTTACCCTTGCCACCGGCTCCCACGGTGGTTCCGCCTTCACTGCAGCCGGCGGCTCGGCTATGACCAGTGCCGCCCGCGACTGCCGCGCCAAGGTCTTCGCTGCAGCCATCACTAAGACTGGCTTCAAAGAGATCTCCGGCATCACCGTAAACGACCTTGATGCCAAGGATAGCGTTATCTTCTACAAACCCGACCCAACCAAGACCCTCACCTACGCTCAGGCTATGAACGGCACCCCGCCCATTGCCGGCTATGGTTCCGGTTGGGGCGCCAATGGTACCGGCACGGGCGGTGGCGGACTTCAGCGCGAGCTGTTCGGTCGCCCCGTCGGCACCCCAGTTAACGCTTGTACCGCCGCAGCTGCGGCGGCTGAGGTTGCTGTTGACCAAGATACGGGTGAAGTTGAGATTTTGGGCTACTGGAACTCTGCCGGTGCTGGCCGCATCATCTTCTATCAAGGTGCTATGAGCCAGGTCTACTCGGGTACCGAGCTTCAATTGGCCCAGGCGTTATACTATGGTGACGTCTATGACTACGCCACCGGCGCAGTCATCAGCTCCCAGTATACCGAGACTCAGCTCCCCACCACTATGGACATTGATACCAGCAAATTCAGCTACCACCTCGTCCAGGGCAACGACGCCTCCGCCCCCTACGGTGCTCACGGCATCGGCGAACCATGTGTCGGAAGCTATGCCTGCATCATCGCCGCCATCTTCAACGCCACCGGCAAGTGGGTTGATCCCGACCACGGTGCCTGCAACCCGGACAAGGTGCTGAAAGCCATGGGTAAGGCAACTTAGGAGGACAGAGATGAATAAGATTACGCATATTAACGTTAATTCCGTCGCTGATGCAGCTGCTGCTCTGGCCAAAGGTAAGGCCGAGGTTATTGCCGGAGGCACCGACCTCACATGCTCGCTCAAGGGCATGATCTCCCCCAACCTTCCGGCGACTATCGTCAACATCAAGACCATCTCCGGCCTCGACACTATCCGGGAAGATGCCGGCGTACTCAAGATTGGCGCCCTCGTCACCCTCACCGCGATTGCCAATAACAGCATAGTTAAGGAAAAATATACCGCCTTGGCCCAGGCCGCTTTGTCGGTGGGTAGCCCCGAGCTCCGCAATATGGGGACTATCGGCGGCAATATCTGCCAAAGACCACGCTGCATCTACTATCGCAATGAGTTCAACGACTTCCCCTGCCTGAGGAAGAATGCAGCAACCGGTACCTGCTACGCCCTGCTCGGCGTCAACCGCTATCATTCCATCTTCGGCGCCCTTAACGGGTGCGTGGCTGTCTGCCCCTCAGACACCGCCGTTGCCTTGGTTGCCCTCAATGCCAAGATTGTTACCAACAAGAACAGCGCAGGTTGGGCTGCTGCCGATTTCTTCGGTATGCCCAGCGATGCTGGTGTTCGACGTGAGCAGATCAACAACATGGCATCTGATGAGATCGTAACCGAGATCCAGATTCCCGCCCCCGTAGCTGGCACCAAGAGCGCCTATAAGAAGTTCGCCTTCCGCAAGGCCATCGACTTCCCGCTGGTCAGTGCTGCCGTAGTAGCCACTGTCTCCGGCGGCAACGTCACCGCCGCCAGCATCGTCCTGGGCGGTGTTTACAACACCCCGCGTGTTGCTACCCAAGCTCAGACCGCGATTGTTGGCAAAGCCATTAATGCTGCCAACGCCACCGAGGCGGGCAATGCGGCAGCCACCGGGGCTGTCTCCCTCCCCCAGAACAACTACAAGATCCAGATCTCCAAGGTTATGGTCAAGCGGGCCATCGAAGCCTGCGCCTAACCCCTAGTTGAACACATTAGCGGGAAGGATGGGTTGCACCCATCCTTCCCGCTAAGCTTTTCCTGCTACCCTTTTCGGTATTTGTGCGTTATATTAAGTAGAGCCATCTTTCCCGCAGAAAATAACGAGACCTTTGTTAACGCAGGAATTATGGTATAATAGGGAATGACTTGATGGGAGGTTGCCATGTTTAATGCCGTAAAATCAAGCAAGTTCAGGTTCCAAAAGAAATTCTTCGCTTTCTTCACCGTAGTCCCGCTTCTCATAGCCAGTGCCGTCGTGCAGACCCCCTGCCCGGTATGCCAGGCCACGGGAGACATCCCCACTAATAACATGCGCTGGGTTGGGGTATCTGACGTCAAGGCTACGACAGGCGGGGTATATCTGGCTTTCTGTAATGTATTTCGTGTATATCCGACCGACATCACCGTCACCCTTACCAATCATTCCGACGAGGATGCCAATGGCTATATCAACATGGTGTTAGTAAACTATAAAAATGGACAGGTCCTCGCCAGTCAGTATGTTATGGCCTCGGTACCAGCCAGAAAGCAAATTCAGGCTATTTACAACGTCTATTTCCAAACAAACGTGGATGATCCCCAGACAGTTAAGGTTGATGTCCGCGTAATAAGCGGCGACGTGCCGTGCCAGGCCTGTAACGCTAAGGGTAAGGTTTCCCTTAATTCAGCGCCCTTTTTCTCAGCCATGAAAGGGAGTATCATCAGCGCTAATCAGGAGACCGAGTTGCCGCGCCCATTCGTTCCGTTGTTTATCCCGCCAGAGGATTGGGATGTGCCGTTCGCTTTCGATATGGAAGTCTACGATTACTTCAGCACACACTAGTTTCACGTTAATCACGAGTCCCGATACCAATCAAGGTGTGGCCCTGGGCCACACCTTGATTTTTTTGCCGGGTCCTTTGTGGCGCCCCAAAGCAAACCAGATACAATCTTGCCAAGGTGCACCCCGTCCGTCTACAATCTCAGCCAATGAGGACTACAGCACCAAATGATAAGTTTGCTACCCGCTCCCTTTTTGCATGGGGAGAACGTACCTTTGTCATGGGTATTATCAACCTTAGTCCCGACTCTTTCTCTCACGACGGACTTTCCTCTGTTGATGGCGCCGTAGCGCAAGCCACCCGCCTAGTGGCAGAGGGGGCAGACGTCATAGACATAGGCGGTGAGTCCACTCGCCCCGGAGCCGCATCGATCTCAGCGGAAGAGGAAATCAGGAGGGTTGTGCCCGTCGTCGAACGCTTGCATCATGAGCTCAATGTTCCTCTTAGTGTAGATACCTACAAATATGACGTTGCCCGCGCCGCCGCGGCAGCAGGAGTCAGTATCCTAAACGATATTAGCGGGCTAAGGGATGATTTTCAGTTAGCTTCCCTGGCCGCCGAACATAGACTCCCCATCATAATTACTGCCAACCAGCGAGGTCTGATGGTTACAGGCGACATTATGGCTCAGGTCATCGCCGATCTAAGAGAGGCTATACGGCACTGCCGGGAGACGGGGGTTGATGCCGCGAGCATCATTGTTGACCCCGGTCTAGGCTTCGGTAAAACTGCTGCACAGAACCTGGAGATAATCCGCCGCCTCCCGGAGCTTAAAGTGCTTGGTTGCCCAATAATGCTCGGCCCGTCGCGCAAATCGTTCATCGGCCTTACCTTGGGATTGCCTGTCGACGAGCGCCTTGAGGGCACAGCGGCAGCGGTTGCCTTGGGTATCGCCTTTGGAACTGATATCGTAAGGGTGCACGACGTAAAGGAGATGGCACGAGTGGCACGCTTGAGCGATGCTGTTGTCAGAGGGCGCGTGTAACCTGATGACGTCACCTACCACCATCTATCTTAGCCTGGGATCAAACTTGGGCGATCGGCGTCTCAACTTAGAGCAAGCACTTGTTAAACTGGCGCCACAAGTAAGGGTAATCCGGCGCTCCTCCATCTACGACACCGCTCCTCAGGAGAACCCCAACCAGCCCCGCTTCCTCAACATGGTTGTGCGTGCCCAAACCACCCTCCCTCCTGAGCATCTCCTGGCCTTAGCCAAAAGCATTGAGGGCGCGCTAGGGCGCGTGGCTTCCCCGCCAAATAGCCCCCGCCCCATTGATATTGATATTCTTTTCTATGATAAGCTCATTCAGCAAAGCCCTGGCCTAGTTATCCCCCACCCCCGGCTTGCCCAGCGTTCTTTTGTACTTGTACCACTCGCCGAAATTGCCCCCCGTCTTTTACACCCCTGTACCCAAAAGACAGTACGGGAAATGCTGAGTGAGCTTCGCCCAGAAACGCCGGACGAAATAAAGTGCCATTTGGAAAAGGAGCCGCCATGTATAAACTAACCGTAGAAAGCCATTTTGATGCCGCTCACGCCTTGCGAGGTTACCACGGGCGCTGCGAGAATAACCACGGCCACCGCTTCCGCGTAGTGGCTCATTTCACCACTTACCGCTTGGACGACATCGGGCTTGGCTGTGATTTCACCGAGCTCAAAAAGATTCTAAATGCCGTACTTGTCCGCTTCGACCATGTTGACCTTAGTCTAACGCCACCGTTCGATGTCATTAACCCGTCCTCCGAAAACCTGGCCATGACTATTTATGACCTTGTATTGGATGCCTCCGCAACGCTCCCGGCTCGACTCTCTTCGGTTGAGGTTTGGGAATCACCCGATGCCGGGGTCGAATACTACCCCGATGACGAGTCGTCTTAAGGCACGCCGCGCCTAGCCTAAAAGCAACATGTTTAGTCAAAAAGATTTTTCGCAGATGCCGGTTAGTCACTAACCAAAAAATAATTGTATCCGCCGGGTAATGCTTGTTGACAAGGCTCGATCTATTGTCTATATTACTTACTTAGGTTTGTTGAACCGAGGCTCTTACGTTCGGAGGGCATGGCTTGCTTTCCGGATTGTTAAAATAAGGCTATAAGGAGAACTGGGTTCATGTTAAAAAAGATTATCATCGCCACGGTGGTTCTCTTGGTTGCCGTTGCAGCAGGCATTTTCTTCGCCTACTTCCCGCCCGAGAGTTTCACCGCCCTCAACAACGCCTCTCTCTTTGACAACGAGATAGCATGCTGGGCGTTGGTGGGCGTGTCTGTTGTCGGCTTTGCCCTAGGGGCTGCCCGCGGACTGCTCAAAAAGAAGTCCGAAATCCAGGGCAATATTGTAACCCGCCATGGCGTGGGTTCATTTGTCTCCCACTGGTTTACCGCTTTCGGTATCTTCATGGCTATTGCCTCCGGTATCATTATGGGCATGTACTTTGGCTTCTGGACCTTAGGTCCTTTCGCCAAGACACCAAGTGCCATAGCTTCCCCCCTTAACCTGCACTACTTCGCCGTGGCCCTTATCGTCTTCGGGGCTTTCTTCTTCGTGGCCGATTACCTATTCACCCGCCATTTCTCGCTCCTTATCCCCAATATGCAAGACTACATCAAGGGCTTCATCGGTAAGTATATGTTGCGCCGCCCTTGGAAACAGGAAGAGAAATATCTCTCCTCACAGAAAGCTGTCTTCCTGCCCTATATGCTCATCGGCTTGGTAGTCCTTCTTACTGGAACCATAAAGGTGGCCTCTCATGTCTGGCCCCTCAACGCCAGTTTCTGGGGTTGGGCAACCGTACTGCACGATTACTTTGCCGCCTTTATCCTCCTGTTCACCTGTGTTCATGTTTTGGTGATCATTGTCCTGGGCCACTGGCCAGCTTTCTGGTCTTGGTTTACCGGCTCCATGAAGACTCATGAGGTCGAACACGAGCACCCCGTCTGGTATGAAGACCTGCAGACAAAGACAAATAAGAGCTAATCCGGGTCGACCAGAGTACTGGTGCCGGGTTTATAAGGAGACTATGATGAAGAAACTCGCTATACTGCTCACCCTGCTGATGGTGGTAACCTCGATCGCAGTTGCTGGTTGTGGCAGACAAGAACCAAACACCGATTATCTGCCTCGCCCCGTACCTCACGCCTTAGATGTACGCTTTGAGAACTGCAATGTCTGTCATGTCAGCGACCAGCTATCCGTAGAGAATATCCTACACGCCGATTTCACCAATGATATGTGCGCTCAGACCGGTTGTCACGGCGCGCGTGTCTATGAGAGACCCAATCCCACCCCTTCTGCCGTCTCTCGGCCTATGCCGCACGTTGCGACGTCTCCTTTAGATAACTGCATTGCCTGCCATTTGCCCTCGAAGGGGAGTGCGATTCACCAGATGCTTACCGATAATTTTATGTGCCTCACTCCCATTTGCCATGGCGCCTCGGTTCCCATCGCACCGCCGACCACGTCACCTCCTACGACAACAGATCCTGCCACACCAGTTGTCCCGACAGGTGAGCCCCCAACTCAACCGCCCACGTCCCCCAGCGGAAATGCCCCGGTGTTAGACAAACCAGCCTTGGCCTTGGAAGGTGCTAACCACTTGGCCGCCAGCGCCTCAATGTGCATGTTCTGCCATATGCCCGGGGCTGGTGTTAACCAGTATCCTATGGCTCC
>Ga0123356_10003181_pt1 | contig 17262 bp, 18 predicted proteins | sample TergutEmb28metaG_2_FD_92546 | JGI IMG/M metagenome (GOLD analysis project Ga0123356, IMG submission 92546) | Embiratermes neotenicus P3 segment gut microbial communities from Petit-Saut dam, French Guiana - Emb289 P3 | ecosystem: Host-associated > Arthropoda: Insects > Digestive system > Gut ...
ATAAGCGAAATCGTCAAATGTTTCACAGCTTGAAAAAGCAAACCCTGTCATCAGCATTACAGCTATCAGAACCATTCCAAAAAGATTTTTTTTCTTCATAAAAAAACTCCTTAAAAGCCTTATTTATAAGACTTTGTTAATTGCCTTACTCTTAAGAGCAAGTTTATCGCCTTAATCAGCGATTATAAAAAGCCGGTTTTCTCTAATAGAATTATCCGGCATTTTTACCATAGCTTTTTCTCCATCCTTACCTTGCGCATGCTTCAAACCTTCAGCAAGACCCAATACATAGAACTGATTAATCTCAGTTAACCTTGGGAAACTACATTGTAAACGCATAAGCTTTAGCTGCTTGATCATATAATGCTCCAATACAAGCATATAATAATACATATATGAGCATTGTCAAGATATTTAACAAAAATTATTAAAAAAAACTCAAAAAATTGCATATTTTTGCTTGATAGGCGAGCAAAGTAGTAATATAATTGTGAGAGTCAAGAACATATGTCAGTAAATGAAAGAATTATTGAGCTAAGGCATACATTAAAGTTATCCCAAAGAGCTTTTGCCAAGGCAGTATATGTCTCAAATGGTTATTTAGCAGGAATCGAATTAGGCCATAACGAGGTGAAAGACCGTCTTATCCACCTTATTTCCAGCGCTTTTTCTGTCAATAAACACTGGCTGCTCACAGGCGAAGGGCGGATGTTCAACAGCACGTCAGAAGAAAAACTGGAAAAAGTAACCTCTCTTTTTAACGAATTATACCCGGAGTTTCAGGATTTTGTACTACGGCAGATTGACGAGCTTATAGAACTGCAGAATGTAAAGCAGGAGAAATAGGTTTTTCTATATACACTTTTCGCAGGCGTCTAGAGAATAAGAAATATTATTTTATAAACAAATGGCAATCTTTTCTTGTACCAATTCACTGATTATCTGGGCAGGAGTTTTATGATCCGCAATGGCCTTTGTGTTCAAATAATTGGCGGTAACATTGTCAATCGTTACCGTATGAGCGGTTTTTTTACACTGAGTAAAATAGCCTGTTCCGTTAGGACCAGGTTTTGGCGGGTTTTTTGTCCATTTTTCATCTAGTCTTTTTGCTTCTTCATCAGTCATGTGCGCCATTATTTCTCCTTCTATTTTAATAAATGGTGATATATATTCCTGCAAGGCATTGCATGGAATACATTTACACGATAATCACTAATAAAATTATACAATATCTCAATAGGATTTGCATTACGGTCAAAGCCGATTAATAGATATTTATCCCTTGCATCATCATCATCTGGCTCATCCAATAGACCATCGTATATAGCCGTATCAAAAACCCAATAGATGTCCGCTTCACTCACCTTATGAGTAAAAGCGGCAGGATTGAATTCAATGATAAGATCCATATTTTTTATAATATGACATTCAATAGGTAAAAACAAGCTCTTTTTGCTGGATTGTATCCGGAATTTTAGTGTTCTGATAGCACATGGATTTTGTACTACGGCAGATTGACGAGCTTATAGAACTGCAGAATGTAAGGCAGGAAAAGAAATAACTATTGACTAGTAAGGCAAAATGTATTACATAACTATATATAATGGGAACTACCATATCGACGGTAAGGGTTGGTCAAAAGCCGACTAAAGAAGTAATTAAGCGGGCAAGAGAAGCTGCCAAAGTAACATGGGCATTTGTCGATTCTAAAGGTATGCCGACAAAAATCCCGCCGGAGTTTGATGTACCGGGACTAAAACCGTGAAGTGGCTTATTTTTGTTAAACTTGCTTTAGAAATATTCGTTAAAACCGCATTAGTGCTCTCGGGAATATTAATTATTATTTATGCTATTAATGTTTCAAGATTATGGAGCAGATTTGACATTGCTGTTTTTCTTACGGGTGTATTCGGATTATTATTGATTATTACAATGATTAAGTTTGATAAAATAAAAAATGTTGTACAAAAGTTTCCTTTGTTTGTAAGAATTACCGGTATTGCAGTTTTTTGTTTTGGCGTAATTTCATTTTTTGTTGTTCAAACGGCTATTTTATCCAGCATGCATGGCGAACCGCCTGTTGATGAAACTGATTATGTTATCGTTCTCGGCTGTCAGGTTGTAGGCATTTATCCTTCGTTTCCATTAACTAGAAGAATTAACACTGCTTCGGAATTTTTAAACGAACATCCGAATGTAATTGCGATAGCATCGGGAGGACAGGGTCCCGGCGAGGATATTACAGAAGCGGAAGCAATAAGAAAATACATGATAGAAAACGGAGTTAATAGAGATAGAATCTTAATGGAAGACAAAGCGAGAAACACGCTGGAAAATTTAAAATTCTCAAACGAACTATATAATTTGACAGAGAAAAACATAGTAATTGTCACAACAGATTACCATATGTTCCGAGCCATTGCTGTCGCCAAAAAACTTGGATACAAAAACATATCCGGAGTTCCAAGCAGAAGCCAGAGGTCTGTACTGCCTGCATACCTGGTGCGTGAATATTTTTCTGTAATGCTCTATGCATTATTGGGGCGTCTAGCTTTTTAATTGCCCAACGGCAGCGTTTAACACCTTCCTGTTGGTATATAGGATAAAATACGAGACAATTCAATCTTTTTTATTGACAGTAGTATCACATTGTGATATCATTATATTATGAACTCAAAACAAAGGAAAACGCTAAAAGACATTTTCCATAATCCAATAAAAAGTTCGATATTATGGTCAGATGTTGAAAGCCTTTTCGGCGCATGCGGAGCACATATAGAAGAAGGAAGCGGCTCCAGAGTATGTATAATGCTTAATAATGTAGCAGCGGTTTTTCATAGACCGCACCCGCAAAAAGAGACAGACAAGGGTGCGATAAAATCTGTAAGATTATTTCTAAAGAATGCAGGGGTAACAAATGATGAAATATAAAGGATATACCGGGAAAGCCGAGTACGATGACGAAGCCGAAATATTTTACGGCGAAGTAATAGGTCTTAGAGACGTTGTTACCTTTAAGGGTACAAGTGTCAGAGAATTGCACAAGTCGTTTAGAGAAAGCATAGATGATTATCTTGCATTTTGTAAACGTATGAAAAAAGACCCGGATATCCCTGCATCCGGCAAATTAGTTTTAAGGATACCGCCGGAACTCCATTCCTACGCATCAGTAAGCGCAAAAAGCGAAGGAAAAAGCCTTAATTCTTGGGTTGCAGAAGCAGTAAAAGATAAATTGTATGCAAGAATTTAAATATCAACATACCCCACCATGAATGGTGGGGTATGTTGCTTCTGTAAGGTATGGATTGTATGCGGGATTTAATACCAGTAAAAACAGAACATTACGTTATTAAAACCGCACTGAAGTGCGGGGTATTAAACCCGCTTGCAAATAAAAATCTTGTGATTGCTGTCTCACCTGCCTCACTCTAATTGTCCAGCAACAGCGACGGGGAGCGCAGAGCTTTAGATTTAATATCAAATACTTCTTGACTAATATTCTATACAATTGTATAGTTATATGATGGAATACACCAATCGGGTTACAACGATTCAAAACCTTGAAGCTCAAAAAATCACTTTAAATATGGTTCTTAATCAAAAAGAAGCTGAGAATATTGTACGTTCATTCAGTCCAATAAAAAATTTAAATGATGAGCGTATAGCAGAAATTCCAGTTAGTACAGTTGGAAAAATAATCAAACATAAGGGATATGACGTTTCTAGAATTATTAATTACATTCCTGCTCTTTATGAAACATCATTACTTGGATGGTCTGAACCAGAAGTACATCAAAAAGGTCATAAATATCACCCAAATATAAAGGAATATCACCATTATATAAACAAATTTAATGATGGTATCGGGGAGTATTTTATTCGGTTTACATTAAGCGAAGAAAAAGCTAAAAAAGTAAAAATTGGAAAAAATTACATACATTCAACTTTTATTAGTAGTGTAACTATATATAAGAACGGCGATGGCTCGCAACGTATCCGGGAAAATAGCCCGGGCGAAGCCAGCTCACCGCCTTTCTATGATTTAAGATTAATAAATTTCTTTAACTCTGTCAAGTAAAAAACATAATTTATTCCTAAAATTCACAGTTTGTAAACCATTGACAGAAGAACTCTCGCAGAGGCGCAAAGGAAGAAGATTAACCACAGAGTACACAGAGTATTGGCAACTGTAGTTGCACGGAGGAAGAAAAAGCGATTACACAACGCTAGTTTTTAGCAGCTTGTCTCTTTCAAAACGGCTGATTGCAAGTTCGATTAAGCGTGTGATGAGTTCGGTGTACGAAATACCGCTTGCTTCCCACATTTTTGGGTACATGCTGATCTTTGTAAAACCTGGCATGGTGTTGATTTCGTTTACGATTAGTTCACCATTAGTGCATAAAAATAAATCGACGCGAGAGAGCCCTTCGCAGCAAAGAGTCTTAAAAACTTTTAACGCAAGTTCCTGCACCCGCTTGATTGTTTGTTCGTCAAGCTTTGCGGGGATTTCCAGCGCTGCGCCGTTATCATCGATATATTTGGCATCGTAGGAATAAAAATCATGCGAAGGAATAATTTCTCCGGGAACTGAAGCAGCAGGCTCTTCGTTGCCAAGCACCGCGCATTCGATTTCGCGCCCTGAGATAAATTCTTCTATAACGATTTTTGTATCATACAAAAACGCTTCTTTAAGCGCGGCATTAAATTCTGCCTCGCTGCGGACTTTGCTTATCCCGACAGAAGAGCCCATGTTTGCAGGTTTAACAAAAATAGGCGTACCAAGCGCAGATTCTGCTTCTGCAAATGACGGCAGTTTTTGATTCTTATACGCGGCAATAAATTTCCCGATTGGTATCCCGTCATCCCGCAAAAGCCGCTTCATTACATCTTTGTCCATACCGGCTGCAGAGCCTAATACACCGGGTCCGACAAAAGGAATGTCCGCCAGTTTTAGCAAACCCTGTATCGTGCCGTCTTCGCCGAATGGTCCATGCAGAATCGGAAAAATAACATCACAGGCAAATATATCATTAATATTCCATTTGCCCGATTTTTCGATCTTTATTAGAATAGGTTCAAATTTTTTCTTGTCTATCGCTTCTATTACATTGTTTGCAGACAAAAGCGAGATTTCGTGCTCTGCGGACTTACCGCCGAAAAGTATGCCAACCTTTTTCATTTTTACCTCATTAATATTCTAACGTCCTGTTAACCGCCGCCATGGATTAACGCCGAAGCGTACCGTAAAATAAATCCAGCCAAAAATAAAACCTGCAAGATGAGTGGAATGAGCTATATTACCGCCGCGCCCTGTAAGAATAAAAAATATTGAAATGACTGTATAACCCAGTACCATTAATGGAGCGCGTACCGGGATTACAGCAAAGATATAAATAATAGAAGTAGGAAAAAATATTGCATAAGCCAGCATAACAGCAAAAAGCGCCCCGGAAGCGCCCATAAGAAATACTTCAAAATTATTTGTTAAATAGTAAATAACAAATGAAAAGATCCCTGCCAGCGTTCCTGTAACAAAATAATACAAGAGAAATTCTTTACTGCCCATTTGTCTTTCTAAATGCATTCCAAAAACAAAAAGCCCAAACATATTAAAAAGAATATGGGTTAAATCGGCATGCATGAACATATAAGTAACGAAAGTCCATATAAACTTATGTTCGATAACAAGCGCAGGATTCATCGATAACAGCACTACAAATAATTCCCAAAAATTTCTTCCCAGAAAAAACGGCAGCGCAAAAACGAGCAGATTTATCCCTATAAGCCAATATAATGCGTTAAAGCTTGCATATCTAAAAGGTCGTCTGATGAACTTTAAATCCATATCTTAAGAATAAAGATTGTACTAAAACAGGTCAATCGGCATTTGACACTATATTGCGGTATTCTTCAATTGTTTTGGCATGAACTGCCTTTTCCCGCAGAGCCGCTCCCCCTGTAAACCCTTTTGTATAAGCGCAGAATTGTTTGCGCATTTCGAGGCAGGCAGTGCGCTCGCCGATATCTGCGGACAGCATTTCCAGATGACGCATAGCTGCGGCTATCCTCGCAGAAAACGGCGCAGGCTCCCAAACGCCTTTTTCCAAAAACGAGCGCGCGGCGGGAAAAATAAAAGGATTCCCCATCGAACCCCTGGCAAACATAACAGCGGCGCAGCCTGTTTCTTTGAGCATTCTTTGAGCGTCTTCGGGAGTGTATAAATCGCCGGAGCCTGTAACAGGAACGCTAAGACGCGAAACTAAATCCGCAATGTGCGACCAATCGCTTTTTCCTTCGTAGTTTTGCGCCCGTGTGCGCGGATGCAAAGTGATCATTGCCGCTCCGGCTTCGGCAGCTATTCGCGCGCACTCCGCATAATTTATTGATTTGCTGTCCCAGCCGGAACGGATCTTTATTGTAACAGGGATATCTCCAAGGCTTTCGCGCGAGGCACGAACAGCAGCTTCTACTATTTTGCCCATAACGGCGGGAGTTTTCATAAGAGCGGAACCTGCGCCGTTTTTTACGACTTTTGGAACAGGACAGCCGGAGTTTATATCCAGCGCATCCGGGCGCATGGGCGCGAGGAGCGATGCCGCTTTATAGATTGAATCCGGTGTTCCGCCGAAAAGCTGAATTGCATAAAGTTTTTCGCTGTCTCCCCTGCTTATTAAATTAATAGCCTGCGAATTTAATCCTTTGCGCGATATTGCTTCTGCAGAGGCGAGCTCGGTAAACGAAAAACAAGCGCCTTCTTCCGCGCAGATCGAACGGAACGCCCGGTCTGTATAACCGGCAACAGGAGCGAGAAAAAGGTTTCCGGGAACATCGAGAGAACCAATTTTTACAGGACGATACAAATTCACAATAAACCTAATCCAAAAGAAATAACCACGGAGTACACGGAGTAACACGGAGGAAAGAAAAGAATTCGAACCATAATCTTGGTTATTCTTCTTCCTGATTTATTCATTCGGAAGGCCGAAGAACTTGCAGGAGTTATCCCAAAGCTGGGCGGCAAGAACTTCTTCTTCTACCTCCAGCATTTCTGCCATGTAACTTGCGGTTATCGGCAGATATTTGGGCATATTTCTTTTGCCGCGGTAATCTGCAGGAACCATAAACGGACTTTCTGATTCTATAAGGATTCGATCTAACGGAAGAACGCCAAGCGTCTCGTGCAGATTTTTAGCGTTTTTATATGTAAGGTTTCCGGCAAAGGAAAAATACAAGTTTAGATCAAGAGCTTTTTCTGCATAAGCCGCGTCTTCGGAATAACAATGAAAAACACCGCCCTTTGGAGGCAATCGATCTCGAAGAATATCCAATACATCATGGCCTGCGTCACGGTTATGAATAATAACTGGTAAATTCAGCTTTGCGGCAAGGTCTAGCTGTGTTATAAAAAGTTCGATCTGGGATTTTTTGTCGCCGAATTTTCTGTAGTAATCGAGACCGATCTCCCCGATGGCTACCACCCTTGGGTACTTAACGCTCTGTTCGATATTCGTTAACCAGTCTTTTCCGGGACTCTGAACCTCGGAAGGGCTTACCCCTACAGCATGGTACACATGAGAAGCGGACTTTAAATTTTCATAAACCTGACCAAAGTCATGGAGACTATTACAAATTGAGACAATTCGGTTAACAGAAGCCTGACGGGCTTCCTGTATAACAATGAGCTGCTCAATTGGGTCTTCAACAATAAGCCCCAAATGGGCATGAGTATCAAAATACTGCATAGCTTTATCCAAAAGATATGATTTTAGGTGTTTACCAAACTGGTATAGCTGATTCTAGCACGAGAACCCCAAACCGTCAACATTTATTATTCGGCTTTTTCAAAATAAGGTACTATCGTCCGGAAAGTTCTTCCCATCTGGAAGGTTCCAGAACATCCTTATCTATATGAACATATATCTGCGGCCTAAAATTACTGCTGGGTCTAAGGGCATTATTGGCATTTAAATAGCCCAAATTGATGGATGGAGCGCCCGGACTGTCAATAATGCGCATTCTTGTCATAGTTTGGGGGTTTCTGTTTATAGAATCCCAAGCGCTTGCGGATTCGGTATATAAAACCATCGCTCTGGAACGATACTCGCGGCTTCCTGTTTGATCGGCAAGAGCCTCATTTATAACGCCGGCATTATTTCGCGCCCACATTAAACGCTCGCCAGTTTCATGGAATTGAATACTGTCATTCGGAAGAAGAACAGGCAGCCTGATTCGCTGGCCTTCCAGTATATCAAGAAGGCGGTTGTAATACCCTTGAGCCGCAAAAAAATCGCCGCGCTGATAAGCGGAGTTACCAAGGGCATATAACAGACGCCTGTTAAGCGGCAGTTCGGCAGAAGCTTTGAATAAGTATTCGAGAGCGGTGCCCCAGTTTTCGAGATGATAATACGCCGCTCCCATGCGGTACTGAACTTCTGGCGGAGAAAAACCATATCTTTCGGCGGTATGATAATTAGTCAAAGCCGCCTGCATATTGCCAGATTTAACAAAATATTCTAAATCTCCCCTTAAACCGTATAACTGCCCAAGCTGAGGCGAAGCCAGTATATGATTTCTGTTTAAGAAATCTTCGAATAATTCTATACCTCTTATAACCTGCTCTTCTGCCGGGAAGAACTCACGGCTGTTAATTAAAAGATTTGCATACCGGTAATGGGTATCAACTCTAAAAAGACGCCTGCGGACAGATTCCTGCCTTGCTAAATCAAACGCGCGGATTGCGTTCTCCAGCAGTAATCTTTCGTCATAAGTATTGTTAAGATTGTGATGATATCTTGCAAGATGATAATGCGGTTCCGGGAGATTCGGATCCATCATTACAGCTTGCAGCAGCATGTCTCTCACGCTTTCTATGCTTTCGACATAAGGATTAGGAACGCCGCGCGGTCTTTCGAGCTGTTTATCCAAAAGATAACCGCCAAGTTCTGCAAGAGATTCTGCAGAAAGCCGCCGTCTTGTGCTGCTTTCGAACCATGATCTTAAATACAATACTTCTTTTAGATCATCAATGCGGATAAAGTAGATTAACATTCTTTCCATAAGGGGAACTTGTCTTCCGTTAAGTTCGATCAGCCTTGCAAATGAAAAACGCGCGTCTTCGTATCTGTCAAAGAACCTTGAAGGATCAGAATCCGCCCAAGCAAGGAAATTATCCCCTGCCGCAAGAAGAGCATCGTAATCGTTTGGATTATAATCCAGAAGCTCACGCTGAAGCAGCCTGTTCGCCTTTTCGTAATTAAATGTGTAATAAGTATTTAAATGCGCATAATCCAATACGCCTTTTTTATCCCTCGGATAATTTCTTAACAGTTTATCGTACTTGCCTTCTGCGAATGTATAACGGCGCTGATCCCTAAATGCTTCTGCATATAAATAAAACCATTTTTTCTTTTTGTGCAGTTTAAAAGCCTCATCAAACAGATCGTTCGCCTGCTGATACGCTCCTTCGGGAATGCGTTCGTAACCTCGTTTATAAATGCCTTCTGCCTTTATTGGGATGTAAATGTAATTGTAAGCAAGGTATAAAACAGAACCTGCAAGCAAGGCAATAATGGCAATCAATCTAAAAACAGGAAGAAAATTATGAACAAAAATATATGCAAAACTCGATTGTTCCGCTTCGAATGCCGCGCCTGAGCCTTTTTCGAAACTTTTTGGAATAATAATCGGCTTGCCGGTTATTGATTCTACGTGAGCCGCAGTTTCTTTGACATAAGCTCCGTTTACAAGAAGGCGGATCAGCTTTGACAACTGCTGCGGAAGTATTACCTGCTCTGCGATTAATTCTTCGCAGGCAACTCTTAAGTTTAACGGATAAGAAGCGAGGGTGCGCAGCAAATTATCTACATCGTTTTGACTGAGCGAAATCTCTTCGATATCTTCTTCGGAATCCGGTATTTCTTCTGCTTTTTTCTTTCTGCCAAATCTTCTCTTTTTGGTAACAGGAATCGGTATTGTTACTGCTTTGGATTTATTGAGAATATCATCAAGCCCAGAAAGAGCAAAGTCGTCGCCGCCGAAAACATCGCCTCCGATATCTCCGCCTTCAAAATCACCGCCGGAAGATTCTTCTTCGTCTCCTAAATCTATCGAAGAAGACGCAAAGTCACCGCCAAGATCTCCTAAATCAAGAGGCGCGCTTTCTTCCTGTGAAAATGAAGGACTGTCAAAAGAAGTTTCTTCGTTTAGGCCGGGAGTTAAATCAATCGAATCCAGCGCAGAATCACTAAGCGGCGCTTCGTCAAATGAACTGCCGCCAAAATCTGTATCAGGAAGCGCGCCGTCCATTGAAAAATCAGAAGACTCAAAAGATTCGGGGGATTCGCCGCCAAGGTCAATTCCGCCGTCATCAGCGGATGCGGATGAAGAAGCTGCCTGACCTGTATCAAAATTAAAATCGTCAAAGCTTGTGTCGGCGGGAGCTTCTGCGGATGTTTCCGTGGAACTTTCCATGAATGAATCCATAGAAGTGTCTGAGCTCTCTCCGCCAAGATCGATTCCGCCGAAATCATCAAAACCTGAGTCTTCGCCGCCTGCCGCTGCAGGTTCTTCTGTAAAACTGTTAGCTGATATATCATCCATCGATGTATCCATGGATGAATCCATAGAAGTATCAGAGCTTTCTCCGCCAAGGTCGATTCCGCCGAAGTCGTCTCCAGCTCCAAAGTCGTCACCTGCTCCCAAGTCGTCTCCGGTTCCCAAATCAGCTCCAAAGTCAGAGCCAAGATCCATCGGCGGTGATTCTTCATTAGTAGCGTCAAATGACATATCCGGCATTTCGGGAGAATCTGATGAGCCGGGTGTATCCGGCTCGCCGAACGAACCTAATATATCAGATAAATCGGGCGTATCGCTTGATTGATCTGGCGCTGCCATGTCTGTAAAAAAACTATCGTCAGGCGCTGATCCGGAAACAGTTTCCGGTTCAGAAGCAGGCTCAGGTTCTGAGGACATCTGGTTCATTTCGCTAAGGAAATCATCAAGCGCAGAGAGAGCGTTATCCGGTGAATCACCGGCGCCCTGAAGCAAATCGCCAAAATCAAAATCGTCAGTTGCAGAGGGAGCAGCCGCAGCTCCGCCGCTTGGTATAGTCGAAGAGGCAGCTTCTCTTACATGGTTAAAAGCAGGGGCTTCGGTGCCGGGGAGAGCCAAATCATCAAAGGGCAGTTTTAGGGAAATAATATCGTCTTTCTCATTTGCGATATTGTTGAAAGAGGACTTAAACTGGCCTAACTCACTCAATGATGGCATAATATGTAATTATATATCATATATCGACCGATAATAGAATAGAATGTATGAAAACGATTAGATTTGTTGTTCTTTTTGCAATAATTGCTTCTTTTCCGCTTGCCGCAATACATGCGTCAGAATGGGAAACCTATGAAGTAGTTAACCGTCTATTGAGTATTCAGGGTCCAAGCGCGCCTGTAATTCAAGATGACTTTGTTATATTTTCAGCCGATTCCAGCTTAAGAAGGGTTGGCATAGCTTTTGCCAATGAAAATTTCGGCACTGTACACTGGTTTAGGCAATTAGTTGTTCCTCAGCCCAGCGGCCCGGGGATTCAGTTTTATATTTATAAGATTCCAGACCATTTAAGAGAGCTTGAATACAGGCTTGTTGTAAACGGGCTTTGGACAGTCGATCCTTCAAATGAGAATCAGCGCAGAGACCCTGTTTCTGGTCTGGTTTTGTCGGTTCTGCGGCTTCCTCAGAGACAAATAAGACCTAATCCGCTTAACAGCCTGCCTGACGGCTTAACTTTTACATACAGAACAGAACCCGGTGAGATTGTTACACTTGGCGGCAGTTTTAACAGCTGGGATCCGTTTATGTATGAACTTAGGGAAGGTCCTGCCGGCGTTTACAGCATAACTATTCCGCTTCCGCCGGGAACATATCAATATGTGTTTTTCCACCGCGGTCAGCGTCATGCAGACCCGTTTAATCCGCGCCGGTCTTACGCCAGAAACGGCGCGGCGGCATCCGAGATAATTGTTCCGTAATTGAATCTTTAATTTACTCCCAGAGCCTAAGTTCCGCGCGAAAAGCAGCCTGACCGCTTTCTTTTTTTCTGCCTTCAAAGGCAAACGCATAATCGGCGCTGGCGTTTTCGGGACCGTCTTCGTTATAGATCGGAACAGAGTAAAGCTCGACCATTTCGCCTTCGAGAATTTCGTTCAAATAATTTATATCCAATCGAATTTTTCCGGCTTTTTCCAGAAGTCCCGGTTCCATTGTATCTTCTATCCATTGTATATAGCGGACATTGTTGACGTGTCCGTTAAAATCAAGATCGGTATAAAGCGCTTTTCTTTCTGCCGCTTTTTGCAGATTAAAATGTTCCGGAAGAGCCGCGGCGCCGTCAGCTTCGGAAGTCATTGCTTCCAAACCTTCGTTATGAGGCAGATTATCCAATACAGACTGAGGTCTTAAAGGACGGCGTTTTTCCATATCTACGATTAACCACGCGCTGCGCGCAGAAACAACTGCCAAGCCATTATTGTCTTTTATTTCATAATCACGTATTGCAAAAAGTTTATCCCACCCGCGCGGCCAGCTGCGGACAGTAATAGTATCACGGTATTTAGGACGCCTGTTTACAAGCGCAGACATCCGCGAAAGTATCCAAACCTGACCCGTTCTCGCCATTTCTTCGCGGCCTACAAGCAGGTTTTCTGCATGGCTTATTGCCGCTTCCTGAAATAATTGAAATATACCATCCAAAGTGAGTCTATCCGATTTATCTATCACGCCGAACCGGATAGGCAAAGATTCCTGCCAAACATCGACAATTCCAGAACCTTTTGGATTTGCAGGGTCACAATTCATATTCAATATTTTACAGCAAATAAAAAAGGCTTTCAAGAGTTTTCTTAAATGTCTATTTTTGCAAATAAACCCAAAATATGTTAAAATTTACATAAGATGTACACTAGGGAAATACTGCCTCCAAGAGCCTCACCTATAGAAGACGGGAACCCTGTTATCGGCACATGGGATAGGCCTTTTGAAAAGGTAGATTTACAGGAAATCAGAAGACCTTATGGGTATCTTATACCACGATGGGCGAGGGATATCCGTATCAAGGAATGGCAGTCCTTTAGCGCTCATGACGATGATTATTCGCTGGAAGCCCTTTTTTGCAATGTAAAATTATACAGAATGGCGCAGGTTATTCTATATGATAAAAAAAACGACCAAAAATTCATGTTTAGAAAGATTAAACCCGGCACGGGCTGGAAGCTCCCCTTAAGTCTTGCAAATTCTTCTGTGGACAGCCACTCTTCGAGTTTTTTCTTTCGAATTCACAGTTGGCTTGACGCAGATACAGTAAAACTTGACATTAACATAGAAGAAACAAGCAAAAAGCCTTCTCTGACTATTCACCTTGCGTATAATATTAACAATCAAGATATTACCCCAATGGCGGTTTCGCTTGGTTTTTCTGAAAGACGTTCGATGTATACTTATAAAACGCTTGCTCCTGTCCGCGGAGACATTGTTTTTGGGGGGCAGCATATTATCCTTAAGCAGGAAACATGTTCGGGGTTCTTTTGCGATTACAAGGGAATTTTCCCTTATAGGATGGAAGCGGCTATTTGCAGGGCTGTAGGTTTTGACGAAAATAACTACCGGTTTGGGTTTAATGTAGCGGAGAATCAAGCAAGGGAAACCTATAAAAATAACGAAAACGCATTATGGCAAAACGGGATTTTAACTCCACTTCCGCCTGTATTAATTACAATGCCTAATGGTCTCGACGCAGAATGGGTTATTCAGGATGTCGAAGGAATGATCGATTTAACCTTTACTCCAAAGGAACTGAACAAGAGCGGGGCAAAACTTGGTTTTACAAGAGCTGATTTTATTGCTCCTTTAGGATACTATAATGGCATGCTGGTTAATTCTTCCGGCGAAAAAATAAAGATAAAGAATCTTTTTGGATTAGGAGAAAAACTTTATTTACGGGTGTAATTATGGCAAAAAAAGATAACAAAGCAATCTACGCGCCAGGCGAACTTAGCCGTGTCCGCGGTAAATTAGGAGTCGCAGATGAAGCCGAAGCCAAACGTATGGCGCAGCTTCTTGGCGGAGAGGTAGGCACCGAACGCGAGATCGAAACTGAAGCTTCTAGAAGCAAAAAAAGCGCTATGGTCGGCGGTTCAAAGCGCAGTATTCGCAGAGTCGATGTTGCAATGGACGACGAACCTATCGGCGGCGGCAAGTCAAAATCCAAGCGCTCAGGACCGTACCCCGGAGACGATCCTTCGGTTCCTGCAAGACTCAGTTATTCCGAAAGGGTAAAAATCGATCAGTTTGCCGGTCAGGTTATTTTTGAAATAAAAAGTTCTATGCAGGTTCTTACATCTATTTTTTCTTTCTTTAAAGAACCCGTAGATTATGTAAACCCGCGCTTTGTAGTTCTCCGCATGAACGAATACTACGGCAAGATTGAACGGCTTGTTAATGCGGCAAGAAGTCTTTTTCCAAAATCAAATAAAAAACGAAACAATCAGTTAAAGAGAACATCTCCGTTTGTTTATAAAGTGCTGGATACGATACGAAGCTGGGATATCGAAGCTCTAGCAAAAAGTATTTCGGAAATTCAAGCGCATCCGCGTTCAATAAGGGTGACTGATTTTTCTGACATTCTCCGCGGTATTTATAAACCTATGTTTATTATGGAAGAGTTAAGCCTCGAAAATATAAAATCGGCTTTTAAGCTTGTATATAAAATTCTTTATATCGAAAGCCCGATGGACGCAAAAGAAAAGTATCAGGAAGTTATCCGCAATATTATTGCGTCGCTTGTTGATGTTCAGCGGACTGTTCATTTTGGGCTTTATCCCCTGCTTATGAAGCTCATATCGGATCGCTTTTTTCCGTACGAACGGTTCTTTATAGAAAGACGAAGGCGTTACCTTGCATTTTTAAATATTGCAGAAACAGAACAGTTAAACGCTTCGGATTTAAGTCCTCAGCAGATAGAAAACCTTGACGTAGAATCACTGCAGAAAAATTTAAGCGAAGCAGACTCAGAAACAGATGATGATGAATCGGCGGAAGACGGCGAACAAAAAGAAAAAGAAGAAGACCCCAATGATCCAAAAGTAATTGAAAGAAAAGCAAAAGAAGACGCCGTAAGAGCGGAACAAAAAGCTCTGGAACAGGGACGCACTGCATTGGGAGTTCTGTATCCAAAAGCAGGATGGGATAAGCTGGAAGAATATCCTGATCTTTATCCGTACTTTGCGAATGTCTACAGTTTAAGGCACGGTTATGAATTAATTGCTCCTAACGATCCTGTTCAGCAGGTTGCAGTATTAATGCATATCCTCGAGGATCTTTTTATTGGATTGCGTTATGTCAATTTTGGAATTATTACAGGACCTGACGGAAACCCTATAAAAGTAAGCGACGAACTTATTGATACATTAAATAACTGGCGCAGATATATAGAAGATAGTTTTACAAGGGATTATCTTCCGCGTCTTGCCGAATACTGCCGTATGCTGGAAAACTCGGAAGAGTCCAGAATATCGCCGTATGCAAGAAAAAACATGAACGAACTCCATTGGATTAAACGGTTATATTTTCTCCCGTATTATAAATTTGAATCTATGGGACCTCCGCCGTTTCCTAAAAAAGATATTGTTCCTATTTATAGCGAAGTAAGAAAACTGCGCAAATACTTAACCGCAATTGCTGTTGGAATCGAACAAGGAACGCGCGCCGGAGGACCCGCGGCAAAAGCTCCATGCAAAGGAATTAACAATCCGTGGGAATCCTATAATTTTCAGGTGCCTAATCCTATATCCAAACGTTTGGACATGATGCTCCCGCCGGAAAAAAGAATGAACGCTACTTTAATTTTCTTTTCGCTGTCTGCAGTTACAGTACTCGATTACATCGTAAATAACGAGAACAGCTGGGCATACGGCGGACGACCGGGACCGCTCTTTAGAAGCGTTAAAAACGAGGGAATTACTCCTGTGTTCGGCGTTGACGAAAAACTAGATGCGGATCAGATGTTTAAGGATTCAATTAGAAAACCTGTTTAGTTTGACCACTTTCTCCATCTTCCCACATCACCATCTTCGTCAGTGATGGTTAGTGTATTACCGCTGATTGTAAATCTAAAAACGTGTCTTTCACCATAATCGTCAACAACTGTTAATTGCTGACCGGAAATAGTCCAGTTGCCCGCTTCATATTCATCAAAGCTGATGGCGGTTCCGTTAGCTCTTAATTCTATAATTTCGGAATCTCCAAAAAACCAAATCCAGTCACCGGAAATATGTTCCCATTTGCCGACAATTTGATGTCTAGAATTGTTTTGCGCAAAAACCTGCACAGATATAAAACAAACGATTATCAGCAAAAAACTGATTTTTTTGAAACTTAATGTCATAAGGCGCCTCCAAAATAAAGTTAACCATTTATTATGATTCTTTAGATATAATATATCACAGTATTATGCTGTTTTCAATGCAAAAATTAATTTTTTACCGGTATTTTTATCAATTAATCGGACTTATTATTTTAATATTGAATAATTCGCTGCCGGTATAATTTTTTAAATATATATCAAAATCAGGGGATTTATATCTAATTTTGATTTCGAAAATATTCGACCAATCAAGATAACAAAAATCCATTTCTATACCTGTATTATTATGCTCCCATATTCTTCTAAAAAGAGCTGCAAATACATAACCTTCTACTATAGAATCATTAATAAAAGCATTAGCGGTTATATTCTGTCCATAAAAACGAAAATATACCTGCATTATTCGATTTCTTGTATCTTCGAATAATAAATAATCATTAAAAAAATCAATATCATAAAGCAGGTTTATTTCATTTTCTATATCTACATATATTGTAATCCAATCATCTAAAGAATAATTTCCTTTTAATATATAATCTACTGCATATAATTTATTCTCATAAAAAATATATTTGATATCTGCATTATATCCGTTAATCACTCTATTTCTGTATATTAAATTTTGTATACCTTGTAATTCTTCATAATCCGGCAAACCTTCATTTATTTTAATGGTTTCAATTGACGCGCCCCATTGATAATTCTCTGCTTGGAATACATTTTGAGAATAAATATTAAAATTAACAAAAACAAATAATGCAAAAAACCACTTCATATAATATTATCAACCTCTTAACAGGGTATCGGGTTGCCGGCGAGTTGTCAAGGGGGGGGGGGGGGGGGGGGGA
>Ga0123356_10003182_pt1 | contig 17261 bp, 13 predicted proteins | sample TergutEmb28metaG_2_FD_92546 | JGI IMG/M metagenome (GOLD analysis project Ga0123356, IMG submission 92546) | Embiratermes neotenicus P3 segment gut microbial communities from Petit-Saut dam, French Guiana - Emb289 P3 | ecosystem: Host-associated > Arthropoda: Insects > Digestive system > Gut ...
AGGTTTTTCGTTTGTTGAGTTTGTATCCACATGTCCGACAAACTGGGGTCTTTCTCCGATAGCTGCAATGGACTTCCTTAAAGAGCAAATGCTCCCGCATTATCCTCTTGGGGTGTTCAAGTCCCCGGAAGGGAGTGATATATAATGGCTACTTATAAAATGTTTTTCGCCGGGACTGGTGGTCAGGGTATAATGCTCATGGGTCAGATGGTAGCGTCGGCTGCAATACACGAGGATAAGGACACTACGTTTTTTCCGTCTTACGGACCGGAAATGCGCGGCGGTACAGCTAACTGTACGGTCATCGTTTCTGATAAACCTATAAGCAGTCCACTTATCTTTGAATCAGATTGTGTAGTTGCGATGAATCTGCCTTCTATGCTGAAATTTGAGTCGACACTCAAATCAGGTGGCACGATGCTCCTGAATAAATCTCTTATACATCAGGAAGCAAAACGCAGCGATATCACTGTGTACGATGTCCCGGTAAGTGACCTGGCTCATGACCTTGGTGACCCTCGTGTCGCAAACATGATCATGCTGGGAGCATTTGTACGCACGACGAACATTGTTTCTGCAAGTGAGCTTGAGAAAGTGATACACGAGGTTTTTGGTGAAAAGAAGGCTGAAATGGTAGATCTCAATCTAAAGGCATTTAATCTTTGGAATCCATAAATAGTTGAGCGCTTGAAATCTCAGAAAATGAGGAAAAAATCATGAATTATAGTTTTGATATTCAATTGACTAAAAACCCGAAGCCGAAGCCTGATCCTAATACTCTAAAGTTCGGACAGGAGTTCTCAGACCATATGTTTGTTATGGATTATGAGACGGGTAAAGGCTGGTTTGACGGGCGTATTGTACCTTACGGTCCTCTCTCACTTGATCCTGCCGCTGCAGTTTTCCACTACGGTCAGGAAATGTTTGAGGGAATGAAGGCATATCGCACACCGGATAGACGAGTACAGCTATTTCGTCCGTACATGAATGCCGAGCGTACACGTAAGACCAACGAACGCATGTGTATGCCCGATATCGATCCTGAGCTGTTTGTCGGAGCTATTAGGGCTCTTGTAGATGTGGAACGTGATTGGATACCCGAAAAGGACGGGACCAGTCTGTACATTCGTCCGTTTATTATCGCTGACGACCCGTTCCTCGGTGTTCAGGCTGCTAATCACTACAAGTTTGTAATTATTCTCTCCCCTGTCGGCCCGTATTATGACATACCGGGCGGCGGGATGGCACCGACAAGTATCTTTGTTGAAAAAGAGTATGTTCGTGCTGCTGTAGGCGGTGCCGGTTTTGCCAAAGTAGGCGGTAATTATGCCGCTGCTCTCAAGGCACAAGACAGAGCAAAAGAAATGGGATGTGCACAAGTATTATGGCTTGACGCAGTGGAACATAGTTATGTCGAGGAGATCGGCACTTCAAATGCATTTTTTGTTATCGGCGACGAGGTCATTACTGCACCACTTCTCGGCACGATTTTACCGGGAGTGACACGCGCTTCTGTTATTGAGCTACTGAAAAAGTGGGGTATCAATATTGTTGAGCGGCGACTCAGGATCGAAGATGTCGTTAAAGCATCTGAAAACGGAACGCTAAAAGAGATTTTCGCATCGGGTACAGCCGCAGTAATTTCTCCTGTCGGTGAGCTTAAATTTACAGACAGTAATCTCAAGATAGGCGATGGCGGAGTCGGTGAAATGGCGCAAAAACTCTACGATACGCTTTACGGTATACAAACCGGCACGATTGCCGATGATATGGGCTGGACAGTTGAGGTATAGGGCATACAGATTATGGATATAAAAATCTCTGATATTACATTATGGGAATCTGAGCAGGTTCAATCGGCTAAGCTCAGTTTTAAAGAAAAGCTTGAAACTGCAAAACTGCTTGAAAAGCTGCAAGTCGACGTCATAGAAACAGGAACAGTCGGCGACTCCCCTGCTGATGCAGCCTTTATCAGGACACTGGCTACAACTCTTGAATACAGTACACTTTGTGTACCGGTTTTACTAGATAAAGCCAATGTCGATTCGGCTTGGGCGGCGCTTTCAAAAGCAAAAAAGCCACGATTGAGTTTGATTGTCCCGACATCAACAGTCGGCATGGAATATCAGCATCAAATGAAAGCTGAGAGACTTTTGCCTCTTGTTGGTGAAATCGTTTCCTATTGTGTAACACTTTGTCCGGATGTGGATTTTATAGCTGACGATGCAGTACGCAGTGAACCTGAGTTTTTAGCAAAAGTGATTAAGGCAGCGATCGAAGCCGGAGCTAAAACGATTACGCTTTGCGATTCAGTCGGCGAACTTTTGCCGGATGAATTATCAAGCTTTGTTTCTTCTGTTGTTGAAAGGGTGCCGGAGTTAAATGATGTTATGCTCGCACTATATTGCAAAGACAGTCTTGGTCTTGCTTCCGCAGCAGCCTTAAGCGGTATCAACTCCGGTGTGAGGCTGATTAAGGTATCTTCCGGAACGAGCTACGGAACACTCTCGCTTGAGCAGTTCTTGAATGTATTAAAGGTACGCGGGGATACGCTCGGGATTTCGTGCGGTGTCAACACCATCGCACTCCAACGTACATGTGCAAGACTTGCTGCTTTGAGCGGTGCTACCGACTCAGGTCGCAAAGCTGCAGCGAGTGTTACAGAAACTAATGGAGAAGATAATGGATTACCGGAAGATGCTGATATAGACCAGCTTCGCAGTCATATCACATCGAGTGGTTATGATGTTTCCGAGGATGATTTAGAGCGCATTTTTGCTCAGTTTAAGGAAATTTCCCGTAGCAAAAAAGTCGTAAGTCGCGATATAGAAGCTTTGATCGCAGAAACTGCCGGACAAGCTCCGCCGACTTATCTTTTAAAGAATTACGTAATAAACAGCGGCAGCGCAATAGCTGCCACTGCATATCTTGAGTTTTCAAAAGATGGTGTTATAAACACTGCTCTCTCAGCCGGTGACGGTCCGATAGATGCTGCATTCAAAGCGGCAGAGCAGATATTCGGTACTCATTATGAGCTTGAGGAATTCCAGATTCAAGCTGTTACCGGTGGTCGTGAAGCAACAGGCGACGCACTGGTCAAGCTCCGCCACAACGGCAAACTATACTCCGGTCGCGGCGTCTCGACTGACATAGTAGGTGCAAGCATCCGCGCATACCTAAGTGCAGTAAACAAAATCGTTCACGAAGGCAGCTAGCTACTGCTTCGTGGGATTGCGTGTCAAGCCCGCAATGACGGGGGCGAAGGTCTGGATCGCTTCGTGCGCTCGCGATGACGGGGGATGGCTCGCGATGACGGGGGATGGCTTGCTATGACGGGGGATGGCTCGCGATGACGGGGGATGGCTTGCTATGACGGGGGGGTTACGAGGATGTTATTTCCATTACTGAGCATGCGGGTATTGTAAAGAAACATCCTTCGGGCGTTGCAGTTATTTCATCAAAACCTATGACTTTTACGTTTTCCAAAGCGTCGAAGTCATTTTTTGCGTCTATCTTGTCATGCAGTATCCTCGCGTTGATCTGTTTGCCCTCTATACCCGGTATGATACAGTCGATTTCTTTTTCTTCATCTGCAGACAGATTTGACAGTGTGATGTGTATATTGCCTTTGTCATCCTGACTTGCCGTTACATCAAGATGCGGGATGAGCGCCGTATCTTCTCCTATTTCTGCACACTCTACATAACTGTCAAGCAGTGTCGCATCCATATGTCCTTTATATAAGTCAAAGACATAATATGTCGGTGTAAGCAGCATTTTGTCATCTTTTGTCAGGATCAGCGATTGCAGTACATTTACGGTTTGTGCAAGGTTTGCCATTACTACACGGCGACTGTGGCGATTGAAGATGTTTAGTGTCACTGCAGCAACCAAAGCGTCACGCATTGTATTTTGCTGATATAAGAAGCCGGGATTTGTACCTTCCTCAACGTTGTGCCATGTCCCCCACTCGTCAACGATCAGACCTATCCTGTTTTCGGGGTCATAATGATCCATGATACGGCTGTGGTTATCAACAAACTTATCCATAAGGAAGGCTCTGCTTATTGTTTGATAATACTCAACTTTTGAAAATCCGGTCGCGTTTCCTTTGTTCTCCCAACTGCCTGTTGTTATTGTGTAGTAATGCAGTGTTAAAGCATCCATATAACATCTTGCTTTTTCCATCATCACCTTGGTCCAGTTGTAGTTATCGTCGTTTCCACCGCATGCTATGCGGAATATTTTGTTGTCTCCGAAGTTGCGGATATATGTCTGATAACGACGGTATTCATGAGCATAATACTCCGGCTTCATGTTGCCTCCGCAACCCCAGTTCTCATTGCCTATACCAAAGTATTTTAATGACCAAGGTTCTTTACGACCGTTTTCAGTTCTAAGGGCTGTCATCGGTGACTCTCCGTCAAAAGTCATATATTCAACCCATTCTTGCATTTCCTGAACTGTCCCACTGCCAAGATTGCCGTTTATGTACGGCTCACAACCTATTTGAGAGCAAAGCTCCATAAACTCATGTGTACCGAAAGAGTTGTCTTCAACCACTCCGCCCCAATGCGTATTTACCATTTTTTTACGTTTTTCTTTCGGCCCTATACCGTCTTTCCAATGATATTCGTCAGCAAAGCAACCGCCGGGCCATCTGAGATTCGGTACTTTAATATAACGCAGTGCATCCACTACATCAGTTCGCATGCCTTTATCATTTGGTATATCGCTGTCTTCACCAACAAAGAGTCCACCATAGATACAACGCCCAAGGTGTTCGGAAAAATGACCGTAGATATGCCTGTTGATTTTGCTCTTTTTTCTATTAGTGTTGATTATAAGACGATTCATTTCTGACCTCCATAATATAAATTCTTACTCTCTTATCCAAACACGCATTTCGCCGGGCTCGCGGTTGGACCATACATAATAAGGAACTGCTTTTAAGGTAACAGCATTGTTTTTTGGTTTTTCCTCTGAATAAAGCTCACTGTCACCGGTTTCCTTTAGGCCCTCTGCTAATAAAGTGATTATATCTTTTAGTATCCCGTCTGAGGCTTTGCTTTCACTGATTTTAGCGTCTGCCGGTAAGCGCAGAGCAGCAAGAGGTGCGCCGTTATCTGCTTCTTCAAAGCAGTATACTACAGGACCACGCTGTAAGCAGACCAGTCCTGCGTTTGCGCTGACTGCAAGGTTTGAGTACATTCTCATAACAGGTAGCTTTGCATCGATTTCGAGGGCATCTCCTTTTATCCATTTGCGGGTAAAATAAGCATAACCGTCACTGATATCGCGTGCCACTTTTTTGCCATTGATGGTGAAGGTAACATCTTTACACCATGATGGTATATGAACATAGAATGTAAAACTCGTTTTATCATCGGAAGGATTTACGGTATATGAGATTTTTCCTTCGATCGGATATTTGCTTGCGCAATCGATTTCGACACCACCTCCCAGGTCGAAGCTAACGCTACCGCCAAGAAACATATGCGCATAAATTGAGTTCTCGCCTCTCCCCCATGCATATTTACCAAGAGACAGCAGAAGTCTCGATATATTCGGCGGGCAACAGGCACATGCATACCACTGCGGGCGCCCGGGCAGAGCGTGCTTATGAGTTTGAACATTACCTGAAATACCGGGGATCACCTCAAGAGGATTTACATAGAAAAAGCGTGTCCCGTCAAGCTGCATGCTTGCAAGGACTGTATTATACAGCATACGCTCCAGCACGTCGGCGTACTTCCCTGACGGCATTATTTCCAGCATTTTTCTTGCGAAAAAACACATTGCTATCGATGCACAGGTTTCGGAGTATGTTGTTGCGTTTGGAAGGTCATAGTCTACACTGAATGCTTCTCCATGTACTGTCGAGCCTACCCCTCCGGTTATGTACATTTGCTTATCTGTTATGTTTTCCCACAGCTTTTCACAGGCTTCAAGAAGCTTTTTGTCATCTGTTTCTGCTGCAAGAGTTGCCATAGCTGTGTACATGTATACTGCTCGAACACTGTGCCCGACTGCTTTATCCTGCTCCCGTACAGGTTTGTGGTTTTGTGCATATTCACGATCTTCGGTATCTATATTCCACTGGTACCAGCCTCGTGTTTTGCCCTCTTCCAGAAAATAACTCGGTTCCTTTCCTCTCTCGTCAATAAAGTATAGAGCTGTTTCAAGATACTTGCTTTCTCCGGTGACTCCGTACAAGCGTAAAAGAGCGAGTTCTATTTCCTGATGGCCCGGGATGCCGCGTATTTTATCATGCCCGAAACGACAACATATCAAGTCAGCATTACGTCTCATGATTTTCAGCAACTTTTCTTTTCCTGTTGCCTGATAATACGCAACAGCAGCTTCGATCATATGACCGGAGCAATATAACTCATGGCAATCATGAAGATTTTGCCATTTCCGCTCTGGATGCATTAAAGTAAAATATGTGTTTAAGTAACCGTCGGGTTCTTGAGCACGGCCTATGATATCTATCAGTTCGTCCGCTTTTTCTTCAAGCTTTGTATCGGGATGACTTGTAAGCGAATAGGCTACAGCCTCCAGCCATTTCGCCAAATCACTGTCTTGAAATACCCATCCGTAATGCTCGCCTTCCATTTCTCCTGCCGCTATACGGAAATTATTTATCGCATGGCTTTTTTCCACGCCGGGTATTTTGTCTTCCATTACATCGGCTTGATAAGGGAGTACGACTTCCCTTACCAGCTTTTGAATACTGTTCCAAAAGTCATCGTCAACTTTTACATCTTTAAGCGGTATACTTTTTTGGGTTCTCACGTATTGCCCTCCTATACTACAATAATCTTTGCAGAATTATGGATTATATAATATACTATTAAACGCTGAGGCGCTACTGTTGATTACAGGAGTTTAAATCATGGGTTTGTTTTCGCGTGATTTCAATAAAGCGGGACCGGGTGTTCCCAAGGATGAACCTCGAAAAACGGGTGTTCTTCGTTTTTTTGAGATAATAACCAGAGAATACAGAGATCTTATGAAGGTAAATATGTTGTTTTTCCTTTGTGTGCTGCCTTCGATCGTGTTATTTTTTCTGGGATTGTTCGGTATTTTTGGTTTTGGTTTGATGCTGTCGATCATTTTGACATATCCTGTCGGCGGGGCTCTTGCCGCAAGTATGTTTTGCATCACAAGGATGCTAAGAGATGATCCCGGGTTCTTGTGGGATGATTTTAAGCGAAAGTTTACAGAGAACCTTCGACAGGCAGGTATTGTTGGCGTTATTACAGTGACATTTCTTTACACACAAGTGTTTTTGTTCTGGCTGCCTATAATGGCTGATTGGGAGGTTGTTGGTATAGCATGGGTCATAGGAGGGATTTTGCTGTTCCTGTTTTATGCTATGATAACTCCATATGTTTTTTTGCATTATGCTTATATCAAGCTTGGTACATTTCAAATCGTTAAAAACAGCGTATTGATCGTTTTATCAAATCCCGGACGAAGCTTTTTAGGGGCTGTTATCGGGCTTGTCCCGTGGTTTGCTTTGTTCTTTTTCTTTCCGTTGTCACTTGTGTTTTTTCCTTTGATACCTTTTATCGTGTTTGTATTTTCCTGGCTTTTGACTCTCATGTGGGTTTGGCCTGTTTTTAATCAGCGTTTCTCGATTGAAGAAACGCTGATTAGTGAGCATGAAGAATCCTTAGATAGTTATGAGGATTCCGGGTCAAGCATGGAGTGACTAGGACGAAGGTCTGGATTGCTTCGCAAGCTCGCAATGACGGGGGGGTACTCGCAATGACGGGGGTTATAGATCCAGAACTTTTAGTTCAAACGGTGTAAGCTCCACTGATTGCTTTATTCCTCCAACTGTGCATGAAGCCATTCGTGCAAGCCCGCTGTTATTTATAAGTGCCAACTTGTTTAAACCCGGATAATACGCAGCCTCTACCAGTGCATCATCTGTTAAACACTCGGGTAGTTGGCTTTCTTTTGTTGCAAATAAAATCAGGTTTAGCAGGAGTCTTGGTGATTGCGGCGTGTGAAGGAAACCGGCGCAGTAAATGCCGACACCTTTTCCAAACTCATGTGAAGTTATTGTGGCAACTCCGTTTTGTGCCGACAAAACTCTTGCTGTACCGTCTGTTAAAATCAGTTTATGATTACATAATATCTCTACACCTTCCGGTATAAGACCGGGCTCTCCGGCTATGCCAAACGCCCATCTGCCGTGGCGAGCATAATCACCATTATCGATGTCGACACCAAGGACATGTGCCATTCTCAGAAGCCTATGGTATTTGTGTCCGTCATCAAATGCGGATGGCTCTCCGATGCCCAGAAATACCCCGCCTTCATGAACCCATTTTGTGAGATTATCAACAATATCAATATCATCCCAAAAGGCTCCGCCACTCCAGGCATCACCTTCCGCTCCTGCGTTGATTATCACATCAATATTTTCAGGTACTCCATTTGCTATATCATCAAAAGAAATAAAATCAACGTCAAAAGGCAAGCCTGAAAGACTTTCAAGAACATGTATAAGTAAATGATCCGGTGTTTCATGAAAATGTCCCGACAGTGTCCATGTTCTCAGTTTGCCCCATGCATTTAAAATGGCTACGCGCGGCTTTAAAGTCAGCGGTGCTCCTTTGTCATGCAGTTTTGATATGATTCGGAACTCATCGAGAATGTTGTCCATCGTTTCCAGAAATTCCGGAAAGTCCTTTGTGAGGCTCAGGTAACCGCCCAGCCCACATCGTTCGATTTTTTCTCTTAATAATGCTCTTCTTACATTTATCCAATAAGCCATAGCATCTTCGTGTGGTTTTCCTCCGGCTGAGAAGGTTGGAGCACCACCGAGTCCTACTGGGAAAAGGTATGGGTGAAAACGTATCTCGTGTGTTTTTACAGGTACTCCGGCACACATACGAACTTCATAACCGGAAAATACGCATTTTACAACACCGTCAAACCCAAATTTCTCAAAGTGTCCGTTGTACGGTTCGAGTCCAACCCAGTTATCATCATAGAACACATATGCCTGTTTGCCTGCGGCGTGGACGACATCAACCAACTCCCGCCCTGCAGACCTGACGAATCTTCCGATAAAATCCATCCAGTCGGTTTTTGCTTTGTCAGGTATTCGGTGTGTAGCAAAATATCTCCCACCCCTGACGAAGTTTTCGGCAGTAAGTGTGTAGCCGTATTCTTTTGCAAAATCATCCAGCGCTTCAGGGCATACAGTAAAATCGTAGCTTGCCCAGTCTGTAAACAGGTTTCGGTTCAACTCACTCGAACCCCAAATCCAAACAAAGTTATAGAATAACGAAGTAAATCGTACTACATTTGTTTGCGGATTATCCTCGCACCAGCGTTTCATCCAGTCTTTAAGATACTCAAGTGCTTCGGGACGATACGGGTTCAATTGCATAAGGTGCTCTTTATCCCATTTATTGGTCACATGGTTATACATTGAAATTTCTTCCCATATGCGCCAAGCAAGGAAGCTGACTGTGTACTGTCGCAAGGGTTTTGTTTTAATTTTTACCACACCGCTATCCGGTTTGAAACTCCAGCTATCATCCGGCATCAAGTTCCCTGTTGTTCTGTCGTAAACCTGCCAGTATTTCATCGCATCCGGAGTATCGTTTATTTTGAACTGATCTTCAAAAAAATCGTCAAGAAGGCGGATTTCCAGAGAATCCCCCTGTGATGTTTTTGGTGAGGTACATAAAAATGTTTGTTGACGCGTTAGTTCGTTTTCATTAATCCACGGATTATGCTCACGTACGGGGCAAATGGTTGAATATATATTGTAGCGGGAGTCTAATAACTCCGAAGACAACTCGGTGCCGTCGCTGTCGCGTATTACGTCCGCACCCCAGCGCTCGGCAAGATCGAGTGTAAGCTTTTCATATCCGGATTCTCCGGGTAATGTAAAACCGCCTTTGATCATTTGCTTTCTCCCGGTATATATTTAAGCAGTCCTGCTTGGAACGTCAGACCAAGACCTTGTCCCCATCCTTGTGTCCATTTTCTTGAGATGTTCCTGTATCCTTCAAGGTCGCGCATTACTGCTGTTCCTCCCGAAACATTCAGTAAGCGACCGTCGTCGGATATGTTATCAAGAATGCCTTTATATGCTTTTTCAACTGCTTCTGTGTTAAGCGGGTTACGATTTGCAAGCATTGCCGCTGCTATTCCGGCACTTGCGGAAAGCTCTTCGTAGGATTCCTCGTCGGTCAGTATTGTTCGCCACAGACCGTCGGTTGTTTGTAACTGCTTTAATCCTGTTAGTTGGTCACGAAGGGAGCAGTCTATGTCCATGTATTGCGGGTATAAATAAGGTTCACTGAGCACTTTATTTACCTGACTCATTGTATATGCTGCCCATGCGTTTGCGCGCGCCCAGAAAAAACCTGACATGTGGTCTTTTTGCAGATTATTATAGCCGTGATACCAGAGACCCGACGCCGGATCCTGCAGATATTCGATATGCCAGTAGTATTGGTTCAGGGCATCGTTTATCAGATCTTTGTCACTTTGAATAACTCCAACACGCAACATAAAAAACGCTGCCATAAACAATGTGTCTGCCCATGCTTGCTCGGGAAAGTCATTATTTGATGAAACTGTATGTTGAAGGACGTTATCTCCAAAACGGAGCGCTCTGTTTTGCAAGTAGTCGATTTTTGACAAGGCTGTATCAAAGTACTTCTCTTCACCTGTCAAGTCGAATAGGGTAAGTAAACAATGACCCATTGCACATGCGTTTACATTCCATGCGGGCAGTCCAAGAGACATGTAATCATCAACACGTCTTTTCAGACCCTCAATATATTCCTCATTCTCCGTGACGCTTATTGCTTCGGATATCCCGTAATACGCTACACCGCAAGGCCAGTCCCATACTAAGTCCATTGACAGGGTTTTTCGAACCATACTGTCAATTCTTTTTATTACTTCGCCCCGGTCAAAGTCGATTTTGATCATAGTCTTCCCCCCCTTTTACGGGAACCCCCTCAACTAATGAGAGGGTTCCCTTAGCCGGTCAAGTCAAAACAACGCTTTTGTCATAGTAGGTGTAATGTCAGTCTTTAGCTGTAGACGTTGGATATTACGGATCCTACATCGTACCAGGTAAATGGTGCGCGTCCTGCCGTAATGTCAGGAAGTACCGTGGACATACCTGCGCGGTACGCTGCAAGTCGTTCGTCTTCGATTGCTTTAAAGCCTGCTGCTCTGTATTGCTCCACAGCATCACTATACATGCTGTCAAAGTCATCCGGATTTGCTTTTACCAGACCTGTTGCCAATGTTGCAAACTCACCTGCCAATGATCCTCCATACTCTGCCAGAGATGAAATTGGTACTCCAAAGAACGGGTCGGGATATGTAAGACCATGATCGGCGCGAATTCTGAGATATGCATATCTGTCAAGTGCTTCCTGCTTGAGTCTGTCTGATTCCGGAAGGTTTCCGGGGATTATCGCTTGTACAGTTTCTTCTGCTGTGCCTGTTGCACGAACTTCAACAACAACTGCCCAGTAGTCTTTGTTGCTGGAGAAGCCCATCCACATGTCGCCTTGCTCTTCCCATGGAACCATTACACGAGCGCCGTTTTCATAGTTGAATGTAACGCCTTCTTCACCCCATTGGAAGTGCTCAAGAACGTCGGGCTGAGCCATCCATTCAAGGTACATGTAAGCTGCTTTGAGCTCGTCTGCTGTAGCTTGCTCGGAGAAGCAAAGGAAGAAGCCTGCGGGGTTTGTTGCACGGTCTTGCGGATGTGTTCTGAATCCTAATGCGTCAGCTTCCCAATACGGTACTGTGTTGTTGTACATTATACCGAGTTTTGCATCGGGATTATTCTCATAGAATGCTTCAAGATCGGGCATTGACGGCTGTACAAAGAAGGAATGGCGATAGAGGTTGCCATTGATGAACTCTTGAAGTGCTTGAGTTTGTACACCGGCGACTCCGCCTTCATCAAGCTCAAACTCGGGGTTGATAAGACCAAGGTTGTACTGCTCGTTGAGTTGTGTGAGGAATCTGCGAGCACCTTCCGCAGGCAGACTCGGGACGTTTACGTCTGAGTACTTTACCCAGTCTTCTTCATTTAACGGGAACGGGTTGTATGCATAGAACTGGAAGTTGTTGGTGAATCCTACCTGATCGAGTGTATAGGGCAGGTTGTAGGCTTCTTTGAATGCAACCTGTGCATCTAGCCACTCTTCGTATGATGTAGGAAGTCCAATTCCCTGCTCTTCATACCAGTCAAGACGGAAGAATGTCACCCATGTGTAGTTTGTGTCCCAGAAGGGGCGCAGTGCCGGGGCGAACATGTATTCGCCGCCTACCAGGAATGAATCAAACTTCTCTTGTCCGCCGGCATTTTGGAACCAGGTCGGTGCAATGTTTACAAACTCTTGAAGATCGATGGGTTGGAGAGCACCCTCGCCCCACCATTCTGTTACCTTTGGCCAGTCATATTCCATAAGCATCGTGGGCGGGTTGTCTGCAGCAAACAATAGATTGTATGCTGTCATTGTGTCTGAGCGATCGATCGGAACATACTCGACATTTACGTTTAGATTTCCACCAAACCATTCGTTTACCCACTGGGTATAATAGTTGTCCGGGATGGGTGGAGCGTCGTCGCGTGCACGGTCAAAAGTGCCGATTTGCAGTGTTACGGGGCTGTCAAATGCTGCAAATGCACCGCCGTAATCGAGGGGATTCCAGCCGATTCCTGCTTGTCCGCGGAAATCATCATGTTCCGGTTCCGGTACTTCTACCGGGGCAGGCGGCTCTTCCGGTGTCGGTGTTGGTGGTGGTGGCGGTGCAGGCGGCTCCGGTGGATCACCGGCACAGGCTGCAAGCACTGTTACCAACATGACGGCTGCGAGTAAGGTTGCTAATACTCTTTTTTTCATTGTTTTCCTCCTAGTATAAATTTTTTCTATTTGTATCCCACTTTAATGTGGTATATACACTGTTTATCAGCCTTTGACAGAGCCCAGGGTTACACCCTTTACGAAAAACCTTTGCAAAAACGGGTATACCATAAGGATAGGTATTGTCGTGAACATTATTGCGGCTGCCTGGAGTCCTTCGGGTGCGTGCAATACAACAACTGTGGTCGGATCGATGTCAAATGATTCTGTTTGCGACCGCACAAGTCTGAACAGAAACAGTTGAAGGGGTTGAAGTGATCTGCTTGTCGTAAACCAAAGCGCATCTCCATATGTATTCCAACGCTGAACAGCGATCCATAGCGCAATCGTTGCATACACCGGCATACTGAGCGGACACCATATTTGAGCAAATATCCTGTAATGTGAGGCACCGTCAACCCTTGCGGCTTCTTCCAGTTCTTCCGGTACCGAGTTCATAAAGAATGTTCGCATAATGAGCATATTATATGCGGAGAATGCAATTGGTAAGATGAGCACCCATGCTGTGTCGATCAGACCAAGTCTTAGATAATGCACATATGTCGGGATGAGCCCCGCATTAAAATACATTGTGATCATAAAAAACATTGTGATCGGATAACGTCCGGGAAGATATCGTTTTGAAAGCGGGTATGCAGCAAATGCGTTAACGATAAGACCGGCAACCGTTGTCGCAACAGTGATTTGCACTGTATACCACATTTGCGGGAGCATGATGGAGCTGTCTATAACTCGAATATAGTTTGATAAGTTTATCTCTATCGGCCATAAAATGACCTCATTGCTGATAACAGCACGGTATGATGAAAGACTTTTTGCAAGAAGGTGGACAAATGGCAATATACAAGTGAGGCATAGAAATACTATCCAGATGACGATGAATACATCAACTATAGAAACTCTTGATAAATTTAGAGTTGCATCTTTTTTTTCAAGTGCTCTATCTGACATTAAAGCTATACCCCTTTCTCTTGATTTTACATTTTACAGAAGACCGTCTTCACCAAGCAGTTTTACGATACGGTCTGCCATTATGACAAGCATGACTGCAACAAGTGCCTGGAAGAGGCCAACTGCTGTGGCACGTGAGAAGTTGCCTCCCATCAGACCTCTTTCATAAATGTATATTGAGAGTTGATATTGGAGCTCGCGTACATTCACATTTCCAAAAGCCCACAGACGGTCAAATCCCGAACCAAGCAGATGTCCAAGACGCATGATAAATAAAATAACTATGGTCGGTTTTATACCGGGAAGGGTTATATGCCAGATCCTTCTCCATCTTCCGGCTCCATCGACAGCGGCAGCTTCGTACAGAGCGGGATTTATCCCGGTTATTGCTGCTAAGTAGATTATTGAACCCCAACCTACCGCCTGCCAAATATTTATAGTAAGGTATGTAAATATCCAGTACCAGGGCTCGGTTAGGAATGGAATGCCCTTTTCTATCCATCCTGCTTCCATCAAAAGTACGTTTACAATACCTGTTGAAGGTCTGAATAACACATATGCTACGGATGCAACAATAACTGCCGAAAGAAAGTGAGGCATGTAAAGTATTGTTTGCGATATCCGCTTAAAAAACCTCAATCGCAGTTCATTGAGCATAAGTGCCAGTATGATCGGTGCCGGGAATTGCAAAATTATATCGAGTATGTTGAAGAATATGGTATTTCTTAAGGCGAGATAAAAGTCCGCATCTTGAAAAACCTTCTCAAACGTGCCAAATCCGACCCAGTCGCTGTTCCAGCCGGCTACGGGTCGGAAGTTCATAAAAGCAATACGAAGGTTTGGATATATCGTATAATGAAAAGCCAAAACAAAAGCTGCAGGAACAAGGAGCATGAGGTAAAGCTGCCAGTATTTTCTGAGCGCAACTCTAATTCGCACCGGCAGAGAGTTCTGCAGTGCAATTGCCGCTCTGAGTTGCTCTAATCGCTCTTCTTCAATACGCTCCATTGATTATTGCCTCCGGCATTTTAGTCAAATGTACTAAGGAGAGTACTTGCTTATGTGTAAATTTTAAACGATATATCCAATCGTCTTCCAACAAAATTGATATCATTACTGTGCAGTTTCGACCATTTTTGTCTATTTTGTTGACATAGCATTCAAAAAATACTATAGTTTTGTCAATATTACTCGTTAAAATACGGAAATTGACGGAAGGATGATGTTATTTTGAAGCTAAAAGGATCAAAATTATGGCTGTTTGCTTTTCTGGCAGTACCTGTTTTGTACTTTATTGCACAGTTTATCCCCTATTATCATTCCGGCGGAGTGATTTTACCGTCATTGGGATCTTTGTTCTGGTTTCCCGAAAACAATGAGGTGTCAATATATTTCATATCGCTTTTTTATCATGGATTCAGAGTAAATGATTTGGTTACAGCTCTTTTAGGCACGCAATTTCTGGCTATTCTTCTGATTATTATGACACTTATATTAAAGAGCAGCGGTCTTGTGGCTTTATTTACAGGATGCTGGGGATTGTTTGGATTGCTTGCATTTTTGACCACACGCTCACTTACGTTTTCACCGGTGAATGTGTATGGTGGCATAGCAGGCATTCTGATGCTTGTACTATTTCTGGCAGCAGTCGCTCTTTCTGTTATTTATCTTACTGCCGTGTATCGTAACTACAGAAAAAACGTATCTATAGTAAATGCAGAGCAAGCCGAAGTGGAGCAGACATTAGCGGATCAAGCCTGAGCAAACTGCAATCGGATATAATTGATGCAAAATTTCATTATTATTGCGCAGATTCGACCATTTTTAACGTTTTGGTCGATTCTGCGCATTAATCTCATTTTTTGTCTAAGTCGACTGTATAGCTACTCTATCTCGACTCCAATTACAGTATCGATTTGATCAGGAAGCAGCGGACTTTCGCCAAATGATATAAAAGGTACATCTTTATAATCATGCAGAAAATGTGAGCCATACAACTTCATTTCCGCTCCTGACGATACATACCAGAGTCGTTTTATTTGCTCTTTTTTCAAACCTAAAAGCGGCACAGCATTGATTTGATTCTCAAGGATATGAAAATAAATAGTATTTTCTTTTCGGGTGATCCATCCGTACTCCGGTTTTCCCAGTCCTGCACTGCCGCATCCATATATTGATTCGCTGTTTTTCGTCATCCATCCACCTATTTCTTTGAGAATGTTTTTTGATTCTTCCGGTATATTTCCTTTTGCGTCGGGACCGATATTCAACAATAGATTTCCGCCTTTTGACACACACTCTACAAGCTTGCGAATCAACATGTTTGCAGGCTTAAAGTTTTTATCGGTCGCATTATACCCCCAATGGTTGTTCATTGTTACACACGCTTCCCAAATGATTGGCTTGCTACTCTCATTTTTGATCCCGTCAAGAGGGATTATCTGCTCGGGACATACGAAGTCGCCTGAGTACTCGCTCGGGTCATCGGTCATTAAAGATCCATATCCCTCGCCGCTGCCTTCGAGCCGGTTGTCAATGATTATTTCCGGCCAGTATTTGCGAATCATCCGCACCAGCTTTGTGGCTCTCCAGTCTTCACCAAACATGGCATCATACGAAAAATCAAACCAGAAGATATCTATCTTACCGTAGTTTGTACAAAGCTCTTTTACCTGTCCATGCATATAGTCAAGGTAATTATCTATGTCGTGCTTTTTGCCCTTAAATTCTTCATTTTCACGCATCGGATGAAACGGATCTCCAAAATGCGGATAATCGGGATGATGCCAATCAAGAAGACTGTAATAAAACCCGATTTTTAAACCTTCTGCCCTGAAAGCATCTACATACTCCCGAATCAAATCACGCCCGGCTTTTGTGTTTGTCGCTTTGTATTCTGTCAGTTTGCTGTCGAATAAGCAAAAACCGTCGTGGTGTTTTGCCGTCATAACTGCATACTTCATCCCGGCAGCCGCTGCTGCTTTTGCCCATGCTACAGGGTCGTAATCAACAGGGTCAAATGTGTCAAAGTATATCTGATAGTCTTCCAAGGGTGTTCTTTCAAAATGACGCACCCATTCTCCGCGAGCAGGTACAGCATAGAGCCCCCAGTGGATAAACATTCCGAATCTGTCGTTTACAAACCAATCTGTTTTTTGCATATCAGGTTCCTTCACTTTCATCATTGGTTTTCATAATGGGTATGAAATTTTTGTATTTTTCATCATATCGTCTGCAAGCTTGCGAATCTCATTATACGTACATCTGCCATGTATCAGCGGATCACGTTCAAAAGCCGAATAAACATCCTCTCTGTTATGGGTAAGTGCTGCCTCAAGGATTTGAGATTGGTTTTTTATATGCGGTAGA
>Ga0123356_10003183_pt1 | contig 17261 bp, 3 predicted proteins | sample TergutEmb28metaG_2_FD_92546 | JGI IMG/M metagenome (GOLD analysis project Ga0123356, IMG submission 92546) | Embiratermes neotenicus P3 segment gut microbial communities from Petit-Saut dam, French Guiana - Emb289 P3 | ecosystem: Host-associated > Arthropoda: Insects > Digestive system > Gut ...
ACAGGCTGGCAAACCTCAGGCAGTAACTGGCTCTACTTCCACCCGACAACCGGAATAATGCAGACAGGCTGGCTGCAGTCAGGTGCATCAAAGTATTATCTTCAACCTGTCACCGGAGCAATGTCAACCGGCTGGCAAAGCATAGAAGGTAACTGGCACTATTTCCACTTGACAGGCGGAGTGATGCAAACCGGCTGGCTACAGCTTGGCACCACGTGGTACTATTTAATCCCGACAGACGGTATAATGGCAACAGGTATCATCAGTATCAACGGAGTATGGCATCAGTTTAACGCAAACGGTACCTGGCTCGGTCAAGTAGTTGGTTTCGCCGGAATCTCTCCATTTTTGATTAATTCCATTCTCCGCGAAAGTTCTATAACTGAGTAAACAGAATATCACTGATCAGGCGGTGTGACTGAAAAACAGTCCACCGCCTATATCATTTAAATCATATTATTCTCATTGCTCCCGCTCGAGCAGTAGTTCATCCGCAAGGTATCCATCACTACGGCAATGCATATCAGAAATCCCGTTACGGACTTCAATGTATAACTTTGATGTGTAGAAAGTGTCGAAAGCATCTCGAAGCGGGGTGCCGGTTAATTCTGCATAAGCTTTTATGACCCCGGCAATTTTATGCCCGACAAGTGTTCTGTTCGCAGTCATGCCAATACCTCCGCTCTTGTAAACTTCAAATAATTATCAATAAGTTCTTGTGTTTTAAAACAATATTGGAAATTTGGTTTATTATAGCGCAAACGCCCGATCGCTTCGTCAGCACTTATTATTTTATCAAAATAAAGCTGTAGTGTATCAAATACCTTATCATTAGCAACGCCGCCGATTATTAACTCCCATTGCGAATCAACAGATAGTCCGAGCCTGCAAGCGGTGATGAATTCAAGCCATTTAATATCATGATTTTCAAACTCCAAAATCTTTGTGTCGTCCGGTAGCTTATCATTTACACCGGATAAGAATTCGTAAACTGACACAACAGCTTTACCTTGCTCTCTTTGAAAACGTTGTGCCCAGCTTATTGCCTGAGGTTTCAAGGGAGTCAAATAGAAACCTTTGCCAAAATCTGTTCTTGGCCGTGAAAAAGATAGATCCGGCTTTTCCACTGTTATGTATGAGCCATGATAAAGAATCATAACTTTACTCCATGTTTTTTCATTAATTCGACAATTTCATTCACTATATATTCTTTTCCCTGTGTATGTAGTGAATCATAAGACGGTATTATATAGTTATCTAAAATACTGCTTTCTTCTGTCAGCATTTTGTATACCTTGTCGCCGGTGATTTCTAAATAATCAGAAACAGACTCAATGCAAAATACAGCAAAAAATGATTGCTCAGCAGTCATTTTGTTTCCTCCAAATCATAACCTTTTTTCTTGTGGAACTTACCATAAAACATTTTATTAGAATATAAATCCTGCTCCAACCGCTGATGACACATATATTATAGTAATTATAACGAAAATTTGCAACATAATCATTTATGTTTTGCATCATTTACGTTTTATTGGTATTTGTTACATTTGTTACTTATTAAACATAAAAATATGAACGAATATTGATAAAATTTTTGATTTGTGCTAAAATCTTTCGAGTATAAATTAATAATTCGTAATTTTTTAGATATTATTATACGGGTTCAAGCATATATAAATATCGATTATGGGGGAAATCATATGAAACTCAACAGAATATTGGCTCTTGTACTGACAATAGTAATGTTGGCAGGGATTTTTCCGATGCCCGCATTGGCGGAGCTTTTAGATTTTGAAGAGCATGAGGAACTATTAATTGATGATGATGATTTAGTGGGTGATGAACCACCATCGGACGATACAGGTGATGTGGGAGATATGGACGGTGTGGGAGATACGGACGATGAAGAAGATAGTATTGATGAAGATTTAAACGATGATGAAAATATTAATGATGACCCCGACATTGAAGACTCTGAATCATCTTCTGTCAGTTCATTATCAGTTGGTTTTTCATATGATCCGATTGTAGATGTAATTGAAAGTGGAGTATTACGCCAAAGGAGTTTAAGGACAGCATTAACCAGTGGGTCAGCAGGTAGAATAATCCGTCTCCGCAATAACGAAAACTTAGGGGATTGGTATCCAGTAAATATTTCAAATGCGACGACGGGTACATTCACATTCGATGGCAATGGCTATGTTTTAACACTGAATGTAATTCAATCAACCGGGCGAACTAATCACGCAGGCTTATTTGGTGAAGTGACTAATGGAAGGGTAGTAATTACGGACCTTGGAATAGAAGGGAACTTCCGTTCAATATCATCAAACACAGGTTGGAATAATTCTGTAGCTACGGCGGGAGGTCTCGTCGGAAAGTTAAATAGCGGGTCATTGCATATTGTTAATTCGTATGTCAGAGGAGATATTACTACTGATTCAGAAGCTGAAGCACCATTTACGACCGGATGGGCTTATTCCGGCGGTTTCATTGGAGAGGTCAGCGGCGGCAGGGTAACAATTGAAAACAGTTTTTATAACGGAAACATCAGGGCAAGTGCCAGAGGGCTCATAGCCAACACCAGCGAATCTGCTGCCGGTGGTTTTGTTGGGATCGTAAGCAGCAGCTCAGCAGATCTGTCAATACAAACCGGTTATGCGGCAGGTACTGTTCAGGCAAATTCTGATACAGGACTTGCCAGTGCCAGATCATATGCCGGCGCTTTGGTAGGGCAGGGTACGGCACAAATCACAAACTGTTTCAGGACACATAACCCAAGCTCTTCAACATCATGGGTACGAGCTTTTAGGTTTGGAATTTTTGATTTGTTAAATCCAAATGGAGAAAGAAACTTTAGAGGCACGGAAATCAGCGAAGCGGATCTCCGTAGTATAAGCCAATCTCATTTACTATATACGGCAGCAGGGATGCGCAGACCGACTGACCTGGGACTCAGTTCCACTTTCAATAACGGATTTCCGGTGCAGCGCGAGTTTCACTCACCGAGACCAAGACCTGTAACGCAGGTGGTGCCGCTTAATCAAAATGGCGGTGCGGACGGCTCAAACAGTTTTACAGCAAGGTTAAATTCTTCATTGATTGACAATTTAATTGCTCCGTCACGTACAGGGTTTACATTTGCCGGCTATTGGACCTCTGTATCCTTGGGTGACATGATAATAGATGCAAGCGGTAAGTATACCACAAATATTTGGGATTTTACCAATGAACAAGGTCAATGGATCCGCACTTCTGCACCTCCAACACTTTTTGCCCGGTGGACTGCTCCGGTATCCCTGAACCGTAACGGTGGTTCCGGAGGTTCGACAAGCTATAATGCTATGTTGGACTCCTATTGGGCTGGGTTCACCCCTCCGACACGCAGCGGATTGGTATTCGATGGTTTTTGGACATCTGCGATCGGCGGCAGCAGGGTAATTAGAGGTGGTGGCTATAATGGAGGAACATATATTGAGAATGTTCCGGGATACACAGATGAAAGCGGTCGATGGATACGGACTGCTTCGCCTACAACACTATATGCTCAATGGGTCAATGTTGTAACTCTGGATCTTCATGGCGGATTCGGGCAAACCAGTTTGAATGCTAAAATAAACTCTTCTGAATTAGGTGTATACAGAGCGCCAACACGCGGAACAATCTATGAATTTCAAGGTTTTTGGACATCTGAAACCGGTGGCAGCAGAGTAATCAATACAGATGGGACATTGGTGCGAAGTGTTTCGGGTTATACAAATTCAAATGGACAGTGGACAAGAACAAACACATCAACAACACTCCATGCGCGGTGGAGTCAAACCAGTAACGGAATAACAGGAACCGTTTCTGGATCACCATCCGGAGTGTCAATATTAAATGCGTATGTAACGCTGATTAACACAAGGACATTTGAACGTACAAACGGACGTGTCGGAACGGGAGGGTATTTTGACTTCCCAAACCTTGGCAATGATACCTATTTTATTGTGGCTACAGGATTTGAGCGTGTTGCGCAGATATCAAGTCCGGTTACTGTCAACAATAATGTAGTTTCTACACATATATCAGGTTTTAACATAACAAGCGGATTTCAAAATGATAATAATGTCTTATTGGTGCGTTTGAACGGTTTGCCAACTGTAAACCCATCCGGGACAATAGTCAGACATGGATCAAACACAATGGCGCATGTAGCAAACAATATATGGCGTTCAATTACGAGAGGTAACGCAATTCCGAGAGACATTACTGCAACATCCCCGGGGTATATCAGCAGGAATGAAGTTACCCCGGCAATAGGATACCAAAACAGGGTTGCATTAGCTTCAAAAGAAATGGCTCAGGGAATTATTGTAAACCTCAGTAGGGTTGCCGGCACTGGTGGATCTTTGGATCTTCGTGCGGTTTTAAATTCGTCAACAATCTCTCCTGCAATTACACCACCGAACCTAAATGGGTTCTCATTTGACGGGTACTGGACATCCTCAATCGGTGGTCAAAGGGTAATCACCTCTGACAGCGCTTATGTACCGAATGTATCGGGATATACAAATTCCGGGGGGCAATGGATACGTTCTGCCACGCCGACAACTCTTTTCGCTCAGTGGACAACAACAGTAAATCTTGATAGACAAGGCGGTACAACCGGAACCACCGACTTCACAGCAAGACTAAACTCACCGGAAATTACCGGTTACACCTCCCCGACACGCGCCAGATACATCTTTAACGGATATTGGACATCGTCAACAGGTGGCAACAGGGTAATTGACACTAATGGAAACTTAATAGCTGATATCCCGGGGTTCACAAATGCAAACAGGCAATGGACACGTACCACAACTCCGGCAACCCTTTTTGCCCAATGGTCCTTAGACCAATCATCGATGATAACCTCGGAAAATAACTTTGAAGTAAAAAGAGGTATAAGCAACACTTTCCAGGTAACGGCAGATGGTGCACAATCATCCTTTTCATTGAATGGTGCGCCTGCAGGGGTCAGTATTAACAGCACGACAGGGTTAATGGCATTTGCAGGAAGCATTCCGGTGGGGATACACACATTTTCAATTATAGCAAGCAACAGCTTTGGACAGGATTCCCAGAGTTTTACCCTGACTGTAATTACCCCTGTCACCACTGTCAACATTACCCAGGCAATGAATACCGGGCAAATTCAGAGTATTATCAATACTGCCCTCGAGGATAACGACATCGTTACCGTTACAGGTTCAGGCATCGGTGGGTATAATACAGAATTATCACTAAACATCCCCGGAGGTAAATCAGTCATTTGGGAAGCGGAGTATACTGCTCCTTCCTGGACTTATGCATGTATTTATGTTAACGGTTCAGGTGTTCTTAAGGTGGCCAATGGTGGCACTGTCATAGGTACAGGATCAGTAAGCACCATATTTCTCAACGGAACAGTGACATTAGAGGTAGCCACCGGAGGTTTGGTCGAAAATGCAAGCAGTGGTACAGCCATATATTTTAACGCATCAACCGTTGCAGCAATCAACATCACTGGTGGCGTAGTGCGCGCAAGAACAGGATTTGCAATAACTTCATATGGTGCAAATGCTGTCCCGGTAAATATAAGCGGCGGTGTGGTTTTTGGATACGGTTCAACAGTAATCGGAAATAGTGATTCAACAAGTATTATTAACAGCAATAATCCCGCTGTTATCAGTGGTACAGGTATAGTTATTGCATGGAATCATGACATGGAGCGGATATCATATGAGGATAATACAACCTTACACCTTATAAGTGACCCTTCAGTGTCAGAAAACGGTGTGAAGTGGTGTGTTATCGGACAAGGCATTATAAACGATAGAAATAATACTATACTCCAAATCAACGGTGTAAGTGTAACTGATGATTCAGCTCCACTCCCTCCAGATGTAGAAATTACTCAAACAATGACAGCAGCACAAATCCGTAACTCCATACATAGAGCACTCGATTACAACGACATTGTAACTGTTACGGGTTCGCGCACCGGGGTAGCCATAAGTCTTCATGTTCCTGCCAATAAAACTGTAGTATGGAAAGCAGAAAGCAGCGTTGATTACTCATTCGCCGCATTGTTTATTACCGGTGCAGGAACATTTGTGGTAACCGATGGTGGCTCAATTACTAATGTATTGTCAGGAAACGCCATTTCCATAAGCGGTACAATAACTTTGAAAGTGGAAAACGGCGGGTCGGTCATAAATGCTCGCTCGGAATCAGCGATTTTAATAAGCGAATCAACTGTTACAGGTGTTATTATTTCAGGAGGTGTAGTACGAGCAGGATCAGGATTTGCAATAAATTCCGCCGCGTCTGCCAGAAATGTTCCGGTTGATATAAGCGGTGGTGTTGTGTTTGCTCACGGTATAGAAATTACCGGAGATACAGCATCAAACAGTGTAATCCACATTGATCAGGAATTAAGCATAAACGGTTCGGGTGTAGTCATAGCTTTTGATCAAGCATCAAATCAAAGGCGTTATATAGAGAATACATCTGAAAGACTTGTCAGTAATCCTGAATTATCGGTAAGCGGCGTGAATTGGTGTGCTGACGAGCAGGGTATTGTGAATGGATTAAACGATTCTGTAATCCGGGTTGCCGGTATTTATGTGACAGAATATCCTCTCCCCGATATAGTCAATCTTAATCAAAACATGAGTACGGTGCAAATTCAGGATGCAGTGCATTTCGCACTTGAAGACAACAACATCGTCACCGTTACCGGTTCGCGCACAGGTATGACATCGACTGTAACCTTCACCATACCGGAAAACAAGACAATCATTTGGAAGGCTGATTACAACGCTTCAACAACGGGCTCTGCAATTGTTGTTAACGGTGCGGGTACGTTTGAGATTGCAGATGGAGGATTGGTCGCAAACACAAGCTCAGGCACAGCCATATTCATAAATGCACCAACTGTTGCTGGTCTCAACGTAACAGACGGCACAGTACGTGCAGGTTCCGGTTTCGCAATCACTTCTGCATCTAATGCAAGAAGTGTTCCGGTCAGTATCAGTGGTGGTGTAGTATTTGCTCAAGGTGCATCAACCTCAGGGATCACAGCGACATCAAGCGTAATTAACAGTGGCAATCCCATCAATATCAGCGGTACAGGTGTTGTTATCGCATGGAATCAAGCAATGGGACGTATACAATATTACGCAGGCGATGCAACCAGACACCTTATCAGCGATCCCGATCTCGCCGAAAGCGGGGTTAGATGGTGCTTTGATAATCAAGGTATAATAAACAGCAAAAATAACATAGTTGTTAAAATTTCCGATGTAACCGTAACAGATATTCCTCCTTCTGACACAATAGAGATTCGTCAAGAAATGACTGCAACACAAATCCAGAACGAAATCAATAATGCGCTGGATAACAACCCCGTCGTTACTGTTACAGGTTCACGCACGGGCATGGCTGCGGTAGTAAACATCACCATACCGGAAAACAAGACTCTTGTTTGGATGGCGCAGTTTGTTTCATCTTCTGCTCTTAACGTTACCGGTGCGGGAATAATAAGGATAGCCGATGGCGGTTTAGTCACACATACAGGTTCAGGCGTAGCAATTTCTGTAAATGGCACAGTGACCTTAGAAGTGGCAGATGGCGGGTCGGTAATGTGTTCAGGCACAGGCATGGCTATAATTATCAATGCGTCAACTGTAACGAGAGTTGACATCACAGGTGGGATAGTACGTACAGGAGCAGGATACGCAATATACTCCGCTTGGGGTACAGGAAATGTTCCCGTTAATATAAGCGGAGGCGTGGTTTTTGCCAATGGTACTTCTACCACCGATACTGTATTTTCAGCAAGTGCTACCCACGACAATAATTCTCTTGATGTCAGCGGGACAGGTGTAATAATAACCTGGAATCAGGTAATGGGAAGGATACAATACGAAAATAACACAACCCGGCATCTTGCAAGCAATCCGGATTTTGCTATTAGCGGGGTTCATTGGTGCATTGATGAGCAAGGTATTATTAATGGCAAAAATGATATAACAATTCAAATCCCCGGTGTTACTATAATAAACGAATCATATCCTCACCCTGTGCTGACTCAGGACATGACAATTACGCAAATCCAGAATATGATCCACAATGCTCTCGAAGATCATGACATTGTCACTGTTACGGGTTCACGCACAGGTCTGACAGGGACAGTAACCCTTAACATTCCCGAGTTTAAAGCGGTTGTATGGAAAGCGGATTATACTTCGTCTGCGAGCCTCGCTATTAGTGGTGCGGGTATTTTTGTTGTAGCGGATGGTGGTTTAATTACCTGTACAGGCACAGGAAATGTACTTACCGTTAACGGTACTGTGACTATAGAAGTGGCTAACGGTGGAACAGTTACAAATACAGGATCGGGTACGGCTATTTATATAAACACATCAACTGTTGTTGGAGTAACTGTCACAGGTGGTATAGTGCGGGCAGGTTCCGGGTTCGCAATCACATCCGCTTCTAATGCAAGAAATGTTCCCATCAACATAAGCGGCGGAGTTGTATTTGCTAATGGAACAACAACCACCGGGACAAGAAACCAGGAAAGTGTAATTGATAGTGCCAATACTTTAGATGTGGTCGATACAGGCCTTATTATCGCATGGAATCAAGCAATGGAACGCATACAATACTACACGGGGGATGCAACCCTGCACCTTGTCAGTGATCCGAGTATTACCGAAACCGGTATTAGATGGTGTAATATTGAACAGGGTATTGTTAATAGTAAAAATAATGTAGTAATTAAAATTCCCGGTATAACTGTGGCAAACACCCCGCTTTCGGCGACTGTCGAGTTGAGTCAAGACATGACTTCTGCACAAATTAGAAATGCCATCCATAATGCTCTGACCGACAATAATACTGTAACCGTTACGGGTACACGTACCGGCATTTCCGAGACAATCTCTCTGACAATCCCTGAAGACAAGACTGTTATATGGAAAGCAGAATATTCTTCACACTTTGCTCTTAACATCAACGGTGCAGGAAGCTTTGAAGTGGCGACAAGCGGCTCGATAATAAATATAGGTACAAGCGCGGCAATCAATATCAACGCATCAACTGTCGCGGGTATAAAAATAACGGGTGGTGTAGTGCGTGCCGGATCCGGATACGCAATCTCATCTGTTTGGAATGCAGCGAATGTACCCATTAATATAAGCGGCGGTGTGGTGTTTGCTCACGGCACATCAACCTCCGGAACCAGTTCGGCTGCAAGTGTAATAATAAGCAGCAACCCTCTTAATATCAGCGATGCCGGGGTAGTTATCGCATGGGATCAAGCAAAGGGGCGGACGCAATACTTCACAGGTAATGCAACCAATCATCTGGCAAGCAATCCTGATCTAACCGTAAGTGGAGTCAGGTGGTGCATAAACGAGCAAGGTATTATAAACAATAGAAATGATATTGTAATTAAAACCGCCGGTGTGTCCATAACAGATATCCCATTTTCTCCCACGGTTGAGTTAGTACAGGATATGACCGCTGCACAAATCCAAAATGCCATTAATCATGCTCTGGAAGATAACAATGGTACAGTTACCGTTATTGGATTGCGTACCGGATTGACCGCAGGAGTAAATATTATCATCCCTGAAAACAAGACCCTTGTCTGGAAAGCGGAGTTTGCTTCTTTGACTTCTGTATTTGTTTCAGGTGCAGGTACTTTAGATATTACCACAGGCGGTTCAATCACAAACACAGGCTCAGGTACGGCAATTTATATCAATGCACCAACTGTTGCGGAGGTCAATATTACCGGCGGTACAGTACGCGCCACTTCAGGGTTTGCTATAGACTCCGCCACTGCCGCAAGAAATGTACCTGTTAATGTGAGCGGAGGCGTTGTATTTGCACATGGTATATCGACTTTAGGTACCACTGCATCGGATAGTGTAGTTCGCAGCAGTCACCCGGTGACGGTCAACGGTACGGGTATAGTTATTGCATGGAATCAGGCGATAGGACGGACAGTGTATGCAAATGACTCTTTCGTTCATCTCGTCAGCAATCCGGCATTATCCGAGGGAGGTGTCAAATGGAGTCAAGCAGCACAGGGAATTGTCAACAGTAAAAATAATATTGTTATACAAACTGGCGGTATCAGCGTGACTATTGTTCCGGATACAACTGTTTCCGACACAGTAGTTCTTACTCCGGCTTTGTCGGATGCAGAAATTCAAGCTGCTGTCCAGAATGCTCTTGAGTATCACGAAACCGTAACTGTTACAGGTTCGCGCAACACAGTGTCGCTGTATCTTAATACCCATGAAAATAAAAAAATCTTATGGAAAGCAGAGCATAGAGTAAATGCTTCGAATGCCGCCATTAATGTTGCAGGTGCAGGCACTTTTGAAATTGCCGAAAGCGGTTTAATCGCAAACACAGGCTGGGGTAATGCTATAACCATTAACTCATCCGCTATCTCCGGTATTAACATAACAGGCGGCACGGTACGCGCTGCGACAGGATTTGCAATTGGTTCAGCATGGAATGCAGAAGGTAGCGTTCCGATAAATATAAGCGGCGGAGTGGTATTTGCTCACGGCACATCCTCATCAGACGTAGTACGTAGCATCAATATTCCTTCAATAAGTGGAACAGGTTTGATTATTGCATGGAATCAAGATATGGGACGAGTGCAATATGATATACAATGTTGTACTACCTTGCATCTTTATAGCACCCCTGCTTTGTCTGAAAGCGGCGTCAGATGGTGCTTTGATAATCAAGGTATTGTAAACAGTAAAAATAATATTGTTATTCGAACTGACGGTGTCAGTGTAACTAATGAGCATTGTAACATTCTTCCCGGTACCGTTACGCTTACTCAATCAATGACGGCATCACAGATTCAAACTGCAATACACAGAGCTCTCGATTATAATGATGTGGTTATCGTTGAAGGAACGCGCACGGGGGCATATATTGAACTGCATATCCCCGAAAATAAGACTGTTGAATGGAAAGCGGTTTTTAGCTCCAATTCAAATGGAATAGCCATTATTACAGCCAACGGTGCGGGTACTTTCAAAGTGACCGGCGACGGACTTATCCGCAACTTTGGTTCGGGAAGCTCTCTGACCGCCAATGACATGCTGACAGTGCAAGCTGCCGAAGGTGGTTCAATCGTAAATACAAATTCTGGAAGAGCTTTAACTGTCAACAACACAGTAAATGTGTTAGTTTCTGAAGGTGGCTTGATTGAAAATACTGGTACAGGTTCGGCTATCTACATCAACGAATCGACAATTGCAGGAGTAAATATAACCGGAGGTGTCGTACGTGCAGGTTCAGGGTTTGCTATCACCGGTAGTTGGAATTGGAATAATGTCCCTGTTAACATAACCGGTGGTTTAGTATTTGCTTACGGAACATCCATTTCAGGAACTACTGGTTTATCAAGCGTGATTCACAGCGGGAACACCATTACTATAGATGATGAAGGTGTAGTCGTAGCGTGGGATTATGAAAATAGATTGACACGATATTTAAATGACGAAAATGACCATCTTATAAGCCATCCTTCTGTATCAGAAAGTGGAATCAGATGGTGTTATGACACTCAGGGCATTAAAAACAACAGAAATAATATTACAGTCCAGGTTGATGGTGTAAGTGTTGCAGATGAGCCCTTTATTTTCAGCAACTCGGTCGAACTTCTTCAATCTATGAGCGCATCAGATATACAAACCGCAATCCGTGAAGCTTTTTTACACAATAATATCGTTACAGTTATCGGAACGCGCACTGATGTGGAGTTAAGCTTGGACATCCCCGAGGATAAAACAATAATATGGAAAGCCACATACAGCGTTTCCACTAGTGGGAGAGCTATTACAATCAATGGCGAAGGTGTTTTTAAAGTAGCTGATGGTGGTTCAATTATAAATTCAGGATCTGGAAGCACTCTTACTGCTCTCGGTAGGGTGTCAGTGGAAGTAGCCGATGGAGGATTGGTTGCAAATACAAGCTCAGGCACAGCAATCATTATCAACGAATCAACTGTCACGGGAATAAACATAACAGGAGGTATCGTACGTACAGGGGCAGGATTTGCTATATCTTCTGCAACTGTCGCAAGAAATGTACCTATCAATATAAGCGGTGGTGTAGTATTTGCACACGGTACTTCAATTACCGGAACTTCCGCTTCAACAAGTGTAATTAATAGCAATAACCCGCTCACTGTCGATACAGAAGATACAGGTGTGATCATTGCATGGAATCAAGGAATTGGGTGGACACAATATGTTGACAAGGAACAAGATCATCTTATCAGCTATCCTGATTTGTCGATTAGTGGAGTTAGGTGGAGTGTAGCCGCACAGGGTATTATAAGCAATAGAAATAATAACGTAATTCAGCTTGGCGGCGTAAGCGTGATTGCCGAACTGGTTATTCCCCCAGATACAATTAATATTGCTCAAACTATGACAGCAACAGAGATACAAGCAACAATTCTGGAAGCTTTGGCTCACAATGATATAGTAACAATTACGGGGTCGCGTACAGGTGTAGTTTTAAGCCTGAACATTCCCGCTGATAAAACTATAGTATGGAAAGCTGCATTTAGTGTTAACAGTACAAGTGCGGCAATAACAGTCAGCGGTTCAGGTAGCTTTGATGTCGCTAATAACGGACTGATATCAAATACCGGAACAGGAACGGCAATAAATATCACTGCATCCACTGTTGCAGGTATCAACATAACGGGCGGCATAATAAGGGCAGGAGCAGGATTTGCAATAACCGGCAACTCTACCGCAATAAGGCAAGCAGTACCGGTCAGCATAAGAAACGGAGTTGTGTTTGCAAACGGCACTTCGGCTATAGGAACCGTTGAATCAACAAGCGTAATCCATACTGAAATTTCTCCTGTTATCAGTAGCACAGGGGTAGTCATCGCATTGAATCAAGTGACAGGTAGGACAGAGTATGGAAAAGATACAAGCATAGGTCTTGTCAGCAATCCGGCGTTGTTAGTAAGTGGTGTTAAATGGTGTATTGAAAAACAGGGTATAGTGAATGGTTTAAACGATACTGTTATATTGGTCAGCGGAATCAGGGTAGCCGACACATATTCCAATAGTGTGTTTGAGGTCACTCAAAATATGACAGTAGAGCAGATTCAAAATGGGATATTCAGAGCTCTCGATGATAATAACTCAGTTACAGTCGCAGGTACGCATACCGGCTTGACGTCGAGAATGACTATTCACATACCGGCAGGAAAAACAGTCGTATGGAAAGCGATGATACACAGTACAAACAGTTCGTTTTCTGCCTTTATTGTAAATGGTGCAGGTAAGTTAATGGTATCTGACGGAGGCTCGCTCACAAGTACGAGAGGAACCAGCACCATTGATATTTTAGACACAGTGATGTTGGAAGTTGCCAATGGCGGATCAATCGAAAATGCAGGTTCGGGTGCTGCAATATATATTGCATCACCAAATACTGCAGGAGTCAACATTACAGGCGGTATAGTACGAGCCGGTTATGGATTTGCATTGGACTCTAATGGAGATGCACGAAGTGTTCCCGTGAATATAAGCGGTGGTGTGGTATTTGCTCACGGAACATCCGTCACCGGAACATGGAGTCAGGAAGGTGTAATTAACAGCGGTAATCCTCTCAATATCAGCGGCACAGGCGTGGTTATTGCGCTTAATTATATACAGGGGCAGAAGCGTTATATAAATAATACAATTGAGGGTCTTGCAAGTTCACCCTTTTTATCCGTAAGTGGGGTTAGATGGTGCATTAGCAAACAGGGAATTATAAATGACATAAATGATATTGTTATACAGTTCTCAGATATAATTGTAACGGAAACAACTATTCCTGACACAGTCAGCATTACCCAGAGCATGAATGCAACGCAAATACAAGACATAATATACTTTGCTCTTGAAGACAATAACATAGTTACTGTTACGGGTTCGCGCACCGGTATGACCACTGAGCTGGGCCTCACAATTCCCGAAAACAAGACTGTAATCTGGAAAGCAGAATATAATTCGTCTGCAGATTTTGCCATAAACGGCGCAGGCACCCTAATTATCGGAGATGGCGGATCTATCACGGGTGCGAATTGGAACACTATTGAACTTAACGGTACATTGACTTTGGAAGTAGCCGGTGGAGGTGTTATTTCAAATACAGGCACCGGCACGGCAATATATCTCAGAGCATCAACTGTTGCAGGAGTCAATGTCACGGGCGGTATAGTACGTGCGGAAACAGGACAAGCAATTACTTCTGCTTGGAGTGCAAGGAATGTTCCAATTAATGTAAGCGGCGGTGTGGTGTTTGCCCATGGTACGTCTGCTACCGGGACTGTTGTCTCGTCAAGTGTGATTAACAGCGATATTCCCCTTATTGTCGGCGGAACAGGTGTGGTGATTGCGTGGGATCAGGCAAAGGGGCGTTTACAATACTACACAGGGAATCCAACCTTGCATCTCGTCAGCGATCCGGTTTTACCGGAAAGCGGTGTTAAGTGGTGCATAGATGAACAGGGTATAGTAAACAACAAAAATAATATAGTAATTAAAACTCCTGGAATTACTGTAGCTAATGTAATTCTTTCCAATAATGTTGAGTTGAATCAAGATATGACTGCGACACAAATCCAAAATGCCATCAATAATGCACTTGATGATCATAACACTGTTACTGTTTCGGGATCACGTACAGGATTGGCAACAGATGTAACGCTGACAATCCCCGAAAATAAGACAGTCATTTGGAAAGCGGAGTATTCTGCATCTTCTTCTATTAATATTGGCGGTGCCGGCACTTTTGAAGTGGCTAGTGGCGGTTCAATTGTTAACACAGGTACAGGAACGGCAATCTACATCAATGCAACATCTTTAGAGGGTATTATCATCACCGGCGGTGTAGTGCGTGCAGGATCCGGATACGCAATCTCATCCGTTTGGAACGCAGCGAATGTACCAATTAATATAAGTGGTGGTGTGGTATTTGCGCACGGAACAGCAATCACGGGTACTGCTTCAGCAACGAGTGTAATCATAAACGGGCATCCGCTCACAATCAGCGGCACGGGTGTTGTAATTGCGTGGAATCAAGCAAGAGAGCGGACACTTTATTCAACATTGAATCCGACTTTACATCTTATGAGTAATCCGTCTTTACAGGAAAGTGGTGTTAGGTGGTCTTCCGGTGCACAAGGTATTGTAAATGATAAAAACAGTATTGTAGTTGACATACCCGGTGTAAGTGTAATAAACACTCCAATTCCCAATGACCCCATTGAATTAGTTCAAAGTATGACCGTACAACAAATTCAAAATGCCATCCATAATGCTTTCGATGTTCATGACACCGTTACCGTTACAGGTTCGCGCACCGGTATGACTTTGGTAGTGGCCCTTACGATCCCGGAAAACAAAACTATCATTTGGAAAGCGGAATATGCTTCATCATTTGCCATTAACGTTGGCGGTGCGGGTACCTTTGAAGTAATCACCGGTGGCTCTATTACCAACACGGGTACAGGTACGGCAATCAATATCACCGCATCGACTGTTGCGGGCATTAAAATAACAGGTGGTATAATTCGTGCAGGGACAGGGTTTGCAATCGCTTCCGCTACTTCTGCAAGAAACGTTCCCATCAGTATAAGCGGAGGTTTGGTATATGCTCATGGCACGTCAATAACCGGAGTTACAGCATCGGCAAGTGTAATCCAAAGCGGCAATCCTGTCACTGTCAGCGACACAGGTGTTGTTATCTCATGGAATCAAGCTTTAGGGCAGACACAATATGCGGACGGTACAACCTTACATCTCATCAGCGATCCAGTTTTAACTGAAAGCGGTGTAATGTGGTGCATCGATGCACAGGGTATTGTTAACAGTAAAAATACAGGTGTTATACAGATTTCAGGTGTGACAGTCATTGATTCCTTCCCACTTGCAGGTAATGTATCAATCACCGGCACGGCGGCATACGGAAACACATTAACAGCAAACTATACCGGTTCCGAAACACCACTATTATATCAATGGTATCGAGGCAGCGCTGAAATCACCGGAGCAACAAACAGTACTTATGTCATAGCAGCCGCTGATATAGGGCAGACAATAAAAGTTGCTGTCAGTGCTTCGGGTTATTCACCTAAAGAGTCCTCTCCCACCGGTATAATTTCAAAAGCACCTCAAACCGCACCGACGGTACCGACACGTTCGAGCAGCACGTCCACAAGTATCACACTCAATACGATATCGGGTGCAGAGTATGGTATCAACACATCAAATACAGCACCGTCTATATGGCAGGATGAAGTGTTATTCAGCGGGTTAAATCCGAATACGACATACTGGTTCTTCGCAAGGATGAAGGAAACTACTACACATTTAGCATCTCCTGCAAGCAGTTCATTATCGGTAACAACCGATAAGACATCACTCGATGGAGCGGTGATAACGATTGTACCCGGACCGTTTATTTACAGCAGCGGCCGTGAGGTTGCACCAATTGTAGAATCTGTCACAGTCGGTGGTGTTACAGTACCGTCATCAAATTACACAGTTAGTTATGCCGACAATAAAAATGCAGGGACAGCGACTGTAACGGTTACTGCAACAGCAACCGGCAATTACTCCGGCAGCGCAAGTACGACATTTACGATACATAAAGCAACCGTAATAGACATTATTACAACGATAAACGATACAAGTTTAACCGCATATGCAGCAAGAAATGCGGGAACAGCACAAGCTGTAGTGAACATAGCAAGCTTGCCGTCAACAGTTTCGGTAAGCCTTAACAGCGGAACCAATACTAACCTTGGAATAACATGGACCGGCAGCGGTTCATACAATGAACGTGGTGCTGTATATACAGTAACAGGAGTATTAACAGGAAATGAAAATATTGATACAGGGACTGTATCAAAGACAGTTAATGTGACAGTTACTGCAGTTAATGCAGTGAATCCTGTATTTGCAGGAACTACAGTACCGGTGGATGTGGCAGGCGACACAAAAACCGCAGCAGCATTAGGCACAAGCGTTTTACCGACAAGCGGAAATATATATGTAGCCGGTGCAACAGTATCATATACAATTATCTGGGATAGCCAGGTTCTTGATGTTACTGCTATAGGTAACAGTACAGTATTTACCGGCACAATCACATATGACCCTGCAGCGACATGGCTGACTGTACCAAGCA
>Ga0123356_10003184_pt1 | contig 17249 bp, 16 predicted proteins | sample TergutEmb28metaG_2_FD_92546 | JGI IMG/M metagenome (GOLD analysis project Ga0123356, IMG submission 92546) | Embiratermes neotenicus P3 segment gut microbial communities from Petit-Saut dam, French Guiana - Emb289 P3 | ecosystem: Host-associated > Arthropoda: Insects > Digestive system > Gut ...
CTGTGACCTTGGTCGGGCCCTTGACCGTTGCCAGGCCGAGGACCTTGCCTGCGTTGGTGGTGACCAGGACTTTCCCGCCCGAGAGGATCGCCCGTGAGGAGACCTCAACGGTTAGCCTCGTCGCCTTGCCCCTTGCGACGGCCTTTTTTGGAGACTTGACTACCGTGACTCCGGAGTCGACCTTCTCGCCGGGGAGGATCTGCTCGATCACATAGAAGCGGAGCCAGAGAGAAGGCGCGTCCGACCACCTGCTTGTGAACCGTCGCGGGTTCAGGAACCGCCATCCTTTCGGTGCTGTCTGGGACCGGATACCGTGCGGCCAGTCGAGCTCCTTGGTCGTGTGGTCCCACGTGCCCGGGTCGAGCATCACCAACTCCCCATCGGACCGCATCATCACGATGGGCCCGCTTGGCCACCCGGTGGTCACGTCAACGTACCGCAGTCCTGCGGGTGGCTTGGGTGGCTGAACCAGCTGCTTCAACTGGCAGATCCCGCCTCGATACACCAGCGTGCCGTCCGACCGCAGGTACAGGACCACTTCTCCCAGGCTGGCTACACCGAGATAGCGCATACCACGGACCAGCGGCGGCACGCGCTCCAGCGGGTCCTTAACGTCGTTGGGGTCCGACCCCGCCTCGGCCCACCCGCTGATCTCGTGCCAAGGTTTTTCCGTGCCCTCTGGCACATCCGGGTAGTACGCTTCCGCTCTGCCGTCTTCTCTGATCAGCCACATCGCACTGTCGGATGGGTCTTCTCTGCTTCCTTCGGTCCAGCAGCCTCTTGACAGATCCGTTCTGCCCGTCACAGCGCGGACATAGCCTTCGCCCTTGGCCTCCAGCGGTCTTGCTGACTTCCCCGAACCTGCCAAAGGAAACAGATCATAGAACCCCACCGTGGGAGAATCGGCGCGCAGGTGCCCGGTAGACCCGTCACCAGACGGATGCTCAAAGAACCGCTCCCTTCCGGTCGGCAAGACTCTCGTCGCCAGGTCCGCGTCCCGGTCCGCCCACAATGACGCGAACAGACCATCCTCCAGAATCACCTCTAGGTCCCACGTTTCGAGGTCCATCACCCTAACCCCAGGGTGGCGGCCATAGAAGCCCGCGACAAGACGCACACCAGTCGACCCAAAACCGACCAGCACACCATCGCTTCGCAACAGCACCCCCCACACCGCGCCGGTCCCCTCCTCGAACGTGGCCGCCCCTCGCACATAGGTCAGGCCCGCGGGAGCGCTCGGAAGCCGGATCAGCTCCTGAGTGGTCTTATCCGGCGTGTCAACCGCATGAACCAGCCAATACTCCCGCCCCTCCGCCACCGCCTCTCCCCGACCCGGCGGGTCCTCACTCACCGCCGTCACACCAGGAGCAGCTCCGACGGTCGACGTTCCACCGGCAAGGAAACCCACCACCACAGCCAGCGCCACGAAACGCCTGCGTTCCATGGCACTCACACTCCCTCGCGTGTAACCAATGTCGCTTCGAACCTGAGCGTCGAAGACGAGATCCCGGGAGCGTAGCAGCGACCCATTGCCGCCACCAGAGGAGCCATGGCGGCGACACTGTGCCAGCGCTCCCCAAAGGCGTGGCTACCTGTCAGTTCTGCCGTCAGCGTAGGGGGAGGTCACATCCGGTAGAGCCAGTTGCCGGTGGTGGTGTCTAGGTAGCCGGCGTGGTCTCCCCAGCGGACCCAGTTGAGATGGGGGCCAACTGAGAAGGTCACGGAGATGGATTCGGGGAGCCGGCGTCCGTCGGAGGTGAAGGCCTGGGGGCCCAGATCGTGTTCGGAGTCCCCGAGTCCCTCGGCGATGGTGGTGTAGATAATTTCGCAGCCCCGGTCTTCACGCGAGCCGTTGGTACGCAGGGATCCGCTTGCCTGGTATCCGGTCGGTAGGGCGACGACCGATCCGTCGGGGCGGATGACTCCGCTCGGTGAGTCACCGACCTTTCCTTGGGTCTCGAAGGAGGGGCATCCCGACTCTCCATAGTCTCGGAACACTCTCACCCCTTCGACGCGTGGAATGGGGTGCTTCTCGCCGGAGGGGAGGTCAATGAGTTCGACGGGGCCTTGAGTGTCAAAGACGGCGGTTCGCGCTGCTGCGTTGCCGCCACCCTCCACCGAGAGGATGTAGATGTCACCGTCTCCGGGGTCAACGACCCAGGCTCCGTCGGGGGTGGCGATGCCGGCCTTGAGACACCCTTCGGCGTCATCCCACCTGGCGCACACCCAAATCAGGTCGTTGTCCTGGTGTCGAACCGCGGGCTGATCCCCGATCACGGCGGTGCCGGATCTCTCCTCCAGAGTCATGAGGTAGACGGACCCCAGGAGAGAACCCGGTGCCGTCCCCATCCTGACGACGAGGGCGACCGTCTCGTTGTACCACCGGTCGACAAAGCCTTCGATCTTCTGCGAGAAGGTTCCGTCCCAGGACATGTAGCGGAAGGTCGACCCATCGGGGCCCTCGACGGGAAAGGTGGACTTGCGCGAGAACTCAACTGGGAGGATCGCCGAGGGAACCCGTTCGACCACTCGCCCCTCGTGGGGGATCCGCAGGTCCGTCTCGAGGTCGACGACGGTGCCGGAGCCGGTCGCGGTTGTCACGTCAACTGTGTGGGAATCGATCCAGAGGAAGTTCCCGAACTCCTCCGCCTCCGCCTCGTAGACGAGGTCGCCGCTCACCAGGGAGAAGAGGCGGTTCGCATCGAAGAGATAGGGGGCGCCGGCCACGCAGTGGAGCAGGTTGGGGCTCGACCAGCGTACGGTGCCGGTCTCGGGATCCAGCAGGTCGGTTGACTCCAGCGTCCAGGCCACCATTCCGGTCGCCTCACCGTCAGATCCGAGGCACAGCTCGTGGGAGGTGTAGGTGGGCTCGTGAATGGTCACGCCGTCGGCATCTATGAAGCCAACGTGATAGTCGGTCTCGGTCTGTAAGAAGATCGGGTAAATGCCCAGACCCTGGATGGTGGGAGCGGGGAGCGGGTCGGTGAGGACCTCGGCCGCCTCCGGATCATCGGGGTAAGCCAGCTTCGGCATGACTACGCTGGCGGGGAAGGCGCCGCCGACTTCAATGATGGGAAGCGCCTCCGTTGAGGAGGGTGGTCCCACGGGGGGGTCGGCGGGTGTCTCCCCTGTCGGCTGTGAGGGACCTGAAGGCTCGCTGTTTGTGCAAGCACCCAAGGCACAGGTGATGATGATGAGGACACTGATGGTCCGCCATCGTCCATTCATGACGACTTCCTCTCTTGTCGCGCGCTCGCTAGTCCTCGAGCGTGGAGTGTGGGGTTTGACGGTAGAGCCAGCGGCCGTGCTGGTCAAGGTAGCCGGAATAGGGTCCCCACTTCACCCAGTTGAGGCCCGGCCCCAGGCTGAAGGTGAACTTGATGGACTCCGGGATGCGGCGGCCGTCGCCGGTGAAGGTCAGGTGCTCGCCCATCTCCTCGGGCTCGCCGGGAATGGCTGCTTCGACGATGTCGCAGCCTCGGTCCTCCAGGGAGCTGTCGGTTGTCAGTGCCCAGCTGAGCCGGTAGCCATCCGGAAAGGCGACGACGCTGGCATCGGGCCGGACAAACCCGGCAAACCCCGACGCGCCCTCGCCGGGCTCAATCGCAGGGCAGTCGACGTAGTGGGTGCGTCCGGAGACCACCGGTCCCACGTCGGGAAGCGGGGTGAACGCCCAATCGTCGAGGTAAGCGAGCCGGGTCGAGCCGTGGGGATCAAAGACGACGGACCTCGTTGGCGCCACCGTGTCCCAATCCCCGATCGACAGACGTTGACCGTCGGGACCCAGCCCTACGACCCAATGACCGTCGACATCGATGACTCCCTCGTTGACGCATTCGTAGTCTTCCTCGTCAATCCAGGAGCACACCTTGAAACGGTTCGAGCCAATGGGGGTCATCCTCTTGAAGGGGCCGGAGATGATCTGGCCGTCGCGTCCCTGAAGCCAGGAGAGTTGCTGCTCGAAGTCTTCCACGACGGCGGCAGTCTCGTTGTACCAGGTGACCAGTCCGTCGAAGGGTTCCGAGGTCCATTCATCGCCGCCAGAAGAGTAGAGGAAGAAGCTCTTGTCGTAGTCCGAGTTGATGGCCGCCGGCACGCCGGCCTCCCGGGAGAAGTGGGTGGGCAGCGGAAGCCACATCTGCTGGCCGGAAGCAAACCCGGCGTGGGGGGAGCGGAACCCGGTGTCGAGGTCGAGGATGACGCCACCCTCCTGGCCGTAGGTGACGAGGTCAACCGTGTGGGCGTCAATCCAGTTGAACCCCTCGGTGCTGCTGGGTTCGAAGGCAACTCTGCCCGTGTCGAGGTCGACGATTCCCATGAAGAAGGACATCTCGTCCTCAGATTGGAAGCTGCTTTGGGCGTAGAGGGAACCCTCGACGCAGGTCAACATGGTGGGGCTGGACCACCGCAGCGCGCCGGTCGCGGGGTCCAAGACGTCCGTGCTTCGCTGGCGAGAGGCGACGATCGCGTGCGCCGAGGCGTCGGGGCCGATGCACACCTGCTGGGTGTGGTATTTCGGTTCGACCACGGTCGTGCCATGGGAGTCAATGAACCCGATCAACTGGCTGAACTGGCGCTCAATGAAGATCGGATAGATCTCCAGTCCAGGGGTTGACGGCTTTGGCAGTGTGTCCGAAAGCACGGGGGCCTTGCCCGGCAGATTGGGGAACGCCAGTCCTGGGACCTCGACACTGGTGGGAACGGGGTCCCCCAGTCCGATCACTGGCAAGGGCTCCGTCATCATCGCCGCGAGCGCTAGCGCCATGTCCCATTGCGAGGCTGGGTCATCCCCGCTGGGAGCCTTAGGTTCTTGGGCTTGGGTTGTGGCTTGGGTTGCGGCCTGGGTTGGAGCTTGGGTCGGGGCCTGCTTTGGGTTCTTCTTGGGGTTACCCGAGCAGCCGCCGAGCGCCAGTGCCGCGACAACTGCGAAGGCGACCTTCCGCCATCGTCCATCCATGACGACCTCCTGTTGGTGGGATTAGGGGGCGACCGGCGCGTATCCGGTTGCGACGACGAGATCCTGGCCGGCGGGCGAGGCGAGCCACTGGGCAAGGGCGCGGGCGGGGGAGTCGGTGGGGGAGTCGGCTCGATGGACCGCGTAGAAGGGGCTGATAAACGCGTAGTCACCCGCAGCAATAGACCCGACCGAGGGGTCAACGCCGTCCACAGCAATGATTTTGACTCCGGGCTGGGAATACATTTCCGAGGCGTAGAAGAATACCGAGTATCCCAGCGACTGCTTGGAGTTGTCGTAGTTGGCGACGACATCGATGAGGTCGCCCATCGAGCCCGGGACCAGCTCCGATGGAGCCTGGGCCATCGGAGTGTCCTGCATGACGAGCGCTCGCATCAGAGTCTGGGAGCCGGAGTCTTCATTGCGCTGGTAGGCCACGATCTCCTCGTTTTCGCCTCCGACTTGACTCCAGTTGGTGATCCTCCCCGCGTAAATGTCCTTGATTTGTTGGGCCTTCAGCGAGTTAATGGGATTGGCCTCGTTGACGACAAACACGAGCGCGTCGCGTCCAATGGGAGTCGTTGTCAAGTCCCGCCCGATCTCGGCGACCTCTTGCTTGGTGTCCTGGGCGGCCTCATAGACCAAGGCGAGGTCCGCGCGGTCGGCAGCGATGTTGACCCACGCTGGCCCGGTCGTGTTGAAGTCGATCAGCCCCACAGCTTCCTCCTGCGAGACCCCGGCGAACTTCACGTACAAGGCCTGGGCCAGGGGAATCGCGGCCGTCGAGCCGTCCAGCCGTGGGAAGTCCGCCACCGAGGTCGGCAGCCCGGGGATTGACTCGCCCGCGGTCGCCGGCTCGGTTTGGCTCGCGGTGGTGGTTGGGGGGGCGGCTGGGGCGGTGGCTGGGGTGTCTGCCGCAGCGGGGGACGATGGCGGATCAGCCGGCCCGCTCTTGGAGCACCCTCCCGTCGTGGTTACGAGGAGTGCTGCTGCGGCGACGGCTACTGCGAGACGCTTGGCGTTCACGTGAAAGACCCTTTCGCTGGGCAAAAACTGTGTCCTCCCACGATAGTCGCCCCCGGGCCCGGTTCCCGCGAAACTCGGCGCCCGATGCCCCGAGGTGCGCATCAGCTCCCTGCAGGTCAGCGCTGGCAGGTCAACCTCGTTGTCGATTCCACGCCGTCTGCTACAAAAAAGGGACAGGTTCATGTAGGAAACGGCGTTCAATCGGCGTGGGGGGTGAAGAGCCGGCCGTCGGCTTGTGCTGCCTGGGCCAGGGCGGTGTCGAGGGTGGCGATCTGGGCGTTGAGGCGTTGGGCGTCGGCGAGGACTACCGCGTCGGGCAGACGCAGGCCGTACTTGACTCGGGTGTGAGCGACTCGCAGCGTCCACCGGTCATCGGGTGGGATCTCGGCGAAGCGCAGGGTCCCGGTGATGTCCAGAAAGGCCTGCTCAGCCAGGCCTCGGCGTTCGAAGCCGATGAGCACTTCGGCCAGCGTGAGCGACGGGATCCGCCGCTGGCGCCCGATCGTTGCCCGCATGATCTCGGTCCCGCGCTGGTGGAGGGCGTCGGTCGCCTCCAGGTGGGCGATCAGGACGCAGGCGTCGAAGACAATCAACGGTCCCACTCCGAGCGCAGGTCATCAAGGTAACCGGGAGGAAAGACTCCGGTGTACTTCCCTGCGGTTGCGTCGACTCCTGTGTCGGGCTCGTCGGCGAGGTCTGCGGCGACCCACTCCTCGGCGATGCGGGCAAACAGCGCACTGCGAGAAGAAGCGTCAGGCCACCGCAGGGCGGCACGAGACAGCGCGCGCTCCACCGGCGGGGTGTGCGTCAAGTACGTCCGAGGTAGCACAGTCGGCATTCCCGAAGTGTAACACCCCAGAGACACACCGAGGAGGCGCGAGCTGTGGAAGCCAGCGGCCCGGGCGGGTAGCCAGCGGTGTCTTGGGCAGGCTCCCCTGACACGTACCGGCCGCGTTCTGGCACTACTTGAGTTCTGCTCTCACTGCGGCGAAGCCCTGCGGCGAGAGCTGCGTCTCCCACCCTGCGTCGCCTACTGCCGCGCGGACGAGGGTGCCACTCTCGGGGTCAACTGTGAACCTGCCGGTGGGACCTCCGAGGATCGAATACGCACTCTGAGTGCTGTCGGCAATGTCAGGGACTTCGATCACGGCAAGGACGAGGCGCTGACCAACGCTGGGATGCTCGGCGTCCAGGAATCGGTACTCCACGTATTCATCGCGTCCAACGGTGGGGGAGGGCCTGTCGGGGAACTTGTCGGCGTTCTCCGCCGCAACCTCCCACGCGGGCGCGAAGCCACCGGTCTCCCAAACGACGATTTGGTCGGCGACAGTACCTCGAAGTACCTCGGCGACATCAACGACCATCCTCGTGAACGTGATCCCATCAATGCGGTGGTAGGAAACCGAAGACACGGTGCCCTGTAGGACAGCCGTTGCCTTGGAGGCCATCAGGAGTTCATCTGCCTTCTCGAAGAGATCGACGAGGCTGGCCTCTTGGGCGACGGTGTCTGTCACCGTACCTGCGTCAACATCGGCCTGGCTCAAGGCGGGCTCCCCCGGAGCGGTTTGCGTGGTCTCCTGGGTATCGACGGTTTGGTTCGACGCAGGGTCGCCTTGCTCTGCTTGCGGAGGCTGAGTCTGCCTTTGCTCGGTGTCAGGCGCGGTCGGGGCTTGTGTCGGCGTCGAGCACCCAGCCAAGGTGCAGGCACCCAACGCGAATGCGGCGGCAAGACCGCCTATGGCCATGTTTCGTGCGTGGATCATCGTCTGTGCCTCCTAGTAGAGCGTATTGATGCCGGTGATGTCGTCAGACTGCGGTCCCGCAATGCCACGATTCCCCTCGGGCCGCTCAGCTATCAACGGCCCATTGTAGCGGGGCTGGGTGGTTCGGCGGGCGCTGGGAGGGCAACTGGAGCATTCTCAGCGGGTTCTGCGGCGGATTGGGCCTGCGATCATGTGCCTGGTCGCCATTGCAAACACAGAGGCGATTGCCACCAGAGCGCCACCAACCGGTGTCGCGATCCCGGCGCCGGCAGCCGATCGGCGGTGAGCGTTGTCCCTTGTAGAAAGGGGAGGGCGGACCACTGCGCCCGGAACCCCCTTCAGGTCGAGGATCGGAGGGAGTCCGGCGTAGATGATCTCACCGTTGTTGGCCTCAGACTGTTCTTCGAGTTCTGCCTCATGCGCGATGAGTGCGCTCTGAAACTCGTCCAACTGGACGGAGGTCTCTTCGCCGGTCGTGAAGTCCACTTGAGTGACAACATCACCTTCCAGGACAAACAATCCGGCGGCGCCGGTGTCAATTATCGCGACATCAGAGGTTCCAGCATCGAGTCGACCTGCGAGAAACCCGTCGTCGTCGATCGCCCAGAGGAATTCATTCGCCTCATCCGGGTCCCGTTCCAGTCTCAGGGTTCCGACTGGAACGTCATCTGCCATGATTGCAGCAGTCCACGACTCGTTGGCTTCGAAGTCTTGCGCCGTCGGGTCGTCAGATGATAGGAAGCTCGCAGTCACAGCGAGATTCCAAACGGGCCGTCCGGGAGCTGAACCCTCAGGAAGGTAGAAGCCACCGGGCTCGTCGTCGGAGGTCTCTATCGCCTCCGACACATGCCGTGGGCCTTCTCCCATGAACCAGGCGCGGACATCTGATGGCAGGTTCCAGGACCCCGCGTCTGCGGGTGTTGTCCCCAAGGCACCGGTCACTAGGACGCCCAGGAGAGCAATTCCGAGTAATCTCTTGATCGTCATCAGTTTCTCACATCCATCCAGGTTTGGTTGACGTTCCAGGTAGAGTTGCTCTTCAGGTACGAATAGGAACCGCTAGCTGTGAAGCTCGGCATGGAAATGCCTAGTACCAGAACTCCGACTAGTGCCCCAAAAGCTCTTCGAGAGAGCCACCTTTGCATGCTATTGCCTCCATTTTCGTAGGTGTCGGTCTGGGCGAATGCGCCCGACTGAGGACTCTGAGAAGGTACCTGGATTCGCCCGACCATTCAATGACAAAGGAGCTGCGTTCGCTCTCAGGCGAAGTCGTGGACTTGATGCGGATCCTGAGGTATCATCGCGCGCGCCGAGGAGGCTCGACGGTGGCGGCGGTGACCATCTGCAGCTGCAGAATCCGGCGGCTGTGCGATGCGAGGGTAGCCGCACGAGTCCGTGTACGTCAGGTCTTTCCGCCCAAGGCCGGGGGGACGATTATTGGGACGAGGTGGTTGACCAGCTGGAAGTCGCGTGGGTTGAGGGTGGCGATGGAGGCTCCGAGGGCGTAGGCCTGGCCGGCGAGCATCGTGTCGCGGCTGCGGGCGTGCCCGCGACGGGCCTTCCAAACCTCGGCGGCCACGATCGCGTAGCCCTCGGCTGCGGCGCGGTCAAAGGGGAGCCACTCGAGGCCGATCGAGTCCCAGTGTGTGAGGCGCGCCTGGCGGTGGGCTCGCGCGCTCACATCCGCGGAGAGCGTGACACCGAAGGCAAGCTCGCTGAGAGACAGGGAACTCAGCGCCCACGGACCAGTTGGCATGTCGAGAGTCTCGTGGGAGATGAGCACGCTCGTATCCAGGAGAATCACGTGTCCGCCCCCTCCCACGGATCAACGACCGGATCGGGCGTGGATTGCCTCCACGCCCGGAGGTCCTGGGCCCAACCCGTCGTGTCGGGTCCCAGGGAGCCAAGGTCTCGCAGTCGCCGCTGGGCCTCTTCCGCGTCCATCCAGGGCAGGCGCCGCTGCCGCGAGTAGAGGGGGACAATGACGGCAATCGGCCTCCCCTGGTTGGTCACCTCGACGTCCTCGCCCGCTTCAACCCGCCGCAGCAAAGCAGCGGCGTTCCTCTGCAGCTCCCTGATTCCCACAGATCCCATCCCCCCACCCTACCAGCAGCGACGCACATGTGCGTCACTGTGCCCCCAGCGTCGCCCCCCACGGTGGGTATCCACTTCGCCCAGGTCAGCGCTGGCAGGCCAACCCCGTTGTCGATTCCACGCCGTCTGCTACAAAACAGGGACAGGTTCATGTAGGAAACGGCGTTCAGTCGGCGTCGAAGGGAGCGACGCACATGTGCGTCAGCCTGGGGACTTTTCGGCCGAGGCGCGTGGGGAGTTCCGCGGAGGGGTGAGTGGGCTGGTCGGGATGGGTTCGCGGCGCCCGCGGGGTGAGGGAGAATGACGCGGAGTGGGGGACGCGGTGGGGTCGCCGCGTACAGTTGAGCTCTGTCGTTACCGTGCGACAGACAAGTGATCGCTGCCGGGGCCAGCGCCCCGTCGGTCCCTGCAACCCGAGAGATGAACGATGACGGAGCAACCCGACCTGGATGATTCCTCAGCCGAGCCACGGGAGAGTCAGTCCCTGGGCTTCGCGTCGGCAGCTGAGTCGACGGGCCCTGACCATAGTGCGACGGCCGAGTGGTCGCCACCCGAGGCACCTGCTCTTGACGGGCACCATGCGATGGCGTCCACCTCGACAGTTGTCGCCGCGCCCGCCTGGGAATCGCCCGGCTCCGCGGCCGTTCCCCCGGGTTACGCCCCACCACCGGGTTACGCCCCACCCCCGGGCTACGCCCCACCCCCGGGCTACGCCCCACCCCCGATGCCAATGTCGCTCAAGCCGGGGATCATCCCGTTCCGCCCGCTGACCGTCGGCGACTTCTTCGATGGGGCGTTCAAGGCGATGAGGTTCTCCCCGGCGGTCATGTTCGTGTACAGCGCGATCGTCGTGACGATCACCACGGTGCTGTCCATACTGGTCCAGCGGAGTCTCACACCAGCCGACGACTCTGCCCTTGTGGTGTACAACGACGCTGGCGACGTGATCAGGGACGTCTTGCCCACCGGTGTCGCCTCGGCATTCCAGCTCCTCCTGTCGTTTGTCCTGGGTGGAGTACTTGCCTTCGTCGTCTCGCGCGCGATCCTGGGTTGGCGCGTTTCCATCGGCAGGACGTGGGAAGCGGTCGCTCCGAGGATGCCCGCGATCCTCGGTGCCAGTTGCATTTCCCTCCTTATCATCGCGGTCCCGGTGGCATGGGCGTTCCTCATGACGCTTGGCGGAGTGGCGCTCGCGTTCACACTCGGGCTTCCTGGCATCGTCCTGGCAGTCCTCTTCTGGGTGCGCTTCGTTTTCGCCCCCGTCATCGCCGCTCTCGAGAAGGCGAGCATTGCGACCTCGCTGAGACGCTCGTGGCAGCTCACGCGGGGCGCTTTCTGGCGAACCTTCGGAATCCTCACGCTTGTCGGGCTTGTGGTGAGTGTCGTCTCGGTCCCCATCGGCATTGGTTTTGCGCCAGTGGTGCTCGCGGGGTCCGAGGCCTCTTGGGTGGCTCTCCTCGCCCAGGGAGTCTCCACAATCGCCATTGCGACCCTCACCAGCCCCTTCTCCGCCAGCGCCACCTGCCTCCTCTACGTGGACCGCCGCATCCGCGCCGAAGGCTTCGACATCGAGCTCGCGCGTTCCGTGGCGGTGTAGCCACCCCAACACCAGCACCTCCGACCTGCCCCATGTCAACCCCCGGGAGCGGGCGCTGTCGCCAAGCGAGCGCGTACAGTAGTCGCGTAGTCATACCAGCGCTGGCAGCAAGGCTCGCGCGACACATGAGGTGAACGATGACGCAGCAGCCCTACCCGACCCAGACCTCGCCTGGTCCTGACTCAGGTGGCCCTCCCGGACCCCTCCCGGGCTCACTCAGGCCCGGAATCATCCCCTTTCGCCCCCTGAGCATGGGTGAGATGTTCAACGGATCGCTGAAGGCGGCGAGGATGTCGCCAGCAGTAGTCCTCGGGGTGAGTGCGGTGGTGACGGCCGCGGCAATGGGCTTGTGGGCGCTGCTGAGGCGAGTTCTCGATGTAGATAGTGTCTTCCAAACGGGGTCGGGCGATCAATCAGAAGGCGTGACCTTGGCTCTCGGGCCCGAAGCCGGCATTGCGGCCATTGCCTGGGGGTTTGTCGCCTTTGCCGTGTCGCGCGCCGTCCTAGGTCAGCGTGTAGGCGTGGTGGATGCAGCAAAAGTTGTCGGGCCGAGGATCCCAGCGATCCTGTGTGTGGGCCTCGTCCTGCTCCTCATCGTCGTCATCCCTGCGCGGCTGGTTCGACTTGCCACGCGCGTCGAGCCGGCTCTGGAGTTCCCGATAGGGCTGGTTGCGTTCGTCTTTGTCTTTTACTCCATGGTGACCTTTCTCTTCGCTGAAATCATCGTGGTACTTGAGAGGGTGGGTCCCATCAAGGCCCTGCGACGCTCCTGGAAACTGACGCACAGCATGTTCTGGTCGACCTTCGGAATCGCGCTGGTGACCACCCTGGTGATGGCCATCGCGGGGCAGGTCGCCCTGTCGGGACTGACCATGATCCCAGGCTTCGTCGCGCAAACCTCCACGGTGGCGGCAGCCGTGGGAGTTGTCGCTGAGGGTGTCGTATCCACGATCACCACCGCCCTCACTGCCGGCGTCTTCTGCCTCCTCTACGTTGACCGCCGCATGCAAGCCGAAGGCTTCGACATCGAGCTGGCGCGTACAGTGATCGCGTGATCGCAGCAGCCCTGGCCGTCGTGCCGGTCGACCCCACCGAGGAGGAGGCGCGGAGGCTGCTGACCGAGGAGTTGAAGCGCCGCGTCTACCAGGAGCAGGAATCGCTCCTTGACCGGTTCTCCCGGTGGCTTGGCGACCGCATGTCGGTCCCGGGACTCAGCGGAGGGGGTGCCCAGTGGTGGGTCATCGCCCTCGTACTCGTGGTGGCCGGCGCCGTCGTCTTCTTCGTCCTAAGAGGACCGCTGCGCCGCTCGCCTGAGCTGGCCGGCCCCGCGATCCCCCCGGCCTCCAAGCCCGCGACCTCCCGCCAAGCCCGGGAGCACGCAGAGGAGTTAGCCCGAACCGGCCAGTGGGCGCAGGCCACGATCGAGGCGTTCCGCGCCATCGTCCTCCTCTTGGCGGAACGCAAGCTCATCGGCCCGCCGGAGGGCATGACCGCCCACGAGGTCGTGACCGCCGCCCGCCCTCGCCTCCCTGACCACAGCCGCGACCTCGCCACCGGCGCCACCACCTTCGACGCCCTCGCCTATGGCGGCCGCCTTGGCACCGCGGAGTCCTACGAGCAGATGAGCGGGCTCCTGGCCGTCGTCACAAAGACACGGGGGACGATGGCGGCCCCTGAGCCTGTCATCGCGCTCACCTCGGGCTCCGCAGGGGAAGCGAGGTCACCACAGTGACCAACCTCACCTCCCCTGACCAGCACTCGAACCCGTTTGCCTCCCCTCCCGAGCCCTCCCGGCGTCGCCCGCGCTGGTCACCCAGGTCCCGCAACCCAAACCGCACCCCCGACCTAACCCACTCCAGCGACCCGCCCCCCACCAGCAACCCAACCCGCTCCCAGAACCCACCCCCCGCCCCCCACCAGCGCAGCACAAAAGGCTCGGTCCTAGGCACCGCCCTACTCGCCGCCCTCGCCCTCCTCGCTCTCATCCTCATCGTGGTCCTCACCCCCGCCTCGCGCCCCTCGACTCACCTCGGCGCCGACAACCCCTCGCCGCGGGGTGCCATGGCCTTGCTCAACGTCCTGCGCAACGAGGGTGTCAAGGTCGTCACTCCCACCAACCCCGTGAAAGCGGCGTCAGCGGCCGGGCCTGAGGCGAGTCTCGCCATCGTCGGTTGGATTGAATTGGGAGTTGACGAGGTGCGTGAGCTTACTGCCCGCGCGGCGCATGTGGTGCTCGTGGACGGGATGGAGGGGACGCGCGAGGCCCTCACCAGCGCAAAGATCCCCCACGACGTGCTCGACGACCTCCAGGTCATGAACGGGACGATCCTGGAGGAGGACAAGATCGCCCCGATCCTGCGCACCCTGGGCCGCGACCCGACGCTCGTGTGGTACATCCCCACGGAGAGCGACGAGGCCTGGGGCGTGGAGGACGCGGACCTCTTCGCTCTGTTCCCACCCTGGGTCTCCTCGGTGATCGTCATGGCGTGCGTCACCGCGATCGGGGCGGCGCTGTGGCGCGGGAGGCGCTTTGGAAAGCTCGTCCCGGAAGCGCTGCCCGTCATCGTCCCCGCCTCGGAAGTGACGCGAGGACTGGGCGAGCTTTACCACCGCAATCAGGCGCGCGGACATGCGGCGGCGGCGCTGCGGGCGGGGGCGATCTCACGCCTGGCTGCGCGCGCCGGGATCGCCCCGAGCGCCGAGCCTGCCACCGTGGTCACCCGGATCGCCGAGACCTGCGGGGGCGACGCCGCCACCATCCACCACCTCCTCTACGGCCCCGCGCCCCGCCGCGACGCCGACCTAGTCCGCCTTGCTCAAGCCCTCGCCGCCCTCACCGGCGGCACCACCTAACAAAGGAAGAACCATGACGACACCGATGAACGATGGCGACCCGCGAGCCGCGCTGTTGGCCGTGCGCGAGGAGTTGGGCAAGGCGGTGGTGGGACAGTCGGGAGCGGTAACAGGCCTGCTCATCGGGCTACTCTCGGGAGGCCACGTCCTGCTGGAGGGGGTGCCGGGGATGGCGAAGACGCTGCTCGCGCGGGCGCTGGCGGCGAGCTTGGACCTGACGATGCACCGGATCCAGTTCACGCCTGACCTCATGCCGGGGGACGTGACGGGGTCGCTCGTCTACGACTCGGCGACGGCGCGGTTCGAGTTCCGGCCGGGACCGGTGTTTGCCAACCTCGTGCTCGCCGATGAGATCAACCGGACGCCGCCCAAGACCCAGGCCTCGCTGCTCGAGGCGATGGAGGAGCGGCAGGTGTCCGTCGAGGGGGAGGCGCTCGCGCTGCCCGAGCCGTTCATGGTGGTGGCGACCCAAAACCCGGTGGAATACGAGGGGACCTACCCCTTGCCGGAGGCGCAGCTTGACCGGTTCCTCCTCAAGATTGTCCTGCCGGCGCCAAGCCGCGAGGAGGAGGTCGAGGTGCTGGCCAGGCACGCCGGGGGGTTCGATCCTCGGTCGCTCGAGTCGGCGGGGGTGCGGCGGGTTGCAGGGCCCGGGGGGGTTGCGGCGGCGCGGGCTGCGGTCGGGAGGGTCCGGGTGGGGCCTGAGGTGCTGACCTACGTGGCGGATGTGTGTCGGGCGACCCGCGCGGCGCCATCGGTGCTGCTGGGAGTCTCGACTCGCGGGGCGACCGCGTTGATGGCGGCCGCGCGCTCCTGGGCGTGGTTGCAGGGGCGCGACTTCGTGACGCCTGACGATGTCAAGGCCTTGGCCGGTCCGGCGCTGCGCCACCGCATCAAGCTCCGGATCGAGGCGCTGAGCGAGGGGGGAACGCCGGATCAGGTGTTGGCGTCGGTGTTGGCTTCGGTGCCGGTTCCTCGGTGATCTCATGGCTCTGACAGGTCGGGCGGTCCTGGTTCTTGCCTTCGGGGTGGTTCCGGTGATGATCTGGCCTGCCTCGTTGGTCGTGGGGTTGTGGACGCTGCTCGTGATTCTGCTTGTGGCGCTTGACGTTCTCGCGGCTTTGTCTCCGAAGGCCCTGGTGTTGACTCGGGTTTCGCCGTCTGCGGTTCGGCTTACTCAGGAGGCGTCGTCGCAGGTGGGGGTAAGGAACCCTTCTCGGCGCGTGGCGCGTGTCGACGTGCGCGATTCCTGGCCGCCCACCGCGGGCGCGACGGGCGACCGGCACCGGCTGGTGATTCCGCCCGGCGAGGCGGCGACCTGCGTGACGTGTCTGACCCCCACCCGGCGTGGGGTTCGCACTGCTGGACCGGTGACGGTGCGCTCGCGCGGACCCCTGGGGCTCGCTTACCGCCAACGTTCCTTCGAGGTCCCGTCCTCCCTGCGGGTCCTGCCGGCTTTCCGATCCCGTGTCCACCTGCCGGCCCGCCTGGCTCGGTTGCGCGACCTTGACGGCACGGCGATTATTCAGCAGCGCGGGCAAGGCACGGAGTTCGACTCTCTGCGCGTCTACCAGGACGGCGATGATGTGCGTTCCATCGATTGGCGGGCGACCGCTCGCTCCTCGGCCGTGATGGTGCGGACCTGGAGGATGGAGCGGGACCGACGTGTCGTCATCGTCCTCGATTGTTCGCGATGGGCGGCAGGGCGGATTGGCGACGAGACTCGCCTGGATGCGGCGATTGAGACGGCGCTGCTGCTGGGGGCGCTGGCCTCGGCGGGCGGGGACGTGGTCCACGTGCTAGCGGTGGACAGGGCGGTGAGGGCGCGGGCCTCAGCCTCGGCGGGGTTGACGGAGTTGGCGCGGCTGTCGAGCGCGTTGGCGGGGGTGGAGCCGGCGTTGGTGGAGCCGGACTGGTCGCGGGTCGTCGCGGAGATTGGGCGGACCGTGCGGCAGCGAGCGCTCGTGGTGTTGGTGACGTCCACGGATCCGGCGGTCGTGGAGGACGGGCTGGCCTCGGTGATATCGCAGCTGGTGGGGCGGCATGCGGTGCTCATCGCCACGCCGCGCGACCCGGCGGAAACCGATGCCGGCGTGGGCGTCGCGACGCCGACGGAGGCCTACCGCGCGGGCGCCGCCTCTCGCCGCGAGCTGTGGACCGAGGCGACCGAAGCGGCGCTGCGAAGCCTCGGAGCTCACACGGTCGCCGCGCCGGCGGGGGCTCTGGCTCCCGCAGTCGCGGATGCGTACCTCACGCTGAAGGCGGGCGGGCAGCTGTAGCGGGTTCACCCCGCGACCGGCAGCACCGCCTGCGCCACCTCACCCTCGGTGGATTGCCCCGCTCGGAAGGCTCGCCCGCCGACCACCCACATCCACAGCCAGAATGCCGCGCAGCACACCCCGCCTACCAGGATCTTCACCCACCACGCCATGGACGATGGCGTCACGAACCCTTCGAGAATCCCGCTCACCGCGAGCCCCACGACGCAGGCGGCGGCGACTCCCGCGATGGCTCGCCCTTCCTCGCCCAACGCCCGCGCTCGGGGCCGGGCGCCGGGAACCAGGAGGGCCCACAAGAGGCGTGCTCCCGCCGCCGTCGCGACAAAGACGCAGGTCAACTCCAACATCCCGTGTGGGAGGATGAGCGAGAAAAAGACGTTCCCCGCGCCGTATGACACCATGAGGCCACCCAGGGCTCCGACATTGGCAGCGTTTATCGCGAGTATGACTGCCGGGAACACGCCGGTGATCCCGGTCGCCAGGCACGTCAGCGCGACGAGGGCGTTGTTGGTCCACACCGCCGCCGCGAAGGAGGGGTGCGGGAACTCCGAGTAGTACGCGGCGAACTGCTTGTCAACGATGTCCTGGCGGAACTCAGCTGACCCGAAGGACTCCAAGGCCCCCGCGTCCAGGGCCATCCGAGCTCCAACGACAAGAGCGAGCCCCACGAACGCCACGGTGAC
>Ga0123356_10003185_pt1 | contig 17241 bp, 15 predicted proteins | sample TergutEmb28metaG_2_FD_92546 | JGI IMG/M metagenome (GOLD analysis project Ga0123356, IMG submission 92546) | Embiratermes neotenicus P3 segment gut microbial communities from Petit-Saut dam, French Guiana - Emb289 P3 | ecosystem: Host-associated > Arthropoda: Insects > Digestive system > Gut ...
ACTAAGTGACTATGTGCATTGGTTCAACAACATTAGAATACACTCGACACTGGGATATCTGACACCGGTGGAATTCAGGGAGAAAGACTTAATTATTATGTCTAAATAAGTATTGACAATCCATGAATACCTATACTTTAGTCTAGCGCCAATTGGGATGTTCTATTTCAGGTTCTCACTGGCAACTCGCGAAGTCGAAGAGTTCGTCGATGACGTTACCGATTGCTTTTTTTATGAAGAGGGATTCTACTTTAGAAAGCATAGGTACCCTTCGATATACCGGAAAGACCTGGTCACCGGTCAGGAGGAAGTGGTTCGCGGAGAAGGCTTGTTTATTCGCGATATACCATACAACGATGAAGGGCAGAGAGTCATAATCAGTTTTGTCTCATTAGTTGATGGTCATCTCTACTACACCATGAGCACTCCAGCAGGAGTATACAGACTTGAAGACGATGGAAATGATGTTTTAATAAGCAACTTTGAAATTACTAGCGATCAAGTCCTAGATTATGCATATGTAACCAGTAGCTTACACAAGCTGTATTATTGCAATTCACCTAGCAGTGATTTCACACTGCTTGAGTACGACCCAGAAACTGGTGAGACAACTGAATTCCGACTGACTACTGGAAGAGACGGCAGGTATGGGCTCAAGATCGTTGATGGTTATGTATTCTACAGAACAAGAGATGACCTGAATCGCATCGAATATACTAAGCTTTTCCCTTGATAGTGCCATCGTGTTGTCTTCACTGATGTCTTACTTTGCTCAAGATACTCACTACAATGGTCATAATCTGATACACGAGCTCATCGATACTATGCATCTACGAAATGACCCACGATTCTAATGACTGTCTTCGAAGGAGGCTAGCTATGTGGAGCGAGCTACAAAGTCAAAACGATATTGACGACTTTATGAAGTCTATTTATGACTTCCATGATTCAGTACTCAAAGAACTGAAGTATTTGAGTGGAGCATATGTAGGTAAAGATTTAGGTATGCTTCCAGTCAACAATCAAAGAGTGTTGAGAGTAATTATCCAAAGGCAGTTTTGGGATCCTTGTGCAATCGAAATGGAGTTTATCGGCTTAAAGTACCTTAAACTGGTTCCAATAGCTGAGACTCATACCTGTGAGATTCTTGATGCAACAATGCTTAAGAAGGACGGATACATTTATTGGTGTGATTTAGGTGGCTTGACTGCAGATGATATTGAGGAGCATGAAGGCACATTGATATGTGCAGAGAGAGTACGATGGCGCCCAGCAGATGAGTTTATCGGACCTGACGAAATCTATATAGCCTCATCAAACAAATAACTTGCCGCCAGCCAGAAAGATTGGAATCTATACGCCCAGCCGCAGCCCCACACCGCACATCCATGCCCAGCCGCAGCCCCACACCACCCCCCACGCTCTCGACAGCCAGCCCTCCGCCACACGCCTAACCCCGAAGCGGCTACGCAGGCTCGATGCGGTATGATAGCCACACTCAAATTGTGACTGTAACCAGCGAGGTGTGTAAATGCTCTCTGAGCGCCTACAAAGCAATATCGTCCGAATTCTGAATAATCGCTATCTCAGTCTGTCGCCAACTGCGCAGACCCATTTGCCTGAACCGAGGCCAGGCAAAGACTATATGCTTTACGCTCACATTCCCTTCTGCGAAAGGCTTTGCCCCTACTGCTCCTTCAACCGATACCTCTTTGAGCCAACACTTGCAACGAAATACTTTGACAACCTGCGCCAAGAGATGCGCATGCTGGCTGACCTTGGCTACGACTTCAAGTCACTCTACATTGGCGGTGGAACCCCAACGGTCATGCCAGACGAGCTGTTTGCCACCATTGACGAAGCCCGCAGGCTCTTTAGCATAGAAGAGGTTTCCTGCGAAACCAACCCCAACCACCTAACTGCTGAGATTCTGGCAGGACTCGAAGGGCGCGTGCAAAGGCTGTCCTGCGGTGTGCAAAGCTTCGATGATGGACTGCTCAAACAGATGCAGCGCTACGAGAAGTATGGCTCAGGGCTCGAGATTCTCAAGCGAGTTAAAGCTGTACACAACCGCTTTGACAGCTTTAATATTGACATGATTTTCAACTTTCCTTCCCAGACAGAAAACACTCTGCTCTACGATCTGGCTGCCGTGCTAGAGAGTGGAGCGAATCAGGTTACGTTTTATCCACTGATGGCATCGCGCGCTGTTGAGAAGTCGCTGGCTGAGACGGTTGGTCGGGTTGACTATGCGCGCGAGCGCTATTTCTATGAGCTGATTAGCGAGACCCTGACCGGATCAGACGACCCGCCTTTCGGCTTCAGCAGCGCCTGGACCTTTAACCGCATTGCCAAGCCAGGCATCATGCAGGCTGGCCAAACCGAACCAGGCGGAACCTTTGAGATTCGCGCACCGATGGTCGATGAGTACATCATCGACTACGAGGAGTACCCTGCAATCGGCTCCGGCGGACTTTCGTATCTCGATGGCTCACTCTATGTGAATACCTTCTCGCTACAGCAGTACCACGAAAAAATCTCATCCGGATGCATGAGCTTGAGCGGCAGAACGGTGTTCTCGAAATACGACCAGATGCGTTACCGCTTCATGATGCAGCTGTTCGGACTTCGCCTTGACAAGCAGCAATGGCAGCAGGACTTCGGTTGCAGTGTCTCAGCAGGAGTCCCCGCCGAATACTATTTCTTCAAGACTATCGGTGCTTTTGACCATGAGGATAAGAACGAGATCATCGTTAACAGCAAGGGTCGCTACCTGATGGTGGCGCTGATGCGTCAGTTCTTTATCGGTGTTAACGGTGTGCGCGATCAGGCGCGGGCAGCCCTGACTACCAGTGAGAGGGAGCTGTTGTTCGGTGAGTAGTGCAAGCGATAGCTCCGGCGTCGGCGCGGGCGGAAACGCCAGCGGCAGCGCTGGCGACACAATGATTCTAAACGGTGCAGCAATAACTATCGAGACCTTGATCGCACATGGGGTAACCGACGTTTTCGGAATTCCTGGAGGATCGGTACTGAACCTCTATGATGAGTTGTTCAGTCGAACCAGCCAGATAACCCATCGCATTACCAGTCATGAGCAGGGGGCAGCTCATGCTGCTGACGGATACGCACGTGCCACAGGAAAAGTCGGGGTTGCTATGGCAACAAGCGGACCTGGAGCAACCAACCTGGTAACCGGAATCGCTACTGCCTATCTTGACTCAAGCCCTGTTGTTTTCATTACCGGTAATGTACCTACCAACCTGATGGGTAAGGACAGTTTTCAAGAGGTCGATATCACCGGTATCACCATGCCCATCACCAAACACGGTTTTCTGGTCAAAGACATCAATGCACTCGAAGAAACCATTTGCGAAGCCTTTCGCATCGCTCGCTCCGGTCGTCCTGGGCCGGTTCTTATAGACATCCCGAAAGACGTACAAATCGCCGAGACCGAGTTTTTGGGTGGTCATCCACTACCTGATCTGCCACGCAGACAGCCAGATCAATCAGAACTACAGGCAGCAGCCGAGCTGATCAACAGTAGCCAGCAGCCTTTTATCTACGCTGGGGGAGGCGTTGTTCTATCAGATAGCAGCGACCTGCTATGTCAGCTGGCTGAGAAATTAGATGCACCGATCGGTTTATCGATAATGGGTCTGACTGCCATGAGCAGCACGCACCCTCTGTACCTGGGTATGACCGGAATGCACGGACTGCCAGAGGCTACCCAGTTAAATGCTGAAGCCGATCTGATTATCGGAATCGGTGTGCGCTTTTCTGATCGGGCAACCGGTAACATCAACAGCTATCGTGAGAAAGCTAAGATCATCCACATCGATATTGATGACGCTGAGATAGATAAGAACGTGCAAGCTGATGTGAGCCTGCATGGTGACATTCGAGATATTCTTCCCCTGTTAATTGAGCTGGTTGAAGAGCGTGATCGCCGGCAGTGGCTTGATCATGCGACGGACATCAGGGAGGCTATGCGCGACTCGATTCTGGCTCCGAGTGAGGCGCAGGCGAGCGGGCTGACTCCTTACACGGTGATCAATGCTGTCAGGCAGCGCACCGACGACAGCACTGTTATTGCTACCGATGTCGGCCAGCATCAGATGTGGGTCGCACAGCATTATGCGTTTAACCAGCCGAGAACGTTTTTGACATCGGGCGGACTGGGAGCCATGGGCTTTGGCATGGGAGCTGCGATTGGCGCATCGATTGCTAAGACGCAAACCAGAACCGTGCTATTTACCGGCGACGGCAGTTTTCATATGAATTTGAATGAGCTGGCGACTGCAGTGCGCTACCAGCTGCCGATTGTTGTGGTTATCCTCAATAATGGGGTGTTAGGTATGGTCAGGCAGTGGCAAACGCTGTTTTACCAGAGTCGCCATTCTGAGACAACGCTCGATCGATCGACCGACTATGTCAAGCTTGCCGAGGCTTTCGGTGCAAGAGGCTTTTCGGTAGGGGATGCGCATGGCTTAAACGAGGTGCTTGACCAGGCATTCAGCAGTTCTGAGCCGGTATTGATTGACTGCAGGATCGACCCCGATTCGCAGGTTTTTCCGATTATTCCGCCTGGTGGGTCGTTCATCGACATGATAATCGCTTGAGCAGTGAACTTGAGCAGCGCAATGAACCGCCTCGACCACCACGCCCCGACCTGACTGACACGACCGCCACATGACTGATACGAGAGAACGCGAGACATGAACCAGCCAACCCAAATATCGAATTTCACGCTTTCAATTCTGGTCGCTAACAGGGCTGGAGCCTTGAGTCGTATCACCGGACTTTTCAGTAAACGAGGGTTTAATATTGATACCTTAAGTGTAGGGCCTATGGCGGAAGACCCCAGCCTGTCGCGTCTTATCATGACTTCCTCGGGGGACGAAGTCACGAAAAACCAAATTATCAAGCAGCTCGCAAAACTCTACGATGTCGTTGATGTCAAACTGATCTGACAGCCAATCAGCTAGCCAGCTTACCCAGCCAAACTGAGCAAACTCTCACGCATCGACAGCTCAGGAACATGGTAGAAAGCCTGGTACTCCAAACTGGCTTCCTGCTGTGCTCGTATTCTCACTCCATTAATTGTGGAGAAATTCTCACACGCCTTATCGACTATCTCTGCATTCAGAGTGCCGTTATCAGCCAGACTCGTTAGGATTGCAATCGTGCGATCCCTGTTCATACCTGCTCGGTAGGGACGGTCTTCCAGGCATGCAGTGAATATATCTGCCGTTGCCATGATCTGCGCAGGCAGTAGGAATTCATCACCTGACACATGAAATGGGTAACCACTGCCATCAAGTCGCTCGTGGTGATATGACGCCCATGAGGCAATCTGCCCCAGTCCACTGATCGAACTCAGGATGGAGTGGGTGTAGTAGGCATGTTTCTTAACGATGTTGAACTCTTCGACGGTCAGCTTGCCGTTCTTCTCCAGAATACGGCTTGGGACTGCCAGCTTGCCTAAATCATGCAAAAAGCCAGCGATCTCAATTCTTTCGCAGTCATAGTCAGAGAAGCCGACCAGCTGAGCCAGCTTCTGCGCTACAGAAGCTACTCCACTGGAATGCGTCGCAGTGAACGGACTTCTGAAGTCGATGATCTGAGCCAGCAATCTGGCAAAATCGCGAAAGGTTTCAGTGTGTATTGTCTTTCTGGCGAACTGCACATTTCTTTGAATCACAGAGCTAATCGAAGGAGATACAACCTCAAACCAGAAATAGGTTTGGCCAACAAGACTCTTCAAAGCCAAAAACACTACAGGATGAAAAACATAATTCGCCTCGCTCAGTTGTTTGATTATCTGATCGGTCTGCCCAAGTATTTCGCGATCGGTTTTTATAAGCGTGTCTACTCTGTCAGCCAGGTGAATGATATGGCTGCCAAGTGGAACATGAGTCTGATTTGGTTGATAGTCAGTGTGGTGATAGCGAATCAAACGAGCAGCGTCAGCCAAAGGGTGGAAGCGATTGAGAAGCCTGAATCCCAGTTCAGCATGTTCGTTTAGTCCTTTTACATTCTGGTCGAACTGCATCAGGCTCTCTTTGTCGGCAACAGAGAACTCGCAGATATCGTGCAGCATAGCCGCTAGGACGATGTCTTCGATCTGGTCTTGGTGAATGCCCATTCGTTCAGCAATACGCCAGGCAATATATGCGACTCGCTTATGGTGGTTATTCAGCGCAGGCGCACTCAGGTCGATTGCCTCTGTTATAGCGCTTGCAAAATCCAAGATCGATATTTCTCGGCCTAATCGCATTTTGGCCCCCTTGCCTTTAGCGAAACCAGTGTTTTAACCTGCTCCCGGGAAGCAATATTATCACACTAGCCTAACAAATGGTAGTTAGGGAATGGAACTGCTTTCAGGTTATGTACCAAATAAAAATCCCCACTTGCAGGGTGTTGGTGATTCTTGTCTCTCTTCTTAGCTGGTATCTAGCGTTATCGCTGTACAGCGTGCACCAAGACCTTCACTCCGGCAACCAGCACGATCTTCGAGGATCGTAAGCTATCTCTCGCAACTTGGGTCGACTTCCTCATCCAATTGTTCTGCTTCGAGAGTGTCAACGCCATGACCAGGGCGGGTACTCGTATGACCTAGGAACAACTGTCTATTAAGTGACATGGAGAAAGCACATCGTAAACTGGCAGAAGAGCTTGAGCTTACAGAGGAGGTGTACAACTCCAAGTACATATCGAAGCTCGATGATGCAGATAACCCGCTCAAGGAGATAAATCGGATCTGCTTTCTGCTTAAGCGTTTCCTAGATTCACACTCAGGGTTCAACAGAGGTGACCTTGATGGGTACCATAATATCTTCTCAGTCTGTCATGATGAATCCGCCCGAAGAAAAGATGGAGAAGGTGGTTTTAGTGCTAAATCGCGCTATGGGTAACCCCAAAACACTGCGTTTCAGAGACTTCAACAGTATAAAGCCCAGCTAGTAGGTAATACTTTGGGGTGGTGTCACAAGGTCAGCTGCCTGTCTCTCTGCTATTGCCTTCCATCTATTGTTACTACAGCGACAAAAAACCCACCAAACGGTGGGCACAAGCTGCACTTATCTGTTTTAGCTCAATTTGTGTTCTGCTAGAGAAGGGCAGTAACACCACGGTAACGGAACGTGTGTCGAACTCTTCTGCACTATATTTTGATGGTAATATGCTATAAAGCTTAATGGGTGGTATAGCTTGATGGGAGCAAAATGAAAAGAGTGCTAAGACTATTAGTAGCCGCAACTATGTTGGCGACAATTTCACTAACGCCGGTGAGTCCTCAGCCTAGCGTCGTTATCTGAAAGAGTGGTTGGAGGCTAACATGAAAAAAGTAGTGTGTAGCATATTGGTCGCAGCTATGCTGTTCTGCTCCTCATGCGCGAAAGATGCGAACACTGGGGATAATATACAAGTATATGACTCAGGGATTACTCGTGGAGAAGCGGTTCAGAGGTTTTATGACGACTACAACTCTCTGACCTACGAATCAACAACAACCTTCACAGACATAGCGGATGTATCATATGCAGAAGCTGTTGTTTGGGCTCAGCATTCTGGTTTGCTGGGCTGGGTCAACGGTACTGTGTTTAATGGTGACGAGAGGCTTACCAGATGTGAGTTCGCAGTGATGCTCGCTGGTTACTTACAGGTTCTGTATGAGGAGTTTTGTACAGTCAGTCGTGACGATCCAGCCTATGGTAATAATCATGTGGTTTCATTGGTACGAGAGCTCGATGACTACAAAGATATTCCAGAATGGGCTGTAGAGTCTATGGAGTTTGCTCTTGGAACCACCTTGCTTGATTGGTGGGATTCTAGTGAGAGAAAACCAAGTGTGAGACCGTTCGACACGGTTTCTGAAGAGGAGATTGATGATGCTCTGTATCGAGGTTTGATTCAGACACTAGGTGTTTTGGATCTATTAGTTGATATATTAGAAGTCGATTACAGCGGGGCGGTCTTTACGCATTTTGATACAGGCATGCACGTCAAGTTAGGTATGTACACTGAGGAGTTAACCACTGTGACCAATACCACTGTTGAAGACAGGACATCCTTCCGTGTTAATGGTATTAGCATCACAATTATCAACAATAAAGTAAATAGCATCAGTATGTCCCAAACGAACCCAGGTGACTGGGAGGTAAACGGTATTAGCCTTAAAAACTCTCGTGAAGAGATTATTGCTATTCTTGGAGAGCCTGCCGAGACGATGCTTAAGGGATCAAGTATGTATGGATCGTTACCTCGTCTTGACACCGATATGTATTGTTTTGATGTGAGTGGAAGCAGAACAAATACTCGAGAGCCTCACGTCTACTATCTTGAGATCGAATATGAAGAAGATGGTTCGGTATTTCGGATATCACTGAAACCTTATCCACTATTCACTGAGGATGGTATATATGTTGCTGGGTACACACCAAAACGTACTATTGACTTTCATGTAGAAGGTTCTGGAAACGCAATTCTGCATGAAAACTCGCCAGTGTTGCTTTATTTAGATATCGACTACTTTGGCTCAGGAAGCATCAGTATCCTCAAGGATTTAAAAGAGGTCTTTTCGCATAATGGTTCATATTCTGGGAGGTTATTCTTCTTTGACTTCGACCGTGGCAGGCTTGAAGTGAAAGCTGCTGGCGATTGGGTGATTACCGGTATGTCAATGCTCAATTGGGAGGCAAGATATGATTCGTGTGGAAGTGGAAGTTACGCATTCCCCGTGATGGGTTTTTATGGTAATTATCGAGTGATACACGAAGGAACAGGATCGTTCGAAATTCGCTTTATATATAACACTTCGGAAGACATGCCATTGGATGACATAATAATCGCGTCAGCAGAAGGTGACTTTTCCATGGATATGGATCTTACTGGTATTGTCCTCGCCCCTGGTTTTATAGTGATCAGTACAGACGGTAACTGGGGTTTCGAGCGTTTATTTGAGTACTCTGTAGTCTATGAGAATCAACTTCATTAGCTATAGAAAAACTGCTCCCCGTTCCCAGACATGTATTGGCACGGTTGAGTGCTATCGCTAGCGCTCCTGCTAGCAACCAGTAAAGAGTCCAAGAAAACATCCGCACCCCCGATTGCAATGCACTGCGGCTGGCATTCAAGGGCATGTGTCCCAGCAAAAATCTGTCATTTGACAGCTTGCACTCACTTGCCTACAATCTTGAGGTTCATTTCAAAGCCCCGTGAAACTTTGTAAATGACAATATTGGTGGTTCAAGGCTTTAGCCGAGTCCAGTCGTGCTGCCCGCTAAATCACCTGCAAGATTATGGAGGTTTTGTGAAAACCTATTACGCCAAGAAAGGCGAAGTAAAACGCGAGTGGCTAGTTATCGATGCTGAGAACCAGGTGCTCGGCAGAGTTGCATCGCTTGCTGCTCAGATTCTCAAAGGTAAGTTCAAACCTGAATATACTCCCCATGTCGACACCGGCGACTTTGTCGTTATCGTAAACGCTGACAAAATCAAGGTGACTGGAGCTAAAGCTACCGACAAAGTCTACTACCGCCACAGTGGGTATCCCGGTGGACTGAAGCAGGAGAGCTTTGCCCAAGCCATGCAACGCCACCCTGAGCGCGTGATCGAGCGCGCCGTCAGAGGTATGCTACCAAAGAACACTCTAGGTCGCGCCATGGGTAAGAAACTGAAAGTCTATGCTGGCCCTGAGCATCCGCACGAAGCTCAGCGCCCACGTCCGATCACGTTGGAGGATTACCATGTCTGATAACACAAACGAAGCCGTCTACATTGGCACCGGACGTCGCAAGAATGCCGTCGTACGCGTTCGCATCAAGCCTGGCACAGGCAAAGTAACCATCAACGGACGCGACGGCCAGGAGTACTTCGGCCGCAAAGCCCTGCTCGACTACGCTCTGACGCCCTTTAAGGTGACCGACACAGTTGACATGTTCGACGTGATTGCAATCGGTAACGGCGGCGGAGTTTCAGGTCAGGCTGGCGCTCTTAGGCACGGCATTTCACGAGCATTATTATTAGCGGGAGACTATCGCGCTGAGCTTAAGAAGGCAGGCTTCTTAACCAGGGATCCAAGAATGGTTGAGCGCAAGAAGTACGGTTTGAAAAAAGCCAGGAAGCGCCCGCAGTTCTCAAAGAGGTAGTTATTTGATAAAAGACAGGTTTCCTGTCTTGTTGAAGAAGCCCATCTACGGATGGGCTTCGCTAGATAACGCATCGGAGGAGAATCGTGAAAGCTGCCGAAACCTGTCAAGGCTGCGCTGGTGTTTCTGATAAAGATGGAGATGTTATATGAATAGACACTTCGGTACAGACGGGGTTCGTGGCGTTGCCTATAGTGAGCTAACAGTACAGATGGCTGAAGCTTTAGGCTTTGCGGCAGTAACGATTCTTGGCCCTCGCCTGTTAATCGGACGAGATACCCGTTTCAGCGGACCGGATCTTCAGCTTGGCTTGGTTCGCGGCATATCAGCTGCTGGTGGTCAGGCATTATTGGCAGAGATAATCCCCACTCCCGCCATTGCGTTTCTGGTGCGTGAGTATGGCGTTGACGGAGGCGTGGTTATCTCCGCATCTCATAATCCACCTGAGCACAACGGCATCAAGTTCTTTAACTCGTCTGGCTACAAGCTAAGTGATGCACAGGAAAACTTGTTTGAAGCAGCATTACAGAATATGGTTGCCTTGGATCAGTCAGTGCTGGTTGACGATGAGCGCACAACTACGGGCGTTGCCGATACCAACTCCGAGTTGCTTATCGAGGCAAGCGAACGCTACATCGCCCATGCAGTACAGGTTTTCGCGGAGCAAGGTTATGACCTGAAAGGGTTGAAGATCGTAGTCGACTGCGCACATGGTGCCGCATGCCAGACTTCACCAGAAACACTCAAGCGGCTTGGGGCAGATGTTATCGCAATCAATGCAGGTCATGACGGCTATGACATCAATGTTAACTGTGGCTCAACAGATATAAAGCAGCTGCAAGAAGCTGTTATGACAAACGCTGCGGACTTAGGCATCGCTCATGATGGTGATGCCGACCGACTGATTATCGTTGACTCTGAAGGCAGCGAAATCGATGGAGACTATATAAAGGCTATCTGCGCCAAACATCTTAAAGAGCAAAACAGACTGGTTGGCGACACTGTTGTCAGCACTGTTATGGCTAACCTTGGTTTCATCCGCGCACTGGAGGCGATGGGTATCAATGTTGTTCAGACTGATGTAGGCGACAGTAAGGTTCTTGCTGCGATGCTCGAAGGTGGCTACGTGCTGGGTGGAGAGCAGTCTGGGCATATCATTTTCTTGGAACATAATTCAACCGGAGACGGTTTGGTAAGTGCTCTGCAACTGCTGGTTGCAATGCGGTACTTCGACCAACCACTGTACCAGCTAAAGCAGATAATGAAGAAATATCCCCAGGTGATGATCAATGTCGAAGTCTCTGACAAAGCCAGGGTAATGGCTTCCGTCAGACTGATAACTGCAGTTAGAGCAGTAGAAGCTGAACTCGGAAACAGCGGTCGGGTTCTGCTTAGGCCTTCCGGAACCGAGCCGAAGATCAGGGTGATGGTTGAAGCGCAGGAGCAAGAAACAGCTCAAAATTCGGCTGAAAAGCTGGCAAGCCTGGTCGACGAGATTCAGAAGGAAGTTTCAGCTTCTGTTGAATAGTGCCCTGTGTTTAATAGTGATGCTGGATACAGCATTTTTTGCAACATAACTATTATGCAAAAATAGCACTTGTTGTTGCAAAGAAACACAGTTGTTCGAGCAGCTGTTTTCCCCTCGTTTTTCACTGCAAGCAGCCATTATGCTGCTCTGCTGGCGTGCAATCGTTTGCTTGACTATAGTACAATGTTCGAATGTCATTGGCATTTGACTCATTGTCATACCCAAAAACCAGGTTTCGGCCAGTGACAGCAATGTGACGGGGAGACAAGGAATCTTCCTGCAAAAAAAGAAGAAAGGACTCATATGGAAAAAGCCAAGATGACTAGACGCACATTCGTAACTGGAGCAGCTGTTGCTGGTGTTTCACTTGCGGGTGCGTCGCTACTCGCTGCCTGTAAAGAAGATAAAAAGGAAGAAGGCGGCGGCGGAGAGGTAGAGGTTGACAAAACCGGCGGTACATTCAAGTACTACATTAATGAACCGGCTTACATCGACCCCTACAACATGCAAGAATCCGAAGGGATCCAGGTAGGATCCCAAATCTTCGACTCACTGTTGGACTACGATTATCGCACCGAGCAGTTGATTCCAGCTGCTGCTGCAAGCTATGACATTAATGAAGACGCAACCGTTTTCACATTCCATTTGCAACCTGGCGCAAAGTTCCACAATGGCGACCCGGTTACTGCTGCTGATTTCAAGCGCGCTTGGGAACGCCTCTGTAATCCGAACATTGCGGATCCACCTTCCGAAATCAGCTACCATCTAGCACAGGTTCTTGGCTATGAAGAAATGAATGAGCTTGAGACCGCAACCGAGCTGGAAGGTGTTGTTGTAATCGACGAGCTGACCCTTGAGGTCACACTGTCTGACCCTTACGCAGACTTTGTCTATGTTGTCACCCATCCAGCTTTGGGGCCGGTTCCGGCTGCAGCTGAAGACTTTGAGGCTTTCACGGAGGCTCCGATTGGCAACGGCCCATTTATGATTGACGGTAAGTGGGAGCATGACCAGTACATCAGAGTTTTGCGCTTTGATGATTATTATGGAGATAAGCCTTTTATTGATGGTGTAGATTTCAACATTATCGAAGAAGTCGAGGTAGCATTCAATGAGTTTTTAGCTGATAACCTTGACTTCACAATGATTCCACCAGGACGTATTGAGGACTGTATTGCTGATTATGGTTCATCAAAAGACGGTTTTGTTGCTAACCCTGGTGAGCAAACGCTGCTCGGTCCAGAGATCTCAACCTACTACATAGTAATCAACAATGAAAATGAGTATCTGTCCAATATCAAGCTGCGTGAGGCTATCTCTTATGCCATCAACCGTCAGGCGATCTGCGAAATCGTGTTCCAGGGTGTCCGCGTACCTGCAGATGGCATCATCCCACCAGGAATCGCAGGCTATCGCACAGGCGTCTGGAAGACATCACTCTATGATGAAGAAAAGGCGATAGAAGCTCTGGCTGAAGCTGGCTTCCCCGAGGGCGAAGGCTTACCGGTCTTCAAGCTTTCGTACAACACAGGTGGTGCGCATCAGTCGATTATGGAACTGATACAGTCAGACTTGAAGAAGATCGGCATTGAGACCGAGCTGGATTCGATGGAATGGGCAACATACTTAGATACTCTTTCTGCTGGTAATTACCATATGGGTCGTTTGGGTTGGATTGTAGACTATCCGATTATGGAGAACTTCCTATTCCCATTGTTCTACACCGGTAATGGCGATAATCGTAGCTTCTACTCAAATATTGAGGCTGACGAAGCTATTCTGGCAGCACGCGGTATTACTGACAATGCGGAGCGAATAGCTGCGTACCAAGCTGTTGACGATATCATCCAGAGCACTACCCCGGTTGCCCCAGTAATGTTCTACCGCCACTCACGCGTTACTTCTGTTCGTGTGAATAATTTCTATTTCGGCCCTAGCATGATTCCCGATTTAGTCAACACATGGTTGACCAAGTAGGCTGTTAGCAAAACAGGATAAGAATCTAAAGGCAGTGAAGGCATACTAAATGCAGGCGATGGTCAGGTATATCCTGAGGCGATTTGTGCAGTTTGTACCTGTTTTTATCGGCGTTACCTTACTATTGTTTGCTATGCGTGCAATACTCCCCGGCGATCCAGTACTGATGATCGCCGGGGAGAGAGCGATCTCTCCGGCTACATATCAGAAGATAGTAGAGAATAATCACTTAGATGAACCTCTGCATGTCCAATATGGCTACTATATGAGCGGTATTCTGCAAGGGGACTTTGGCCATTCCTATCAAAAAGGGCGCTCTGTCACCAGCATTTTCGCGGACAAGTTTCCCTACACAGCGCGACTTGCTGTTGCCGCAATAGCAGTCGAGATTGTCATCGGACTAACCGTTGGCATTGTATCTGCTATTAAGAAGTACTCTTTCATGGACATGCTTTTGACCTTATCCACATCTGTACTTGTCAGTATGCCGGTGTTTTGGCTAGGACTGTTGTTGCAGTCCTTCTTTGGCATATGGATGAAAAAGGTAACAGGAGGTGCATTCTCGCTGCCGATATCGGGAGCCGGTGGGCCGATCAGCGCTTATCCTGATTGGGTTCATCTGATTCTGCCAGCGATTACTCTGGCATCGGTCTCGCTCGCGGTAACCGCGCGCATTATGCGTTCGCAATTGCTCGAGGTATTGAGCCAGGACTACATTCGCACAGCCTATGCCAAGGGGTTATCGAAGCGAGACGTGATAATCAAACATGCTTTGAAAAATGCAATGATTCCTGTCATCACCTTCATCGGAATCGATTTCGGTTCGATGATGTCAGGAGCCATTCTGACCGAATCGGTCTTCAGCTGGCCAGGTGTGGGAAGAGAGATATACCTAGCAATCACAGCTCGCGATTGGCCGATTGTCATGGGTGGTGTCGTGATTATCGTGCTTATTGTCATGGCAATCAACCTGCTGATAGACATCAGCTATGCGCTTTTTGATCCCCGGATCCGCTACGGTACGAACAGAGCGGACTAGCCATGTTGATCGGATTAGGTAAGAGGCGCGCCGAGCGTCTTGATCGCGAGGGACAAGCAGCAGCAAAGACCAGGACTCTATGGGGAGACGCGCTCCGTCGCCTACTCAAGAATAAACTGGCAGTGATAGCTTTCATATGGATCGTCTTCATGGTGCTGATTGCTTTGACCGGCAAGCTATGGGTGCCGAAGATTTTTGGTGAGGTAGTCTATACCGACAGCTCTACCGCTGCTTCAAGCAGCCGCTTGCCTCCCTCGGCTGCGCATCCCTTTGGTACAGATCTGCTCGGGCGAGATGTCTTGGGACGAATTGCTTACGGAGCACAGGTCTCACTGACTATCGGGCTTTTGGCCACGATGATATCGACCACCATCGGTATGATTCTAGGCTCACTGGCTGGCTTTTTCGGTGGCCTGATCGATTCTTTGGTCATGCGTGTAACAGATATCTTCATGGCGATTCCGTACACACTCTTTACAATTGCCTTGATCGCAGTGCTTGGACCAGGCTGGGTCAATGTATTTTTGGCAATAGGATTTTTAGGTTGGACATCGATCTGTCGGGTTGTGCGATCAGCGATACTCTCAATTAAAGAGAACGATTATGTTGCAGCAGCGCGTGCGCTTGGTGCAAGCAATCTACGTATTATCCTCCGCCACATTCTGCCGAATGCAATGGCAAGCGTGGTGGTTTATTCGACCATGAGCATCGGCTCGGCGATTCTGTCTGAGGCCGCCCTGTCATTCCTTGGGCTGGGCGTTCAGCAACCACAGCCTTCATGGGGGTTGATGATCTCTGAAGGCCAGACCTTCCTATCAAGTTCACCATGGCTGGTGTTTTGCCCTGGTGTAGCTATTTTGACTACTGTTCTTGCATTCACACTCTTGGGTGACGGTCTGCGCGACGCTTTGGATGTCAAAGGAAATTAGCTGATAGTGGTTGATAGTGCGAAAGATACGCTGAACAGCGAACAGCTACCAGCATATGAGAACCTGCTTGAGCTTGAAGACCTTCGGGTTCATTTTCATACTCAGGATGGCGTGGTAAAAGCGGTCGACGGTGTATCGTTTAGCCTGAATGCCGGCGAGACCCTTGGCGTAGTCGGCGAGAGCGGCTCGGGCAAGTCGGTCACCGCCTTATCGATACTTGGTCTGGTACCGATGCCTCCAGGACAGATCGCTGGTGGAGACATCCGCTTCAAAGGCCAGTCGTTAATCGGCATGAAAGACAAGGATCTGCGGCAGATACGTGGCAACCACATTGCCATGATCTTCCAGGATCCGCTGTCTGCTCTGAACCCGGTCTACAAGGTTGGCAAGCAGGTGGCAGAGGGCTTACGCATACATCGTGGCTATAACAAGCAGCAAGCTAATGCTCGTGCCATTGAGCTTTTAGATATGGTTGGCATCCCGAATCCTGAGCAGCGTGTGCGAGAGTATCCACACCAGTTCTCGGGTGGAATGCGACAGCGGGCGATGATTGCCATGGCACTAGCCTGTGAACCAGAGATTCTGATTGCCGATGAGCCGACCACAGCTCTTGATGTAACCATTCAAGCTCAGATAATCGAGCTGATGCAGCGGATGCAGCACGACCTTGGTACAGCCATCATCATGATCACCCATGACCTCGGTGTCGTTGCAGATGTCGCTGATCGCATACTTGTCATGTATGCCGGTAAGCCTGTTGAGTACGGCACAGCCGACCAGATTTTCTACGAGCCACTACATCCATACACCTGGGGCCTGATGCGCTCCATCCCGAAACGCACGATCGATGACGACAAGCCTCTGACTCCGATCAAAGGCAATCCACCTTCCCTGATAAACCTTCCTCCGGGTTGTGCTTTCTCAGAGCGCTGCCCCTATGCCACGGATCGCTGTCGCGAGCAAGAACCATCGATCAAGCTGATAAGCGACGAGCACTTCTCCGCATGTTTCTATAGCGACGACGAGGAGTTCATCCTTAATTCGCCGATTTATGATGATGCCGAAGAGCTGAAAGCCCAGGCAGCAGCCGGTATGCTTTACACCGGCATCGAGCGCGACGCGGAAGACGCGGAAGACGCGGGTGGCGCGGCTCAGCCAGCTGGAGAGCGCGACAACACCGCATCCACGCAGGCAGGTGAGTCGAATGGCTGAACCTCTGATCAAGGTCGAGAACCTCAGCAAGGACTTCGCTGTTAGCGGCGGCTTGATCGGGTCGCGCCTGGGCGCAAAGGTCTCCGCGGTCAAGGATGTCAGCTTTACCATCGACAGCGGATCGACGCTCGGCCTTGTTGGTGAGAGCGGATCAGGCAAGTCAACCATCGGCCGCTGTATTATTCGCCTGCTGAACCCGACAGCCGGTACCATTACGGTCAATGGACGCAACGTGCACGCACTTCGCGGCAAGGAGCTGAAGGACTTCCGCCGCGATGTTCAGATAGTCTTCCAGGATCCGCAGGCTTCGCTTAACCCGCGCATGACCATCGGGGAGTTGGTGCGCGAGCCCTTCGTGATTCACAAAATTGGGGATAAGGACGAGCAGATCCAAAAAGTGAAGGATCT
>Ga0123356_10003186_pt1 | contig 17240 bp, 10 predicted proteins | sample TergutEmb28metaG_2_FD_92546 | JGI IMG/M metagenome (GOLD analysis project Ga0123356, IMG submission 92546) | Embiratermes neotenicus P3 segment gut microbial communities from Petit-Saut dam, French Guiana - Emb289 P3 | ecosystem: Host-associated > Arthropoda: Insects > Digestive system > Gut ...
CTACAAAGACTACCTGACAAATGAACGACGTGTTGCAAATAACACCGTTTCTTCATATATCAGAGATATTACACAATTCTCCGAGCATCTCCAAAACGGCGATATCGGAGAGTTTGACCGTGTCACAAAAGAAGATGTTCAGTTTTACATTTCACTTCTTTTGGATGCCGGACGCTCGCCGGCGACGGTTTCGCGTTTTATAGCTTCTATAAAAGCTTTTTTCCGTCGCATGAAAGACGATGGTTTTGAAGGTCCGAATCCTACTACAGGGCTCGATTCTATTGCATACGCAAAAAAGGCGCCGAGCATACTCACAAGCGAAGAGATTGAACGTTTGCTCGAGCAGCCCGGTATCAACGATATAAAAGGTTGCCGCGATAAGGCAATGCTTGAGACTCTGTATGCTACGGGCATACGTGTCAGCGAGCTTATCGCTCTTGATATAACGGATGTTAATCTTGTTACAGGTTTGCTGACATGTCGTAATGGCAAAGAGCGGACTATTCCGCTTTATGCTACCGCTGTCAGAGCAATCAGTCATTATCTGTCATTTTCACGCCCTGCAATGGCTGTTACAGGTGAGGTTTCTCTTTTCGTAAACACAGGTGGCGGTCGAATGTCGCGTCAGGGTTTTTGGAAGATTCTCAAAAGCTACCTTGAGGCTGCACAAATAAGTGAAGATGTCACCCCGCAGATGCTTCGTCATTCATTTGCAGCACACCTTCTTGAAAATGGTGCAGATCTCAGGTCACTTCAGAAAATGCTCGGTCACGCCGACATTTCTTCTACACAGGTATATGCCAGAGTAGTAAATCAACAGCTTAAGGATGTCTATCAAAAAGCACATCCCCGGGCATAAAGAGGGTAATTATCATGAAAGATGAGACAAAATGTTTGCACTGCGGTTATACACCCGGTAATACTGAGCCTCGTGTGGTGCCAATTGTTCAAAGCACCACATTTACTTATGACAGCGCAGAGGAGATTGGTTCTGTTTTTGACGAGCCTACAAAGAGCCTAATTTACTCACGTTTTGCTAACCCGACGGTTATGGCTGTCGAAGCAAAAATCGCAGAGCTTGAAGGTGGTATTGCCGCAATGTGCACCTCCTCCGGGCAAGCTGCAACGCTTTTGGCACTTCTTAACATATGCAAAGCCGGTGACAGTTTCATCAGTGTTTCGCAAGTTTACGGCGGTACAATTAATCTTTTTAATTACACACTAAAAAGACTTGGTATTGAGTGTATATTCGTAAGTAATGATGCATCCGACGATGAGGTTTTAGCTGCATTTAAGCCAAGCACACGGCTTGTTTTTGGTGAGACCCTTGCAAACCCTGCTTTGACAGTGCTTGACATTGAAAAGTTCGCCAAAATCGCTCATAAAAAAAATGTTCCTCTTATTGTGGATAATACCTTCCCTACTCCGGTGTTATGTAAGCCTTTTGATTTTGGTGCTGATATTTCTATTCATTCAACTTCAAAATACATGGACGGTCATGCGCTTCAGGTTGGCGGTGTTATTATCGACAGCGGTAATTTTGACTGGAACAAAGGTGATTTTCCCGAGCTTACAAAACCCGATGCGTCATATCACGGTATCGTTTATACCGAAACATATAGCAAAGCCGCATACATCGTCAAAGCAAGGATGCAGCTTATGCGTGATTTTGGTGTTTATCCGTCGGCACATTCTGCTTTTCTTCTAAATCTCGGGCTTGAAACCCTTGCGCTTCGTATGGAGCGTTACTGCGAAAACGCACTACAGGTTGCAAAGTTTCTTTCTGTTTCCGACAAGGTGTTTAATGTCAGATATCCCGGTTTGGAAAGCGACAAATATTACCGGCTTGCACAAAGGTATTTAAAGGGTGCAAGCGGTGTCATTACTTTTGAAGTTAATGGCGGTAAGTCCGGCGCTGTTAAATTTATGGATTCTCTTACTATTGCTTCAAATGCTATTCATGTCGCCGATATCAGAACATGTGTCCTCCACCCTGCTACAACGACCCACCGTCAGGTTCCTGAAGAAAATTTACCCGCAGCCGGTGTAACTGCAGGTATGGTGCGCTTGTCAGTTGGTCTTGAGCATGTAGATGATATTATAGCAGATATTAAACAAGCTTTGGAAGCCGTTTAATAGTATTATCTAACTTCCTCATAATGTAAAATCATTTCTCCCGTATAGTAGCGACATCCTATGCGCACTGTCTCGCTTGCGAGACATTATACACGGCCGTTCCGCATCCATGCTCCACTTAGAAATGAATTTTACATCACTCGTCAGTTTATTATATATTCACTTATTTTATTCAATAACCCTTGCCCAGCTACACAGTCGACTTCGATAAAATCTTCTAAATACCGTGTGTCCTTGACAGCACCCTCACGGTGTATCATTTCGACAAGACCCGCTTTATCATAAGGCAATCTGAGAGTCACTTTTTTACTTACGGAAGAAAGGCTCTCTTCTATTTTTTTGAGGAGATCATCAATCCCCTGTCCTGTCTTTGCAGAAATCTCTACAATATTTTCGCCATGCCGTCTGATATCAGCACCCTGTAGGTCGCATTTATTGTAAGCTTCGATTCTGGGGGTGTCGGCGATTTTTAAAGTTACTATCATATCATCGACAACGCGCATTTGTTCTTCACATTCGGGACTTGAAGCATCTATGACATGGATTAAAAGGTCAGCGTACTTAAGCTCTTCGAGTGTTGCTTTAAACGCTTCAACAAGGTGGTGCGGCAGCTTTCGAATAAAACCGACTGTGTCCGATAACAGCGCTTCACGGGTATCAGCAATGGTAAATCGGCGTGTTGTTGTGTCTAGTGTGTCAAAAAGTCTGTTTTCTGCTTGTATATCTGCACCCGTGAGTTTGTTTAGAAGCGTGGATTTTCCTGCATTAGTATAACCGACAAGTGCTATGACCGGCATTTCGTTCTTTCCACGAAGTCGTCTTTGCGTATCACGTATACGGCTGACTTCCTTTAATTCATCACGCAGCTTGTCAATCTTTCTGTGAATGTGTCGTCTGTCCGTTTCAAGCTGTGTTTCACCGGGACCGCGTGTACCAATCGGTGCACTTGTGCCGGTCTGACTGACAAGGTGTTTCCACATTCCTGTCAGCCTTGGGAGTATGTAATTATACTGAGCCAGCTCTACCTGAAGCCTACCCTCTCTCGTACGTGCCCTACCTGCAAATATGTCGAGTATCAGAGATGAGCGGTCAAGCACACGCATATCCAAATCTTCTGTCAAAGCTTTTGTCTGTGCCGGTGATAGTTCATTGTCAAACACTACAACCGTACAGTCGTTAGCATTTGCAAGTTCTTTAATTTCTTTGACTTTTCCTCCGCCAAGAAATGTTCTCGAATCGGGCTTTGGTCTATTTTGCAAGACTCTTCCAAGACAAATACCACCTGCTGTTTCGAGCAATGCTTCAAGCTCGTCAAGGCTCTCTTCGGAAGAATGCTCACGTTTTTTCATACTGTCTGCGGCAAGCCCTGCTATTATAGCCCGTTCGGGTTCTTTTGACTTTTCTATTCCTTCAAAGTTGTTTATACTCAAGTTTTTCTCCCTATTAAAACTTCTAAAGAAAACCCGTGCTGCTCATTAGCTTGGCACGGGTTTCCCTCTTTACAGTGTATTTTAAAGTTTTACTCTAAAATCCTTTTTGATTATTGATTCTGACTAAGGCCGAACTTCCTGTTGAACTTGTCAACACGTCCACTGGTGTCTACCAGTTTTTGTTTGCCTGTATAAAATGGATGGCACTTGGAGCAGATTTCTATTTTTATATCCTTACTCGTGCTTCCTGTATCAATAACCTCACCACATGCGCATTTTATTGTCGTTTGTTGGTAATTTGGGTGAATTCCGTCTTTCATTTTAAGTATACCTCTCTGTTTAAATACGTGCAAAAGAAACTTTAGCACAAACCGCCCATAAATGCAAGTATTGTTTTATTGTTTATTAGTTTTTGTTGTGACAAACCGTGTTACAGTCCGGTTTGTCACAAGTCTCGACAAGATTGACTCTGTCTTACTATCCGGAAGAACGCCAATCGGCGTTCTTCCTGTGTCTTGCTTTGCAAGACACTGCAGCGGGGGAAGGTTTCGAACCCTCTCTGTCTGAGTCAGAGTCAGAAGTGCTACCGTTACACTACCCCGCTAACTTTTAACATGCTTAATTATAGCAATACTGTACTCCAAGTCAATACTTGTAGTTTCTTACGTCATAATTTATAAACTTTATTCCATTTCGGCGATTAAGATCAATTAGTCCGTATCCCAGCAATGCTCTAATCATTTCATCGGTATGCTCATTCCACTCTTTTTCGGATGTTTTTTTATATTCCGTACCGACGAAATTCAAAAACACAAGCAATACCTTAGACTTTTTTAGCGGGTTGAAATAGTTATTAACATAATCAGAGTCTAAGTATTTATTTAGATTCTGAAGGAACAAAAGACGATTTGCTGTCTGATAATACTCATTTAACCATATGTCTTTCACTTCATCAAAATCGGTTTTTGCCTCCAACTCTTTGTGTAATAACTTAAACGAATCAAGTATTTTCATCTTACTTTTATCGCTCGCTCTGCATGAAGTGCGTGTTTCACCAATATGTGCTTTGGCTTCAACAAGAATTATCGTACCGTTCTCTGTTTTTCCGATAGCATCCCATTGAGGCTGTGGTGAACCGGAAGGCCACCAGTTTTTTATTAATCTTTTTTCAAAGCCCAAATCCTTTGCTATGGTTCCCCGGTTTAGTCTATACTCTTTATATGTTCCGGTTATATCATCCTCAAGTGGCGAAAGCCAATCAATGTTTCCCCTTCCTATACATTCATTCAATGAAGTCTTAACTTTTTTGATTTTCGAGTTGACCAGCTTGCGTATCCAATACTCGCTTCCTTGTTTCTCGCTGTGCCGCATTTATTGTCTCTCCTAAATCATTTTTGGTTTACAGCAACTATTACTATTGTCACTATCTGTTTAATGCTCTTCGCTCTGCATCCCTGCGTGCTTCTACTTCATCCAAAATATACTCAACACATTGCTCGTAACCATAGTCATATGCATCAATAATCATCTGTTTGACTATTTCATCAAACTCGGCATCGGAGTTTGCGTATATCGCTCTCCAGCTGCCTTCTTTTATGCACCTTATAACTTGTTCCCATGTCAGGTTAAGCTCTCTGGATTTTACACCTGCCGTATAATCGGTACCTACAGCAAATGTTATATTACCTGTTGATTTGAACCAGTCATCGGGTCTTAAAAATCCTGTCCAGTCGCGCCACTGTTGCTCTATAGCTGACACTTCAAGCGAAAGAAGGGTGGATGGCCACGTTTCATAGTTAAATGTATTACCGCTTGGTGAATCTGGATTTATTGAGTCTCTCGCCCATGTGGTATTGTTATGCTCAAAGCCTTCTCTATACTCACCGGTAAAATTACCATATGTTATCTCGGTTTTTTCGTCCTGTTGAGTAAGCAGTCCAAGCTCAGTCATATACGGCTCACCGTCTTTATCATAATCCCATGTCACACCCTTTGGTCCGTAGTAGTAAGTCAAAACACCCTCGGGAGTGCAAAACCAGTTAATTATCTCCATAGCAAGCTCGGGATGCGCTGAGTTTGCGCCGATTGTCCAAAGGCGGCTCCCGCCATATATATTAAGTCCGTTAACAAGATTTGTTTGATCCTGCGCTACGACCGGCATCATTATTTTACCGTTAGCTGTATTTTCTAATGTATTGAAAGCAGTTCCCATGTAAGAAAAGAGCGTAAACATGACTGCTCCGTTTTGCACTTTTTCAAAGAAACTGTTCCAATCCTGTGTCATAGCGTCGGGATCGTAAAGACCCATTTGGTAGAGTGTGTTATGCCATTTGAGCGCTTTAATATATTCGCCGTCCGGTTCCAAGGCTCCCTGCCACTCCAAGGTTCCGGGATGATACAAACCAATATGGAATTCCTCCCAGCCGTACAGTGCAGGTGTTGACTTAACCATCATGACCATATCTCCGTCCCAATCCGTAAAGGAAGAGACTGCATATGTTTTTGTACCTACAGCAGTCACGGGTTCCAATGCTACCATTTCTGCCAGCAGAGGTATAAAGTCATCAACCGTATTGATTACGGGATATCCAAGCTGTTGATACAAGTCATAACGGATGCGCGGGTGATAAATAAATGATTGAGGGTCGAGCGAGCTGCCTGCCACATCAAAGCCAAAACCATGCAGTGTTCCGGTAATTGCTTTATTTTTATTTAGTGCTGCTTCAAAGTGATCCCAAATATATTCACCATAATCCCATAACAGGTCGTCTTCTTCCCAGTTAAAGAGCATACCTGCACGCGAGGCGTCCCTGTACTCTCTGCCATCACTGCCAAAGAGAATAATATCTCCTAAAAATCTCCCTTCCATTCGTGTTTGGAAGGTGCCGGGTGTGCCGTCATTGATTATTTGAATTCTGACGTTAAACTTTTCGAGCATAAGCTCCGCTGCCCATCCAACCATTTCGCCGGAGTAGTTGGCAAGTTGTGAGTAAATAACAAGGTCTATAACTTCGCCTCTGTTTCTGCTCCCACCACTGCCGCCACATGATGCTAAAAGCATTGTGAGCATACAAATTGTTAAAATAACCGCTATCAATCTTTTCATTTATAAAACCTCCAAAAATAAAACTTATTTATCATATTGTCGCAATGTAAATTTGTTTCTCCCCGTATAGTAGCGACATCCTTGCGCTAATACACGGCCGTTCCGCATCCATGCTCCACTCTCGAAACAATATTCACATTGCTCCATGATTAGTTATCCTTTTACTGCGCCGAGCATTAGACCTTTTTGGAAATATCTTTGCATAAACGGATATACCATAAGAATTGGTATAATTGTTACCATTGCAACTGTCAGCGAAACAATACGTCCGTTAAGTGCTGCTGCAACGTCTGCTTCTGTAATCTGACCGCCTTGCTGCATTAGTCTTGCAAGGTTTGTCGAGCGGTTGAGGTATTCGTATAAGAGGTGCTGCAGTGTACGAAGCTCGGGTCTTGCTCCCATTAGAATGATTGAATCTATAAACGAGTTCCAGTGTCCGACAGCTCCAAACACTGCAATTGTAGCGAGTATCGGTTTGCACAGTGGCAATATTATCGCACGAAATACGGTAAAATGTCCCGCTCCGTCAATAAACGCGCTCTCTTCAAGCTCCTTTGGCAGTGATTCTATATAGGTCTTGACGAGAATTATATTAAACGGCTGGACTATGGCTGGTATTATATATCCCCAGAAGTTGTTTGTAAGTCCCAACATTTGAATGTTTAGAAACCATGGTATAAGACCTGCGTTAAAGTACATTGTTATAACTATAAAGCGGTAAACAAACTTACGTGCAAACATTTTTTGCTGTGTAACGAGATAGCCGACAAAGGCGGAGGCAAGTACCATAATCAGAGTTCCGAGTACCGTACGGGATATTGATATCACAGCGGCATCAAACAAATCTCTGACATTGAGTAATGCTATGTAGTTTTCAAAGTGTATACCGCGCGGTAAAAGGTTTATCTGCCCCGATAAAACAAGCCTGTTGTCACTGATAGTATTTATAAAAAGGTAGTATATCGGGAATACGCACATTAAAGTAAAGAGCACAAAGAACAGTCCCGAAAAAATCGTGAACAAACGGTCTCCGGTCGTCCTTTTTAAATGAGTATGCACTATACCACCTCCTTACACTATACTTTCACCGCGAATAATCTTGGAAGCTTTATTCGCAGCAAAGAGTAATGTAACGCTGATAATGGATTTTAACATACCTATCGTGGTGGCAAGCGGTATATTACCACCTACTCCCACACCCAGGTTGTATACATATAAATCCAGCACTTCTATAGTGTTTACTGTTGCGGGGTTCGAAAATACGAGGTATTGCTCGAGTCCGTTTGAGAGCATGTTGGCTATCGATAAAAGAAGCAGTACAAAGTATGTCGGCATGAGTCCGGGTACTGTTATATTCCACATTCGTCTGAAGCGACCTGCACCGTCAACCATTGCAGCTTCGTAAAGCTGCGGGTCTATGCTGGATATACTTGCAATGTAAATAATTGCTCCCCAACCGAGTCCTTTCCACGTGCCCCAAGCCCACATCTTAAGCCACATATTCCCGCCGTCCATGAGAAAGTTCTTTCCTTCTTCAATGAGGCCGAGGCTTATAAGCAGCCAGTTAAAAAAGCCTTCTGTCGAGAATATGGCAAAAGCTACACTATAAACCAGTACCCAGCTGATGTAGTTGGGTATGGTCGTAAGTGTTTGAACCGAACGTTTAAACGGATTTGATCGAAGCTCGGAGAGAAATATAGCAAAAACGATTGGCACCCAGGATGTAGCAATACCTATACCACTCAGAGCAAAGGTGTTTGTCATAACACGGGCGATGTCCCTTCGTGTTGCGGCATTTTGGAACATAGCTTCAAACCACTTGAACCCGACAAAGTCATCCCATGAAAGTGCAAAACCGGGAGTATAATCAAAAAATGAATAACGCCAGCCCCAGAGTGGTAAATATGCAAAGAGTACTACCAAAACCAAAAACGGCAAAATCATCAGGAATAAAGTATATTTTGGCTCGATAGGCAGATAATCGTCTTCGTCTGCTTTTGGTTTTGGAAGTGTAAACCACAAGACTGCCGCAAAAATAAGCAGTATTGCAAAAATACCCGCAAATATATAAATACCTGTTGGGAACATCGGTAAGATTCGTGATGATTCAGAAGCACTTTCAAAAAGACCCTGTGCATACACGAGCACAATTAAACCTACTGCTCCGGTCAAAGCCGCTCCGCCCGAGAATAGTATGCTTCTGCGTTTTAATTTCGTATTGCCGAGACTCATACAAAACGCAGCAGCAACAAGACCTATTGCCAGCGAGCAAACTATTGCTCCGACATAAGTCACCATGAGTGTCGATTCTTCTATCCAGCCTCGGTTGAGCGCTCTGCCAAAGCCTTCTTCGATAGACTCATATGACACTGCACTTGTAAAAAGTGATATGTTTCTGTTTATGTTTTCACTGAGTCTTGCAGGGTTTATATCGGGTATAAACGCAGTGAGAAACACAAATATCAAAAACACGCGAAAAACAAGCATTAAAATGTCCGGCTTTTGCTTTACCATAAACCGCTCCTCTAAGGTGCTATATAGTCAAATGTAATCGATATTGTCTCTATTTGAGTCAGAATGTATTTTTCCATAAATACCGGTGATGCGTCGGCAATGCTGCCGGTACTCGGATGCACTCGTGCTTCCGGAGGAACAGCTCTTACCCATTCGTTATAAAGATTAACCCTTGTCGTGACGGGATTGTCATTTGTTGTATATGGCAGTCCAACATATTCTGCTTGCACACCGTTAATAAGCAGCTCGGTTATGACTATGTAATAACCGGGGAATATTATTTCGCCGTTCATTATTGCAAGTGCGCTAAATGCGATTCCATCAGCAAAGCCTTGTGCTGTTCCCGTAAAATCAAGCTCGACCGTATACGTACCTTCACCTGTAATCTCAGCATCGGTAGCTACCATTCCCGATGCAATTCTTTCGGGCCGGTAGTTATCCCCAACACTGTATTCCATATCCCATGTACCGCTGTTGAACATAAGCCACGCGATTGCTTCGTCTGCAGAAAGTACCGTTTCCTTACGCTCAGCTGCTTTTTCGAGAGTGGCTGCCATGCTAATCATTGCAGCTTCAATGACTTCATCGACACTTTTACCTTCTCTGGCGGCACTTCTTCGTTGGAAAAGCTCCAGAATTTCAGGTGCAACAATAGTCAGTGTATCATTTCGGTCAAAGAGCCTGCCATGATCGGGTGTATATCCCGTATCCCAAAGTATCGGGACAAAACCGTGTTTGTCGGAGTTATCGAGGAAGTTAGTGAAGAATGTAAGTCTGTCTTCACCTTCATTATCAAGAACTCCCCACTCACCGAGCACAACACCGTATCCCATATCGGTAAATCTTGTGAGTGAGCCGAGCAGATTGTTCATCTCCTCAACCTCCGAGGTTCTGCCCCATGTGCCTATACCCGATGTGTCACCGCAGTAACCCCAAGGTGTGTAGTAGTGTACCGACAGAAGCAGTCTGTCTGCAGAGTCGGTCGGCATTTTAAAGCGCTCGTCTATAGTCATGGTAACATCTGTATTGTAGCCCTTCATCAGCAAAAAGCGGTCACGGTTGTTCCCGCCGGAACTGCGGATTAGGTCAACAAATACCTGAGAAAGCTCTGTAAGGAGCAAGTAGCATTCATCTTCCGTGAGTGTACCACCGGTTGGACTGAATATCGTTCTGTCGTTAAAGCGGTTACCCCACTCTTCATTTGACGGTTCAAATATCAGGCGTAGGTCATAGTCCTTGTATCTGTGTGCGATTTGCTCCCACATGGATTTAAACATTTCAAGAGCAAACTCTCTCCATACAAGATCCGGATGCCCGAACATACTCCACCAGCCGTGGTCCCAGTGGTTATTTACTATGACAAACATGTCTTCGTTTAGTGCGTAATTTATAATCTCTTCAACGCGGTCGAGGTATGCCTCGTTAATAGTAAAATTTCCATTTTCAAAATCCATTGCGTTTGTCCACGCAACGGGAACCCGCAAAGTTTTAAAGCCGGAGTTTCTCATTCCGGTTATCATTTCCTGTGTTGTTACAGGGTTACCCCACATTGTTTCATATATATGTGTTTCCTGATTTGGTAAGCGGTTATTGTAGTTACATGCCTCCATAGTGTTACCGAGGTTTATACCGTAACCCATAAGACGTGCCATTTCAAGTGATGTTGTTCCCTTAAGCGGGTCTTTGTCACTGCAACCTATCAGTAAAACTGTACAAAGAGTAAGTATCATTGCTAAAACCAAGAGTCTTTGAATTCTTGCCATATTTGCCATATTAATGTCCTCTCAAAAATAAAATGCAAAGGGCTGCGGTTTTTATCTCCGCAGCCCCAAAACTAAACGTTATGCTTTCTTTTTCATAACAAGAACTGCTACTACTGCTCCAACTGCCACAACTCCGCCACAGATGATGAGCCATACCCACCACTGCATACCTTCACTCTTGGGCTCGTCTACTTGCGGTCTTTCAATCGGAGGAGGCGGTGGTAGTGTTTCGGTTACTCCACCATCATCTTCATCATCAACAGCTGCAAAAAGTGCAAATTCAACTTCAAGTACACTGAATTCGCCTATGACTGCAGGGTTTGAAACTACAGGAGAGTTAGACCATCCATCTGTGAGTCCGAATCTGACACCTCTGTCCCATCCAAGGCTGACATTGTCGGGGTCAAAGCTAATGCTTGCACCATCAACACGGATATCATAAATTACTGCTTTGTAGAAAAGCTCACTGTCTTGAATGTCTGTTTGAACAACAGATATATAACCCCAGCTTGCTTCTCCATGTGTTTGCTTGTCACTTCCCAAATCAATTTTTGCTATGACTCTCTCACCAAGCTCAAAAAATACTGTTTGATCACTATATTCATGCCAATCAAATTCACCTTCTTCGTCCAAGAAGGTTCCGCCTATCCAAGCGTTACCGGACTTAGCAAAATCACCGGTCGGAAGCTCGGCAGGAGGAGGCTCGGGAGCTTCACCGACATAGCGGATGATAAACTCAATCCTCAGTTTACTAAACTCTCCAAGCTCGGCAGGATCGACAGGTTGCTCAGAAATATCACCATTCCATTTATTTGCAAGTGTTAGCCTGAGTCCCGTGCTGCTGCCGTCTATTGCATCCATACCTTCTGCATTTATAAGAACGTCTCCCATTTCGATTTCGTTGTCATCAAGTTTAAATGAAAGAATTTCCGCCATATCGGAATCGGAAAAAATCATTACATCATCAAACGGATTCGGCAGGTTTGTTTCAATGGCTATATAGTTACCGTCGCCGAAAGATACAGGTTCATCAAATTCAAACTCAATAACTGCAGGATAGCCCATTACAAAACCAGTCGCAGCCATATCACCCAGTCCCCATCCGTTAACAGGGTCAGCCATCTGTGCTCCAAACTGTGCAAAATACGAGCCGCGAATTATAAATGTAATCTCCAGGTTTTCAAACTCCCCAAGAGTTGTAGGGTCAACAGGTTGTGAGCTGATATCGCCATTCCATTTGTTTGCAAGTGTCAGCCGCATACCTAATCCGCTACCGTCGATTGCGCCTTTACCCTCGGCGTTTATGAGTACATCATCCAGTTCCACTTCCTCACCGTCGAGCGTAAATGAGAGTATCTGTGCCAATACCGGATTTGCAAACGGTATACCGGTAAACGAGTTTGGTATATTTGTTTCAATAGCTATGTAGTTACCGTCACCAAATGATACGACCTCACCAAAGTCAATGCTTATAGTAGCCTCTTCGTTTAGATCAAATCTAACTTCTGCTACTTCTCCAAGTTCCCATCCGTTTACAGGATCCATCTGTGCGCCAAACCATGCGGTAAACTCACCTTCTGCCGAAAGTGCTCCTCCAAATGGAATCATCATAATGAGCAGAATCGTCGCTAATGCTACCCCAAGGATACGTTTTTTCATTTTATTTTGTCCTCCTAATAATATTAATATTCTAATCGTTTAACATCGTTATGACACACTCAATGTAGCATGTTATTTATAAAGTGTCAAGCCACATTATTTCTACGTTTTTTTGCTATTTAAATGCATATATTCCCTATTACTCAGCTTATTGTTTCGAACCTTATTCCCGGTGCATTTCCTTCTACGGTAAACTTCACTTCACCTGCTTCGAGTTTTGCTGTTACTGTTGCTTGCTTGTTGCCGAGTTTGTCGTATAAATCGATTGATGTATTGGTCACATTATAAGCGCGTACTGTAACGTTTTCATGATAGTCATATTCTGCTGTGTCGTCACGGCCCATTGCAAGCAGTGTATTTTCACGGACAAACACCGGCAGTGTCATATAATCATATGTACCTTTGACAAGACGTCCGCCTTTTATGCTCTCACCAGTAAAGAAATTAGTATATGTTTCATCCGGTAGGTATACATCGCACTTACCTTCCGAAGAAAACACCGGAGCAATAAGCAGGCTGTCACCGAGCATATACTGTTTATCGAGTGTGAAGCAAAGAGGGTCGTTTTCATATTCAAGTGCCATCGGACGCATGACAGGAATTCCCGTTTGTGTAGCCTTTACCGACTCGGCAAAAAGGTACGGCATGAGCGAGTTTTTTGTTTTTGTGAACCGGCGCAGAACTTCTACAGATTCCTCATCATAAAGCCATGGCACCCTGTATGAACTGCTCCCGTGCAGGCGTGAATGTGTAGAAAACAGTCCGAAGGCTATCCAGCGTTTGTAAACATCTGCCGTTGCTGTTTGCTCAAAGCCGCCGATGTCATGACTCCAGAACGCAAAGCCGCATGCTGCAAGCGACAGACCACCGCGCAGTGTTTCAGCCATTGCCGCATATGTCGCCTCGCAGTCACCTCCCCAGTGTACAGGGAATTGTTGTCCTCCTGTTGTGGCGCTTCTTGCAAAGAGTACTGCGTTTCCTTTGCCTTTTTTACGCTCCAGAAAATCGAAAACAACCTTGTTATATATAAATGCGTAGTAGTTATGCATTCTTTTCGGGTCGGTCCCGTCAAACCACTTAACGTCATCGACAGGTATGCGCTCGCCAAAATCGGTCTTAAAACTGTCTACCCCCATGTCTACCAGTGCTTCAAGTTTACTTATATACCACGCAGTCGCATCCGGGTTTGTAAAGTCGACTATAGCCATACCCGGCTGCCAGAGATCCCACTGCCAGACTGTGCCGTTTGTTTTGTGCAGCAGGTAACCTTTTTCGGCAGCTTCATCAAAAAGCGGTGATTTTTGACCGATATATGGGTTTATCCAAACACAAACCCGAAGTCCCTTGTCATGCAACCGCGAAAGCATTGCTTTTGGCTCGGGGAACATTTCCGGATCCCACGCAAAGTTGCACCACTCGTACTCTTTCATCCAGAAGCAGTCATAATGGAACACCGAGAGCGGAATTTCGCGCTGCATCATTCCGTCGATAAAGCTGTTTACAGTATCTTCATCGTAGTTTGTTGTAAACGATGTCGAGAGCCACAAGCCAAATGACCATGCAGGCGGGAGCGGTGGCATTCCCGTGAGCGCACAGTAGTTTGATATAGCGGCTTTTCCGTTTCCGCCTCCGATAACGTAGTAGTTAAGCTCTTCACCGGCAACCGATAGCTGGACTCTTGATGCCGATTCAGTTGCTATTTCATAGCTGACACATTCCGGATGGTCGACAAACACTCCGTAGCCTTTTGATGAGATATAAAACGGGATGCTTTTATATGCTATATCCGATGATGTACCACCGTCTTCGTTCCAAATATCCACGCTTTGTCCGTTTTTTACAAAGGGTGTAAATCTCTCACCGAGCCCGTAGATGTATTCGTCCACACCGAGGTCAAGCCTCTCTCTGAAATACGGCCCGTCGTTAGTGGTCAGATATGCTGCTTGTTTATAGTCCGAACGAATGAGCTGTTTGCCGTCGTATGATATTAGCAGCTCAAATCGGCCTTTTTTAAGGCTAGCTTCCATTTTTCCGGATTTTACTACGTATGCATCATCGGTTTCGCTAAATATCATTTGCTGAGGGTCTGCTCTTAGCTCAAAGGCAGGTTTTTTTGGCATGGCGTTTTTGTAATGATATAACTTGACTCCGATGATGTCGCGGCGCGGTGCTGTAAGTTCAAGCGTCAGAAGAGGTCCTGCAAGTGTTTGCCCTCTGTGATGCACTTCAAAGGGTGTTATATGTGCTGTCAGTTTATTATCTGCAAATGAAATATGTCTAATTTCTGCGCAGCCGAAAACCGTGACTCCGGGCTTTGGCATCCAATATCCATCAGTAAATTTCATAATATACCCTTTCTCTTTCTCATAGTAATGTATGGAGTAATGTTGATTTTGCTTCTAAGCGGAGCATGGATGCGGAGCGACCGTGTGTTAAGCGCAAGGATGACGCTTCCATACGGGAGAAGCAAATCAACATTGCGACTATAGACTATAAAGTTTTACTTATCCGCAAATCCTTGCTTGATGCTCCGGCAGCAAAAGTTATGGATTTTGGTTTGATGGCGAATGCGGCTTTTTCTTCGTCATAGAGTTTTACATCTTCGGGTGGTACTTCAAATGAAACTGTTTTTGTCTCGCCGGGTTTAAAGTTGAGTCGTTCAAAGCCGCAAAGCATAAGGACAGGTGCTTTTACCGGTGTGTCATGCAGTGTTACATATAACTGCACGACTTCGTCTCCTGCAAACTCACCTATGTTTTTAACATCGCATTTTACGGTATAACCTTCGCCTTTTTGCTCGGCTGTCAGGTTTGAATAATCAAATTTTGTATAGCTCAGTCCGTGGCCGAAAGGATACTGAACCGGTTTTTCGAAATACATATATGTACGCGGGTTATTAATGATGTCATAGTCATTAATGTCGGGTAGGTCATTTTCCCTATAGTACCATGTCATCGATGTTCGACCGGCGGGGTTATAGTCTCCAAAGAGCACATCAGAAAGTGCTGTGCCGACATCCTGCTCTCCGTGAGCAGTATAAAGAATCGCTCGGAATAGATTTTCCTCTTTCGGGAAAGTATACGGATATCCCGCTACAAGCATCAAGATAACATTCTTGTTGACATTGCAAACACTTTCAATAAGTTTGAGCCAGCGTTTCGGGAAATTAAGTGACGGGCGGTCAAAGCACTCACGCCCGTTTATAAGCGGGTGATTACCGAGTGTGATAATTACTGTGTCACTTTTCCCTGCTTCATAAATGATCGGTGCCATTGCATTTGTTAAAATATCAGACCTGAGATTACCGACAAATTTGTCTATTTTTTCTTTTTCCTTATCATTGTAACGGTTCATAAATGTGTAACTGTGCGGCATGAACTTTCCTGTAATTTCATCGCGCATGAATTGTTCCATCGTAAACCAGCCCCAAACAGCGTCTGATGTGCATGTCAGTACGAATTCACCTTCATTAATTGGATCATTTGCCAGATTTAAATACTTTCCGGATTTGCCGTCGAGGTATGACACTGCGTTAAAGCCCCAGTCAATTTCTTCGAAAACTGCGCGTGTATCTTCGTCTCCGTCAAATGTAACCGCACCATTTTCGTCAATACGCAGCCAGCCTTCTTCAAGCTCATTATATATCACACACAGGTCATGTGTTTTCATAGTTGTGACTCTGCTTTTTGAAGTTTTCTTGCGAATAGCCGAAAGCGGCGTGGAGACATGAGGAGGTTTACCCGAATACCAGTCCGGCATATTCTTTTCTGCCAAATCCCCAAGTAACAAAATCGAACCGCACTCCTTGGGATTAAGCGGTAATATCCCGTCATTTTTCAGTAAAACAACTGCTTTTTGGTATGCTTCAAGTGCTACTGCCGAGTGTTCACCGGAGCATAAACGGTCTTTGCTGATTTTTGCATACGGATTGACGTTATCGGCATCAAACTGACCGAGGCGGAAGCGTGTTCCGAGTGTGTTTCCTACTGCACGGTCAATGTCTTCTTCGGTTAATAATCCTTCTTTTACCGCTTCGAGCGCTGCATTCATAACACTTTCACTTTTTTGCTCCGGGAAGCAGTCAACTCCGTTTTTAAGTGCAAGTGTTACAGCCTGTGCCGGCGTTTCGCAGTATTTATGTAGCGTAATGGTTTGCATCAGGTCGTCGCCGTCGCTGACGATATGCCCCTTGCATCCCCATTCACCTTTAACTAATGTGACATTTTCAGGGTTAGCTATGCAAGGCACTCCGTTTATCTCGTTATATGCCGTCATTAGTGACTCGCATTTTCCCTCGACAAACGCATACTTAAAGACCTTCAGATAATATTCATGTTTTAACCGCTCGCTTATGTTGGTAGATGTGCTGCCGCGGTCTTTTTCGACATTGTTGCCGTAAAAGTGTTTGGGTGCGCAGGATGCTTTCAGATAGTGCGGATGGTCACCTTGCACTCCGCGAATGAGAGCGGCAGCGAGTTTTCCTGCAAGGTGCGGGTCTTCGCCATATGCTTCTTCGTTACGTCCCCAGCGCGGGTCGCGTTCCATGTCTATTGTTGGAAACCACAGTGTGAGCCATCTTCTGTGCTCATCTTTTTCATACCATATTCTGGCTTCAGTGCTTATTACATCACC
>Ga0123356_10003187_pt1 | contig 17236 bp, 12 predicted proteins | sample TergutEmb28metaG_2_FD_92546 | JGI IMG/M metagenome (GOLD analysis project Ga0123356, IMG submission 92546) | Embiratermes neotenicus P3 segment gut microbial communities from Petit-Saut dam, French Guiana - Emb289 P3 | ecosystem: Host-associated > Arthropoda: Insects > Digestive system > Gut ...
TCGAACTGTGGAAACTTTAATTACTGCAATACATTCTATTTTATCAAATGTTTCACCAGAGTTAATTGCAGCGTGGGTTAAACACTGTGGATATAAACAATAAAAAGTTAAGTTGCTATAGAAAAAATTGTGTGAGATAAAAGTTTTTATCGGACGCGATTATGACTGCGGCTATGTTTATGTTGGCTGCATTTCCGCCAGGTTCGTAGAGGGCTGCTATGCTGAAGAATCGTGCATCATTTTTTGTGTAGAATCCACAGTAGATCCATGCAGGATTATTGCTGCTCTGCAAAGTTGTACACATAGTTTGTGTCCAGTCACTAGGATTATTATCATCATTATCATGGTAAGCTACAAATGTGTAAAAGTCTGTTTTGTACCCCAAAAGAGTATGTATATCCAAATATCAATTGGTATACCCCGATTAAATTGTGCCACCATTTTTCCACAAGCAACAGCAACCGCCCCTTTAGATGTTGACAAGGCTTCCATCCTACATAACGCCAGCTAACCATACTCATAGGTAACACTTCCAGATCCCAAATGCAAAACAGTTAACACATTACTAACAGGACAATACTACAAATCATAAGTGTAAGAGGGATTACAAAGGCTCATACAACCTAAACGCCCGAATTTTTATACCTACGATAAATAAAACGTCTGAAAAAACCGTCAAATAACAATAAAAACTTAAAAACACAAAATTCTTCTCATGCAACAAATATAAAATTATAACTACACAAAACCGTAATTTACCATTTCTAAACCCCTATTAACGTTTAACAGGTATTTCAAACTTCACACATATTGTAGACATAATTTTTCCAAGATTTCAGAAGATACAAGTGTATAGTACAAAAACAGCCAGAATTCAAGATTAAACAAGTTTTGGATAAGAAACTACAACTCTTTTAAAAAATATCATTATTGCACATTCAGATACGCTATGGTATGTTACCATTATTGGTACCACCATTATTGGTACCACCATTATTGGTACCACCATTATTGGTACCACCATTATTGGTACCACCATTATTGGTACCACCATTATTACTGTGCGCATCACCACTGCCATCATCATCAGAAATGACACCATCATCACCACCACCAACAGAACCATCATCACCACCACCAACAGAACCATCATCACCACCACCAACAGAACCATCATCACCACCACCAACAGAACCATCATCACCACCACCAACAGAACCATCATCACCAGAAAGATTATCAGCAGGATCATCAAAAACATCACCAGAATCATCGTCAGAACCACCAACAACAGAAATATTGTCAGAGGTATTACTCTCGTCAGAATCATCAATGGGATTGGTGTCATTGTCGTCTTGAGTGTATCGTGGAATCCAATCGTAGACGAGAATGGGTTTTTCGGATATTATATATGCAGAGAGGGTAGTTGTTGTGTTGTTGTTTTCGTTGTTTGGTGTGGGTGTGGGTGTCCATGTTGTTGTGATGGTGACGTCATGTGTAGGCATGGTAAAAGTTGTGGTGTTGTTTGTGGGGTTTTCAAGTGTAATGTTTCCGTTGTTGACTATCCATTCGTTGAAGTTGTATCCGGGGCGGTTGCCGGCGTTGATTGTGATTGTGTTGCCTTCGACATATGTGCCTTCGCCGGAATTTGATGTGTCATAGCTGTCGGTAACTGTTACAGAGTAGTTTGGTAGTTCGTAGTGTATTGTTATGTTGTAAAAGTAGCCGTGTTCAAAGTTGTAGAGTGGGTTGGTAGAGTCATCTTCTTGTATGTTAAAGATTGTAACTGCGTTGTTGTTATCGATAATGTGGGGCATGTTTGCTTTGTTAGCGTTGGAGAGGTTGTTGTTGATTTTTTGGTTGTTAAAACCTATGACGCCGAGGTTGAATTTGGACCAGATGTTGTTTTCTTGGGGGGTCCATGCGCTGTAGAGAACTAGGTTGTCGTTGATTATGATGTTTGGGTAGGGGTTAGAAGTGGAGTGGTGCATGAGGTTGTTTTGTGATTCAGTGTCATCAGGGGTCCAGCCGATGAAAGTGTTTGTTGGTTCGGTGGATTCAATGTTGGTTTCGGTGTTAAGTTTAAGGGTGTAAGGGCTGCCGACTAGGGCATAGTCTGTGTAGCCATCGCCTGTGCCCATTGGGCCAGGGTTGTATGTGATTGAGTATAGTTTTTCTATGACTATTTTTGAAACAGTGAATGTTCGTCCATCGGTTTCGGAGACAGGTTTGTATAATTCGCGTAAATTGTATTCGCCGAAAAATAGTACGGTGGATTCATGTTCTGTTTCGTTGTTGTTTGAATAATTATGAATGACTTTGATAGAGAGTACGTATAATTCTGTGTTGGCGTTGTAGTAGCTGATGTCGTAATTGTTGTAGCCTTGTAGGAAGGGTTTTGACCAGGTGGTGTGGGGGTTTATTTTGGAGTTGTATATTTCGTCGTGAGTTGAGCTTCGGTTATAGGCTGTTGCTGCGTGGTTGTTTGAAAAAGTTACGTCTTCACCGATGAAGAGTTTTGTAAAATCGTCTTGGTTAGTAGAAGTGTCGGTGATCCAGATTCCGCCGCCGTTGTTTGAGGCGGTGTTGCTGGAAATTGTTCCGCCTAATAGGTTAAAGATGTTCGTATTAATAGTAGTATCAGTAGAGGTAGGGTTGTTATTTAGATATATGCCTGCGCCTGAGATGGCAATGTTGTTAGAGATAAAGCCGTTTGTCATAGTGAAGGCTCCGTTGGCGTATATGCCGCCTCCATAGTTGGCTCTATTGTGGATTATTTGGCCGTTGGTCATTGTAGAGAAAGTGTTAGTATGGGTGTATATGCCGCCGCCGTTATGTTTGGCGGTGTTGCTGGAAATTGTGGCGGTGTTAGAGAGTTTGAAATTGCTTAGGGCTGCTATGCCGCCGCCGTTATGTTTGGCTATATTGTTAGAGATTACTCCGCCGGTCATGCTAAAGGTTGTATATGGAAGGTCGTTAGAATATATGCCGCCACCGTCTGTTGTTGCGGTGTTGTGGGAAATTATTCCATCGTGCATTAGGAAAATGTGATCATTTTGTACGCCGCCGCCCATGTTTGCGGTATTGTCAAAGAGGTTTCCATCGGAAAATAGGGTAAAGTGGCCATTATTAAATACGCCTCCGCCGCCATTTTGGGCAACGTTACTGGAGATAGTGCCATCTATCAGGTTAAAGATGCCGCTATTGTACACTCCGCCTCCAGAAGAGGATGCAGTGTTACTGGAAAGTATGCCGCCTTTAGACAACACAAAGAGGCTGTCAGCATAATTATATACTCCACCTCCACATTCTGCTGTATTGCCAGAAATCACTCCGTCTTTGTATAAGGCAAAAACACCGTGCTGGCCATTGTATATTCCACCGCCGTTCTTCAATGCAATATTGTCAGAGATAACTCCACCATAAATCACCGCAAAAAATTCGACACTATCACTACTACCGTTGTCGTTGTTGATAGATGAGTTGTTGTCGTCATCATTGGCAACATCAACGACATCATCATCATCATCATTAGTTGTGTTGTTTTGCAAAAGAGTCGTGGTAGTAGAGGGGAGGTCATTTGTGCCAATGTTTATTCCTCCGCCGTGTTGAGCAGTATTTCCAGAGATTACTCCGTTGTGCATGATGAAAAGACTATGTATATAGTTAAACACGCCGCCTCCGTCAAGTAGGGCGGTATTGTTAGCGATTACACCGTCAAACAGGGTAAAAGTGCAAGAGGTATTGTTGTTGTTAAATACGCCTCCGCCTGAAGAGGAGGCTTTATTGTCAAAGATTGTGCCCTTTAACATTGAAAAAGTGCAATTATTGTAGATGCCCCCTCCATTTTGTAGTGCGGTGTTGCCGGAAATTTCTCCGTCAAATAAGCAAAATAGGCCATTGTTATACACTCCACCTCCGTTATATGTGGTGGCGGTGTTGTTTGAGATTACGCCGTCAAACAGGTTGAATGTGCAATTAGGAGAGGTATACACTCCGCCGCCGGAATAGGTGGCAGTGTTAAGAGAGATTGTTCCGGCAGACATTTCAAAAACACCGCCAGGTGCAACATGTACTCCTCCGCCGTATGGGGCAGTGTTGCCGGAAATTTCTCCGTCAATCATGAGGAGGGTGCCGCCTGGGTTAATAGTTACTCCGCTGCCCACATGACCGGTTAAATGAGTTACAGTAATGTTGGCAAGTATTAACGTGCCATCGATAACTATAACATCGTAATCATCTTGTGTTCCGACAAGCTGATAGAAGTTTTCTTTTTCGTTGTAGCTTATTAACATAATTATTTTGTTGCTAGGGATGTTAAGGGAAGAGGTGAGGTTGATATTGTTGGTTAAGGCGATAACGTACGTTTCTTGTTCTGTTTCTGTTACAGTATCAGAAGGGGTGGGTGGGGTAGAGTTGGTTGGGTAGAGGGCTGTTTTGAGTTGTTCTTCGTTTTCAACGTATATAGGGGGTTTGTGTGGTGTGATGAGGTTTTCGTTGGATTCGATTAGGGGGTTTTTTTCAGGTAGTTTTGTTGTATTTGTTTTTTCTTCGTTGGGGTTAGTGTTTGATAGGAAGTTGATGTTGGTGGTGGTGTGTAGTGCGGTAGCTGTGGGGGCAGTAAGTAGGAGTAGTATAATTATTATGGGGGTAAGGGTCATAAGAGCGCGTCTGCTATAAAGTCTGTGAAATTTAGACTTGGTTGTGATTTTTACATCCGGATATAGATGTTTCATGGTAGCAGACGCAACTATGCGTGTTATAACGTAAATTGCAAAAGCACCACATATAAACCCACATTACAACACGTGATATACAATTCGTATGTATGCAACTCGCATGTTTTTATAGACTTCAAATTAAAGTGTGTATCATAAACATGTATGCACAACCATTGTTGGATGAATAAAACCTACATGAAAATTTAAACACCGTCAAAAAATAGCAAACTAAAACCATGTTTTCACCAAGAGCGGAATACATGCTACAATTCAATCAAAAATACCTAAAAAAACAAAACATGTAATAAAATATAAAAAGCCATCAAAAAACTCATAACGAAAAATTAACAAACAATTTTGCATAAAAAACAGCAGCTAACCCGATCCGAAACCAGGCAGTCATCCAAACACCAACACCTCAAACCCACATCAACACAACCTCACCCATTAAACACTACAGTCACTCCTTCAATATTTGGAAACGAAGACCATAAAATATGACCACAACCTCCGCTACAAACAGAGTAACATACAAAATAGTCCATCCATTCACCAACACCATAACGCCACTCAAAGCTCCAGGGGTAAATAAGAACACAAAAAGACCCATAACACCTAAAATAAACGCCACAACTAACCACAAAGCGCCATACGACTGCAACCGTCTCTTCAACTCTGCCCCAGATGCCAAACCTCGCTGTTGTCTATACTTCAGCAACACATAAATGCCCGCCAAGACAGCCAACACAAGACCAGACACACTTAACACCAAATTCATAAGAGCCCATACAAGAGGCAAAGGATCAACAACCACTTCCCTAGGAGGAGAATTATCAGCCCCCTCATCATCTGGAAGCACAGGAACCAAAGGAGCAGGACTGGGCCTATTATTCACAGATGGCTTACTACTACTTGAAGAAGAACTGCCACCACTATTATTGTTATTGCTATCGTTACTTTGTGTATATTGTGCTGTTACGGTAAGGTCAGAGATTACATTGTTAAAGGCGGAGGGGTTCCAGCCTGTGAAAGTGTAACCGGTACGTGTTGGATTGGCAGGTGCAGTAGCAGCAGCACCATATACAACAGCCTCAGTTTTTAAAATGGCATTGTTCCAGTCTCTGAAGAGTACTGTAAAAGTAATTTGTTTCCATTGAGCCACATAAGTGACATCCCCCTCGACAATAGAAGAGAGTTCAGGAGACCATCCGATAAACTCCCAACCAACCTCACCTATAACCTCAGCAGGTGCTGCAGGAGTAACCGCGCCAAAAGAAAGCCCCCCCACAACTTTTTCATCAAAAACACCATGTGTACCACGCAAATAACGTACAGTATATTGTTCAGGTTCAAGGGGTTCAACATTTTTCTCCCACACCGCAAATAGAGCAGTATCACTTAATATAGTAAAAGTTGACCCAGGCAAATGTGACGGGAACTCGGCACTTGAACTTAAAGCCCAACCAATAAAAGTATAACCCTCTTTAACCATACTTCCTTGATTTGGCACCAATACCTTACTACCACTAACATACATATGATTACTAGGCACAAAACCATCCGTAAACCCAACGCCATCATACGTAACTGTGTAAGACACTATCCCCCCAACATCACTTAAGCCCCAATGGGCGGTCAACACAATATCCCCAAAAGTACCTTTAGAAACACTAAAAGAACGCACAGGTACCGTTACACCACTACCATTAGCATACCGCACCGTCCAACCTAAAAACGTGTAACCCATCATCTCAGGATCCGCTACATCAACAGAGAAGTCACTAGCTATACTGTACCCAAGAGGATTACCAGCCGCATTAACTCCACCATTTAACACATAACTAATACTGTACGAAACGGGCACCCATATAGCCCACAATTCAATATCACCCATATCTTCAGGAAGCACAAAAGAAGGAGATATAAAAGAAAATTTTTGGTAAATACTTTGAGTACGATTATACCACATAATCCAACCAAAAAACGTGTAACCATCCCTAGTTGGGTCATCAATTTTAAGAGGTAAATCATTCACAGTATACAAACTGGGGTTTCCCGGATCAACACCCTCCTGCAAATTATATTCAATACTGTGTTGAGAGGGCACTTCAGCATCATAGCCCCAGATGGCTATTAAAGTAATATCACCTGCTGTACCTTCAGGGATAGTGTAAGGAAAAGGCCCTGTAAAATCTAGAACATACCCAGCATACACATCCCACCGCACCATGGCCCAACCCCAAAAGGTATAACCTGGCCCTCTATCGGGAACATCAATCGTAAGAGGAAGATCAGCCACATTATACGAATCAGGGTAACCCATAACAAATTCGTCATCCCATTTATAGAAAATATTGTATGAGGGAAAGGCCCAGTGTGCTATCAAAGTTATAACACCTGTAGCATCTTTAGGAATAATATAAGACACTATAGGGGTAGTAATGTTTACCAATAGTTCACTATCAGTAACATACATTACAGTCCAACCTAAGAAAACATCATCCCCTCTAGTAGGAGCATTAATTTCAATTTGAGGGTCACTCCCACTTGAGGTATAAGTAGATGGATTAGAGTTATCATTTGTTCCACCATTTAACTCATAGATGATGTCATATATGGGAAATTCAGGTTCAGCATTAGTCCATTGGGCTATCAAAACAAGATCACCCGTTGTGCCTTTAGGAATATCAAAGAAAAGTTCAGGCACAATAGTGCCATTATCACACACCACCACCCAACCTAAAAACGTGTAATCTGTCTTAAGTGGAGCAGCAATTGCAAGAGGCAGATCATTTACAGTATATGAGGCAGGTGTCTCAGGATGACTACCGTCATTTAATTCATATTGAATGTTGTATTCAAAGTTAGAAGTTACTATTACGTCTTTTATAGGTAAAAAGCCTGAATTCTCACTATTGACATAACGGATGCCATCGTTGTTATGTTCAGGGCTAGTATTGTGCCATGTTGCGCTACCGCCAGTGGAGACCAGAAGGTGAGTGTCTAAACCTTCATCATACTCAATAGGCAGGTTATCATCAGGTTTGTTCCATGCAACTACAATGCCATCGCTGTGGATGTTAGGTATACCACCGCCAACTATATGGATTACATTAGTGGCGCCTGTAATTGCTCGGCCATATGCAAACACAAATCCGCCACTTATCTCAACGTTAATTAACCGTTCGGACCGGATGGCATTGCCTGTTGTAGCTAAAACAGCACCTCCTGAAACTTCAATATAAGAAGAAGCCCCAGTTGTTCTAATGGCGTAACCCGAAGTAGCTGAAACAATACCGCCTGTTACAACAACGGCAGTGTTAGTTACTGCACTTGGATCAGTGGTTGCAGTGCTTATGGCAACACCGTTTACACCGTCAACATGCACTTTACCACCATTAACTCTGGCAACAGAATTAGAGCCAACAAGATTTATAGCACGACCATAAACCGATCTGCTGTAGACATCGCCACCATCTACTATTACATTACCATACGTTTGAATTGTGTAACCATAAAGGTTTTCAGATAAAACCCATACGCTGCCGTTATCTTTTATAAACACGTTATCACCCGTATTTGAGGGGTTGTTCATGTTGATAACGGGTTGTAAATTAGATGTTTCATCACCAAACACTGAACCATAGCCTTCTACCATAACAATAGTTCTCGGACCAGAGCCTACAATGGCAGCACCACTATTAGCTTGCACGACACCACACTTAGCAGGGCTGTCCCCCGTCACAACAACTTTGGCACCTTCGGCATTAATTGCAACACCACTACCGACATTTTCAATCCAACCATCCGGACCAATCTGAAAAGTACCCCCACCTGTAAAACGTATCAAAGGATTCGCCTGACCATGATAATTAGCACCCCAGTTTACAGTAATTCCTAAACCAATATCAAGCACCAAAGTTGATCGCACATCAAAAACCCAACCTGATACAGTAACAACATTTGAATCAACAGCATCAACCACAGCAGTTAAACCAGATATTGCATTAATTCGATAAACTAGTTGATCCACAGCAGAATCCTGCCCCATAACCAACGGCACAACGGGAAAAATTGTTAGAATTAACATAACTTCTAATAGAATAGCCACTAATCTAGTTGTACTTTTCATTGCGTTTTAACCTCATGAAACCACACTATTTTTGTCACCATTTTTTCAACAACCATCAACAATCAAACTGTCACTCATCAAACAGTTTAACCAATTATATCTCGCAAACAGAGATAATACATATTTAACAAGTACACCAAACTTTTTATACATTACCATATAACTAAAAATTCAACACAAAAATTTAAAGATAAAAACATCACCCAAAAAATACCCACCAACAACCCTCATAGAAAACAGCAAACTTGACAAAAAATGTATACAATAAAACAAAGAACTTAACATCAAAACAAAACACAAACAGTACAAGATTTTACCTACACCCAAAAAACAAAACCCACACACTATGCTAACTGCCAAATCACACCAAAAAGTTGAGAAAAACGCACAACATAATTAAACAGAAAAAGAAAAAAAGAGGCATCCTTTTGCAATTTTGGATTGTTTCAAGTTTGTGGGGCTTGGAGATAATTTAAGGGGTAAGGGAGAGCGTGCAAAAATTAATTGTTCTCCAAACCTTTCCACCAACAATCCAATATTGCAAATGTTTGCCTTCAGATGACCTCCATTATGGTTAGAGGGCTTTGAAAGCCTCTGACCATTTATTGTATTCGGTTAGCATTTCTAAGCTAACACTTGGCCTGCGTTGTTCTAGAATTTGACGGAAATCTTTCATCGTTAAGGGTCTAGGTTTTGCGGCTTTATCCTGTGCTTTACCAGATTCAAAGAATTCACCAATTAAACTAAGCTGTGCAGACTGACAAACATCGCGAATGTCGCTACCAGAAAAACCTTCCGTAAGAGGCGTTAATTCTGACAAATCCACACCTGAACCGACAATCAAATTACTAGCATAATGTTGCAACATGTTAAGTCTTGTTTCACCGTCAGGTAAAGGAACAAAAATACGTTTCTGGAACCGACGAACAAAAGCCCAATCGAGATTCCAAGGCTTGTTAGTTGCACCAATCACATAAACGTGAAGATTCTTGCCCTTATCAGTAATGCCATCCATTTCCTTTAAAAACTGATTCTTAACACGAATCTCACCACCGACATCATTAGCAGAACCCTTACCCATAAGAGAATCTAACTCATCAACAAACACAATTGCAGCTCTACCCTCATTAGCGCATTTGCGTGTAGCAGCAAACAATTTAGCAACATTTTGTTCAGCCTCACCTAACCATTTAGACATAATAGAGGCAGCATCAATGCTGTAAAAATTAGCATCAATCTCTGTTGCTACTGCTGCAGCTAAAAGAGTCTTACCGCAACCCGGAGGTCCATAAAGCAAAATTCCCCTAGGCCAACCAAGAGGATACAGATCAGGACGCTGCACAGGATACACAATAGCCTCTTTAACCGCCTTCTTAGCAACATCCAACCCAACCACCTGATCCCAATTAACCATAGGACGCTCAGTAACTATAATCTCATCATTACTCGATTTAGCAGAACCATCATTCTCCAAAGTTGCAGCACCACTACTACCACCATCATTGGCCTCAGCGTTAGCCTCAGCACGCATCTCAGAAGAAGAAACCACACCCTGTAAAGCCTTTATCCGTTCCTGATACGCAATCGCTCGCTGAACATACACTTTATTTAATCCATATTCAGGATATAATTGAACAAGTTGCAGCAGATTCTCTATTGCCTTTTGGTAAAGAGTAATAGCCCGCCCCTTTTGACCTTGCTTATCCATCCTAACAGCATCCAACGCATAGGCTGTTGCTGCCTTTTCCAATTCATGAGAAGCACTCATTTCTTAATTTTCCCCTTATTCTGGAGGTTTTAATTCCAATTTTATTTTACCCTGAGTTCCAAGGTTCTCAAGGGCACGCTCAATTTCCTTATCAGACAGTTTAAGTTCGCTTGAACACCGCGAAAAATCAAGCTCACCATCACACTTACGCACATATTCAAGAAGCACCTCTTCTAATGTCTGCTGCTTAGTAGAAACAGGCTGCTTCACTTCCATAGTAATTTCTTTAACCTCAGACTTAAATGAAATTAAAGTTTTTGAAACATCAAATCCTGACTCCTTAATTTCCTTAGCACCAAACACCTCAGAAGTTGTTGCCGACAAAGCAACACGCTCTCTAACGGGAGCCTGTGGAGTTCTAACAGTGTTTGCAGGCACAGAAAGAGGAGGCTCAGGTAAGTCTTGAGCAATTTTTTGCTCCATGAAAGCAGACACTTCTCTAAGAATTGCCTCACCGCCCTCAGTTTTCTGACCAACCGGGATAACAGAGCCATCACTGTTCAATTTTGTAACATGAAGCGTTTCTTGAATAGTATTAGTTACATTATTTAATTCAGCACTAACATCAGGCAAAACCTGAAACAGACCCGACGAAGCATCCTGAAGCAATTTTAAAGTCGGACGCAAATCAAACATTGCATCACTAAGCTCACGTATAGTTTCAATTCGAAGGATAACACCCTCAATATTTAACTGCATACTATAAACAAGCTTACCAACACGACGAACCTCAACCAACTCAGTAGCATAAATGCTAGCTTTTTCACGATTATTCATCTTTGTAGCATTTATACAAGTATCAAAAAGAACACGTTCACGTTGCTTTAAACGAAAAGCAGTGTTCTCTAACTTGCTTTTCTGAGTTTGAAGAGTAGTAATAGTTTTAGTGGCAACATCACGGATAGAAGGAGAAACTTTTTTTGTTCCAAAATAATCCATTTCTCTCTATCCCTCCAGTGATGTCATCACACGATATTTAAAGCCCAGCTTTTCCGATTTCTTTCACGTACACAACAACAGGCGGCTCAGGTAAATCAGCAACAGGGGCATTAGGACTACTGTTATTGTTATTGATATTGTTGTTTGTAGTCGTAGCAGCAGGAACAGGTATAGGAACCGGTTTTTGTTGAGTTGTTACGGTTTCAGCGTAAACTTTGTTGGCCTTTGGTAGAGTTGACGGGTCACCGATTAAAATGCTGGAAACTTTACTCTTTGTAAGTTCATAATCAGTTTTCTCTGTAGAAGCACGTCTTAAACTATCTTGTAGTAGATTAAAAGCTGTTTGATAGGTTTCTTCATCTACTTGACCGATTTCATGCTCAAGCTCAAGGTTAGCTATAGCATAGCTTAGAGATTTTATTTCTTCCTCGCATCGAGCAATTTCTACAGATGCTTCGTCAATTATAACTTGACCGTCTTTTTTGAGTTGGTTTAAAACACCTTCAAAACTATTGTGTAATTCTTGGAACAGTTCAGGAGCAATTTTCTGTTTATCATGTAGATGTTTTACAGCTTGATCTTTTCTCCAAAGCAGAGGTATTTGATCACACAATATGTTTGCCTGAGATTTAATTTTTGAAACGAACATAACCTCGGATCCATCATTAAATCTAAAATTTTCCATAGCTTGCTTTGAAAATTGACCGCCAGAAAATTCTACAAATACTGCATCAAATTTACCATTTGGATCTAATGCAAAGGAGGCGACTTTACCAATTACTTTCCCATACTCGTTTTTTATGGGTTTACCCAAAAAAAGAAAAAGATTGGAGGCAGACATTTTGTTATTTAACTCCTATCTGCTCAATATCCTTCGGTTGTTCTTTCTGCTCTAGCAGGTGTAGCAGTTGAGGGCATTCCTGGTGGCAGATCTGGGAATTTGTCTTTGATTTTTTGCTCTGCAACAGTTGCGGCTTCAGTTAGAATCTTGGCAGCGTCTTCGTTTACTGCATCAAAGTTGAGGGTCATTCCGCTTCCTTGGCCTGCTTCAAGCATAATACCGCTGAGCATGTTACCAATTTCGCCTAGTTCATTTTCAGCTTCTGGGAACACGCTTACTAATCCACTTTTGACCGAGCGTAGTACACCGACTGCTGGACCTAAGGTGGACACTACATCGCCTAATTCAGATGCTGTGCGTAATCTCAAGGTAATTTGTTCAAGGGCAAGTTTTGCATTCATGATCAATTTTGACATTTTACGAACTTCAGCGAGCTCATTTGCAAAAACGTTTGCGCGTGCGCTATCATGTTTAGTGTATGCGTCAACAATTTTTGCAAAAATTGCACGATCCCTTTGTGTAAATCTTTCATTAGCTTGATCTAACTTTTGAACTTGGAGATCAATACGGCGGGTTGCAAAATCCAACCGTGGTTTTAATGGTGTTGGCGGTTTTACCGCATCTTTTATTCTATCTGTAAATGGAGTCTCGTCACGTCTACTATCCCATTTCTTGGCAAATCTTTCTGACAATTAATTTTTCCTCCTTATAGCACCCCAACAGCACCGATGTAAATTATGGTTGTTAACATGCACATATATACATGACACATACGTCTGTATATACACTCCTTTAGAGCATTCATGAACATTAACTCAATACTTTAAAAATCACACATACAATAACCACTATTTATACAAAAAAATGTAAGCTACATTAAAAAGCCACAAATTGCACCCTACAACAGAAAGGTGAACAGATGAGCAACAGACTAAAAACCTTTGCAATAATAGCCCTCTTTGGCTTCATCATAGGCATAATCGCCAAACTTGCTGCAGACTATATCATCCCAAGACTAAGCGCAGCTATATCATCAAACGGATTCATCACAGAATACGTAATAGCAGGCATCGCAGGCGCAATCCTAACAATAATAATCATCATCATGTGGGCATACCTAACAGGAAAAAAAGACAGATACTAACAACAACAATAACCCACAAGACAACCCGTCAACATCTTCTTCTTTATAACAAATCAGCAAACAAATGCAAATTTTCTAAAAAAAATAACATCTAAAGCTTGGACTCGGTAGCGGAAAAAGACTTCACAAGCCTCCAGCTTAAATTCCCCGCTTTCAGCCTCATCGTACCTCGATTTCCTCATCGTCCAACTTTTTATAAAATCAACAGCTTATTTTACACTTTCGCAAACAAACCAACAAACACATCAACAATAACCACCAAAAATAGCCAAGCAGACACTTATGCATCTAAAAACTGTTTATCAACCATAAAAAAACGGGTTAAGGTATGATTTCAGCTCCATTATATTTAATGTAGTCAAAATCTGAAAGACAAATCCTCCCCGCAGATATCAACTGCTTAATACGCGGAAGTTGCATTGAAACATTGTCAACAAGAGCTTTAACGGTGAGACAAATTTCTTTGTAAGCATTCACACTCCAACGTTGCGTAATATTAGCATAATAACATCTACCACCGCACATGTTTAAAATTTCACAATCAGAACAAGGCAATTGATTAACAAACACTTTGCCTAGTTTTAACGGATGCGAGTCTGTTATATGGCCCAAATAATGATTACTCATACCCCACATGGTAGGACACGCCAAAATGTAACCATCGGTTTGAATGGCATAATTTATCCAACCACCCCCACACCGCAAAAAATTCACCTCTTCGTTATGCAACAAAGAGTAAGCTATACCTAAAATAGGATAAAGCTTTAAAACTTGGCCTTTCTGTTCCATGGTATCAACCCAAAAATCAACAAGCGCCTTAACACCTGGAATATAACTAGTTTCAGACCACTTTTTAAAATTACGTCGGGGATAATCGTTACCCCAAAACCCCGCATTAAGTTGCCAATGAATCGACGAAAACGAAAACTCGGGATTTTCAAGCAAAAAACGAATCTGTTTGTAAATATCAGTCTGTTCCATAACAGTAACTCTTGCAATTAACTCTCCTTTAAACCCATTTTGTTTTACAAGCTTCAAGTTTTCCAAAACTTTACGAAAAACACCTTTACCTCTATAGAAATCAGTTAAATATTCTTCACCATCAATCGAAACAAGCAACGTATGAAAACGATTAACATACACAGGTTCAAGTTTATCAAGAAGAAGACCATTAGTTTGCAACATATACAATTTAGGCACAACATTATCCATAATTTGCCTAAGAGACTCCAACTGCGTCAAAGGTTCACCGCCATAAAAAGTTAAAACACAATTAGGATCTTTACTACAAAAATCCCTAAGAAGACCAACATCATAAGTAACTTTACGGGACAAAGAATAATCCACTTCTAAAGTATCACTAAAATCTTCATCAAAATCATCAAGAGACTCCCCAAAGCAATAACGACACTGAAGGTTACATCCAGTTGCAAGTATCACATGAAAGAACATACCACTAAATACACACCGTACTTAATAGCACCTTCTACCACCCTTAACATACACTTCAAAAACATTGTTAATCAGTTTTTTCTTTCAAATGAGCCTTTTCCGCTTCCTTTTCAGCCTTAGCCGTTGCCTTATCAAGATAATCCTGAAGATCTATAGCACGCAACTCTTTTTCAGACAGAGTTTCAGGCGCTAAATAGAGAGGCACTGCAGCAATAAACAAAAAGAAACAGGCAAATGAAAACACTGCAGACAATTCAACCACGGAAGTAGCAACATAGCTACCAAACAAAAGCTGCAGGAAATTTGAAAGCAAATAAGGCAAAAAGCCGATGACGAAAAATTTTTCGCTCCCACGTTTATCTGCAATATCGCCCCACAAAGTTAAAAGAAACAGGGTAAAGAAAATGCCCCAAGCTACACCATCGGCAACCGTGTAAAACAATAAACCTCTATCATAATGGGGAAATAATCCTAAAAGGGCGTAGCCTAACCCAAGTAGAACAAAACCAAAGAACAGTAAACGTTTTCGACCAAAACGATCAGCAAAAAAACCAAAAAATATTGCAGATACCCCCGCAATAACAGCTTCCACTGTCGTCATGTTGTTAACAAGGTCAACAGGAAAGGCAGAATATAACACTGGAAACGCAAAATTGTTCACTAAAGAAAACATTAACCAAGGAAGAAAATAAAACAACATTGAACGCATTTTTAGAATACTTTTGTATGAAACAGTTTCTTCTTTATTAACCAGTACTTCAGAGGGTTTTAAAAGTAAAATAACAAGTAACCCGCACAGCTTCCACAATATCAAAGCCGACGCAACATATACAACAGTAGAGTTAGAGATAAACACGCCTGTTAAAGCAAAACCTACGCCATTAAAGAAGATAGTTAAACCACTTATTCTTGCGCGATACACACTTTTTATGTTAGCAGAGTAATAGCCCAATACTACAGGAAAACCGAACCCAAAATATGCGCCAACAACACCTGAAATAATTGCAACATAAAAGAAAGAACTGCCACCCACTAGTAAAGCAAGAGAGGATACAAATATACCTGCAATCATCCAGTAGGTTATGAATTTTAGTCTTTTTTCAATTTTTTGAATAAGTACAGTGCTTAAAACTGCAAAGAAAACAACAGCCAACAGGTTAATACCAAAGAGCAGTACAAGGTATTTACCTGTGAAACCTGAATTGCCTTTTAAAAAACTAAAAATACAAAGATACCAAACTAGGGTAGACACTACTAAAATAATGTTAACTATAGCATTCTTTATGTTTATAGTAGATTCTTCTTGCAAACTACTCTGCATGTTAGAAACATATAATTCTACGTAAAGCTATGTTATTAAAGGTAATGCAGTAAAAACCGTATTAACAACAACTTTTTTAAGCAACAAAACACATTGTATCTTAGGAGAAGAGAAGAAGATGAAAAAAAAATCAATACGAGCCGTTGGCGGTTGGTAAGTAAATAAAGAGTTATTTGTTAGAGGTCAATAAGTTTAGGAGTAGGGATACGTCATGTCCTACTCTACCATTTTTGGTTAATAAGGCGTTGAGTTTTGGGTTAACAGTTTGTTCGTTGATTTTTTGTTTAAGGTTATAGACGTCCTTAGATTCTAGAACTAATTTGGCAATTTTTTTAGTCATCACTTTTGAAGAAACAGCTGAGGGGTTTTTAACAAAGTTTTCAACAGCAGTTTTTATTTTTTTGTCTTGAACAGCATAGACCATAGGTAAAGGGGGGCATTCAAATTTTATACGATGCTGCAACTCAGACGTATCAAGCATGTCGTTAAACTCGTCATGGATTGTTCCAAGCATACCAACCGTTCGACCAAAACTCGTCAAAACCTCCAATGTCGCATCATCAGCTTGCCCAATAATTCCGCCAACCCTACATTGAAGCTCAGCAACAACACCCTTCAAACGCATAATCTCAAAATATTCATCAGGGTCGATACGTGTTTTTTTAGTTAATTTACGCTCTAAAGCTTGAGCAGAACTCATTTCAAAAACAGCCTTAAGGGTTAAACCAAAAATCTCCTGTTTTTGTTTTGGTAAAAGATTCTCACAAGCACTATGAAGCAATGTATAGCCTTGTACCAATAAAACATCCCCCACAAGAAGCGCAACCTCCGACCCAAACCTACCACACACCGTCCGCTTACCATACTTAACATCTGAACAATCAACAACATCATCATGAACATCCGCCGAAAAAGCAA
>Ga0123356_10003188_pt1 | contig 17233 bp, 17 predicted proteins | sample TergutEmb28metaG_2_FD_92546 | JGI IMG/M metagenome (GOLD analysis project Ga0123356, IMG submission 92546) | Embiratermes neotenicus P3 segment gut microbial communities from Petit-Saut dam, French Guiana - Emb289 P3 | ecosystem: Host-associated > Arthropoda: Insects > Digestive system > Gut ...
AAACATACCCAAAGCACTTACCCCGAAGCAGGTTGATTTTTTTATTGTTTGTTTGATAATTTAATGATACAATGTTCTATAGGTATGATTCGCGGTAAGTTTTTAATATTATTTTTATTCATTTTACTTTTTTCATTTTTCTTTTCTTCTTGTCATAATCCGTGGATGAAGGATGTTTGGGGTTTAAAAGTAATACAATTTGACGCTAACGGCGGCAGTCCTACTCCTCCTAAACAACAAGTATTAAGATTTGAACTAATACAAAAACCCGCAAATCCTGCAAAAGCAAACTATCATTTTGCCGGCTGGTACGTTGACAACGGCACTTTTCAAATTCCCTGGGATTTTAACAAAATACCCGCTATTGAATTAACGTTATACGCAAGATGGGTAAGTGAGACTATTGCCATAAAACAAGTAGCTGCAAGTTCAGGACACACCGTAGCAATAAAAACAAACGGCGAATTGTGGGTTTGGGGATGGAATGATTCTGGTCAGCTTGGTCTTGGCGATACAATAGATAGATTTATTCCTGAACAAGTTATCTTCCCGTAGAATTTGGTAGCTATTACCTTTTTTCGAGTTTATTCGATTTATTCGTGGTGTAAATTCACGAATTAAATAATCACTGAATGGCGCGTAACAGTTCTAACTGTTTAACCCCAGTATGGTTTCTAGATCGAGCCCTGTGATTTCGTGTACAAATTCCGGTGTAGAACCTTTTGCCAATAAATTTCTAGCAATTGTATGTCTTTCCAGTAATTTACTTTCTTCCCAAGCTTCGGCATGACCTTTTTCAAAACCTTCTTCACGAGCGTAATTAATTTCTGCGGTTCTGTCACACTGACCCATCATATATCTGGTGTATGCCCACATTTCTTCTTCAGATTGAGCGACATGCGCCATTCGTTCATCAGCTGTTTGTATCGTAGAATCCATTTTAACTACCTCCTGTAGAAGTTCTATAGGGCTTTCCCTGTCAAACCAGGCAAGCCATCTGCATAAAGGATCTTGTAACTTGTCCTTTATCTGTTTTTTATACTTTACCATGTTAATAAAGTGAATTTCCAGAGCGTCTGTAAGAATTATATCATGTTCGGTATCTTCACGCAAATGAAAACTACTGTGATAATTTTTGGTAGAAGGAAAGTCAAAATCAACAATATTAATAGCGATTACATTGGGTAACTCTATATAATCATGTCCTGATTTTAACTTACTTGTATATACCTTACTTAGGTAGAAAAGGCTCCTTCTGTCCATATTTTGTTTATTACTAATTTGGACTTCGATATTTACAAGCGAACCGTCTGGTAGCTTGGCTCTTACATCAAGAATACAAGATTTCCCACCCATAATTTCCGCCATAAAAGAAGTGTTTTCTTGAATTTCGACAGAAATATATTTATTATTTCCGGTTTTACCCAGAACCGCGTTTATGAAGCTCAAAAGTTGAACTTCATCACCTTTTTCTCCAAAAATTTTGTAGAAAAAGAAATTGTTTAGGGGGTCGAACTGTCTTTTAATGCCGGAAACAGTAGACCCAAAAGTTAAGTTTTTCATACACTTATATGGGGCAAAAGTACTGTTTTGCATGACCGAGATTGAAATTTTTAAAAAAAATTTTCAATACATACATTTTAGATACACAAAACATCTTAAATTATCTTAAAAAAAGACAAAAAATGGGTTTATTATCTTATTAATTTATAATATAATGAAAAAAATATTATGAACATAAGAAAAAGAATCCTAATTCCCATGATTACGCTTACAATTGTATGCTGCATTGCTGTCCTTGTCTCTTCTATACTACTTTTCCGCAGAGAGCTTAATAACGCCATGCAAGATAAAATCGATGTTGCTGTTAATGTAGTTAATAGCGAAATAAACGATTTATCCAATAAGGCATATCTTGCGGCAATTGCGATTTCTAAAAACCCGGATTTAATCGAAGCAATTGTAAATAATGACCACGAAAAAATCGTTTATATGGCTTTCGCCCTGCATGATATAGCTCCAATTGATTACAGCACGATTCTAGATACTAATGGCATTGTTTTAATAAGAACACATGAACCCGATCTATACGGCGATAGCATGGCGCATATCCCTCATATAAAATCGGCGATCGCAGAAAAAACCGAAGCTTATATAATTCAGGGTGTCACTATTCAACTGGGTGTATCAGTAGGCGCGCCGATATACGACGATAACATGAATTTTATAGGCATCGTATCTTTAGGTTTCAGGCTGGACAATCAGGATTTTGTTGAAAAATTAAACACACTCACTGGCTGCGAAATATCTTTTTTTAAGAATGACGAACGTGTTTCTACTACAATATTAAATGAAGATGGAACATATATCATAGGAACAAAAGCGGACGAAGCCATCAGTAATAGAGTACTATCAGGAGAAACATTTTACGACAGAATACAGATTTTCGGCAGGGACGTGCTTGCTCATTATTCTCCGTTATACGGCATAAATAACACAATTGTCGGAATGGTGTTTGTAGGTTTTTACACTGCCGAGGATTCCGGAAAAATATTATTTTTTATTATAAACGGAATATTAATAACACTGGCAGTCCTTGTAGTTTGTATTATTCTCGCGAGATTTATTTCCGTCGCAATAGAACGCCGTATAAATAAAATTAACCAGGATCTGGAAATTTCACTTGAAAAAACGCGTAAAGCCAATATTGAAACAAAAAATCTTCAAAAAATACTGGAAAATGAAAGCGCGGTACTTCAGGCGATGTTTAACTCTATACCGGATCTAATATTCTGCAAAGACAGAGAACATATTTTTACGCGTTGTAATAAAAGCTTTTTAAAATATTTTGGCAAAAAAGAAAATATGATTATCGGGAAAGACGATGTAAGCGGATTTGGAATCCCCGAAGAAACTCTGAAACAACTAAAAGAAATTGATCTCGCGGTAATAAACGAAAATAGAATATTTACACACGAAGAAAATATCCCTTCATTTGACGGAAGTATCGGGCTCTTTGAAACAAGCAGAGTTCCTCTTACGCTTGACGGCGAAGTAGTCGGCATTATGGGAATCGCGCATAACATTACAGAGCGCAAAGCGCGTGAAGCCGCGGAAGCCGCAAGCCAGGCAAAAACATCATTCCTCGCGAAGATGAGCCATGAAATCAGAACACCAATGAACAGTATCATCGGGTTTTCTGAACTCGCGCAGAACGATGAAATCCCGGAAAAAACCAGAAATTATCTTGGCAAGATACAGGACAGTGCGGAATGGCTTTTAAAAATAATTAATGATGTTCTTGACATTTCCAAAATTGAATCAGGAAAAATACAATTGGAAAATATTCCTTTTGATTTACCTGATATTTTCGCGCATTGCCAGTCGGCGATTATGCCAAAAATAAACGAAAAGGGTATAATGCTCTACTGTTATGCCGAGCCTTCTGTCGGAAAAAAACTTCAAGGCGATCCTGTAAGACTTCGCCAGGTAATCATGAACTTGCTGTCAAACGCGGTAAAGTTTACAAATACCGGCACTGTAAAATTTTTGGCATCTATTAACAGCGCCGATGAAAACAGTGTTACGATAAAATTTGAAGTAAAAGACAGCGGCATCGGAATGACTACTAATCAAATAGAAAAAATATTTGATCCCTTTGTACAGGCGGATGACAGCATTACGCGAAGATTCGGCGGTACAGGATTGGGACTGACTATAACCAAAAATATTATTGAACTTATGGGCGGCAAATTACATGTAGAAAGTATGCCTGACATTGGCAGCAAATTCAGCTTTGAATTGAAATTTAGTTTTATTGATGAAGTTGAAACAAAACAAGAAAAAATTATTATAGGCGATTTTGAAAAACCTAATTTTAACGGCGAAGTTTTAATTTGTGAAGATAACAGTTTAAACCAGCAGGTTATCTGCGATCACCTTTCCAGAGTCGGGTTAAAAACAGTTGTTGCTTATAATGGTAAAGATGGCTTAGATATAATAACACAGCGAATAGAAAACAATGAAAAACCTTTTGATTTAATTTTTATGGACATACATATGCCTGTTATGGACGGACTTGAAGCCGCGTTAAAAATTACCGCAATGGGTGTAAAAACGCCTATTGTAGCTTTAACAGCAAACGTTATGTCCAACGATTTAGAACATTACAGATTAAGCGGAATGTCCGATACAATCGGTAAACCTTTTACAACACAGGATTTATGGAAATGTCTTGTAAAATACATACCTGTAGAAAGTTATTCAATGATTGACAAGCGGCTGCAGTCGGCAGAAGATGACATCGCGCATAAAAAACGGTTGATCAATTTTACAAGGAACAATCAAGCCACATATGATGAGTTCCTTGAAGCTCTAAAAACCGGCGATATTAAACTGGCACACAGAATAACGCACACATTAAAAAGTAACGCGGGGCAAATCGACGAAAAGAAACTTCAGAAAGCGGCAGCGGCGGCAGAAGCCATGCTTTCGGAAGGAAAAAACCTGCTTAAAGAAGAACAAATAAAAAATCTGGAAACAGAATTTAAATTAGTTCTGGAAAAATTATCGCCATTATTGGCAGAAAATGATACGAATAATATTTTAAAAACATCTGATGCGCAAAAGATTCGCGGAATATTTGAAAGGCTTGAACCTTTGTTAAAAAACAGGAATCCAGACTGCGAAGATATGTTAAATGAAATTTATACAATACCCGGAGCGGAAGAACTGGCGCAATTAATTGATAAATTCAAATTTAAACAGGCGTTTGAAGAATTATCCAAGTTAAAGATAAAATGGGAGATGGAATAATGAGCGGCGATAAAAAATATAGCATCCTGATTGTAGACGATGAAAGCGCGAACATTAGCACATTAAAAACCATATTAAATTCTGAATATACTATTTACGCGTCAATTAACGGAGAAGAAGCTATAGAAGCGGTAGAAGAATTTATGCCGGATGTAATCCTTTTGGACATTATAATGCCGGGTATGGATGGATATGAAATTATAACCGCGCTTAAAAAATCAGAAAAAACAAAAGATATTCCCGTTATCTTTATTACCGGTCTTGACAGCGCTGACGCGGAAGAAAAAGGATTGGCTTTAGGCGCGGCGGATTATATAACCAAACCGTTCCACACCGCGATTGTAAAAATACGGGTAAAAAATCAAATTAATTTAATTGAACGATTCCGAATCGAACATGATTTAAATGTTGTATTAAAACTTCAATCGGAGCTTGTCAGCGCGAAAGAACTCGCTGAACGCAACAGGGAAATTGCCGAACACAGTAACAGGGTAAAAAGCGAATTTCTTTCGCGAATGAGCCATGAAATGAGAACGCCGATGCACGCGATAACGAGCGTAATGCATATAATTAACATGCACAATGTCCCGGAAAGCCTTAAAGAATTTATAGACGAAATGAAAAAAGCGTCGGATAATCTGCAAAATATGATAGATGATGTACTTGATATATCCAATATGGAATATGGAGCGTTTAAACTTTCCAACACGGTTTTTGACGCCGACGCCTTGTTCATGGATGTATTGCAAACAGCGTCTTATAACGCTGAAAAAAAACAGCAAATTTTTAAATCAAAACAGGATCCGACATTACCTTCTTTTTTAAACGGTGATGAAAAACGTTTAAAACAGGTTATAACCAGTTTATTGGCAAACGCTGTTAAATTTACTCCTGAAAAAGGCGAAATATTTTTTGAATCCGAAGTTATTAACTTTGATAATGGAATTATTACTCTTCAGATAACCATTTCAGATAACGGAATTGGAATCGCGAAAGAACAACAGGATAAACTTTTTGAACTTTTTGAACAGGGAGACGGTAGTACATCCAGAAAACATTTCGGTATTGGAATTGGGCTTCCATTATCCAAGCGTATTATCGAAATGATGGACGGAAAATTATGGGTAGAATCCGAGCCGGAAAAAGGCGCGACTTTTAATTTTACCTGTAAATTGCAAAAAGTATCATGATTTTATTTTAACTTTGTAAGAAGTCTGTCAAAACTGTCGGCGAATGTTTTAAAATCTTTTTTATTGTAGTTGGAAATTCTTACTATTTCCATTCCGTTTTCCGCTAACCCTACTGTAAAATTGCGAAGAGAAAGCAGTTCATTTATATTATTTGATGTAAAAACCCTGCCCCTGTCGTCTATTACATAAACTTTTTTTTCAACAAGACGTTTGGCGAGCGGTACGTCTCTTGTTATCGCTATATCGTTCTCTTCAGCGAGTTCTACAATGCGATCGTCAGCGGAATTTTCATGGCTTGAGCATATTTCCATTACAGCGCTTTCAGTTATGGGGATAGGACGGTTAGCCGCGAATATAACTTTTATACCAAGTTTTTCCGCTCTGCGTAAAACAAGTTCTCTTGCCGCTTTTGGACATGAATCGGCGTCGACGAGTATTTTCATTAATTTACATTATCAATAGAAGCGGCAAAAAGAGAAAAGTCTCCACTTAAAATCGCGGGTTCACTGTCTTTTGGAATAAAAAACGAATCTCCTTTTTTAAATGACATACCGCAAGTTATTAACTCTCCTTCAGTAACAATGCAAATAACAGGACCTCTTACCGGCAATTTAATTACGCCATTTTTCTTTACAGAAGTTAACAGGAATTCATTACATGGCGTATTATAACTAAAACATTCATCAGATACAGGAGGATTAATTATCCGCGGATAAAATGGTTCAAAAACAAGGATATTCATAAGTTCTTCTATATCGATATGTTTAGGTGTAAGCCCTCCGCGTAATACATTATCTGAGCTTGTCATCAGTTCCGCTCCAAATCCGCTTAAATAAGCGTGTGGAATACCCGCTGGAACATAAATTGCCTGACCCGGCTGTAATGTAATTATATTCAAATAAAGCGGTGATAGAATCGCGGGATCGTTTGGATAAAGAGAAGCGAACTTTTTTAAAAGATCGCGCTGTTCTTTAGAAATGGAATTGTTTGTATCATCTTCATTTAAATTATTAAAAAATGAACATATACTTTCTATTTGCGCTTTTGATAAATTAAAAAGCGCGCGAAAAAAATTGGAATACTGATTAGTTTTAATCTCATTAATTAAATCAGAAAAAATATTATCCAACGAAACAAAATTTTCAAAAGATTTAATAATATCATTAGGTTCTCTAAATCCTCCCATTAAAGTAATGGGAGTAATCGCGCAGATAATTTCCGGTTTATGGTTTGAATCTTTGTAATTGCGTTTTGGATCGTCTAATGATAATCCCGCTTTTTCTTCTTTTTTAAAACCTTCTTCCGCCTGTGTTTTATTCGGATGAGTCTGTATGGAAAGAGGTTTTTCTACCGCTAGCATTTTAAAAAGAAACGGAAGTTCACCCGCGATTTCTGTTAAATTAATTATTTTATCATTATTATCAGTAAAAACCTGAGACGGCGCGCCTTTGTGAGTTCCCATCCATAATTCAGCGTAAGGTTTATCATCATTATTTTTTACATTTAAGAATTGCGGAAGTAGTGTTTTTGATCCCCAATCATAGTGCATAATCTGGTTTTTTAATTTATATACTTTATTCATCGGGACAAACCTCTAACGCTTTATCAAGAGCGGCAATAAGCCGAAGCGTGCGGTTTTCTACTTCTAACGCTTCTTCTTTTGATTGTTTTAATTTATTAATTTCGTCACATAACAGAAAACCTGTTAAAACCGCGACATTTATGGGTTCTTTTATACCGGATATATTTTGTGTATTTTCTACAGCAGTTCTGTATTGCGACATTACCTTATCAAGATAATTTTCATCTTCATCGGCAGTTATGGTAAATGATGTTCCTAAAATATCCAGACATAATTTATTGGCCATTAATATCCCTTAAAAAATGTCCAGTTCTCCATCTGCGGGAGAACTATCGCTTTCCTTCTCTGATTCATTAATTTCAAAACATTCCTGCTCATCATCTTCAGAAGGTTTTTCTTTTTTAACGGCGGGTTTTTTTTCCGGTTTTTTATCTTTTAAACTGTTTTCAAACGCTTCTTCAAACTGGCTTAGACGGTCAAGAGCGGCGATAATTCCATCTTCTATCCGCCCTTGATCTTCTTTAAAACTCATAACAAGCACTTCAAGCTCGTCCAATCGTTTTTGATTTTTATCCAGCTTTGCCTGCAAACCCGCTTTTTCGCTGTTAAGCACGGCATTCTCTTCTGTTAGACGCTCAACATAATCAATCGCCTTGGCGACCCTAACTTCAAGTAATTGGACTTGCTCAAGGCTAATCATGTTTAAACTCCGCTGTTTCCAACTGCCGCCTGGGAAGCTAAAGCATCCTTTGCCTTTTCTACAATTGTTTTAAAAGCGGCATTATCTTCTGACGCTAAAAACGCGAGCGCTTTTCTGTTAATTGTAATTCCCGCTTTATCAAGACCGCAGATTAAACGTGAATAGGAAATTCCTAATTCTCTGCAAGCGGCGTTAATTCTGATTATCCAAAGTTTGCGGAACTCGCCTTTTCTGTCTTTTCTGTCACGATACGCGTAAGCCATGGATTTGGTGACGGCGTCTTTTGCCGTTTTAAAGTTAGAACCTCTTCTTCCCCAATAACCTTTAGCTTGTTTTAAAATTTTCTTTCTGCGGTTTTTTCGTTTTGAACCGTCTATTGCTCTTGCCATATAATTCCTCTTTTAATAACTCAACCGTAAGGTAAGAGCTGTTTTCTGATTACAGGTACATTATCGTCGGATAAAATTCCCGCATGACGCAAACCCCGTTTGCGCTTTGATGACTTTTTAGTCAGGATATGGCGCAAATTTTGTTTTTTATACTTTACCTTGCCTGTTCCGGTAAAGGAAAAACGCTTTGCCGCGCTTTTTTTTGTTTTCATCTTAGGCATATAACACCCCTTAAAAATATTTAACCAACCCTGCGGAAACTGCCGGTTTATTTTTTGCCTTTTGGTCCCAAAACCATCGACATAAAACGACCTTCCATCGCGGGCGGTTTATCCATAACATACTCTCCTTCGATACGAGAAAGCACGTCTTTCATTACATCATAACCAAGCTCGGTATGGGCTAATTCACGACCCCGGAAACGAATCGTTACTTTTACCTTGTTACCGTCGATTAAAAATTCTTTTATATGTTTCGATTTAAAATCCAAATCATGATCGTCGATCTTCGGCTGCATCCGAATCTCTTTGAGTTTCAGGAGTTTCTGTTTTTTCTTGGAATCCCGAAGTCTCTTTTCATTTTCAAATCTAAACTTACCATAATCAAGAATCTTTACAACTGGAGGAACCGCCTGCGGCGCTACCTCAACAAGATCCAAACCTGCTTCTCTGGCAAATTCAAGCGCTTGTGATACAGACAATATTTCCTGTTCACCGTCATCCCGGATTAGACGGACTTCTCTGGAACGAATCTGTTCATTTACACGCAAATCTTTCTCTGCCAACTGGCCTCCTTGTAACTTGTGTATTTTAATAATATAGATATATTACAAAAATACTTTACCTTTTGGTATTTTATCAAATTTTAATATTCTTTGTCTATACGTGTTTTTCAATCATTGTGCCAATTCCTTCATTTGTAAACAATTCAATAAGTATGGCATGGGGCAGGCGGCCGTCGATAATATGGGCTTTTTTTACCCCGCCGTCCAATGCAATGGCGCAACAATCGGTTTTGGGAATCATGCCTTTTGTGATAATACCCTCTTTTTTTAGGTTTTCAAGCTGCTGCCTTTCCACAGATTTAATTAATGAATTTTCATCATTTATGTCCCGTAGAATTCCCCGAATATCGGTCATTAAAACAAGTTTTTCAGCGCTCAGCGCGGCGGCGATTTTAGCGGCGGCGATATCGGCGTTTATATTGAGTGATTTTCCTTCCTCTTTTTCCCCAATACCGTAAGCCACTGACGATATAACAGGGATAATACCGGAATCCAATATCGAGTTTAATATTGATACATCAACCTGTTCGATTTCGCCCACAAGCCCTATGTCTAAACCGTCTTTGTTAAACTTTTTCGCCTTTAACATTCCACCGTCGATTCCGCACAAACCGATTGCCTTTCCGCCTTTTTTTTGAATTAAAGCTGTAATTTCTTTATTTACCTTGCCGCATAAAACCATTTGTACAATGTCCATTGTTTCTTCGTCGGTGTATCTAAGCCCGTTTACAAAGCGGCTTTCTTTTCCTATTTTTTTTAACATCGTTTCGATTTCGGGACCGCCGCCATGTACAAGTACGGTTCTAATTCCGACACACGCCATGAGAATTACATCTTCTATTACAGCGGTTTTTAATTCATCGTTTAACATGGCGTTACCGCCGTATTTTACAACGATAGTTTTATTGTGAAAATTTTGTATATACGGCAGGGCTTGAACCAGAATTTCCGCCCTGTTTTTATTTGATTCACTCATGACCTGTAATCTCCGTTTATTTTAACATAATCATATGTAAGGTCGCATCCCCAAACAGACGCTGCCGCGCTACCCTCTTTCATACTAATTAATATTTCGATTTCTTCTTTGGATAGTATTTCTTTTGCTTTTTCTTCGCTAAAAGATACACTTCCGCCATTTTCGCAAACTGTAATTTCTCCGGCTTCACTTTTAAAACTTACATTTACATTTTCCGGTAAAAACTCAACTCCCGAATACCCCATAGCGCATAACACCCTGCCCCAGTTCGCGTCCGCGCCAAAACAGGCTGCCTTTACAAGACTTGATGAAGCTACAGATTTCGCGATTATTCTCGCGTCTTTTTCGCTTTTCGCGCCGCTTACGGTAACTGTAACAAGTTTTGTCGCGCCCTCTCCGTCACGCGCCATCATTTTAGCAAGCGAAACGCAAACAAACTCTAAAGCATTACTAAAAACCTCATAATCGGCGCTGCCAGTCGCGATTGGCGCGTTTGCGGCTTCGCCGTTTGCCATTATAATAATCGTGTCATTTGTGGAAGTATCACCGTCAACTGTTGTGCAATTAAACGATCGCTCAACAGCATTTCGCAAACTTGAATTAAGCGCTGATTTTTCCACTGCCGCGTCTGTTGTAACAAAAGCAAGCATTGTCGCGTGCTTCGCCGAATTATTCGCGGCAGCCATATCAGGATGAATCATGCCAGAGCCTTTTGCCATCGCTCCAATTCGTACAGGTACACCGTTAATTTCTATTTCTACGGCTATTTCTTTTTTGCGAATGTCAGTAGTCATAATCGCTTCAAGCGCGTCTAGGTGTCCCTGTTCATCAGAACGCAAACTATTTTTTAAAACGGAAACATTTTTTTCTATTAAATCGATTGGAAGCGGCACGCCAATAACGCCTGTAGAGGCTACCGCGACTTCTGATGTATCAATTTGCGATTCATTTGCGATAGACTGTACCATGCGTTTCGCGGCATCCATTCCGGCTTCGCCTGTACACGCGTTCGCGTTACCGGAGTTGGCAATAATAGCTCGTAACTTTTCGCCTTCTATATTTTTTTGCGTTAGCTGTACGCTTGCTGCTTTTACAATATTTTTTGTAAACATCGCGGCAGCATCGCATAATTTATCCGAGTAAATAAGAGCTAAATCTTTTTTTGAGGAGCTTGGTTTTATTCCGCACCTTATGCCGCCAGCGGAAAACCCCTTTGGCGCGCACACCCCGCCTTTTATTTCTGTCACACAAATCTCCTGATAAATAACATATATTTAAGAAAAAAACCACAGAGGACACGGAGTTTCATCGAACCTTTGGTTCGCGAGTTCGTAGTACGAAAACTCCTTCTTCCTCCGTGTTACTCCGTGTACTCCGTGGTTAAATCTTCTTCCTCCTAAAAAATCATTGGGATGGCTTTGAGGCCGTCTGTTTCATCGAAACCAAATAAAATATTCATGTTCTGTACCGCCTGCCCCGCCGCTCCCTTAACCATATTGTCTATGGCAGTCGCTACTATTAACGTAGAGCCGTTAATGTCTACATGAACGGAAATATCACAATAATTTGACTGGCGAACGCGGTTTGTCGCGGCAGTTATACCGTCAGGCAGTACCCGGACAAACGGTTCGTCTTTATAAAAATCGCTGTAAAGCTGCCGTATTTCTAAAGTTTTTTCTTTTATTTCTTTTGGCGTTACACGCCATTTTTCCGACAACGGAATATAAATTGTGCTTAAAATTCCCCTGTTCATGGGTACAAGGTGCGGTGTAAAAATTACCTTAGGCGCCTTAACGCCGGCAGGTGTCATAGCTGCCATATATCTTGCAATTTCAGGCGAATGTCTGTGGGACGCGATTTTATACGGCGCCGTAGAATCGGCGCATTCACTGTAATGAAAAGACCTTGCTGGCTCCCTTCCACCGCCTGAAGTACCTGATGCGGAGTTTACGATTATCGGCATATCATAATCACAGACAAGCTCTTTAGACAAAGCGGCGTATACACCCAGCAACGCACCTGTCGGGTAGCAGCCCGGGTTACCTATTACAACGGCACCCTTTGCTGCTTGTTCTTTAATTTTTTGCCTGTTTAATTCAGGAAGCCCATAAACCGAGTCTTTGTGCAAATTTGGAAAATCATATTTTTTGCCGTACCAATCGTTAAAAACATCTTCGTCATCGCCAAAGCGAAAATCAGCGGAAAGGTCGATATAGTGAATTTTTCTCTCGATACAGGCGGCGGCATATTTTTCGCCTACTCCGTGCGGTAAAGCGGAAAAAACCACATCCGAAGAGGCGATTACATCTTCGGCTTTTTGAAGCACAGCGTTTACCCTGCCAAGAAAATTGGGATAAATATCTTCCATCTTTTCGCCTTCAAAGCTTACAGAGGAAAGATTAAAACCTGTTATTTTGGAATGCCCGTTAAGGAGCCTTAATAGTTCGGCTCCCGCGTAACCTGTAGCGCCAATAATTCCCGCAATCATAGTATTATTTTACTTTTTTAGCCATATATGTCAATTGATGTAACATTATATGATGTTACTCTTTACATAAATCGATTGTTTAGTTATATTATGACAATGAATAGAATTTTAGTAATATTGGCCGCGGCGCTTTTATTTTCCGCGTGCCAAACGACTGTTAACATAAGCGAAGATATGTCCTCCGCCGAAATAATCCAGCGCGCGCAGGAAGCGATGGACAGAAATAACTACAATATCGCCATTCAATATTATCAGGCGCTGCATGACCGCCACCGCAACAGCATCGACCTTGTTATCACCGCAGAATATCACATAGCCCACATTCATTATAAACAAAGAAATTACGAACAGGCGCGCGAGGGTTTAAACGGAGTACTCGCCTACTACAATACCCCGGATGAGGTTTTACTCCCTCAGCATTTTAAACGGTTGTCTCAAATTGTCCTTGAAAGGATTGATGACCGCGAAACCCGCCGTTAGTTATCCCTACTTATATTCCGGCAGCCAAACCTTGTGAGCTTCCAGTAGTTCATCTACCATCGATCTGATGTCGTCCAAAGAAAGTTCCGCGGCGGTGTGAGGGTCTAACATAGCGGCATGGTAAACGTGTTCGCGCTTTTTAGTGTACGCCGCTTCGATTGTTGTTAGATGCACATTAACATGTGTCATATTCATCGCGGCAAGGTGAACGGGAATTTTTCCTACATGACACGCTCTTATGCCGGTATTGTCAACAAGACAGGGGATCTCTACACAGGCTTCTTTGGGCAAGTTTTCGATGCAATTACCGGAGTTTAAAACATTTCCGCCTATTTTATACGGGGTACCCGTAACAATCGATTCCATTATGTAAGACGCGTATTCATGCGATCTATTGTGTTCCAATGAATCAACCTTGGCGAGATTTTCATACTCGGCTTTCCAGCCTTCGATCTGTTCGATACAACGGCGCGGATATTCGTCTAACGGAATGTTGAAATCGCCGATTAAATTCGGATATTTTGATTTAATATAAAAAGGACTGTATTCGGCATTGTGTTCGCTGGATTCTGTGCAATAGTATCCAAGTTTATCGATATAATCATAACGAACCATGTCCCAATGTTTTTCGCCGGCGTTTTTTTCTTTCGCTCTTTTTCTAATTTCGGGATATAAGTCTTCATTATTTTTACCGCGAATATCCAAAAGCCATCCCATGTGATTGATGCCGGCGATCAATTCTTTACAGCCTTCAAGTTTGTCACCCATTCCAAGCGATTCAAGCAAGTGCTGAGAACATACCTGCACACTGTGGCAAAGACCGACAGTTTTCGCGTCTGTATATGTTTGAATATATCCTGTTAACATGGACATTGGATTCGTATAATTTAAAAACCACGCGTCCGGGCAAACCTTTTCCATTTTTTTCGCGAACATTTCCATTACAGGAATTGTACGTAACGCGCGCATTATTCCGCCGATTCCCAATGTATCACCGATGGTTTGGCGTAGTCCGTATTTTTTTGGAATTTCAAAATCCGCGATTGTCGCCGGGTCGTATCCGCCAACCTGAATCGCGTTAACGGCAAAAGCGGCGCCTTTTAAAGCGCTTTCAAGATTATCAAGACCTGCGTAACAGGTAATTTTAGAAAAACCGCCTTTACTTTTATTTATCGCACTTAAGATTTTTTCGCTTTCTTTTAAACGCTGCGCGTCGATATCATATAAAGCCAGTTCACATTCCCTTAACGCTTCGCTTGACATACAATCACCCAATACGTTACGCGCGAATACCGTACTTCCCGCTCCTAAAAACGCGATTTTTAACATGATTCACTCCTGTTTAATTATAATTATTGTAACGGCGCGAAATAACCTGTATTATCCCGCCCCGATCTTTCCATTAAATATACTTCTGCTTCTACAGAAAGCCAAGCTCTTCCAAAATCTGTAGGCAGCCGTGAATTATATGTAAAACTGTAAAGCCCGTTTGGAGTTTCAGCCGCGCTTTTAATTAATTCACCTATGCCGCGCGGACGGTAAAGGTGCATGGCTTTACCGCCTGTTTCTCTGCAAAGATATTCGATACCAGCGGAAATCTGCCCGCCGCCGATTATAATAGCGTTAAACACAATTCCGTTATTCGCGAGATACGCCGCCATTTCTGATAGGCTGTACTGTTCAAACGCCAGTTCTCCCAAGCCTCCAGAGCCGACATAAACGACTGATCTTTTTGGTGAAGCTGTTAAAAGATCCGTCGCGGCAAGGCGCAAGCCAAGGTCAAAACGCCAGCGTTGATTGTAAGAATCGGCGGTTCCGCGAACGGCGTTTTCAAGGGAGTTTTCATGCTGTTCTCTTCTTGGCTGTGTACTCGCTGAAATAACAGATACAACTTTGGAATTACCCATTTCTTGCAAAGCGCGGTTAATATCACGAGAAGCGGCGGCAAAATCATCGCGCATTCTGCTGGTGGCATCAGACCTTTCAACCAGAAGTGAAATATCGGCACCCTGATAACGAAAACCGGGCATTAGCATTGTTTGATTATTAACAGGTATGCCGTTTTCGGTTATTAAAAAATTATTATTATCAAGTCCAAGTATTGGACGGCGCAGTCTGTCTTCTACTGTTAATTCAACTGTTACCTGCGGGAAGTTTTGTGAATTTACGTTTCGTATCTGCACAAAGAATCCGGAAGCGATATCATCAAAACGAGTCATAACGGAAACTTCGCCAGCGACAAAATTAGCCGCGACAATGTTTCCGTTCCTGTCCATATCCGCGCCTGTTATACGTACACGTTCAGTACCAGCGAGACCCAATTCGCGGACAATCGCTGTATCTGGATCAATCTGTAAAAACCTGTTACCGTCGGCAAGAAGCAAAGTACCGTCTGATAAAAACCTAAGGCTTTCAGGTCCCATTAAATCATATACAGCAAGAGGACCTAAATAATTTCCGTTTGGATCAAACATATAAATTACTTTCGCGGCGCTGTCTGTTATATAAATTCTTCCATTACCCGCGGCAATTCCTGTTGGAGAAAGCATTCCGGGAAAAATAGCGCTTCTTAATCCGAATGAAATAATAAACATTCCATCCGGATCATATTTAGTTATCCGCCTGTTACCATAATCTACAACATATAAATATCCGTCTTCATCGATTGTAAGATGTTGAGGTCCGACAAGCTGACCATTACCTAATCCTCTTGAACCGATATAAGAAAGCCAGTCACCGTTACTGTTTAAAACACTTATTCTGCCGCCGCGAAATTCAGACAAATACATTCGTCCGTCCAGTCCGCGCGCCAAATCGTAGGGACGGTCAAAACCGTTAAGCGGTCCTCTTCTTCTATCTCTGATAATTCCGTTTACATCAACTCTTAAAATTTCATTACTGCCATACGCGACAATCCATATAGAGCCGTCGTTATTTGGCAGAACTGATGTAGGTTGACGGTACAGTACTATATTTTCATATCTGCCGGGATATCGCCCCGCTCCTACATAACGCACTCCATCGTCGGCAATTGGCATTAAAAAACGCCTGTTAGCTACAGTTTCTATTCGCGCGTTTAAAAGCATCCCTGTGCCGGTAGTTCTTCCGTAATTATTTAACGCCGATCTCCATTGTCTTAAAGCTGTTTCTTCAAAACCGGAACGATAGTAAGCTTTTCCAAGCCAGTCTAAAATAAGCGGCTGCCCCGGACGGAAAGACAGCGCCCGTTCAAAAGAAAGAATCGCTTCGTTATACGCGAATCTGTTAAAAGCCTGTACTCCAAGCCTGAACTCTTCGGCTGCAAACAGAGCGTCTGCTCCCGTACCCCCCGTAACAGGCTCCTGCGCGGAAAGACTGAAAATAATAAACAATAAAATAAAAAATAGAGAATTTAATCTCGCAGAGACGCAGAGACGCAGAGAATTCAAAGGAAGACTGGAGCTTTGCGCCTTTGCCGAACCTTTGGTTCGTTGTTTGCGTGAGGTCTTATGTAATTTATTTTTTAAAAACCTTTTTATCACCTTGAATCTCCTGAGACGATTTTAAAATGCTTTTTTATTGTCTCTTCGTTAGGCGCAAGGTCTAAAGCTCTTCTAAGCCACGTACGCGCTTCTATCGTTTCGCCGCTTTTGTAATAAGCCCAGCCAAGTGAATCAAGGTACGCGGGGCTTTGAGGTTTTACATCTACCGCTCTTCTGCATAAGCGAAGAGCGCGCATTACATCCAATCCTGAATCCGCCAGTATATACCCCATGCTGTTTAAAGCTGTGGCGTTATCAGAATCAATTTCCAGGGTTTTTTCGTAAAGTTCTATCGCGTTTTTATTTTG
>Ga0123356_10003189_pt1 | contig 17231 bp, 18 predicted proteins | sample TergutEmb28metaG_2_FD_92546 | JGI IMG/M metagenome (GOLD analysis project Ga0123356, IMG submission 92546) | Embiratermes neotenicus P3 segment gut microbial communities from Petit-Saut dam, French Guiana - Emb289 P3 | ecosystem: Host-associated > Arthropoda: Insects > Digestive system > Gut ...
CAAAAATCTCTGCCCCACGGCCATGTAGAAGCCGTGCTCGCCATGATTCGCAAACTCGAACTAGAGCGCCTGATCTCCTCCCAGCCCTGCCGCGAACGCGATCTGGTGATCGTCATGATTGTGCAGCGGCTCCTGGCTCCCGTCTCCAAACTGGCCACCACCCGCCAGTGGCACAGCACCACCCTGGCCGAGGAGTTGGGCGTGGCCCAAGCCACCGAGGATCATCTCTACGCTGCCATGGACTGGCTGGGAGAGCGGCAGGAGCGGATCGAGAAGAAGCTAGCGGCGCGTCACTTGCGCGAGGGCGGCTTGGTGCTCTATGACGTGTCGAGCAGTTTCTACGAAGGCCACACCTGTCCGCTGGCGAAGTTTGGGCATGATCGGGATGGCCAGAAGAGCCTGCCGATCATCGTCTACGGAGTGATGACCAACAGCGAAGGCTGTCCGGTGGCGGTGAGCGTCTATGCGGGGAACACGGGAGATCCGACCACGGTGGCCGACCAAATCGACAAACTGCGAGAGCGATTCGGACTGGAGCGGATGGTGATGGTGGGCGATCGCGGAATGCTGACCCAACCCCAGATCGACAAGCTGAAGCTGCATCCCGGCTTGGGATGGATTACGGCTCTGAAGAGCACGGCGATCCGGCAATTGGTGGAGCATAGGGCATTGCAGCTGTCGTTGTTGGACGACAAGAATCTGGCCGAGATCACCGCGCCGGACTATCCCGGGGAGCGGCTGATGGTGTGTCACAACCCGATCCTGGAAGAACAGCGCCAACGCAAGCGCAAGGCGTTACTGGAAGCGACGGAGAAGAGCTTGCAGAAGATTGTCAAGGAAGTGGCGCGGCGGAAGAAGAAACCGCTCAGTGCGGCGGCGATTGGAGTGAAGGTGGGGAAGGTGCTGGGACGCTTCAAAATGGCCAAGCACTTTGAGTGCAAGATCGAGGAGAGCAGTTTCGCCTGGAGCCGGCGAGCGGAATCGATCACCCAGGAAGAGAAGGTGGACGGGATTTATGTGCTGCGCACCAGCGAGCCGGGGGAACGACTTTCGGCGGAAGATACGGTGCGCAGCTACAAGAGCCTGGCGGAAGTGGAGCGGGCGTTTCGCTGCCTGAAGGGAATCGATCTGTTGGTGCGGCCGATCCGGCATCGCACGGAAGAGCGCGTGCCGGCGCACATTTTCCTGTGCGTGTTGGCCTACTACGTGGAGTGGCATCTGCGTCGAGCCTGGGCGCCACTGTTGTTCGAAGACGAAGAGCGCTGGGAACAGCGCCAGCATCGCGATCCGGTTCGGTCGGCCCAGCCCTCGGCCTCAGCACAGCAGAAGAAGCAATCACACGAGACTGCCGAGGGTCTTCCTGTACACAGCTTCCGGACACTGATCGCCGAGTTAGCCAGTCGCGCGCGAGTGACTTTTGCGCTCAAGCCGCAAAACGCCGAGGAGGAAAAAACCAACCTAACATTCCAGCAGGTGCCGGAGCCGACGCCAGTACAGGCCCGGGCCTACGAACTAATTCGGATGTTCTCAGTAACCGCGAGCTAGATTTCGTGCTATCTCTCCGAAAATCAACAGAATACTGTCTCGTACCTACTGGAACTTAACCCATGAGCAATACGAATAGCCCGGCCGGAGTAACAGCCAGGGCCGACGGGCATGCCGGAACACAAGGCTTCTTCCCGGCGATCCTCAGCTAAAGCTAAAGTTAAAGCCGCGATGGAAGTTGCCCGAGAAGCCGATCGGAGTCTCATCGAAGCGCCGAGCGGCTATGCGCCGAAGAGCGCTTTCGCGCCTTCCCAGCGCATTGCCGGCTGGTGATGGAGCAGCTCTACGAAGTTCGGGGGAAGCTCGATCGCGGGGAGCCGCCATGGACGTGGATGTGGATGTGATTGTATCTACCGGCATCGACGAGGGACATGGATGTCTACGACAACCGTGTCGATCTGCTGCTCGGCCTGCGCGGACTGGATCCTCAGGCGCGACGGAAAAGCTCGATCGTCTGCTCGAAGACGCAACCGCGCATTACATCTCTTGCCCGTCTTTCGCATCCGGATACTGGCAGCCCGAGGCGGTTCGGCGATCTACGAATTAATTTTTGGCGGCAAGCCAGTCGCGTCAGCGGATCGCGAACATCCGGTGCAGGCGTTAATTGCCGGCTCGGAATCGCCATAGTTTTATGCGCGGGCGGTCCGTAACGTGATGAGCGCCACCTCCGGAATGCAGTTGATGCGTATGGGCACGTGGATGGTGCCGATTCCCACGTTCGTGTACAGAGTGAGATTCTCAATCTGATATAGACCGCGAGGATAAATCCTGCCAAGCGGCGGGAGCCATGGGGCGCCGATGCCAGGAATCCAAATCTGGCCGCCGTGAGAATGCCCTGAGAGTTGCAGGTCAACCGGAGTCAATGCCGCTTCGTCGGCAAAATCGGGCTCATGCGCAAGCAGAATGATCACTTCCTGGGGAGGAATCTTTTCGATGGTGGCGCCGAGGTCGGGCGTGCCCCTGAGCGCGTCGTCGACGCCTGCCAGCCAGATGCGCGCCGGACCCCGCTCAATCGCCACAGACTGGTTTTTCAGCAAGGGAACGCCATGGGACTGAATTACATCCCTGACCATTCTGGGGTTCGAGTCCGCGTCGTGGTTGCCGAGAATGGCGAATCTGCCTACCGGGGCTTCGAGGCGGCTAAGAATTTCGGCGCAGGGGACAGCGGCGGTCCAGGCATGAACGCGGGAATGCGATCTCGATTCAAAAGCTCCAACCGTGACGAAATCACCGGTCAACACAATGAGATCGGGGCGCAAAGAGTTCACGAGGCCGACGGCCTTGCGGATGGGAACGGCCGAGAAAACCTCGTAGTGAAAATCGCTGAGTTGCGCGATGGTAAAACCGTCAAACGCCTCGGGCAGGCGCTTCAAAGGTATCTCGATTCGATTGACCTGGGGGCGGTAGGACTCAGAAAAGCCGTACAGTGCGAATGCGCTTGTGGCCGCCACGGCGGCGGCGCCGCCTGAGAAAAATTGTCTTCTGGTTAACAAAATTCAGGTCGGATCGCAAAAGACACTAGCTCGACTCCATTTTAACGGACCCGAGCGGCCGCTTCTCGATACGGGGTAGATAAATTCGGAGGTAAAACATAAATGCAACCACGGCCAGGTTGATTACCAGTAGGCTCACATGAAATAAGCTCACCCGATGGACGAGCTTGTAAACCTCAAACGGCAGGTAGACGGCCCCTGAAATTAACGCGATCCATTCAGCCCACGCCCTCGCTCGCCACAGTCCGAGCGCTTCGGCGAAACGCAGGCCGGAATAAAGGCTGGCAATCAAGACAACGGACCGGAGACTGGCATTGCTCAGGCTGTCGGCTGACCGCAGCAGAAGCTGGGCCAGATGATGGTCCGGACTTATATGGAGAAAGTCTAGAAACGCCCCGACCACGTCGGTCGGGTCAACCCAGTAAAGGCTGATGGCAGCAACCATAACCGCCACCCCTTTGGCGAATTCCAGGGCCGCAATCGTTCGCAGGGCCTGGAGGCGGCCGCGGGAATCGACCGGCGTATGCACGCTCTCGGTTTTGAGATCTAAGTGCATCGGATGACGGTATGACTTGGATGTCGAACTGAGGGTGAACGCCACAAGCTTTCCCATAGGATACCCGATCAGGGGGCCTGCCGGACGCTCGAGCGGAGCTCCTCCACAATTTCCTGGGCGGCCTGTCGAGCTCGCGCTTGCTGGTTCACTTCGAACGAGACTGCCCCGACCCGGGCGTGACCGCCACCGCCGTAGCGCTCACAGATTTTCGCCAGATTCACCGTTGGAGGGCTGGGGGCCCAGGGATTCGATCCCACGGAAACTTTCACGCGAAAGGTACTTTTGCTCAATCCTACGGTGTAAATCGACTCCGGATGGAGGTAATAGGGAATAAACTTATTGTACCCTTCGAGATCCTGGTCCGTAATATCGAAAAACAGGGTTCGATCGCGGGACTCAATCCTCTCCTTGAGAATCCGGATCGACTGCTGATGACGCTCGATGAGAGGCGCGACGAGCGGCCGGACGAAGGGGGCGTCCACGGCTTCCGCCAGAGGCCGGTTGGCGAGCAGCGGAATCAGCCGTGGAATGAATCCGGGCTCCTGCGTGGATTCGATGACCATGGTCAGTTGCATCGCCGGATCCTTCATCTCCACCGCGGTTTTCGCATCCGGGTAGAGTGCGCCATCAATGATGTCGGTCCAGGCGACCAGCTCCGCCACCGGGGCTGTGTCGAAGCCAAAACGCTGCTCCGCGATGGTGGCGATGAAACTGGTGCATGACTTGAAGTCGGGATCGTAGAACTTGCGGCTGCTCTGGTCCTGTTCGAAGTGGTCCGCATCCTCGGGACTGAGGAATGCGCTCTGGTGATGGTCAAACCACCAGGTAATTTTCGGCGAGCTCGAGTACTTGAAATCCACAATGGCGTTCTCGTCGCCGTCAAAATCCGCCTCGTTGAAGAGCGCGCCTGCGCGGTGCAGCAGGCCCGCGTAGACAAACTCCACATCGTTGCGGATGCGTTCGGAGTAAAAGCGCGAGAACAGGGCGGCCGACGAGGCGCCATCGAAGCAGCGGTCGTGGTAGAAAACTTTGACTCTCAAAATCTCCCCTTTTTTTTCGAATCTTTCACCGCAAGGGTGACCCATGCGAACCTAAAAGGAAATAGGAATTACATCTCCCGAAGGTTCTTGTCAAGCCAGGGATCCGGGCCGCGGGTTAAGTCTCGAAGAATCAACATGAGCTGGATTGCGACCCCGGATCAGGAGGCCAGCCACGCCGCCAGAGGCCCGATGAGCGGGACTTCAAACCGGCTTCCTCTTGCCGCCTGGATCAATAGAACCGCCCAAAGTGTCAAGATGCCGAGAACGCCTATCCCGAGCGACAGCCACCCGATGAGGAAGCCGACGAAGGGCACAACCGAGAAGGCTAGAAACAAGAAGCGGAGGGCGAGCGCCAACACCAGGGAGGAGGCGGCGAACAAGATAGACTGCCAGGAATGAAAACGCAGGAACGACTTCGGTCGAAAGGCGGGCACGAGGATGAAGACCATGCCGGGAACCACGCCCAGATAAGCCAGCGCGCTCAGCAGTCTGTCTTCGAGATTGAGCGCGTCGAGCGGCACAGAGCGGGTGGACCGGCCACAGGCCGGGCAGAAGGCGCTGATGTCCGGCATCGAAGCATCACAATGAGCGCAGATCATTCGTCTAATGATCATAACGGGCATTTGCGTTTTCGAGCAAAGGAAGGGGGCCGGACTTCTTCCGCTCCGCCCTTCGCCGATGAAATTGTGATTTCTTGAACTCCAGCCTAAAATCTTTTTTCCTGCCATGAAAACCGAGACCGCAGCCCCTCGAACCTGGTCGAGACCCCGAATTCGCATAGGATGGATTTTGTCCGCGGTGGTCGCGGCGGGACTCGCGAGCCTGGCCGTACTTCTCTTGTGGCTCTTCGTCACCGCACGCTCCGCGCTTCCCGAAATCGATGGCACGGTCGCGGTCACCGGTCTTTCGGCGCCGGTCGCGGTCGCGCGCGACGGTCACGGGGTCCCGACCATTACCGCGCCCACGCTTGAGACCCTCTTCTTCGCACAAGGCTACGTTACGGCTCAAGACCGGCTCTTCCAAATGGACCTCCTGCGCCGGGCGGCCAGAGGCGAACTGGCGGAAATCGTAGGCGAAGCCGCATTAAAACATGACCGGGAGCAGCGCATCCTGGGAATCAGGGCCATGGCGGAAAAAGGGGTAAGAACCGCCACCCGGGAAGACCGCCAGCAATTCGCGGCCTATGCGCGAGGCGTGAACGCCTATATCGAATCGCACCGCGACCGCTTGCCCCTCGAATTTGGTATTTTGCGCTACTCGCCCAAGCCCTGGGCAGAGGAGGACTCGCTGGCCATTGCGTATCAGATGGTCGAGACGCTGACGACAAGCCCGAAACCAGCTCTGGTGCGCGAGAAGATCCTCTCGAGGCTCGGACCCGATCTTACGAGAGACCTTTACGTAAATACCTCCTCGAGAGACCACCCGCCCACCATGAATGTGCCCCGGTTCGATGTTCCGCCGGCGGATAAGTCCACCGAAACGGCGAGCGCAGCCCGAATAACGTCGGCCGCTTCCCTGCCCTGGGCGCCGTGGCTTGAGAACTTTCTCCGCGACCAGCCTGCGCCTCTGGGATCGAACAATTGGGTGGTTTCAGGCGCGCACTCGACCACCGGACGGCCTCTCGTCTCAAACGACATGCATCTCGGCCATCAGATGCCGAACCTCTGGTACGCAGCGCATCTCCGCTCCCGCAGCTTCGACGTCGTGGGCGTTACCCTTCCGGGTTACCCGTACGTGCTTGTCGGCCACAATGGCCGCATTGCGTGGGGGTGCACCAACGTGGGCCCTACCGTCCAGGATGCCTACATCGAGACCTTCGACTCCCAGGGGCGATATCTAACGCCGGATGGCTGGAAGTATCCGGAGGTCCGGCGTGAGGTCATCCGCGTCAAAGACAGGCCCGAGGAAGCCCTCGATGTCCAATTGACCCGGCACGGCCCGATTGTGACCGAGATCACTCCGGGGGAGACGCGAAAAATCGCGCTGCGCTGGACGCTCTACGATGGCATTCGCAATCCGATCTTCCATCTGGATTCGGCGCAGAACTGGCAGCAGTTTCGCGAAGCTCTCGCCGAGTGGGACGCCCCCGGGCAGAACATCGTCTATGGGGATGTGGATGGAAACATCGGCTATCAGGCTACGGGCAGAGTTCCCGTCCGCGCCTCCGGCGACGGCAGCCTCCCCGTCGACGGCACGACGAACGCCCACGAATGGACAGGCTATATTCCCTTCGAAAAACTGCCGAGCGTATTCGATCCGCCTTCAGGCATAATCGCCACCGCCAACGGAAGGATTACGCCGGACGGCTATCCCTATTCGATCAGCGTGGAATGGGAGGCGCCGTGGCGAACCGATCGAATTTACCGGGTGCTTCAGTCAGGGAGAAAATTTTCTTCCTCCGACATGCTCGCGCTCCAGATGGACGTGTACTCGGAGCTCGATCGGTTCGTCGCCGACAAGATCGTCGATGCGGCCGATCATAGCGGCAAGGTTTCCACCGAGGCGCACAAAGCAGCAGACATTCTGCGCGACTGGAACGGGCAGATGGACGGGAATTCCTCCGCCCCGGCCATTGTGACCAGAGCACGAACGGAGCTGACGCGCTTGCTGCTCGAACCGAAGCTCGGCCGGCCGCCGGCGGGCGGCTCCGATTCGGCATTGAGCTGGCAGACCTATCGCTGGATGGGCGAAACCACCTGGCTCGAGAACGTCCTGTCGCATAACCCCGCGCGCTGGCTGCCGCCGGGCTACGCGAGCTTTGACGCCGTGCTGGTCGCGGCCCTTGAATCCGCGGTGAAGAACGCTCCCGCGGAGCTCAAGTCATGGAAGTGGGGCCCGCAAAATTCGCTGACGATCCAGAATCCCGTCCTCGGAAAAGTGCCGTTCCTCGCCCGATGGACGGGCCCGGGCGAACAGCCGCAATCCGGCAGCGTATATACGGTGAAAGCGGCCGGACGGGACTACGGGCCGTCGGAGAGATTCACCGCCGATCTTTCGAACCTGGATGCCTCCACTTTGAACCTGGTCACGGGCAATGCGGGCAACTTTCTCAGCCCTTATTACGTGGACCAGTGGACGGCATGGTATAACGGCTACACCTTTGCCCTTCCCTTTTCGACCTCCGCCGTCCATCAATCGGCGGCCCACCGGCTGATGCTCGAACCAAAATAGTTGAGTCCTTGGCATGGTTTTGGATTTCGGCAGGACCCTCCTGCCTAATATCTTTGTAGTAGTGCAAGCGGGGTGAAAATTCTGTATTCCTGGAACCAGCCATGACCTGGATTAAGACCGTTCCGCTCAGCCAAGCCAGCGACGAGCTCTCGCGTGCGCTCGAGTCCGAGCGCGCCGTTTACCCGCGGGAATACTCAACGCCGGTGTTCAAGACCGACGACGGCTTGCCGGCCATCGTCGCCTCGCACAGTCTGATTCCGGAGGCTCTCTTTCACGCCTTCTCGACCTTCGGCGTACTCATGTCGCCGGAGCTGCCGCTCACGCGCCGCCAGCACGAGATGATCACCACCGTGGTCTCCGTGACCAACCGCTGTTTTTATTGAATCGAATCGCACGCAGAGTTTCTGCGCCGGGTAACCTTGGACGAAGAGCTGGTGGCCGCGCTGCGCAAGGATTACAGCCGGGCTCCGATTTCCGACCAAGACCGCGCCATGCTCGACTACGTGGTCAAAATGACCAAAGACGCGACCCAGTGCTCTCCCCAAGATCACTCGCGGCTGCGCGCGGCGGGGTTTGACGATCGCGCAATCCTGCAGATCACGCTGATTGCCGCATGGTTCAACTACATCAACCGGGTGGCCGATGCGCTCGGGGTTGGCCGGGACGGGAAGCCCGAAGCCCTGGCAGGAAAATCCCGGGAAGAACTCGCACCCGCAAAGATCGAAACCGCTCGCTCTATCTGACCACGCCTTCGAGTGGGGAACTCGCAGTCGCGTAGAGCTTTCTCTTCATTCTTCCCGCAAGGTAGGCTTGCCTGCCGGCGGCGACCGCATGCTTCATGGCTTCCGCCATGAGCAGGGGATCCTCGGCGTTCGCGATCCCGGTATTCATCAGCACCGCATCCGCCCCCAGTTCCATCGCAATCGTGGCATCGGAAGCCGTGCCCACGCCGGCATCGACGACGAGCGGCACGCCCGTGATCAACTCCCGCAAAATCTGGAGATTCGCCCGGTTCTGAATTCCCAGGCCGCTGCCAATGGGCGCGCCCAGGGGCATGATGGTGGCTGCACCCGAATCGAGCAGTCGTTTCGCAAACACAGGGTCGTCAGAGGTGTAGGGCAAAACCGTAAAGCCTTCCTTTATCAGCACGCGCGTGGCTTCAAGGGTCGCTTGAACGTCCGGATAGAGTGTCGCGGGATCGCCAATGACTTCAAGCTTTACCCAGTCGGAGATGCCCACCTCGCGCCCGAGCCGGGCGGCACGGATCGCCTCCTCTGCGGTCGAGCAGCCCGCGGTATTCGGCAAAAGAAAGTATCGCTTGGGATCGATGTAGTCGAGCAACGATTCTTTGCTGCGGTCAAGATTCACACGGCGCACGGCGACGGTGACGATCTCCGCTCCGCTGGCTTCGAGGGCGCGTGCGGTTTCCGCGAAGGATTTGTACTTCCCGGTTCCAACGATCAGGCGCGACTGAAATTCCCGCCCGGCGATTACCAGTGGATCACGCATGCCCTCCATTTTAAATCGAAGCCGGCGCGCGGGGCTTGTCGCGGTTAGGCGCGAGATGCGGCTTCGGCTTCGGCATACATCTCTTCGATTTCACTCTGGAAGCGCTCTTCGATTGCCCGGCGGCGGACCTTCAAGCTTGCCGTGAGGGTGCCGTTTGCCGGGGAAAGCTCGCTCGAGAGCACCTTGAACCGCTTCAGCTTCTCAAATTGCGCGAGATCGCGATTTACCCTCTCGACAATACCGGCAAAACGGGACTGGACCTCCTCCCGGGCGAGGAGTTCCTCCCGGGATCGAAATGGCAGAGTTTCTCCCCGGGCCCAGGCTTCAACCACTCCGAAGTTGGGAACGATCAGTACTGCGGGAAATTTGCGTTTGTCCCCGACGACGACGGCCTCGGCCACCCACGAGTGATGCTTGAAAGAACTCTCAATGGGCTGTGGCGCAATGAACTTTCCGCCGGAGGTTTTCAGCAGATCTTTCTTGCGGTCGACGACGTACAAAAAACCTTCTTCGTCAAGCCGCCCGATATCGCCCGTCTTGAACCAGTCGGCTAGAAAGGCGTCGCGAGTCTCTTCGGGCTTGTGCCAGTAAGCATGAAACACCGAAGGCCCCCGCACCAGGATTTCTCCGTCCTCGGCGATGCGCACCTCGACATTGCCGAGGGGTTTCCCGACGCTTCCCAGCCGGTGCGCAACCGGGCTGTTCACGGCGACGACCGGCGACGTCTCGGTCAAGCCGTAACCTTCGAAAATGCGGATGCCGATGTCGGCGTACCACTCCGCCAGTTCACGCCCCAGCGGCGCGCCGCCGGAAATAAAGCATTCAACTCGCCCCCCGATTCCCGCGCGAACTTTCGAAAAGACCAGCCGGTTCGCCAGCTTCCACGTGGCGGAGGAGGGCGTTTCGCCGGCGAGGATCTGGCTGCGGTGCGCCCGCCCGACCCCGAGGGCCCAGCGGTAAAGCTGCCTTTTGGGAGGCTTCGCCGCATTCAACTCCACTTGGGTATGCACTTTTTCATACACCCGCGGGACGCTCAGCAGGATGTGGGGACGCACCTCCGCTAAGGCTTGCGCAAGCTGGTCGATCTGCGGCAGGTGGGCCAGCACGACCCCGCTATACAAAAGACCCAGATCGACCGAGCGCGCGGTCACGTGCGACAGGGGCAGGAAGGAAACCGCAAACAGGCCTGGGCCGAATCCGAAGTCCCGAAGCGAGTGGTTGATGTTCGCCGCCAGGTTGGCGTGCGTGAGCATGACGCCCTTGGAGATACCCGTGGTCCCGGAAGTGTAGATAATGGTTGCCAAGTCGTCGGGCGCGATATCGCGGCCTCGAGTCCCGTCCGTTCGAGCCGCGTCCGACCGCCGAAGATCAGACATCTTGATTGCCTGGGGATGATTTACCTCATCCATAACCACGATTTTTTCAAGATAGGTGGATTTGGAGATCGAGAGAACCGTTTCCAGGTGCTTCGCCGTCGAAAGAAAAATCACGCGCGCGCCGGAATCCCGCAAGATATAGGCAACCTGGTCCGCGGTCAATGTGGTGTAGACCGGGACCACGACAGCACCTGACAACATGGAGGCAAAATCAACCGCCACCCACTCGTGCCGGTTCTCGCTAAGTATCGCCACGCGATCGCCGCTTGCGATGCCCCATGAGTCCAATGCACGGGAAAGAGCGTAAACCTTCCCGGCGAATTCCTCCGCCGATATCGGCTCCCAGCCGCGTTGAGTTCGCCGCAGCATGCATGGCGACTGTCCGCGGCCGGCCAGGAGGAAAAAGATGTCGAGAACGGTCTCTAGGCTCATGTCGTGCCAGTAAAATTAACCCTTTCTTCGCCCTGGGGCAATGGCCATCCGGAGAAGGCTCAACCCTAAAGCCAATATTTAAGTAAGAACCGAAAAGTTCAGCCCGGGTTATCTTTGGTAGCCAATCTGTGTGCGTCCGCCGCTTTCCCTCCCAGCGATTCGAACCTTTCCGGCCCCCCGTCGAAAAACAAAAACGAAGATTGCAGTAAACACCGATCGCGCCGGGAAGAGCGCTCCCATCCGGCTATACGAGCTCGGTGCCGTGACGCCCGACGAATGACGGAACTCGTCGCGGATCTCCTCCCGAGCGCTCCTTTTAATCGCAATCTCACAAACTGGCGGGCATCGACGCGGGAGCAAACCCGGACGAGATTCGGCTGGCGCGAGATTCGGCTGGCGGATGATCGGCCGCGAGGCCGATCAATACACCGGTATGGGTTCTCGTGTCTTCTTTGATCGTTTTCGGCCGCAGTCTTCTCTTGATGAGCTGCGGAGAAAAATGCACGATGACGAATCTTCGTTCCCGAATGTTAACAAATTGTCGAGTTGAAGTGTTGATTGACCGCACCCGATTGTGGAGCTAGACTCACTGTCGAGGAGCGCATCGCAATCAACATGAAAAGATCTCTATTCGCGCTGGCCTTGTTGGGCGCACTACTTTCGCCATCGTTTTCGCGTGGCGACAATCAGGAGTCCGGCCCCATGCCTAAAGTAGGAGACCAGGCACCCGATTTCAAAATGCAGTACTTCGACGGGCACGATTTGAAGACGGTAACGCTCGCCGATTACCGCGGAAAGCAAGTCGTGCTGGCGTTTTATGTGTTCGCTTTTACCGGTGGTTGAACGCAGCAGATGAAAAACTTCCAGCAGAATTTGAAAAAGCTGGAAGCTGCAGACACCCAGGTCCTGGGTGTGAGCATGGACAGCCCGTTCGCCAACCGCGCTTTTGCCGACTCGATCGGAGTGACGTTCCCCCTGCTAAGCGATTGGGGAGGAGAGACGACCCACAAGTACGGCGTTTACGTCGACAAGTACAAGGCCGCGCGCCGGGTCAATTTTCTGATCGGCAAAGACGGACGCATCCTCGAAGAGCAGATCGACAGCGCCGCCATTGATCCCACGAAGATCGTGGATGCCTGCGCCCGCCCGGCACTGAAGCAATAAGTTTCCCGCGCCATGGATGGCGCAGGCGCAGTGTTGGCCCTCGCCCGCTCGGTCCGAGAGCGGGCGTTGGCCATTGCCCTCTCAAATTATGTCTCTATGTGGCGTAGCGGAGCAGCTCCCGTCAAGGTTGAGGGGAACTTAGAAGTTTCACCGCAAACCGGTCGCCGTGCCCCCATGTTCCAAGCCAAAAAGAAAGGCGGTAAGCGCCGCCCTGCTTTTTGAGCCTGGGGAAAAAGTCACAACATGCTGACAGAATCAACGTGAATCGACTCACCCGTGACCTTTCCGGTCACGGCTACGTGATGTCCTTCATGGCCGGTCAGCGCATCGGGGTTGTCGACCGTCAGTACTTTCTGGTCTCCGTCGGTCACGACCACCATCTTGGCGCCCTTCTGAAGGCACTTCTTCGTACATTCGGCCGCCTTCGCGTTGGCGCCTTTCGCACCGCATTGCGAGTCGGAAACATAGCCCTTGACCGTGGCCGCGTCATCGGCAACTGACACGCCGACATACATGAAAGTCATGGAGAGGGCTGCGCAGAGAAGCAAGAGTTTTTTCATGAGGAATGTCTCCTTGATTCAGCGGCCGCGCCGATTCACAGGCTCGAGAGACTTCGACCCGAGACGTTCAGAGCGAGGAACCGCGATTCTGCGAGACTATACCACATCCTGAGCTCCGGGTTGTTAAGGCTTCATCTCTTTCGCAGAGCGGTTTTGCGGGCGCTCCGGAGCCGGTGGTTCGGGAGCCACATAGATGACCTCTCCGGGCCGTGCGTAGTGAAACTGCTCACGCGCCTCTTTCTCGATTCGCCGGGGATCGTTCTTGAGTTCGTTCACCTGCCTGGTGTAGGCGTCGTTCTCTTTCTGCAGTCGATCAATTTCTTTTTCAAGACCCTGATATTCCGCGCGCTTGGCCCGGTAAACCGCAAAGCCGTTGGCGCCAAACATCGCATGCACAAACAGCCATACGGCAACAAAGGCGACCGCGCCGGTAGCGAGCCGGCGCCGGATCGCGTACAGGGTCTGAAGGGTGGGTTCGAGCTGCCAGCGCGCCTTCGCCGCCCAGGCTTCCGCCTGATCAGCGCCATCGGTAAGAGTTCGGAGCCGCTCCTGGGGCGCAGAAAGAATTCGGATTTTGGGAAGTTTTACTCGAATATCCATTGCTTGGCGGCAGCGCTGAGTTTCTCCAACTCCCGCGCGCTGGGCGCTTCCGAATAGACTCTCACCACCGGCTCCGCGCCCGAGAGCCGATAGCAGACCCAGGAACCATCTTCGAGCACCAGCTTCAGCCCGTCCTTGCGCCCGACTTCGCTCACGCGCTGACCGTTGAAATGCCCGGGATCGACGCGTAACTTTTCAGTAAACTTCTCCTTCCCCTCCGGGGTCAAGCGGAAGTTCTGGCGCAGGGGATAAAAGGAACCAACTTTGGCAAACAGCTCCCGCAATTGCTGCCCTAGTGATTTTTTCCGGCGGGCCACCATCTCGCAGCATAGCAGGCCGGCAAGGATGCCATCCTTCTCCGGAACGTGATAACGGATAGAAAGCCCCCCGCTCTCTTCCCCGCCAATCGCGATCCTGTCTTCTTTGATCAGCTCGCCGATGTATTTGAACCCGACCGGCGTCTCGTGCAATTCCACTTGATGGCGCTTGGCCAGAGCATTGATGAAGTTCGTGGTCGCGACCGATTTCGCCACGCCATTTTTCCACCCGCGGCTTTCGACCAGATAGTCAAACAACAACCCAATGATGTAATTAGGCTGAACCCATGTGCCGTCTTCGTCCACAATGCCGAAGCGGTCGGCATCGCCGTCGGTGGCGATTCCGATGTGGGCTTTCAGCCTGCGCATCTCGGTGCGCAAAGCATCGAGCAAGTGCTCGGCCGGCGCGGGCGCATGATTTCCAAAGAGCACATCGCGGCAATCGTGGACGGTCGCGACCTTTATCCCGGCCTCCCGCAGCAACCCATCGGAATAGCCACGGGCCGCACCCCATAATGGGTCGAATGCCACCCGTAATCCCGCCTGACGCATGGTTTCGAGCTCGACCACCTCGCCCAGCCGTGCCAGGTAAGCAGGCCTGGGATCGAGGTTCAGAATTTTCGCGCCCCTCGCCGATGGCGGACGAGCAGTCTCATCGGCCGCAACAATTTCCTTCTCGATCCGCCGGGTCACTTCGGGCAGCGCGGGAGCGCCATCGGGTGTAGAAAATTTGATTCCGTTGTACTCGGGAGGACTGTGGGAGGCGGTGAAATTGATGGCGCCGTCTGCCTTCTCCTGGATCACGGCATAAGCAATCGCCGGAGTGGGCGCCGCATCCGGGATCACCAGCGGGGTAATCCCGTGGCTCGCCAGGATCTCCGCGGCGATCGACGAGAAGGTCTCGCCGAGAAACCGGGGATCGCGCCCCACGATCACCCGTGCTCCCGAAGGCTTTTCCGATTTCACATAGCGCGCAATCCCCTCGACCGCGCGGCGCACGTTGGCGAAGGTGAACCCTTCGGCCATCACTGCACGCCATCCGGATGTGCCAAACTTAATGGGTGCGGTCATCAGCCTATCGGGCGAATCGTCTCGAGGATTTTGAATCCCGGGGCCGCGGACATGCTCGTCCCTTGGATGCCCTAAACTTGAGGGCGAGAAGAAAGATTATATGGCAGACCAAGTGCTCATCCTCACCACCGCAGGAAACGAAAGCGAGGCGCGCAAGATCGCCAAGGAGCTTGTCGGGCGCAAGCTCGCGGCGTGCGTCAACATCGTTCCCCGCATCCACTCGACCTATCGCTGGCAGGGCAAGGTCGAAACCGCGGAAGAATACTTGCTGCTGATCAAGACCGCGAACCTGCGGGCGAAAGAAGTACAGGAAGCGATTGCTGAACTCCACTCCTACGATTTGCCTGAGGTGGTAGTGATCTCCGTCGAAGGCGGGAGCCTGGGGTACTTGAACTGGATTAGCGAGTCCGTGCGCTGAGTAGCCATCCCCGCGGAAGGCCGTTATTCCCAGCGGAACACCTTGGCGGACAATGCCGTGAACACACCAAATGTAAGAACCAGGGCCGCCACATCAACCCAGTGCGCAGACCAGGGATCGCCGTTCCAGATGCCTCCGAGCAGGGATACAGCATAAGTCAGCGGAGTGATTTTCGCGAGAGCGCGCATCAATGGCGGCAGAGACTCCAGAGGGACGAACAGTCCCGACACGGCGAACATAGGATAAAGAATCACGGCGCCAAGCGGCTGCGCGAAGCGCGCCGTCGGTACTACGCTCGCGATCAGAAAGCCTATGGAAACAATGCTCCAGGTGCTGATGAGCAGAGCCAGCGTAAAATTGAACAACGGAACGTGAACCCCCACCGGGTAATAGCGCTTGCCGGCCAAAACCATCAACAGCAGCGTCGCTGCGGTTAGCAACAACTTCACCAGGACGTGCGCTGCAAGAATGGTTGTAGGACGAAGTGGGGTTGCGCGCAGGCGCTTGAGGATGCCACCCTCGCGATAGATCGACACGATTGTCACCAGCGACAGAACGGAACTAAGGGCAATCAGCAGAGACGCGAGCACCGGCAGGCCGACGTGCAGAAAGCCGCTGGTCGGGAGTGCGGAAGGCTCCTGCCTTTTCGCAACCGAGCGACCGAGAAAAATAAACAGCAACACTGGAATCACAATGGTTCCAATTGCGCCAAGCGGTTCGCGAAGAAAAATCTTAACCTCAACCCAGGTTAGTTTCCACAGTCCGCGCATATTCATAAAATTTCCGCAAGGAAACCCGCGCTTTCAATCGCGGGAGGAATTGCGGTTTGCGCTTCAGCGCAAACCCGGTTTAGGCCGGGAGGAGTCGCGTCCTCCAGGAGCTATAGGTTAGAAATGTGCAGTGCTCGGGCAGGAAGTTCTGCCCCAGTCGTCGCCCGTCTGCTACGGAGTGCAGGCTGAGTCTGTGCTTAGAAAATCCTCCGACATAGGCCAGACCGTATTTAACGTGTTTGACCAGACTGCCGCGTTTGAATCCCAGGCTGCGAGTTCCGCCGTAAGCTTTACGCACACCTCCCAAAATAGGATTCTGCACGTGCAGTTGCCTCCGATGAAACCGCAACGGGGTAAGGCACATCAGTCGGGTGTTGTCCGGCTCCGTGTGGCCGCCGGTCGATCCGTTGGCGAGCACCCAGGAATCGACGCAGTGGGCGGAGAAGGTCTCAGCCATCTTGTTCGTGGACTTTTTTAGGCCGTGAGCATCCCGCAGTTCCTTGGTTTCCCAACCTTCTTTGGTCTCGACCGGGGCAATCTTTGCCAGCTGCTCGTAGAACCAGCGCTTGCCCACTTCAAGCGGACTGAAGGAGGAGTTCCATTTTCTCTGAAACTTCTTGCTCACCGCACAGACATCTTCGACCACAAAACCAGTGATGGGGTACAACCTGGACAGCCAAGTCGCGATGCGGAGTTTTGAGCCCCATCGTGCCCTGGAGCGAGGCCACCTCGGGAACGGTTCCTGCGGTTCTGGCGGCATGGGGTCTTGCGGAATCGCCTCGACCTGCGCAAATTCCTTCGGGTCTCAACCGCGTCCTTGACCCAGGTGACGGCGTCGGCCTGGATATTCAGGAACGTACGCACTTCGGACTTGACGGTGAAGCCCTCTTTCTTGCTGCCGGGGTCGATGCCGACCGCAACCGGTTGGGTCGCGCCATCCTGCCGGTCGAGCAGTTGGATGTAGAACACACCTCTGTTGAACCGCCGCAGCGCTCTCCCCTTACGGACAAGCTCCCGGGCTCGTGCCGGGTGGCAGGGCATGAGCGGTTTCCCCGTACTCGAAACTACTGGCACATACAACATTTGAAAGTTACCTTTCTCAAATCGCGCTGATAGCCAAAGGCGTCAGGGGCGATTGCTATTAACCGCTTCGACATTGGCCAGCGCAGGGAAGCGGGACTAGCGGGACATCCTGCATGTGCTTTGGGC
>Ga0123356_10003190_pt1 | contig 17222 bp, 14 predicted proteins | sample TergutEmb28metaG_2_FD_92546 | JGI IMG/M metagenome (GOLD analysis project Ga0123356, IMG submission 92546) | Embiratermes neotenicus P3 segment gut microbial communities from Petit-Saut dam, French Guiana - Emb289 P3 | ecosystem: Host-associated > Arthropoda: Insects > Digestive system > Gut ...
GCAATATCTGTAGGAAAAATAAATAAGGAATTGGGGTTTTCGATGTTTTCCAATAATATAGTTTCAACAGAATTCATGTAAAAGAAAGTGTAATAAAGAATTAATAATTTGTCTAGTGAATTTATATTAACCCAGGATTCGTTTTCTGTATGCCGTTCCTATTCTAATAAGGCTTTTAGCGGCGCTCTCTTTGGGTAAGGCTTGCTTTTTTAAATCAATCGTAAACTGGTTCATGGAAAAATGACGGAAAATAAAGAGATTGTTATACATTTCCTTTTTATCTGCATACAGTTTCTTTAGTTCTTCTGTGTAGACCTCAAAAATGCCGCCTTTACGCATTTCTGAGTACCCCGTGATCCAAACCGGGCATTTTAAAGTTTCATGGAAATTTAAAAGCACAGCCGCCATATTTTTTTGAGATTCATCCAATGCGCAGATTAGCGAAGAGTCCATGCGGCAAAGCTCTCGCAGTTCAACTGTACGTGGAGAATGAATGGGTGTTTTGTTTAATATTATTACATTTTTGGTGTAATCAATTCCCAGAGCAGGGGTATCAATAAAGAATTTTTTGGCTATTTTCCCCGATGGTCCAACAAGGTATCGCCTGTTTTCCGCAGACTGCTCGCGCCTGCCAGGGTTATCCGCAACAAGAATAAGTTTTATTTCGTCATCAATTGTTATATCATCAAGTGCGCTGTTGTATACAACAGGCGTTTCAATTTTATAAGTTGTTTCAGAGCGGCTGTTTACAAACTTCTGCTGAATGTTTTTTAGTTTGGGTAAACTTTTGTCAAGATCTTCTGCTATTTTCTTAAACTGTTTTCTGGTTTCTGTAAACCTTTTCCATGAATCCTTGTTCAAAACATCAACCGCAAAATAATCATGACATCAGCCTCTTGATGCAATTTCCAGAATAAGCTCAACTTCGCCTATAGCTAAATTCATGGAATCGGCAATTTGTTGATTCGACCATCCCTGTCCTTTTAGCCTTACAACATTTTCACGAATCTGCGGAGCGGGAGCGCCGTCTTTCTTTTGTGTTTTAATCTTGCCTGTTCTAAGATCGTACTCTTCTTTTGCAAGTTTTACATAAGCCTGGGCATTTTTATCCAGAGCTTTTAACTCTGTTTCTGTACGGGCAAGCCATTCTCTTGCTATATTCATGTCCGCTATGCGCTTTTCTATTTGAACAAGTGATTCATCAAGAGATGCGATTTTGTCAACTGCGTTTGACGCTTTATCGTTTTGAGCAGCAAGAAGTTCGATAGATGTGCGCAAGCTGTCAAATTGCCCTGCCAAACCTGTAATAATTTTTTCTGCATTTTTAATGGCAGTTTCTGTTTTTTGTAATGTCTTAAAGTTGCGATCAATGCCGTCGTTTGTCTGTTCAAGAACTTCATTTTTCCTTTCGATGCGCTGATATTTTTCGTCAGTTTCTTTAATTGAATCTTCCAGTTTGCGTATCTGCACCTGAACAGTCTGGAGAATATCGTCAGAAGTTGAAACCTGATCAAGTTTTTCCTTAACCGACTGAGAAGATTTAATAAGATTGTTAAAGTCTTTTTCCATCTGCTCAATTCTGCGCTGTTCATTCAAGAAGCGTGTCATTTTGTTGTTTATTTCATCTTCAAGACGTTTAACGCTTGCTAACTTTGCCTCAAGCTGCGTGATTTCGTTTTTGCGCTGTTCCAGCTTGTCAAGATCGTTATTAATTCCTTCTATATTTTTCTCAAGCTCTTTTCTAAGAACGCCTGTTTGGTCGAATATCTTTTTCTGAACTCCAAGTTCTTTATGGATTTCTTCAACATTTTGGCGGAACTGCGCAATACGTTCTTCGTTTTCAGCTTCGGTTTCTCTGCTGTGCTGGCGAAGTTTTTCTAAAGAAGAATCCATTTCTCGTATTCTGGCATTATTCTGGCTCTGCCATTCATCCATAGTTTGTTTTGCGTCACGCGCAGTTTCATCAAGTTCTGAGTATGCATTTTTTGAAATGTCAGAAATATCTTCAATTTCTTTTTCCAGTTCTCTTTGTTTCTGGCGGATTGTTTCATGCATAGATAATGAATATTGACCAACTTGAGTTTTAACTTCACTCTCGGCAGAGACACGCATTTCTGTCAGATCTTTCTTTATCTGGTCAGCAAAGGAAGAGCGGGTTTCATCGATGTTGTTTATATCTTTTCGTATACTTTCTTCAAAAGCCGAAGCTTCAAGTTTTAATCTTTCAAGGTCAGAAGACAGGCGTTCTCCCAATGCGGAAATATTTTTTTTGTGATCAGCTGTAATTTGTTCTTCCGAGCTTTTCCAGTCCTGTATAATTTTATCGCTGGAATTGTCAAGGCGTTTTTCAAGCCCGGCTTGCCAGTCAACAATTTGCCTTCCAACATCTGATGCCCGTTTTGCAAGTTCAACAGCAAAGTCTTTTTCAAATTCACTGAGTTTTTCTGAAGCATTGTCGTAAGCTTGTTTTCTGATTTTTTCAAGCTCTTTATCCATTTCTTCAAGTTCTTTCCGCAGAGATTGTGCCTGCGTATTAAATGCAGTTGCCGCGGTATCCATGCTTACAGAAGATTCTTTTTCGTATCGCGCAAAATCATTTTTTACTCTGGATACGGCATTGTCCATAGCAATACGCAGTTCTTTTTCAAGTTCTCCAGCATTATCCGCAAGGTTATTAAGCTGTCTTATTGCCTCAGACTGACTCTTGTTGTAATCCTCAAGGCGCTTTTCGTTAGTAGAGATAATATCCAGTTCTGTATCCCTGCAAAGCAGCTTCCAGGATTCCATTTGATTATTTAAAGCGGCGTTAAGATCATCATGTTGATTCGTAACTGCATTGTTAGAATTATCTTTAAGTTCTTTAAGGGTGGCAGATAATTCCCTTTCGTGCGATTTTACCGCATTATTTGTCTTGTCAGTTAAATCTTTAAGAACAGCGGAAAGATCGCTTTGCTGTAAAGTAACCGCGTTTGTAGATTTTTCTTTAAGCTCTTTAAGGACAGAAGCGAGTTCATTTTGCTGCAGCGTTACTGCGCTTGTAGATTTTTCTTTTAGCTCTTTAAGAACAGCCGCAAGTTCATTTTGTTGCAGTATTACTGCGTTTGTAGATTTTTCTTTAAGTTCTTTTAGGACAGAAGCGAGTTCATTCTGCTGAAGCGTTACGGCATTATTTGATTTATCTTTAAGTTCTTTGAGCAGTGAATTAATTTCGTCTTGCTGTAATTTTATAGATACGCTTGATTTCTCTCTTAACTCGCCAAGCACGGCGCCAAGTTCTTCTTGTTGTTGTTTCTGCAAGGTTTTTGACTGCGCCTGTAATTCTGTTAAAGAAGAGTTAAGCCTGGAAACAATATCGCTTGTTTCCATTTGCTGTGTTTTAACAGCTGCGTTTGATTTATCCCTAAGATCATTTATTGCCGAGGTGATATCTTTATGATGAGTTTTAATTGCAGAGTCCAGTTCTTCGTGCTGCTGCTTTAATGCTGTTTGTGATTTAGATTTTAATTCGTTAATAGCGGTGTTAAGTTCCTGCTTGGATGCAGCCAGGCTTAAATCCAAATCTTTTCTCTGTTTCTCTGCCGATTTTTTTAATTCAAGAAAATTATGATTCCAGTCATTCTGTTGCTGCATTAAAGCGGCGTTAACCGTGTCACGTTCCTTTGTAAGCGCCCCTGTTATATCCATCTGCTGGCGTGCCAAAGAAGAGATTATATCTTCTTTTTGTTTTTTTGCCATACTGTCAAGTTCAGCAGCTCCCTTCATCCATTCCTGGTGATAGTTCTTGTGCTTTGTGCTGATGTCAACAATCTCGGCATTCCATTTATCATGAATAGTTTTTAATTTATCGTTAATAGATCCATGTTCATTTTTTATTGAATCCTGAGCTGTCTTTATTTTATCTTCAAAGAATATTTTTATTTGATTAACTCTCTCAAGAGCCTGATCACGAAGTTTAATAAGAGCGGCATCTTCCATTTTGTCCGCGCGTTTCCCGGCATTTTCAAGAACATCTCTTAAAAGTTTTTTTACCTGCTCAACATCACGTGCAAGAGTTGCTTCTCTTTCACGTTCAACTTTTGATACAGCGTCACGATGTTCGCCTATTTTTCGTTCTATTACATGCGCGGTAGTTTCAAAATCAGATACAATAGCTTTTGCCGATGTTATTACTTCATGAGCGGTTTTAGAAATAGATTCTGAGTTTTTTTTCTCTAAGCGTATTTCAGTTTCTTCCAGGTTTCTTGCTGCGGCTTCAAGCGCTCTTTCTACCTGTTCAAACTTTTCTTTGGCTTCATTAACCCGCTTGTTTGTATTTTCTACAAACGCAGATTCATCCTTGATACGGTTTAAGTTTTCCTGAACTCTATCGGTCATTCCAAAAAGTTCGCTAAGAGAAGATTCAAATGTTTTTATATGATCTTCAATCTTGGCGATTGATTCTGACTTTTTTGCAAGGTCTTCTTCTGTCAGTTTTTGAATATTTTTCATTAACTGGACTGCAGCTTTTTTTTCTACATCCAGGTCAATGCCAAAGTTTTTAACCGACATGCTTTTTTCATTTGCATAAGCGGCGATTTCTTCTTTGCACTTTTCAGCGTATTTTTTGACCTTTTCAAGAGGACGGTTATTTTTATCCGCAAGCCTGTAAAGGATAAGAGCGCATACTACAATGCCAAGTGTAATTAAATTTCCAACTGTGAATACCATCAGTATTATATCCCTCCCGAATAATACCCAATGTATTTACTGTATCATATAATGGAAGAATTGGCGATAGTTATGGAAAGAAAAATCGGGTTTTGGGTGTTTTCCCCACAGCGGAGTAAGAGGGCTTTTTATCCAGGCTGTCTTCATGCCTGCCTTTGCCGCTCCGCAGACATCATAGGAATGGCTGTTGCCAACATAGAGTATTTTTGAAGGTTCAAGCCCCATTACGGAGGCAAGCTCTAAAAATGACCTGGGGTGGGGTTTTAAAGCTCCGCAGAGTTCCGAGCAGAGAACAGCGTTCCATCCGTCATTAATACCTAAATATTTAAGCTTTGTTTCGGGCGGAAAGTCCGATAAAAGCCCTGTTTTATAGCCTGCCTTACGCAGTGCAGAAAGGGTTTCTAGTGTGTTTTTAAATAGCTTGATGTCTTTAAAATAATTCTCCCATCCCCTGTAAATAAGATTATTTATTCTTTTATTTAAGGGTTCTGCAGGAACTGACAGGAGTTCTGCCGTAACTCTTGCCTGATGCTCATAAAATTCATTGTATAATAATGACGGATTCTCTTTTTGCTCTTTACGGATTATATTTCTGGCTTTTCCAAAAGCGGACAGCATGCGCCATTCTTTTAATATAAACGGAATCAGTCTTATGTTTAGGCGATAGTTTGGATACAGAGTTCCGTCAAGATCAAACGCTACGCCTTCAATGCCATCTCTCATTTTATGAGTATAGCTGGAAAACTCACGGATCGAAAGTAGCAGGAATAGGTATTTTTACAAGATTTACATGATGTCTTGGATATCGGCTGCGGAAGATATTAAACGAAGTTCGTTCTGAACTTTCAAAGACTTCTATGTTAAAGTTGCCGTATTCATCAAAATATGGGATTAAAGCGGCAATATGATAATACTGGCGCAGACGGGGAACTCCACGGGGCGATGCGGGATTTCTAACTTCGTTGCTTACTGCCGCAAGATAAAAATTGAATGGTTCGTCAATAGCCAGGGTGTAAAGCAGGGGATGAAGCCCCTCAATACCGTATCCTGCTTCAGGCATAAAGCCAGGGTATGAGTTGGTTACGAATGCTCCATTTTGGTTTACCATAATAGAAGCAAAATTATCACGGCGCACTTCAAATTCTTCCAGTACGCTGTGAGACGGAGAGCGAAGCGTTCCATTTGCCTCTGCCGCAAGATTTCTTATCCAGTCCAGGCCAAAGAAAACATCACGTGATTTCTCCCAGTTCTCTGTAAACGAAGAGCCACGCTCTCCAAAAGGCGCTTTTAAAGGTTGAATCGTAAGTCTTTTCCCTGTTACAGGGCGCAAAATTCCATCTATTAGCCACTTTGCGTATCCCGAACAGTTAAGACCGACAGCTGTCGAATTTTGCTCTCTTAAAGTCTCTATAAAAACGTATTTTCCGTTTTCATCGATAGCGCCGTCATCTACAAACCGTAAATTGTCAGTACCCAAGCGCACATTGGCGATAAAACTGCGATGATCTCTATAACTTGGAATATCAGGTTCAAAATAGCGCAAGGGGAATTTATTTTCCACAAGTTTAAGAATGTCGTTTAATTGCATTGTATAAAGGCGTTCGAACGAAACAGCTACCGGAATAGACTGAGCTATATAGCCGCCGTATAGAACTATGTCTAATAAGCATTTATCTTTTTCTTTGTCGGAAGGGCGGAATTGAATGCTGGCATTCTGATCGCTTCTAAGGAATATTCTAATTAAAGTGCCTTCTCCTGTTTTCTTTCTTACCAGATTCCATGATCCTTGAGCCCAGCCAGGGAATGCTCCTGTAGCTCTGCGGTTAGTAACGCTTGTGCCTCTCATAAGTTCACGGGAAATCAGAATCATGAATTCTTCTCTTCCTTCCCTAATGCTGATTTGAACTCTTTCTCCGCTTTCCAGCATCTCTGTTCTTTCACGCTGCATAAGCACCCTGGCAGGTACTTCTGTCATCCATGTATTAAGAAATCTAAGCCTTAAATGAGAATCATCAGAAATTTGGGCTACAGGCAGATCAAAGCCGTAAACAGGAAGAATACTGACAAAAATAATCAAAATAAATAGAAATTTAGGCATATCTGCTTCAATTATCGGCATTTTATATGTATAATGAAAGTATCTGTGGAGGTTTAAATGAAGCTATACAGTCGCGGACAGGTCTTATTTTTCTCGCTTTTAAGCGCTGTTATAGTCCTGCTTTTTGCCTCGGGTTTTGGTCTTTTAAAGCCGGGATTTCTAAAGTCAAATACCGATTTTTCGGCATTTCAGGCGGACAGTCAGTCTCATGCCGGTGACCCTGAAGAATTCAGACTTATGCAGTCTGAATACAGGATATTTAATACATCCGATGACCTTGCTCAGTACTCAGAAAGCGAACGGGAAAATATCGCTATTTATGAAAAACTAAATGCGGCTGTTGTTAATATTACAACAGAAACAATGGCGATTAACTGGTTTTTAGAACCAGTTCCGCAGGAAGGCAGTTCAGGCTCAGGTTCTATTATAGATACGCGCGGATTCATTATTACCAATCATCATGTAATTCAAAATGCCCATAGGGTTTTTATTAGTCTTGCTGACGGTTCTCAGTATGAAGGTGAAGTTGTGGGCGTAGACCCTGAAAACGATCTTGCAGTATTAAAATTTAACCCTCCTGCCGGAATGGTCTTGCAAACAATAAACTACGGCGATTCTGATAAACTAAGGGTAGGACAAAAAGTTCTTGCCATTGGAAACCCTTTCGCTCTTGAACGAACTTTAACGGTGGGGATTGTTTCCGCTCTTGGCCGCCCAATCCAGGCTTCCAGAAACAGAATTATCCGTGACATGATTCAAACCGACGCATCAATTAACCTGGGCAATTCGGGCGGACCGCTATTGGATACCCAGGGCAGGATGATCGGCGTTAATACAATGATCTATTCGCCGTCTGGCGGCTCTGTGGGTATTGGTTTTGCCGTTCCTGCAAATACGGCAAGGCGTGTAGTAAACGAAATAATGCTGCACGGCAAAGTGCGCCGCGGCTGGATTGACGCCACTGTTGTTCAGATTTTTCCAAGTCTTGTTCGTTACGCAAAATTACCTGTTAATTCAGGTCTTTTAGTTTCCCGCACACGCAGAGGCGGTCTTGCAGAAAGAGCCGGTTTGCGTCAGGGTGCAGAACCTGTTCAATATGGTAGAAGCGTAATTTACCTTGGCGGAGACATTATTACTTCTGTAAATGGTTTAAAGACAAATACCCTGGCAGATCTTTATGCATCACTTGAAGCATGCAAGCCTGGTGATGTTGTTGCTGTAGAAATAATTCGCGGCGGAGTGACAAGTACTTTGCGTATAACGCTGGCAGATCGTGAAGAAGTAATGAACTAGGTTAATAAATAAAACCGATACCAACGCCGCCATAGCCGCCTAAATTGGAGCTCTTTATCCAGATTCCGCCTTGAATTAAAAAGACTATATTCGAAGGCGGCGGGAATAAGTTTATTTCTGCGCCTGTAAGAAATCTTGCCTCGTTATCTTCTTTAAAACCAAATTCATATCTTGCGCTAATGCCGCTTGTCAGCCAGCTGCCATGATAATGAACGCCGGCAGAGAGCAGCAGGTCGGGAGCAATGCCTTCCGGACCATGCCAAAATGCGGCAGGACATAAAACCAATGAAAAGCTGGATATTTCCAGAGACAGCGGCGTATAAATTCCAGCTCCCTTTCCGGGGCTAAGCTGAGAGTCGCCTGTTTTACTTGCCCATGCATAAGATGCGCCTGCGGCAAATGCTAACGGAACAGAACCGCTGCCATCAAAGAAATTATACTTAACAGATCCTGATAAACCCCAGCCTGCATTGTGTTCAATGTACGGGTTTATATTAAAAACAGTTGTTAATTCCATGCGTTCAAGCGGTGCAAATCTCATGTTAATTTTAAAAGGAAAGCCGAATGCATAACTGCCGTCGTTTGCGCCTAACGGAAGCCAGAAGTTTCCAAAGAGAAGACCTGCGTTAATTTGATAGCTCCCTGCGGGAAGCACATGAGGCATGGGCGCAAAAGCAAGTCCTGCAATACCGCTTTCAAGCGACAGCGGAAAAATATTAAGAGAATAGTTAATCTCGGTTCTTAATCTTTTTAAATGGGTTTCGTTTTCGTCTTCGTCTTGCGCAAATTGCGGAAGTCCCATTGTTTCAATTAATACTGTGTAATATCCCTGAGGCAGCAAGTTTCCTTCAGAGTCGCTGCCATCCCATGTAACATGCTGAATCCAGGTGTTAAATTGATCCAGATGCTTTGTGTATACGATGTTTTCTTCAGAATCAAGAATCTTAACAGTGCCTGTTCCGGGAGAAGAAACCTCAAAACGGAATTCTGTAACTCCAAGATTGCTTGAGTTTAATGGATTAAAACGCCTTCGGCTCTGAGATGTATTTGTCATTGTAAAAGCCGCAGGTTTCATAACTATTTCTGTAAAGGTTATATTCTGACCGCTGATTAAAACAGTAACAGATGCGTCTTCCCAGCCAAAAGCACGTGCCTGAATTGTCTGATTACCTATTGGTAATCTTGTGGATGCGGTATTGTTATTGGAAAGAGATATAGAGGTTATTGTTTTGTCAGCTGCTCTTGCGCTTACCTGCGGGTGGAATGGAAGCGACGCAGGGCTGTCTTCTTCTTTTAATACATTAATATCAACATACCCAAGCGCAATTTCTATATCCATTGTAACTACAAGGCGGCTGTTATTAAAAATTACCGCTTTAAACTCACGGTCTGCGTATGTTTCTTTGCGCAGAACGACATTGTATGTTTCTGCAATCATATCGCTTAGAAAAAAAGGCGTAACTCCACGTTCTACGCCGTCTATGAATACTCTTGCGCCTTGCGGATTTGTATGGATTTCCATCCCTGTGCCTGCGACATATTCTAATTTTATATTACTGTCAGCGGCAAGCGGCAAAATCCCAACAATGAGGAAGAGGAAAATTAAAGGCAGTAAAGTCATTCCTGCTCTATTCATAAGTTTATTTTAGCATAAAATCAATTGTCTCTCAACTTCCCGTTTTCCCTATAGCTCCAAAAGGAGGTTTGAGAAAAAATTATATGATCTACAAAATGAAGTCCTAAGATACGTGCTGACGATTTTAGCCGTTCTGTAATTTCATCATCTTCTGGGGAACTATTAAGCAGACCCGACGGATGATTATGCGCAACGCAAAAGGCGGCGGCTCTGTCCTGAATAATATCTGCAAATACTTCTCTGGGGTGGACAATAGTTTTGTTTACAAGACCTATGGTTACAACTCTTACCGCAAGCACCTCATGAGCGCCGTTAAGAGACAGGCTTATAAACCGTTCCTGTTTACGATCTGCATAATGACGCACTAAAGTGAAGATATCTACAGGCTTTTTTATATGCGCCGAGAATGAGCCATAGCGCCTTCTGCCAAACTCAAGCATAGCGGCAATAGCGCATGCTTTTGATTCTCCAAGACCTGATAAAGCAGAAATCTCCTTTACAGTGGGAATGTCTTTGTTTCCATCAAGGAGGCTAAGCAGTTCTATAGCAAGGGTTTTAACATTTTTCCCTTGAATACCCGTATTCAACAGAACAGCCAAAAGTTCGCTGTCGGAGAGGGATGCCGCGCCGCGACCCATTAATTTTTCGCGCGGTCTTTGTTCCAGAGGAACATTTAAAAATGTTTCATTTGTTTTTTTCATATATATATATGGGGTGAAAACAGTGTTTTGCTTTATCGCCGCACTAGTTTTTTAGTTGATTTTTTTAGAATTTTAATAAAATGCCGAAAATTACTATATGAAAAGAAATATTACTTCTATATCATTGTTAATTTTTGTATTTTTCCTGTATTTTTCCTGTGTTGGTCTTCAGTACGAGCCTGTAAAAGAGATACCCACGCCGTCAAAATACATCATGGGGCAGGGAAATGTCGGTATGGATCAAAAGGCTCTGTTCCTTTTGCGGAATAACCCTGAAATTAACAGCGGTTATGCGCAGATGATTTCCAGATTGTATACCGAAGAAGCGTCTTTTGAAGGCGTTAATCATGATATTGCCTTTGTGCAAATGTGCCTGGAAACAGGTTTTTTAAAATACGGCGGAGATGTTAAGCCTGAGCAGTTTAATTTTGCAGGGCTTGGCGCAGTTGGAAACGGAGCGCCTGGTCTTTCATTTCCAGACCCGCGTACAGGGGTTCGCGCTCACATACAGCACCTTAAAGCTTATGGAAGCGAAGAGCCGCTAAATCTTGAACTTGTAAATCCTCGTTTTAGGTTTGTCCGAAGAGGCTGCGCTCCGACATACGAAGGACTTGCTGGCACTTGGGCTGCCGATAGACAGTATGCTGTTAAAATAACTGCAATTATGAATCGGCTTTATGAGTTTTCATTCTAAATACATTACTTTAATTTAAAATTTTAAACCACGAACCACACTAACCAAAACGAACCATTGAGAAGATTTCGAAGTGAAGGTTCGTGAGTGTTCGTGTCGTTCGTGGTAAAAACTCTTAATTTTTGATTATAGCTCAACGCGCGATGTTATCGCAAAGGTCCGCGGTAATAGTTGATTTCTAGGTTGTCTAATCGTTTTTGGTGTACTTTAAGCCTCCGGGAAAAATCATCAAAGTCTTTGTTCTCTGCAGGTGTCCAAACTGCTTCTGCGATTGCGCATACACGCGGGAAGATCATATATTCTGCGATTTTTCCCGCATAGATTACTTCAGACCATAAGTTACACTGACCTCCTAAAATGCGCGAGGCTTCTTCTTCTGTCATCTGAGGCGTTATTGGATTCATGGAATAACCCTGAAAAACAGTAGATACGCCGTGCGAGCGTCCAATTTCTTCAGGGGCTTCTGTGTGTTTGTAATCAAGATAGCAGCCTTCCGTGTTAGGTGTCATTATAACATTGTGTCCTTGTTTGCTTGCACGAAGGCCTCCGTCTTTTCCGCGCCAGGACATTATGATAGTTTCTTTTGGCAGTTTAAACAGGCTTGAGTCTTCCAGTATTTCATCCCAGCCTATGGCAGTTTTTCCCCGCTCTGCTAGCATGTTTACAAGTTTGTGCGTTATCCAGCTTTGCAGCTGCGCAGGTTTTTCAAGTCCAAGCTGCGTAAGTTTTTTCCTGCATTTTGGGCAGTCTTTCCAGCGGTTGTATAAAACTTCATCGCCGCCAATATGCACCCATTTCGAAGGAAAAAGCGCAGCAAGAGTATCAAAAACTTTTTCTATTAAATCAAATATTCTGTCGTTTCCTGCGCAAAGTACATCTTCGAAAATACCAAAACGATCTTCAACATTGTATGGACCTCCTAAGCATCCTAGCTCAGGGTATGAAGCTAAAAGAGCGCTTGTGTGCCCTGGTAAATCAACTTCCGGAATTACTTCGATATAATGCACTGACGCATAATTTACAACTTCGCGAATTTCTTCTTCTGAGTAAAAACCGCCGCTCCACGCTAGCTCAGGCGGAAGCCTGTGATCCTGCCTGCGAGAACCAATCTCTGTTAGCAAAGGATATTCTTTAACAGGCAGCCGCCATCCTTGATCGTCCGTTAAGTGCCAATGAAACCTGTTAATATGGTGCAAAGAAAGCATGTCAATTAATTTTTTAATAAAAGCGACAGAATAAAAATACCGAGAACAATCCAGCAAAAAACCACGCCACGAAAAACGAGGGTAATCTGTAATTTCTGCGCACGGCAGTTTTAATATATTATCTTTATAATGAGAAAGAGTTAATTGGCGGAAGGTTTGCTCTCCATTAAATATTCCTGCAGGTGACGGCGCTTCCAAAGTTATCTCTTCCTTGGAAATCGTCAGCTTGTACGCTTCTTCGCTTACCATAGCAGCTTGCTTTTTGTTTAATGAAGGCAGTTCGTTAGATACAAAAAATCCATCTGTATATCGGATAGATACAGGTTTTGGTATTATCGCAAAATCTTCCACTAAAAATATTCCGTCACATGCTGAGGACGCAGAGAGAATACGCTTTTTAGTAAAGCTTCGTTACTGTTAACTTCCAGTCCTTCATTTCGTGAATACATAGCGTTTTCCAGCGATCTGTAACCTGTTATAAGCTGGCTTAAAACAAGCATGTCGCATGATATATCTGCGCTCTTATTAGTATTAGAAACTTTTACGCCTTCCTTGCCAAATTGAACAAGGTATTTTCCGCAGTTTGCTTTAATATTTTCGTCACTAACTTCGATAACATATTCTCCGTCATTGTAGGCAGAGAAGCCAGGACGGCGCATTAATTCAAGCGCAGTTTTTACGTTTACAATGCGTGTCATGTCACGAGGTTTAAATTCTGTTTCTACAGACCATGCGTCACTTATTATATCGAAAGGATCAATGAAAGTGGGCATAAGCCATTTAAAATCCGAGAATTGCGCAGAAAGTCCGCCTGTAATACTAAGCGCTCCGTAAAGACCTTTTTTATCGATAAAGGCAAGTTCCAAAACAGACATGTTATGATCGCCGTCTTCTATTACATCCTGATACTTTATATAACTTCTCGCCTTGCCTGTTTCATCCTTCCATAAATAAAGGAATATTCCCGATGCGCACGGATCTTCGCGCGTAAAACGTTTCCAGGCACGGTTATCCTGCCAATAGTCTCTGTGTATTCCATGGTTAATGTTTGAAATATAAGATGAGTGAACTTCTGCAAGCAGTGACGTATCATCTCCAGGGAGAATGTGGACAAATTCTCCGTTCATTTTTATTTCTGATAAATCGCCTGTATTTATTTTTATGTTATTTCTTGCGCAGCAAACTTCATAGCCAAACTTGCGGTAGAAATCGTGATTAAACGGAGTAAGATTGGAAAAAACAACGCCCTTTTCATAAGCCTGCGGCAGGAGTTTTTCGTATATTTGGCGGACAAGACCTCCCTTACGTGCCTCAGGTAATGTTCCAACTCCGCTGATACCTGACATTTTTACAGAGTGTCCGTCAAAACGCATAAGATAATCAACCTCGAACATTCCTGCAAGAAGTTTCTTGCCGTCAAATACCCCCCATGCCCATTTGGCTGGATGATCCAGAGGATCGATTTTTTGATTTTCTTCTTTTGAATAATCCTTGCGGCCATTGTAAACAATAGTCCATATTCTGTATAACTGCAGTAAATCTTCTGTTTCCAGTCTTCGTATTTCGGGCATTTTTTCTCCTTAGATTGCACAATTTTATGCTGGTTTTTCATAGTTGTCAAATATATATAGACGGTTTCATAGGATTATGTTATTATAGTGATAATGAGCAAATCAAAATCCTTTCAGATCGACCAAAAAGTGGTATATCCAAGCCAGGGCGTCGGAATAATAAAAGACATCGTTCAAAAAAAGTTTAAAGATTCAAAGATACCATATTATATTATTTATCTTGAAGTAACCGACATGACAATAATGGTTCCTGTAGATAAAGCTTTGGAGCTTGGCGTTCGTTCTACAGTTTCAAGAGACGAGGCAATGAAAGCCCTTGAATTAATAAGCGAAGATTACGAGCCGATTCCTTCCGACTGGAAAATGCGCTATCAGATGAATCTGGATCTTCTTAAAAAAGGAAGCATCAGAGACATAGCAAGTATTGTTCGTTCGCTGTACCACCGCAGCAAAGTTAAAGAATTACCTATTCTGGAAAGAAAACTTTATGACTCCGCATTAAAACTTTTGGAAGACGAAATATCTATATCTCTTCGTAAATCCAAAGATGAAGTGCAGAACATGATTTTTTCCAGATTGGAACTTGAATAGTGGACGTTACAGTATCGGCAGCAGCTGTAATTTGTGCGGCAGGATCGTCTTCTCGAATGGGCGGATTAAAAAAAGAGTATCAGAAACTAAAAGACGGTATTACAGTGCTGGGTTCTTCTGTCCGCGCTCTTGCGGTTATTCCGCATATAAAAACAATTGTTATTTCTATTCCGCAAGGTTCTGAAGCTGACGCAAGGGATGCTCTGCCTCCTGAATACATGTCAGCCCAATTTCCAAAAATACTTTTTGTAACAGGCGGAAGCACACGCCGTGAGTCTGTATTCAATGCGCTTTCTTGCCTTGAATCTTACAACCCTGATTATGTATTAATTCATGACGGAGCTAGACCTTGGGTAAGCGCCTCTCTTATAGAAAATTTAATAAAAGCGGTTATTGAATACAATGCTGTTATTCCTCTTCAGCCGCTAACAGATACTCCCAAAGAATGTGATGAGCAGGGTTCTTTTGTTAAAAATCATTTAAAGCGCTCTTCTACAGGAATAGCGCAGACACCGCAGGCTTTTAAATTTTCCGATATTCATAAAGCTCACGAAAAAGCCGCAATTGCCAATGATGAAGAATTTACCGATGATGCGGAGATTTGGGGAAGGTTCTGCGGACAAGTTGCAGTTATTCCAGGCGATCCGTCAAATAAAAAAATCACCTTCCTTGAGGATCTTGTATGAAGAATTTTACCACTAACCACACGAACTTGTTCTCTCGCATTCTCTCTTGGTTCGTGTTGGTTCGTGTTGGTTCGCGGTTTTTAATTCTTTTATTCTTTTTGTTAATCAGTGCCGCCTGTACTCGAGATGCTTCGGTGCAGACTCCCGCTTTAGTAACATGGTCAGGCGCATACCCAACGGCAATTCTTCAAACAGGCACATTCCCAATTTGGTTTCAGCTAACAGAAGATGGTCCTGTTCATATTGATAGTATCGAAGATGTAACAGAAACTTTTGCATTCACGCCGTGGACGTACGCTGTGCATATTCGTTATTTTATGGAAGGCAGCGATGGTATCGTTATGGTTGTAAACCGTGACGGCTTTTTAAAGCTGACGCCTGGCGACAACAGAGGCTCTAGTGTTGCCATGTATCGTTTCCCAGGCGGAAATTTCTGGCGGCAGTATACAGTAGGCGGTTTTATTAATTTTGAAGATAATCCAACTGCGCTTTTATATTTAGACGAACGCTTCCTGACTTCTGATACGCCTCTTCCTCAGCACAAAACGTGGTCTTTTAACATGAATGCAAATACGCCGTTTCCGCAGGATGTTCCGGCTATACAACTTTTTCCTGTAGAGGAAGGCTGGGATGTAGATTCTCTTCGTCTGGCAACCGATGGTTTTTATTATTATAGAGCTGCAAGAAGAAGCGGCGCATCTCCGCTTTTGCGGATGTTTCGTTCTACAGATCTATCCAAAGCAGGAGAAGAAGTATCGATAGAAACTTTTTATAATTCATCTCCGCGCGAAACAGTTTTCTCTCATCATTCGTATCCGTCTTTGCCGCAGTTACCCGAAGGATTTGTTTATACAGGAATTGGCAGAGTAGGAAACAGCTTATTCGCTTCCTGGGAAGAACAGGAAGATTTTAGCATTGGAGCTGCAGGTTTTGTTATTATAAGGCGTTAAATACCTTAACATTTTCTGGAATTTAAGTTAAACTCAACTCATGGAAAAACTTAAGATTTTAATTCCCAAGGGAAGAATTTTTGATAATATCAGCCATCTCTTTTTGGAAGCTGGATTCCCAATCTCGCTTGCGGACAGAACATATCGCCCCGCAATGGGAGCGGCATGGCTGGATGCAAAGATAATGAAGCCTCAAAATGTCGGAGAACTTCTGGAACTTGGCAGCCACGATGCGGGATTTACAGGCATCGATTGGATAAAGGAAAGCAATGCCGATGTAGAAGAAGTATTGGATCTTGGTTTTGACAAGGTTCGCATTGTTGCGGCAGTTCCAAACGATTTGGATGATGCGAAATTAAAATCCAAAAAACTGGTAGTTGCTACAGAGTATGTCAATCTTGCAGAGCAATGGCTAAAAAATTCGGGATTCCAATACCGTATTCTTCGCACTTACGGCGCAACAGAGGTTTTCCCTCCAGATGATGCCGACATGATCATTGACAATACCTCTACAGGTCAGACGCTTAAAGATAACGGTTTAAGAATAATCGGCACTTTGCTTGAGTCTTCTACACGTTTTGTTGTTTCACGTTCCGCGTTAGCAAATGCAGAAAAGAAAAGCCGCATAGATGAACTTGCGATGCTTTTCCGCGCTGTATTGAACGGCAGAGAGCGTGTAATGCTCGAAATGAATATTCCCAAAGAGCAATTTGAATCTTTGTCCAGTCTTCCTGCGATGCGCAGCCCCACAGTGGCTCAGTTGTATGGCGATGCAGGTTATGCTGTTAAAATTGCCGTTAAGAAAAACGAAGTACCTGATATTATTCCAAAGTTAAAAAAACTTGGCGCTTTGGATATTGTTGAATATGACTTACGCAAAGTAGTGCAGTGATAGGGAAGGGAGAAGGGAGAAGGGAGAAGAGGGAGAAGGGAGAAGGGAGAAGGGAAGAGGGAGAAGGGAAGAGGGAGAAGGGAGAAAAGATGGAAAGAGTTGCTGAAATAGAAAGAAAAACTAAAGAGACAGAAATATTTATTAAATTAAACATCGATGGGAAGGGAGAGGCAAAACTCGATTATCCTATTGGTTTTA
>Ga0123356_10003191_pt1 | contig 17221 bp, 16 predicted proteins | sample TergutEmb28metaG_2_FD_92546 | JGI IMG/M metagenome (GOLD analysis project Ga0123356, IMG submission 92546) | Embiratermes neotenicus P3 segment gut microbial communities from Petit-Saut dam, French Guiana - Emb289 P3 | ecosystem: Host-associated > Arthropoda: Insects > Digestive system > Gut ...
TGGGATAGGGTGAACCGCTCGATCACCGAGGCATATCCTTCCGCCTCCTCAAAAAAGTGCAGGTCTTCCCGCTGTAGGTTTTCGATCAGGGCCAGCAGCGCGCTTTCTTTGGCGCTGGCGGACATCACGATGGCGTCAATGCGTTTCATGCCCAGCAGCTTGCAGGCGGCCATACGCCGCGCGCCGGATATCAGCTCGTAGCGGCCCGCTTCTAATGCGCGCACGGTAATGGGCTGCAGCAGCCCGCAATGCCGGATGGACTCGGCCAGTTCGCGGATGGCCTCCTGGTCAAACACTTGCCGGGGTTGGTTGGGGTTAGGGGCAATGGCCTCCATGGTAAGCCAGCGCACCTGCCTGCCCGGCCCTGGGCTTGGGATAGAAGTGCTCCGGGGATCGATCACATCCAAAGAGTACATCATGGAAATTCGCCTGCCTTTCGTGCTACGTATACAACATATTGTGGTTGATCGATGGTTGTATACCAGCATTCGCGTATGGCAGAAGCGAATCCTCCCCCTATCGTCCATGAGAAAACGTCACCTTATGTGAGAAAAATGCAGAAAAAACAAGGCGATGCGCGATTTGAAGCTGCTTACGACAAGATGCCCAAAGGTTTGCGTGCCGGAATCCCGGCTTTGCGCGGATACTGTCGTACGGTTTTGTTTTCTTTTTCGGCAGCGATGAGCAAATGATGCCAGTCGCGGCCCGGTACCGGGGCGGATACAGGCCCACATAACCGGCCGCCCAGCATTACGGCGGCGCGAGAGGCGCTTTCAAACTCTTCGAATACAGCCGGGCCCTTCCAGGCCAGGGCACGGCCCCCCACCCGTACCAGGGGCAGGGTAAGCTCAAGCAACGCCGGAAGCCCAGCCACGGCCCGCGCCACCGCCACATCGTAACACTCCCGATGATCGGCCTGGCGAGCGGCGTCTTCTGCACGGAGATGAAAAGCCCGGGCACACAAATCCAGCGCCTCGATGACCCGGCGCAAAAAATCCACCCGTTTGCGCTGGGCGTCCAGCAGGGTCGCCTGAATATCGGGCCGGGCAATGAGCAACGGAATGCCTGGAAAACCGGCCCCCGCCCCCACGTCCACGATTCGTGCGCCCTGGGGAATCCAGCCGGGCTGGCACAGCACGGTAAGCGAATCCAGGTAGTGCCGATCCACCGCCTCCTCCGGATCCAGCACGGCGGTGAGGTCCATGGCGGCGTTGGTTTGGTTCAGCAACGCGTCAAAGGCAACAAAACATTGCTTTTGAGCGGCATCCAGTTCGATGCCCATGGCTTCACAGCCGCTCCATAGGCGGGCGGCGGCCTGGGGGGTCAAAACAACTCCTCCAGCCAATACTTGATCCAGCTCATGGCTTCCCGCGTGTAGTTTTTGGGCCAATAGGCCGCATCGGTGGGGCTGCCCAACCCCCAAGCTTCGATGCCCAACCTACGCGACATATCGATGGCACGGCCCACATGATAGTCCGAGGTAACAACCAAGGCGCGGGTCAGCCCAAGCTCCTCCATCATGGCCTTGGCGTTGAGCAGGTTTTCCCGCGTGTTGTAGGATTCGGTTTCGGCCAGAATATCGTCCGCGGGTACGCCCTGGGCGATGAGCCATTCCCGCATCGCTATTCCTTCGGGCATGGGTTCGGTGGGGCCTTGGCCTCCGCAGGTGATGATCAGGCGGGGGTTGGCAAAGTATTCGTCCCGGGTTGTTACCAGCCGCCTTCGCAGCATCTCCGACAGGGTACCGTCGGGCTTCACTTGAGCGCCCAATACGATGATCACATCGGTGGGCTCCTTGGTTGGCAGGGTATTCGAACTATACACCACCCAGCCCACCAACCCCACATAACAGGCCACGCCCAGCAGCAGGAGCATAATCACCGCCCTAAACACCTTCTTTTTGTTGCTCTTTTTATGATTCATGATCAAAACCCTCATACCTCTCTATGCCGCTTGTACCTTCCCTAGCTATCTTTTGGGGCGGCAATGTGATATTTTTTACGCGAAACTCAAATTCCTTGGCGTCCACCAGCAGGCCACGCTGCATCATGTGCTGCTGAGCCATGCTAAAAAATTCCCCGTCGGCCACAATGATATGATCGCACACCCCGATGCCCACCACGGCCAGGGTTTCGATCACCATCTTGGTCACCTCGTAATCGGCGGGGGAAGGCATGGGTGTCCCTCCCGGATGGTTATGGGCCAGCACCACGGTGTGGGCGTTGTGGCGCAGGGCAGTCTCCATCACATCCCGGGCATACACGGCGGACTCGTCGATGGTACCCTGCTGCAACAGGGCTGGGTGGATCACCCGTGCCTGGGCATCCAGGCAAATCAGGTACACGGCCTCGTAGGCCAGCCCAAAAAACAGTGTGCGGCAATACCCTCCGGCATCGGCGGCATTTTGCAGCACCGGGCGCTCCCGCAGCTTGTCCCGCATGTAATAACCGGCCAATTGGGGCATCATGGCAAGCAGGGCGGCGGTGTTGGCCCCTACGCCGGGGCAGCGCATCAATTCCTCGGGGCTGGCCTCCAACACCCCCGATAAGGAACCAAAGGCGTTGAGCAACTGGTGGGCCAAGGGGTTTACGTCCCGCTGGGGGATGGCGAAACACAGCAGCAATTCCAAGGCCTGATGGGGCGCAAACCCCTGCAGGCCCTCCTGGAACATACGGGCTTTGAGCCGCTCCCGGTGCCCTTTGTGTATGCCGCCTCGTTCGCTCATGGTTGCCTCCCGTTTCTATTGATCCCAACGCATCAGTAGGGCGCGCCACCCTCGGCGCGCCGTGATTCGCCCAAAACCAATGTGCCTCTCACGCGATACACCGGCGCGCCCTACATTTGATTTGCGGTGATCAACTCCCGCAACAACTCCCGCAGCTCCTCATCGCCGATTTGCGCAGCACCTGAATGTATTCCCTGCGCACTTCCATCCACCACCGCCTCAAACAACGTGCGCTTGCGTTCGCTCAGCCGCACCACCTGCTCCTCCACGCTCCGCCGGGTGATCAGCCGGTACACCTGCACCGCCTTGGTTTGCCCAATGCGATGAGCCCGGTCTGTGGCCTGATCCTCCACCGCCGGGTTCCACCAGGGATCGTAATGCACCACCATGTCGGCCCCGGTCAAGTTCAGGCCAAACCCCCCGGCCCGCAGCGAGATCAAAAACACCTGCCCCTCCCCGCCGTTAAACCGGCGGACCAGCCCCAAACGCTCCTTGCTGGGCGTGTCGCCGTCTAAGTACAGGCATGTGATATCGGTTGCTTCCAAACGCCGCTGCAGCAGCCGCAGCATGCCGGTAAACTGCGAAAACACCAGCGCCCGACGCCCAGCCTCCAACGCGCTGGGCAGGGTATCCATCAGCAAATCCATTTTGCCGCTGGACGCCGAATAATCGGGCAGGCACAAAGCCGGGTGACAGCAAATCTGCCGCAGCTCGGTGAGCACGCTCAGCACCTCAAAACGCTCCCGTTGCAGGGAACCACGGGCCAACAGAGTGTCCATCCGCCGGTCGAGCCGCTGGAGAGCCGCCGTGTACACCCGGCGCTGCTCGGGGGTCATCTCGGCCAGCAGTTGGGCTTCGAACTTATCGGGCAGATCGGCCAGCACCTCTCGTTTCAAGCGGCGCAGCAGGAAGGGCGTGGTCGTCTTGCGCAAAGCGTCTGTGTTTTGCCCCGCGCCGTACCGATGCATAAATCGGGCCAGCCCACCCAAGTACCCGGGCAGCACAAAATCAAACAGCGACCACAGCTCCCCAGGATGGTTTTCCATGGGCGTGCCGGTAAGGGCAAACCGTGCCCCAGCGCGCAGTTGTTTGGCCGCCAATGCGCTCATGGAAGCGGGGTTTTTGATGTACTGGGCCTCGTCCAGCACGGCGACACTAAAACCAATCTCGGCCAGTATCCCGATGTCCCGGCGCATCAATGGGTAAGAGGTGATCACAACATCGGCCCGCTCCCGCGCCTCTTGGATCAAACGGACACGGGCAGCCTGCGGGCCTTCCAGCACCACCGAACGCAAATCAGGCGCATACTTCTCTAGCTCGGCCTGCCAGTTGTATACCAGCGACGAGGGAGCCACCACCAGCGCGGGTTCTTTTTTTTCACCATGCTGTTGCATCCATACTAGCAGGGCGATGATTTGGATCGTTTTGCCCAAGCCCATGTCGTCGGCCAAAATGCCGCCCATGCCCGCCCGATACAGGGCCAGCAGCCACCGGAACCCCCGGGCCTGATAATTGCGCAACACATCCGCCAAAGGGAGGGGGGAAGAAAACCCCTCGCCCCGGCCGTCCAGCGAGTCCGCCAGCCGCCGCACACCCTCTTCAACAGCTACGGGCAGACCGCTGGAGCCCATCAAACTCACCAGATAGGCGGCACGGTAACGTTCCAATCGGATGGCCCCCTGATCCAGCGTTTCCCCGCGCTCCTCCTGCAGAGCTTCGGCCAGCGCGGCCCACTCCTCCAGATCAGACAGGTCTAGCACTGCACCGTCCCGCAGCATAAAATAACGCCGCCGGGCCCGCAGCGCCTCCACGATGGCCAACACATCTTCGGGCGGCTCCCCGTCCAGCGTCAGCTCCAGCCGCAGCGCGCCCTCACACAGCCGCAGGGTACCGCCCAGCCTGGGCCTGCGGGGCTCTAAACGCCGGAACTCCGCCGAGCAATATACCGCGGCTATCTTTTGCAGGACCCCTACGCCCTGGGTACAAAAGCGTACCATGGCCTCGGGGTTGATAAGGCAGGCCCGGCCCAGCCGCACGTAAAAACCGGCCTCGGCCAGCACCTCCAGCACCCGCATCTCGGCCTCGGCATCCCGCAGCACCAACAGGCCACTTACGTCCTGTTGCTCATTGGGAGCCGCCTGCGCCGGGGCGAATGGATCGGCACGTAACTCGCCATACCCAAACACCACCCTGGCCACGATGCCCCGGCCCTCTCTTTCCAAGTACACCTCGGCGGCCAGAGGCCTGCGCACCACACGGTGAGCCAACCCCGCATCAAACTGCACCTCTCCGGCGCGGGCCAGCCTAGGCAACAGCTCGGACACCACCCGCAAGCCTTCATCGGCGGCAACACCAAAGTCGGCCCACCCATGCACGGCATACCCCAGCAGCAGGCCCAGCACCTCACGTTGGGCGGGTGGCGTGCGGAGGACGCCTTCCCCGCTGTACACAAACTCACAGTTGGTTGTGAGCGCAAAGGTTTCGGCGGGCAGCTCAGCGTTGATATGCAGCGCCCGCCCCGTGCCCCGCACCATAAAACGTATCGGCAGCGGACAACGCCACACCCGCTCCAACGTACGATTGTTATTGCCCAAGGACAGCTTAAAGGGCCTGGCCTGGAACAGCCGCAACACCCGGGCAGCCGTAGCCTGGGGTAAATCAAGCCATCTGCCCGCAGAATCCGGCGCAGCCTGTACCAACTCCCGCAGCACACCCAGCAGCTTTTCGTCCACCCGCTCAAAACGCATCCATTCAGGCTGCAATACAAAACTTTTGCCAAAGGGAATGGGCGCGCGGCACTCCAACTCCCGCAAAAAATGCCCCAAATCGCGTACGACATATAGCCGCTCGGCGCCCACGCGCAGCCCAATGTCCAGGGTTGTTTCACCCTCGCCGCGCCGGCAGCGCAACTGCACCTCCAAGCGCAACTTTTGCTCTAGTGGGATGCGAGGCTCCAACGCACGCAGCATCTGTGCCCCGGCCTCCCGCGCCCGGCGCTGACGCATCCCGGCCAGCAACCCGGCGTTGTTTGCGTACAACAACGCCGCCACCACATGGCGGCAGGGCTTTGCATTCGCGGCATAGGCCGGACAACCGCACCGCCCGTCCAGGGTTGCGTGGCCCGGCAATACCACCTGCCGCCGCTCCTGGGCGCTCACCCAAAAAGACAACAAACCGGCCGGGTTTTCTGCCTGGGTCACCGCACCCCGGCGGTACAGGGCCATGCCGGCATCGAATTCCTCTTCGCCTGCCCCAGCCCGCAGCCGTTCCATTTCAGCCTTTTCCGCCGTCACGCGCGCCCTCCGTGTAAAAAAGTTCTCATTCTAGTATAACTTCTTCACGGGGCAAAAATCTCCTGCCTTGGTTAAGAATTCACAAGATTGATGATGCGCAGCCTTTGTTGTTTGGCATATCCTACCGTGTAGGCTGTACCGCTTTTCCGATCAGTCAAATAGCAGATGCAAAACTGGCTGTAATCGACCAACTGCCGGTTTCGTTTCTGCATGCAGCCTTTATAATAGCCAACGGATGTATAGATAACTTCTGACGCTTGACTGAGGATTTGATGGTAATTTTGCACATTTTCTTTGCCCCATCCCCTTGTTTGTTCTTTGCAGGGCAGCAGTAGAATGAGCTGAATGTGCGGAAATACCTGTTTAAGTTTTAGGACGGAAAAAGCTGCCATTGTGTCAAAACCGAGTGCACCGCCCGCACAAAAATAGCGCACGCCTTGATCGATGAAATGGTTTAACACCCATTCGAGGCGTTTTTGGATCGCCGCATATTCGTTTACGGGAATGTTTCTGTGTCCGGTAAAGCAGGAAGTTAGGTTTTTCAGTTGCATAAATTTTCTCACAAAAAAGGATAATCCTACTTTATGCTACTTTAGGCGATATGTCAATCTCTAAAGCGACAAAGTAGTATTATACTTTTGAGGTGATTGCTGTGAAAGCATTAAAGCAAAAAGTAAGCATTACTTTAGATGTAGATATAATCAGTCAGATAAAATCCATTGCGGAGCAAGATGATCGATCATTTTCTCAGTTTATTAATTTGGTATTACGTGAATACCTTGAAAGGTACATTAATCCAACCACCTAATTCTTCAAATCGCTTTCCTCCCACATCTCACGGCGCACAGCTTTCACCAAGTCCACAACATCTTGTTCGGTTTTTAAGCCCAATCGTTCAGCCTCACCGGTAAAAGCATTTTGGGCGTTTTTGAGCGCAACCATGGCGGCGTTTTCCATGATAATACACACCTCTTTCTGTATTGCATTGTATTTTTTGCGTGAACCCTGTAGGGGCGGATTCCATATCCGCCCGAAACACGGTGTTAAGGACAGTCGAATTCAGGGCAGGCGAAAATGGATTTCGCCCCTACAGGGATACCCATCTTGGCCGCATTAACCCTTGATTCGCATCAATAATTCCCACCCAGAACCATACCATTCGGCGCCGCTTGATAAGACGCCACATGCTTCATGGCATTCTCTACAAACTCTGCATTCTGGCATGCACCAAGATAATGATGCATCGCCAGGTTAAAATCATCCGTATGCTTTGGAATTTCGGGCTGGTTCCAAAACGCCAGCGCCTTCATAAAAAGCAATTTTTCGAAGGACAACACCTTGTATTTCTCATGCTCCACAGCCCTCTGAGAAAAGAAAGCATAATCCAAACGGAAAATGCTTCTAAGCAATTCATAAGAACCGATGGATACGCCCAAGTCGCCCCATCGGTCCATTTTGTTTTGGGGATATCTTTTAGCCAGGGCCTGATAGTCCCGGTCTGTTACAATAAAGTCGATATCGGCCCCGGTTTTTCGCAACCCGTAGTACGCCATGGCCAGCCCGCCGATCACCAGGGGCTTTGTATCAAAAACAACATCCAATATAGTCAAGTCGATAGCGTGATCCAAAACGTTTGCATCGCCGGTGATCATATTCACGAATCCCCATAACTTACATAAATATCCTCAATGTCCGCGCTCTGATCCAAAAACGCATCCACCAAGTCGGGATCAAAGTGTTTGCCCCGAGCTTCCACCATGCTCTGCACAGCTTGATCATAGTGCAACGCGCGGCGGTAGGGGCGCAGGCTCATCAGCGCGTCCAGCACGTCGGCCACGGCCACGATGCGGGCGGGCAGCGGAATCTGCTCGCCCCGTTGACCATCGGGATAACCGGAACCATCCCACTTTTCGTGATGGGAGGCGGCGATCTGCCGGGCGATCTGCAGCAGGCCGTCGGGGTCTTCGTCTTCCACGCTCTGCAATGTCTGGGCGCCGTACACGGTGTGTTTTTTCATGATATCGTATTCCTCGGGGGTCAGGCGACCGGGTTTGAGCAAGATGGCGTCTGCGATAGACACCTTGCCGATGTCGTGCATCTGGCTGCCCAGTACAATACGTTCGGCTTCGGCATCCTTGATGGCGCGCTCGGGAAACAGCTTGTTGTAGCCCACGATCACCTTGCGCACCACGGCCTGCAGGCGCTGTATATGCTCGCCTTGGGCCTGGTCGCGATACTCGATCAGGTTGGAAAACATGGATACCAACAACCCGCGCTGGGCTGCCAGCCCGGCGGTGCGCTCACGGACCATTTGATCCAACTGCTCGCGCAGGTCAAACAGCTCCAGGTAGATTTCAACCTGCCGCAGCAGCGCCGAGGGCAAAAAGGGCTTGCGGATCACGTCTACCACGTTGGCGTTTTGCAGCAGGGACAACTGCTGGTGATTCTCGGCCACACCGGTGAGCAGCAGGATGGGCAGCTTGTTGTAATTGGGCTGGGCGTGGATGGCCTCGGCCACCTCCATGCCACCCATGTCCGGCATCTCCATGTCCAGCAGCACCAGATCAGCGGAATCCTGCTGCAAAAAATCTAGCGCATCGGCACCTGAGCGTACCGGCACGCACCGGTACTGGGCCTTCAGCAAGCCATGCACCAGCATCAGGATGATGTTGTCGTCGTCCACAACCAGTATGGTTTTGCGCTCGTTATGCATACGGTACCTCGCTGTTTGATGCTGCGGCTCTTTGGGCCGCTTCCATCTTGGCCATCTCGGCGGCAAATTCGGCGGCATACTCGGGCGGAATCTCGTCGTCGCTGAGTACGGTTCCCTTTAAGCTATCTTTTAGCGCATCGTCGTCCAGCACCGGGCGGGGCACGATCACCTCACGTTTATCCCGGGCGGCCTCAATCATCTCTTCGCCCATGGCGGCAACACCGCGCCTCTTGGCAAAACTGGCCGCCCCTGTGGATTCGGTTGCCGCCTCGGATATGGGCGGGGGCTCACCCACCGCGCCGGGCACATCGGCCAGCATACGGTCCACCAGTTCCCGCGCCTGCACGTAATCGAATGTTTGCAGGTAGGTGTGCAATTGGTTGTACAGCTCACGCCCGGCCCGGCCATGGGCCCGGAGCACAGTAAACTGCTCCTGGGCCTCGGTGTACTGGTATTGGGCCAGCAGATCACGAAGCTCCTCCAGCAGCCGCTGCTCCTCGGGTTTTACCAGGGCAGATACATCGCATTCGCTAAGCGCATGGTAGAGGGCGGCTTGGAAGCGCTCCAGGGCGGCGGATATAGAGCGGATATTCTCGCGCACAAAGGCCAAATCGTTGGTTTGCAGCGAGTGGCAAAATAGCTTGGCGCAGGCGCTCAGGGGTTCCTCGCCGATGCGGGCCAGTAACACCCGCAACTGCTCAAAGGTGGAAAGCAACGCCTTGTGACGGGAGGCGCGATACACGCAGCCCGCGATCTGCTCGGACAGGGGCAGCAGCTGGGCCAGGGCGTCTTGCAACTCCAGCAGGTAAGCGTCCATCACATCGATTCGTTCCTCGGCCAGCAACCCCTCGGTGCGGGAGAGGGACAGGGGAGCCAGGGCGTCGCCGATCCGGTGCAGGCGCGCGTGCAAATAACCGTTTTGTGTGTTGGCGCGCTGGGTTTCCAGGCACTTTTCCCCCGGCAGATAGGTCATGAGCAACTGGCTGAGTTTGGGCAGCTCGATGGGTTTGGCCAGCATGTCTTGGGCGCCGGCCTTCAGAAACAGCTTGCGGGACTCGGGCATCACGTTGGCCGAAAGCATCAGCACCACCTGGGAATCGTAGGGTTCGCCCAGGGCGCGGATGGCGCGCACGGTATCCACCCCGTCCATGCCCGGCATGATGTGATCCACAAATACGATGTCGTATGCCGTCTGCCGAAGTTTGTTGATGCCCTGCTCGCCGCTGGTGGTGGTATCCACCTGGATGCCGTAGAGTTTGAGCAGGTTGGTGGCCACCATCAGGTTGACCTCGTTGTCGTCAATCAGCAGCACCCGCACGCCCCTGGTTTGGAACAGGCACTCCCGCACCTGCTGGATGGGAGCCGGGGTTTTTTCGGCCAGGGTATCGTTGAGTACGGCACTAAGTGTCATGATGTGCAATGGATGGAAGATCACACGGTCGCTCATGCGGATGTAAGCGGTGAGGGTGGTAGCGGGATCCACCAGCAGCGCCCGCTGGCAGCCCGGCGGTGTGGGCTGGCGGATCCAGGCGTAGGCGGATTCGGCGGATAGATCCAGCAGCATGTGGGTGTATCCTTCGGTTTCTGTGGGCACGCCCCGCTCGGCTTTGACTTTTAAGCGGGCCGCCATCTCGATGGCATTTTCGTAAAAGGCGGGTTGGTCGCTGCAAATCAGCAGCCGCTTTTCCCGTGCGGCGGGCACAACGGCGATGGGCGTATCGCTCACCACCTGCTGGGCGATGGTAAATGAGAATGTAGAGCCCACACCCACCTGACTGCGCACACGAAGTTCGCTGTGCATCAAATCCACCAGCCTGCGGCTGATGGCCAGACCCAAGCCGGTTCCCTGGCGGTTGTGGGCCCGGGTTACTTCCAGCTGCTCAAAAGCGCCAAACAGGCGGGATATCTGGGCGGGCGGGATACCCGGCCCGGTATCCGATACCTCAAAGTGCAGCATCAGCTGATTGTCTTTGTACACCCGCTGGGCCGTAAGGGTCACCGATCCCGCTTCCGTAAATTTTACGGCGTTGCCCAGCAGATTCAGGAGCACCTGGCGAATGCGCGCGCCGTCGCCGATCATCGTCTTGGGGATATCCGGATCGACCTGGGTAAAGAACAGCAGGCCCCGCTCACGGGCCCGCAGGCTGATCACCGACACCACATCGTGGAACACGGTGGGGAAATCATAGCGCTCCTCGTACAGCTCTAGTTTTCCGGCCTCGATTTTACTGATGTCCAGTATATCGTTGATCAGGCCCAGCAGATTTTGCGAAGCCAGCTTGATGTTTTCGGCCTGCATGTATTCGGTGGGGCCCAACTGCTCACTGAGCAACAGCATATCCGCCATGCCGGAGATGGCGTGCATGGGCGTGCGGATCTCGTGGCTCATGCTGGCCAAAAAGTCGTTTTTTACTTTATCGGCCGCGCCCAAATCTTCTTGGGTCTCTTGCAATGCCTCGGCCATGCGGCGCGCGCTGGAAAGGGCCCCCTCGGCATCCACCTGAATTTGGCGCAGGCTCACCGAAAACAACCATCCGCTGAGCACCGTGGCCACATACAGCACCGAGATGCGCAGCCCGGTCTCGGTTTCCAACAGTAAAAACTCGGCAATGCCACCCGCCACCGCCAATACGATAAACAACCACAGCCGCCAGCGGTAGGCGGTACGCTCATCGGTGAGGGCAGCTACCATAGGCGCCAGCACCGACAGAGAAACCGCGGTCATGCCCATAGGAGCGCCGCCAAAAGCCCATTGCAGCCCGTGGGGATAAGCAAGCAGCAGCATCGCCAGGGCTAAGCCGCCTTTTTTGACCCGCGCGCCAAGCAATACCAACAGCCCGGCCACCACCACCAGGGTAAGCCCGGGCACATAATCCGACTGCCATACAAAAGGAGCAGCGCAAATCAACGCCTGTACGGCGCTACCAATAAACACCAGCCGCAGCCAGCGCGCACGAATCGATGCGGGCTCCGGAGTCCGCATCGGCTCGGCAAGCTGAATAAGCTCGGTAGCAGGCGAATCCACGGCGCTTAGCGCTCCTCTCAAAAAATGCATTTTCAAAGCGTATTATAGCATATATCTTCGCATCATGAAAGCCTTTATCCTGCAATATATGTCTCTTTTTACAACTAGTTGCACCGCCATTGCACCGAATCATAAGCCCTCGCCAAAAAACGCGCTGTTGACGAGGCGAAAAATGATTTGTATAATGTTACTATACAAAAGGAGGAGTCAGCCTATGTTGACCAGTATTTGGTTGGCGGCCGCCGGTGTTTGCCTGATGCTCTGGTACCTAGTGTGGAGAGGGCCGTTGCGCCGCGCATTGGGCATGGATCCAAACCGCGTGTCCCTGGGTGATCGCTCCGGGCGCTGGCTGCCCAGCTGGTTGTTGCTAGCGGGGCAGGTAGCGGTGCTGGTGGGCATGGCGCCCCTGTACAGTGCCTCGCTGCTGCTGCGTTTTGGTTTGCTGCCCGCCCTTTTATGGACGGTGCTGGGCTCCATGCTGCTGGCCTCCCTGCCCTACCTGGCCATGCAGTGGGCCACCCTGCGCTCCGAAGGCAAGAGCGTGGGCGCGCTGATGTTTGCGCATCTGGGCGGGCGGGGCAAACAGTTTTTATTGGTGATGGGCTGGCTGATGTCAGTGTTGATGCTGGCCATGATGGTGCAAATCATAACGTATTATTGGGACAGTGAACCCCAGGCCGTGCGCCCCGTGGATTACACGATGGATCCCATAGCCCTGCAGCAAGCCCAGGAAACCGCCGAACCGGGCGCCCAGGTGGACATCACGCCCTTTATTAATATCGTGGAATATGAACAAGCCTTAGAAAATGTAACCCAAGAAGCCGGCTGGCGTTCCACCGCCATGACCGCCTCGCTGGGGCTGGTGTTGGTATCCGCCCTGTACGGGATACTGTTGTATCGTTTTAAGCGCCAGGCTTGGTTTGTGACGCTGCTGGCCCTGGCAGGCCTTGCTTACGCCCTTTGGCAGAGCACAAGCTACCCATTGGAACTGGGGCCAGCCCTGGTATCTTACGGATTGTTTGGGTTTGCGCTGCTCTCGTCGCTGCTGCCCGGGCACTGGCTGCGCGCCCCACGGGACATGCTGGTGGGGGTACTTACCTTGTGCCTAGCCGCAGGCTGCGTGCTTGGCGCGCTATTTACGCAAAACAAGGTAACACAACCCGTGTTCGTAAGCTGGAACGCCGAGGGCATCGGCATGCTGTTCCCTTTCTTGCTGATGACCACCATCGCCGGTGGGTCCAATGCGATCTACATGCTGTCCATCCCCCATCGTTTGTCACGCTTTGAGCTGCGCGAGGAATCGGGGTATTCGGTGGTATTTGGCGGCACACTCACCGCCGCCTTTGTGGGCGTGGTAACGGTGATCGCCGTTGGGCAGTACGGACAGCTCCCCCTGGCCGCACTGCGTGGTGTGGTGGATGCGCCCCGGCTGGTGCTGGGCGCGGTGGCTACCATGCTTACCGCCACCGGCCTGCCGCTCCAGTGGGCTTGGCTGGCAGTGACATTGGTATTTGTGGGTTGCGCATTGAGCGCGCTGGAGACGGCGGTGCGCCTGGGCGGCACCTTGCTCCATGGCATCTACTTCCACCAGAGCGGGCCGCCCCGGGCGTTTTCCATGGATCGCCTGCTGGCCGCTTTTACCACGGTGGTAGCGGCAATGCTGGTATCCAACGGAGATTTTTGGATGCTTTGGCCGCTGTTTGGCGCGGCGTCCATGGGCGTGTGCGCCGTGGCGCTGCTGCCGGTGGTGCTTTGGCTGCGCGCCAGCGGGCGCGGGATATGGAAGCTGCTTTGCGCCCTCTGCAGCTTGCTGGCGGTGCTTTCGCTGGGCTGCATGGCGGCCTCGCTGCTGGCGCAGATATTCCCTTCCAACAACAACATACTCACCAGCGCCTCGCTGATCCTCCACGGCGTAGTGATCACCCTGATGCTGGCCACCATGATCCACGCCCTCACCGGCATCGGCAAACCGCCCCGCGAGTTGCCGCCCTCAATGGGAAAATAGCGGACATCTTGCCCTCTCACAATTTGAAGCATGCAAATGTTTCGCAATGTGTAGCATTTGCACGCGCAATGGGGTATACTGCGTATGGAGGTGTTTTGAATGGCAAAAACGGCGAGCTTGAACATCCGCATTGACCCCGAAACAAAAGCGGGCGCGGAAATGCTATTTGGTTCGTTTGGCATTACGGTAACAGATGCTATCAATATGTTTCTGCGACAGTCGTTAATGTTAGGTGGGCTCCCATTTGAATTGAAGCGGCCAAAGTACAACGCGGAAACCCTCGCGGCCATAGAAGAAGCACGGGGTATTGCGGCAGGTAAAATCAAGACCAAATCTTATGATAGTGTTGCGGCGTTAATGGAGGATTTGCATTGTGATACGGAAGATTAACAAGACCTCCCGCTTCAAAAAAGAGTATCGCAAGGCCATAAAACGCGGATGCGACCCGGCGCCGTTTGAATTTGTGTTGAATGAGCTTGTACAGGGACGCAAGCTGCCAGAAAAACATCGCGACCACGCCCTAACCGGGGATTGGGTAGGCTTTCGCGAGTGCCATATACAGCCGGATTGGCTACTGATATACCTGATTGATAAAGACGCCTTGATCCTTACGTTAACCCGAACGGGAACACATTCGGATCTATCCTTTTGACATGTTTATCATTGCACACGCAACCCTACAAGATAAACCGTACTGGTATTCCCTCGATCGCCACATGCCCAAAAGCGAATACGAACCCAAGGTGCGCGATAAGCGCTGTTACATCCTGCGTGAAAATGAGCAGCCCATCGGCATCCTACGCTACAATCTGTTTTGGGATGTGATCCCTTTCCTTACCCTGATTTTCTTGGAAGATGCATATCATAGAAAGGGCCTTGGCTCCAAAGCCATGGCCCACTGGGAAAACGAAATGGGCGCCCTAGGCCACAAAATGGTGATGACCTCCACCCAGGCCGATGAAAAAGCCCAGTTTTTCTATCGCAAACTGGGCTACAAAGACATGGGCTGCTTGGTGATGAATGACCCCCCGTATGAACAGCCTTTGGAAGTGTTTTTGAGCAAAGGGCTTTGATGTCACACGTATTTCCATTTAAGCGAAAATGCGCTTATCCATGTGCTGCCATCGGGAAAACTAGCAATATCCTTAATGTCCTCATTACAGAAATACACAACTTCATCTTTGATAATGATCGTAGCAGAAAATATATCTGAACCGTAATTGTCTTGTGCTGGACGCAAGTTCAAGGCAGTAACGCCCTCAAAAACCAGCTGAATCGGTTTGCTCCAGCAACTGTCGAATGTGATAGATACTTTTCTGATGGAATCACAAGCTCCCACAGAACCTCCTTCATGTATATCCGTACCGCTTATGTAGCCCAAAGATACAATCACGGAATCATGAAACCCTTGGTAAGTTTTCATGAGGTGCTCTATACCTGCTTGCGTATCAACCGAAATCCATTCTTGAGGCTCGGAATTTTTTACAGGGGGCAGATCGAATTGATTTGCCGGTATAGTGTCACCTTTTATCAAGGCAGCCAAAGCCTCTTTGTTTGCCCAAATGAAATCGTAGCCAACGAAATAATCAAGCGGTTCAATTCGGACCCTCCTTGATTTTACAGCCCTTTTCAGAGCCTCTTTGAGGTTGGTCAACTCCTCAGCTTTGTATTGAACCCACTCATTGGGGTATTCGGGCAATATGATGTTAACGTTTACCGGATAATGAGGGCCTTTTTTTGTTTTATCCAAATAATCGTACATTTTAAAGCGACCACCATCAGTTGTCGGCAGCAGCGCAAGGTATTTTGTAAACCACCCATGATTAATTATCGCATAAACGTTAGATTTGAAGTACGTGCGGGATGCTTTATCATACACGCGCACTTTCATATGCAACTCACCTCATTTCTGCTATTTGACAATCTCAAACAAAAACAAAGCGCTTTAGAGCAGTGCATCCAAATCCACGCGGAAGGTGATTTCTACCTCTTCCGTTTCCACATCGGAAAGGTCTGTCACCACAAACTCACCATCCGGCGTATTCCAGCCATACCTGTTCACAACAAGATAGCCTTTTTCCCGCCATACATCGGCGTCCATCTCATCTAGTCCGGCAATGGTCACACCGTGTGCCCGCATGGCTTCCAGCATCGCTTGGCGGTCGTTCTCTGTTACTTCATCGTCAACAACCACCATGGGCTTCGTTGGCCGCTTTACCACAAAGGACGCGGTGACTTCCACTTCGCCCTGCCATGCATATTCGTTGACCTGCGCAATGAAAGAAGCCCACGACAGGTTGTAGATTTTTTCATCGCCCATAAACAACGCAAACACGTGGGGATACCAATGCGCCGCCGGATGACCCGTAGTGGCAACCCTCTCGCCATCGACCATCACCTTGGTATACAGCACCAAAGCGGGCGTTTCGGGGCGCAAGTTCTCTGCTCTATAATCCAAGTGAAAAGTTACGCCATCATAATAAAGGGTTTCCAATGTCAGCGCCATGCCCAGGGCCTCTGCCGTTTGGTCAATGATATAATCATTCTCATCCGTAAGTACCTCCGCGTAAGCAAGGCATGCCTCGCATAACAAGCAAACAAGTAACAGCATGGCCACGATTTTTCTCATGGATAATGCCTCCTTCGCAAAATTGCGTTCAGCCATTTTTCGTCGCTTCGGCCAGGGCGCGCATCTTGTGTTACCAAAGTGTATACGATTTCAAATCCAGATGCGTCCTCTGCGATCTGGATCAAATCCTGCTCGGTAAGATCGGTAAACATCCGGCCATCTCGTTCCCCGGAAAAATTGCCATGCTTAAATGAGGCAAAGAGAATGCCATTTGGTTTTAACGCATCGCTGATTTTTCGCAATATGTCTGGCAGCGCATGTGAAGGAACATGCAACAGAGAAGCATTCGCCCAAACGGCATCGAATGCCCCGATGTAGTCCAAATCCTGAAACAGAAGTTGCCTAACCGGCTGCCCAATGTATTTGCTTGCGATTTTACAAAGTTCGCAGGAACCGTCAACAGCTTCCACGGTATATCCATGCTCAATAAAGTACTTGCTGTCCCGGCCCGAACCGCAGCCAAGATCAAGAATGGATGCTCCTGGCTTCAACAATGCCAAAAAAGGCGCGTATAGGGCAGATAGATCGGTATCAATCGTTCGCGCGATAAAATCGGCGGCGTTTTGGTCGTAGTAATCAAGGGTTGAGTCAAACAATCATGATCACTCTCCTTCAGGCGCAACGATGCTTTCTTCTTCTGTTTCTGCTTCTTCTCCGGCTTCTTCTTCCTCCTCGGTTGCGGTGCGGGACACGCCCACCACCTTGCCGCCCTCGGCCACACGCATCAGGCGTACGCCCTGGGTGCTGCGGCTCAGGCAAGAGATGTCCGCGGCGTGCATACGGATGATCACGCCGTCGTCGGTAATGAGCATTAAATCCTCGTCGCCATAA
>Ga0123356_10003192_pt1 | contig 17221 bp, 14 predicted proteins | sample TergutEmb28metaG_2_FD_92546 | JGI IMG/M metagenome (GOLD analysis project Ga0123356, IMG submission 92546) | Embiratermes neotenicus P3 segment gut microbial communities from Petit-Saut dam, French Guiana - Emb289 P3 | ecosystem: Host-associated > Arthropoda: Insects > Digestive system > Gut ...
GACCACAGATCGCAGGCAGGCTGTTTGTTGCTGTAATTGTCTGGTAGGCAGCTTCGATATCGCCTTCTGCCAGCTGACCGATGAACCTGGTTATGTCGACTTCAACCGGGCAACCCGCGACGCATCGCGGCTTTTTGCATTGCCAGCACCGCTTGGCTTCGGCGACTGCTACTTCAGCAGTGTAGCCAAGTGCGACCTCATCGAAGTTACTGATACGTTCTATTGGGTCTTGCTCTGAGATTGCATTACGGGCAGATTGGTCAGCCATTAGCGCACCTCTCCGGTTAGTTTGCATACATGCTGCTGATAAGCTTCGATAGCTTCAGCTTCCTGTTGCATATAAAAGGCGTTACGTGCCATTAGCTCATCGAAGTCAACCAGGTGTCCATCAAAGTCGGGACCGTCGACGCAGGCGAACCTGGTTACGCCATCTACGGTTACTCGACAGCATCCGCAGAGTCCGGTGCCATCGATCATAATCGGATTCAGACTGACTATGGTAGGTAAGTTGAACTGAGCGGTTAGAATGCAGAGGAACTTCATCATGACTGTCGGGCCGATTGCTATGACCAGGTCATATTGTTCTCCCTCTGCAATAAGAGCCTCGAGCTTCGTGGTTACGAAGCCATGCTCGCCATAGCTGCCATCATCGGTTGTGATGAACAGTCGGTCAGTAGCAGCTTGCATTTCTTCTTCAAGGATTACCAGATCACGTGTTCTGAACCCGGCGATCATATCGACATCCAGCCCGGCTTGCTTACACGACTTTGCCTGTGGATAAGCAACAGCGCAGCCCAGGCCGCCGCCAACAATGCAGATACGCTTGGCATCTGCTGGAATCGGTGTGGGTAGCCCCAATGGCCCGACAAAGTCTACTATGCTGTCACCTGAATCCAGTGCTGCCAGCTTCATTGTTGAGACACCGACAGCTTGAAAAATTATCGAGACGGTGCCAGTATCCTGGTTTTGATCTGTGACCGTCAGTGGTATTCGTTCGCCGTGTTCATCAACTCTCAGCACGACGAACTGGCCGGTTTTTGCTCTAGCTGCGATCTCGGGAGCTTCGATTTCCATCTGGAATGTCGACTCATTTAAGATGCGCTTACTAATAATCTTGTTCACGATCTGTAGTCTCCATTAGGTCTAATCTTATTTACAGATATTGGTGTGTTCTATATCATTTCGCGTTTCGATTATGTCTGGTGGAGGCGCGGAGAATCGAACTCCGGTCCATACATGCTCCCTGCCAGGCATCTCCATGCTCAGTCACTGTGTGAATCTCGCCGAAGGTTGCCACAAGTGACAAAACAACAATCAGCCAGCCGGTTTAGATCTTTGCTGCGCGAATACCGACTACAGTACGCAGTGCATTCCCCTAAGTGTCGTCGCTTCAGAGCAGGGGAATCGCTCCGATTTGACGTCGCGGCTTAGTTTAAGCGGCGAGTGCGTAGGTTCTGTTGTCAACTAAATTTGACTGTACCCCTGTTTTAGGTGGCGAGGAGACCACCGCATGCTTCCCAACTCAAAACACATATGTCGAAACCAGTCGCCCCCATGCAAATAAACCCCCAAGATCAATGGAGGCAAAACAGCAGCGTGCTGATCATAATCGGTTTATCAAGGTGCAAGCCTAATGCGAAGTTTGTATTGTATCATATGTCAGAACAGCTTCATCAGCACCCTTGCATGTTCTGTCATGTTGGTACATTCAATATACTATGGAGGTTTTTATGAAGAGCAACTCTGCTCTTAAGCTGGCTATAACCGGACTACTGATAGCGGTAGGAATCGTGATTCCGATGCTGTCTCCGTTCAAGATCGTGTTTGAGCCGGTTTCATTCACCCTTGCCAGCCATGTAGCGATTTTTGTAGCAATGTTCATTTCACCCAGTATGGCTGTTGCTGTTGCAGCCGGAACAGCTGCCGGGTTCTTTCTTGGTGGTTTTCCGATTGTTATTGTTTTTCGTGCAGCCAGCCACGTGGTCTTCTCCCTCTTTGGAGCTTACTGGCTCAGGCGTAAAAGTGAACTGGTAGAGGGTGGACTTGCATTAAGACTATACTCATTCGTTGTAGGCTTGGTTCATGCTCTATGCGAGTTGGCAGTGGTTGCAGCCTTCTACTTTGCTGGTAATGTCAGTGCGCTTTATTATCAGAAAGGGTTCGTTCTAACAGTTGTTCTGGGTATCGGACTTGGCACTGTGATTCACAGTATGGTTGACTTTGAGATTGCCTATCGAATTGTGGCTCCACTGAGAGGAAGAATAGCCAGTCTTTCCAGTGAAACTGCCTGACCTGAAAAGTCTGGCAATACAAGATAATCAGTTACCGATTATCGGTCGACCGATATCGATAGGATTGTTTTGCAGCTCCTCAGCTTCTTGTATTCTTTCAAGCAGGTCAAGAATAGACATGTTGATCAGTTCATCGAACTCAGCTGTGGGATCCAAAGCCTGCAGTTGCTCAACCAAATCAAGTTTTCCGGGAGAAACACCCAGCTCTTCGGCTCTTTCCAGGTCTTCCTGGCTGCATTCATGAACAGAGACGATACCGTCAAGCTCACTGTCTCTGACCGCTGTGGCTATTGCCCGCATATGATTCTGTGATGCTTCTTCACTTGTTGCGACAACAGTAACTGAGACCGGCGGAATCGTGTCATAAGAGACCAGATAACCATCATCAACAGCAGCATTAGTCAGCTCAACTATCACGTCTTCAGGCTTGCCTCTGACTGACAAGCCTTCCAGCAGACCGTCGCCATCCTGGTTCAGAGCACTGATGTTGGTCAGTCTGTCAAATCTATTAAAGGTGCATTGCACGCTAGGGTTGATATCCAAAAAAACTACGTATGATGGTGCGGTCCACAGCCAGAGAAAGCTGCCTAGAAAAACCACTGAGCTCAGGCAGTAGGCAAGAGCTGAAGACCTAATTCTATTTACTGATGCCTGACTGCGCAGAGAGACCTCTGTGCCCGCAGGTGTACCCTTGTGACCTTTGACAAACCTGAACAGCCCGTCACGGTCGAGAACATAGGATCCACTATTATCATTTCTAATTATTACTGCCCTCATAATATAACCCTAAGCCTGAACCAGGAATCATCCTCTAGTTCGCTATGTACTCCGATAGATACTCGTAATCTCCCATTTTTATAATTAATGACGCCAATATAAAAGTTCGTGCGCGCTCAAGCTTTTTTGGTGGTAATCCTGTAATCTGTGCAATTGCCTTGACAGGAAAATACCGTTTCATCTGAATTGTGTGCAAAATGTCAGGGTCATCAGCGATTTGTCTGATAACCATACGGTACGAATCGCGCAACTTCTTATGCTTGGGGGACTGCTTGCTGAGAGTAGCCAAGGTGATACCCCAGGTCTCCAGCTCAGCCTCGAATTGTGCGATTTCGTCCTGTAGCAGGTTGCCTTCCATCCAGTCGTTGTACTGGCGTTCAGAAACTTCTGACAGATTCGCTGATTGTGCCGATTGTTGGCTGGAGCGGTTTTCTTCCAGTGGAACAGTCTGCTCCCGATGCTTCGAGACCGATCGGATGTGGTCGATGGTCCTAGCGCGGATCACCTGTCGAGCGAACGGAAAAAAGTGCCCACGCCTGGCATCATAACCTTGAATAGCCTCGTAAAAAGCTTCCATGATAACACTCTGAACTTCGTCATGGTGAACATCCTGATACTGCAAAGAGTAGCTGGAGGCAAGACTTTGAATGAATGGATGAAAATCGCCAATCAGACTGTCTGCCTTTGCATTCGACTGCTTTGCAGCAACAGCCCGATCATCAATATTCGTAGCTTTTACAATCGCATCAACCATGTATCCGCTTTAAACCCCTACAGTCTAAAAACTAGACAGTCCAACTCCTCCAATTATTGGATGAATCCCACGCAAGCTCCCCGGTGGTGTTGATAAGAAGTGTAACCCTTACACAGTCAAAAGAAAATGTCTTTTAGACATTCTATGAAAACACACCAACGCCGCTATGGTATCACTTCAGTCAGACTTTCCATGGGTAAATAATCTACAAGTGGTAAGAAAATATTCTAATAGGTGGCAAACAAAGCAGGCATTCATTGTTGACAAAGACTTTTGTCAGTGCCATATTGTTCAAGGCTTTTGCCCCTACTGATGACGACCTAAGGAGGTGAGGATGTGGACAGCGACAGTCGAAGTCGATTAACCCATACTGATTCCCTGCTGTTTGAACAAGCAAACGGCAAACGCCTCATTCAGGTTGTTTTTGGTTTTACGATCAGTCTCTGATTGCATTTCATATCTGCAGAATAATCAATGCCTGACTCTGACCACCGATCTGGTGGACTGATGTGATTGTGCATCAGCCTTCCACCGACAAAACATCGTAGCTGGCTTTCTTTGCCTGCTGTTGCTCTTGCAGGAATCAACATCCAAAGGATTCACAAAGCGGAGCAACGAAGGAGGTGGCTCAAAATGGTATTGCGTATGAACCAAAGAACAGAGCAGCAACGAAACGAAACTGAACTGCAGCTTAGGCTGTTTGCCGAGATGCCAATAGATCGGCTGTTCAACCAACTGAAAACTACAAGCGCAGGACTTCGTGACGAAGAAATCGAGATCCGTCAGGAAGAATACGGCCCCAACATCATCACTGTTGGCGAAAAGAACACAACGCTTACCAGGCTGTTCGATGCTATCGTCAATCCATTTAACCTGGTGTTGCTGGTGGTTGCTGCCATCACCTTTTTTACAGACGTCATTGCCGCTCCAGAGCCTGACTGGATTACCATCAGCATCATCTTACTGTTGGTCGTCATCTCAAGTGGCGTGGCATTCGTCCAAGGCGAACGCTCCAATTCAGCAGCCGAGAAGCTTTCGAAAATGATATCGAACACTGCTAGTGTGCTGCGAAACGACGACTTCACTGAGATTCCCATTGAAGACATCGTTCCTGGCGACATCGTTCGCCTGGCTGCAGGCGACATGCTGCCAGCAGACCTACGTTTTCTTAGCGCAAAGGATGCGTTTATCGCTCAGTCCTCTCTGACAGGCGAGTCGAATCCTGTGGAGAAGGACGCCGATGTTGACGACAGCAGCGAAGATGCCTTTCGCAGCCTTTCACTGACCGATCTACCAAATCTTGGTTTTATGGGTTCGAATATGGTCAGCGGTGCGGCTGTGGCTGTTGTACTCTCAACAAATAACAATACCTATATAGGGTCGATGGCTGAAACCCTTTCAGGTGACCGGGCAAAGAATAGCTTCGAGCGCGGAGTCGACTCGGTAAGCAAGTTGCTTATTCGTTTTATGCTGGTTATGGTTCCGGTAGTGTTGGTAATAAATGGTCTGAACAAGGGAGACTGGGGGCAGGCAGTACTTTTCAGCATAAGCATTGCTGTAGGACTCACGCCTGAGATGCTACCAGTGATCATGACATCGACTTTAGCGAAAGGTGCCGTCTCGATGTCAAAAAGCTCCGTGATTATTAAGACACTGGGCGCGATTCAGACTTTTGGTGAGATGGATATTCTCTGTACTGACAAAACAGGCACGTTGACCGAAGACAAGATAGTGCTTGAGCGCTATATGAATCTTCTGGGTGAAGACGATCGCCGCATTCTGCGACATGCAGTATTGAATAGTTATTTTCAGACTGGACTGAAGAACCTGATTGATCTGGCTATCATCAATCGAGCACAGGAGGAAGGGGTATCAGCAGTCTTGGCCTCATATCGCTTGATTGATGAGATACCTTTTGATTTCACACGTCGCCGGATGAGCGTGGTTTTAGAAGATGATAACGGTAAGCGACAGCTGATCACCAAGGGAGCAGTAGAAGAAATCATTGAGATCTGTTCTTTTGCAGAGATTGACGGTAGGGTGGTGGAGCTTTCAGATGACTATCGCTACTACGCCATGGAGACATATCACAAGTACAACTCCGTGGGGTTGCGCATGCTGGCTGTCGCACAGAAAAACGAGCTGCCAGAGGTAGACCACTTCAAGGTTGAAGACGAGCGTGGCCTGGTTTTGCTGGGATTTGTCGGCTTTCTTGACCCCCCGAAGCCCAGTGCAGCTGAGGCAATCAATGCACTGGCAGAGCATGGGGTACGCACCATCGTTTTGACCGGTGACAGTGAAGGTGTAGCTGTGAATGTCTGTAAGACTGTAGGTATCAATACCACAGTCCGACTGAGTGGATCAGATATCGAAGCAATGGATGACGATGCCCTGAAGCAAGCTGTGCAGAATTGTCAGCTGTTTTCAAAACTGTCTCCTGCCCAAAAGGAAAGAGTGGTAAAGGCTCTGCAAGACATCGGGCATACCGTAGGCTATCTGGGTGATGGTATCAATGATGCACCGCCGCTACACCAGGCTGACGTTGGTATTTCTGTTGACAACGCTGTCGATATCGCCAAAGAGACAGCAGACATTATTCTACTAAAGAAGGACTTAATGGTACTTGAGCAGGGAGTACTTGAAGGTAGAAGAACCTTTGGCAACATTGTCCGCTATATCAAGATGGCTGCCAGTGGAAACTTCGGCAACATGTTCTCGGTGCTGGTTGCTTCGATTTTCCTGCCGTTTCTACCGATGCTGCCAGTACACATTCTGACTCAGAATCTGATTTGTGATCTGTCACAGATGGGCATGCCATTTGACCGTGTAGACGAGGACTACCTGCTTGAACCAAGGCGTTGGGATACACGCTCAATCAGTAAATTCATGGTATTTATGGGGCCGCTAAGTTCGATTTTCGATGTCTTGACCTTCATAGTGCTATGGTTCGTCATCGGTGCGAACACGGTAGAGCATGCCCCACTGTTCCAGGCAGGCTGGTTTGTATTCGGCACTCTTTCTCAGGTAATGGTGATTCATCTGATCAGAACTGCCAAGGTGCCATTCTTGCAGAGTAATGCTGCCTTGCCACTGCTGGTTACCACGGCTTTAGCCAGTATTGCAGTTGTAATCATAGGTTTTACTGGTTTTGGCATTGCTCTGGATATGGCAGTGCTGCCACCAGGCTTTGCTCCCTGGCTGGCACTGATTCTTCTGGCGTATTTTCTGTCGACACAATTATTAAAGGCTATCTATATCAAACGGTATGACGAGTGGTTCTAACAGAAGATAGAAAAAGATGAGGGGCTACAAACAACCCCTCATCGTAGAAAATCCAAACAATCATTATTGGCAGTCGACTCTAGACGCCATGTTGCACTACATACCTGGCGACCACGACCGCTACTTGCCATTGATTTGGCTGTATATCAGGCTAAGACCCAGTAAAGTTAGGTCATCATTGATGTAGTCAATGGTTCTTGACAAGCCAGACACCCGAGGAGACAGGCCTCCAGTAGCAACCACCGGAGCCTTGTAGCCAAGCTCATCGAATATACGCATGATCAATCCGTCAATACGATCGATCTCACCATAGGTCAGTCCGCTGCGAACAGCATTCGCCGTACTATTACCGATGACACTGGGCGGGATCTCGATTGAGATGCTGGAGAGTTTTGCAGCTTTGGCGAACAAAGCTTCGGCCGATGTTGCCAAACCAGGGCAGATGATGCCGCCGATAAAAGCGCCATCCTTGTTGATAACCTCGATGTTTGAGGCTGTGCCGAAGTCAACCACTATCACAGGCGCTCCGAAGAGTTTGATTGCAGCAACTGCAACCGCAATACGGTCTGCACCGATCTCTTCAGGGTTGGGGTAGTCGATTTTGACATAATTCTTAAAGACTTCATATCCGAGTACCATTGGAGCGCCGCAATCAAAATGCTCTCCAGCACGACGCCACTGCTCGGTCAGCATAGGTACGACCGAAGAGATCGCAATACCGCTCACATCCGCTACAGTTAGACCACCTATCGCCAAGAGGCTGTATAGTTGGGTAACAAGCTCATCTGCTGTGTTAGTAGATACAGTTGTAATACGCCAAAATGCGGATTTATCTTCTCCATTATAAAGACCAATGCATGTTTGGGTGTTTCCTACATCTATCGCCAGTAGCATGTGCTTCTCCTTTTGCTCGTTTTATTGCGTAATTCTAACGCATAGCTGACAAGTAGGACAGACAGAGAAAACCTTAGCTCACAACAAGCCAATAACCGTCAGTTGCAAGCCTGCAGTAAGCCAGTAGCTGCATTAACGGTTTAGAGAGCAAAAAAAAGTGATATCATAGGCCGAAGACAATACAAGGAGGATAGCAGCAAATGAGCGAGACTAACATTAATGTCCTGGTAGTAGATGATGAATCCTCAATAACCGAGTTCGTCAGATACAATCTCAAAAAGGAGGGATATGAGGTTGATGTTGCGGCTGACGGCGCGACAGCGCTGGCTATGGCGACATCATATAGCTATGACCTGATAGTTCTTGATGTCATGCTGCCCAATCTTGACGGCTATGAGGTTGTTCGCAGGTTGAGGGCAACCAGCAGTGTGCCGGTACTCTTTTTATCGGCTCGCGATACTGAGCTTGACAAGGTTGTAGGGCTTGAGATCGGTGGAGATGATTACCTGGCTAAGCCGTTCGGTGTTCGCGAGCTACTGGCTCGTGTAAAAGCATTGCTGCGACGGGCTTCCGCAACAGAGTCAATCGGCGACGACTTCGAAGAAGTCATTGAAGTCTCAGGTATAGCGCTAGATGAAAGCACACATATTGCGCAGGGAACACATGGTCCGATCGACCTGACTCCGCGCGAGTTTGAACTGCTGGCAACCTTGATGCGGAACGCCGGCAAGGTTTTATCCAGAGATCAATTATTACGAGATGCCTGGGGGTGGGAGTATCTGGTTGAGACCAAGACTGTCGACACTCACGTCAAGAGGCTTCGCGACAAGTTATCGGCTTCGCAAATCGATCCTGCGCTGGTGGAGACCGTGCGCGGATATGGCTATCGCTTTAAGGTGACATGATATTTGCCGGAGCGACCGGTCATGCCACTTGGGTCTATACGAAGCTAGCGGGTTAACATGGCATACAGAAATATCCGTATAGCAATAGCTGCCACCTCGGCGCTGGCTACCTTGATAGCTGTATTAGCGCTGGGTTTCATGCTGTTGGCAGACCCAGGAAAGGCACAGCTGCTGCCCGTGCTTGCTGTGGTGACATCGCTTGGTGTATTTCTAGCGACATCGGCGTTAGTCAGCATACTGTTGCATCCACTGAATGACCTGCAGAGCAAGGTGCAAAGGCTGGCGCAGGGCGACTACTCGGTGCGCTTCGAAGAGGATGGACTTCAGCGTCGCTTTACTCCCCAGGTGATCAGCCATTTGGCAAACTCGCTTGATCGGGTGGGAGCGCAGGTGCGCTCAAGCATGGCTGAGCTGGTTGCCGAGGGGCATCGCCAGACCCAGTTTGTCTCGGATGTCTCGCACGAGATCCGTACACCACTGACCGCCATTCGCGGCGCAGCAGAGACGATGATGGACGAGGATATCTCATATGAAGACAGGGTGCGATTCTGCGAGAACATTGTTCGTGAATCTGAGCGCCTGACTCGTCTAGCGGCGGATCTGATGATCTTGCAGCGAATCGAGGGAGACGGCGAGATAGTGCTGAAGCGAGTTAATCTGCAGGATGTGGTTCGGGATGCGCTGGATCTGCTTGAGCCTCTATTCGAAGAACGCATCGTAAACATTTCTTCATCTGGAGAAGCACCCGATGTTCTGGGCGACCCCGATCGGCTTCAGCAAATCGTTGTTAATCTTCTTGATAATGCCTCGCGTCATGTCAGCGAAGATGGGCATGTACATATTGAGCTCTCCGGTATACGCGGCCATTCTGTGATTACCGTATCTGACGATGGACCTGGGTTCGGGGATGTTGATCCAGCCCGCCTGTTTGACCGCTTCTATCGAGGTGATCGTTCGCGAGCGCGGGTTACCGGAGGCACCGGGCTGGGTCTGACCATCGTAAAGACTATCGTCTCTTCTATGGATGGCACAGTTGAAGCAGTGAATCTACCAGGTGGAGGAGCCTGCTTCATCGTTGCGATTCCGTCACTGTCGCCACGGGCGTAGACGCTGGCTTTCGCGCCGCAGGTGCTGCGGGTGCCACGCGCAGCAGGTGCTGTTGGTGCTGCAGGTGCCGCAGGTGCCGCGCGCAGTGTTTCTGGCCTTTTTGAGAGCTATGTGTCTGACCCTTCTGGCATCAGGGTTAAGAACACGATGCCAAGGATAAATAAGACTGCGATAGCGGCAATGCCGACGCTGGCATTGCCGAGTATCTGGGTGACGGTGCTCATCAGGAAGGTACCGATAATGGAAGCATATTTCCCAAAGATGTCATAGAAGCCGAAGTACTCATTGGTGTGCTTTTTGTCGGGAATCAGCTTGCTGAAGAACGAGCGGGATAGCGCCTGGATGCCACCCTGGAACAGACCGACAGCTATTGCAAGCATCCAGAATTCTCTTGCGGTAGACAGGAAGAAAGCAGCGTAGAAGGTAATAAGAGTATAGGCGGCTGATGATACAATCAGCATTATGCGCGGGGTGATTTTGCGTGACAGTCGACCATAGATGAGGGCTGCAGGAAAGGCGACAAGCTGAGTTGCTACTAAAGCCAGCACAAGCTGGGTTGAGTCTATGCCAAGATCAGTGCCAAAGCTGGTCGCCATTCTGATGATGGTGTTGACTCCATCGATGTAGCAGAAGTACGCAAGTATGAAAAAGAGCATCCGGCGATTGTTAACAATTGATTTGAAGGTTGAGCCAAGCTCACCGAAGGCTTGAGCAAAGAGCTTTCCGGTTTGTTCTTTGAAATGGGTTTGCGATACATTGCGAAGCATCGGGATGGTAAAAGCCAGCCACCAGGCTGCTGTGATAATAAAGGAAAGACGGGTTGCAGTAACGGTTCCGATGCCGATAGCACCACCAGCGAATATCAAGGCTATGCAGGTTAAAAAAGGTACGAGTGAGCCAATATAACCCCAAGCAAAGCCTTTCGCACTGACCGAGTCGTAGTTGTCTTCATCTGTTGCGTCAACTAAGAATCCATCGTAGAAGACAATGGAGGTGTTCAACCCGATTGCCGAGATGATATAGACCAGTAAGAAGGCGAAGCTTGATGTAGCCATAGAAAGAGCTGAACAAGCTACTACTCCTGTCAGCGCAGAGCCTAAGAAGAACTTCTTTTTGCTGTCTTTGAAGTCAGCCAGAGAGCCAAGTATCGGCATCGACAGTGCAACTATCAGCGAAACGATGGTCTCAGCGTAGCCCCAGCCTACTACTACTGACGCACCATCAGCCAGTAGCGAGCCATAGTAGATCGGTGCAATTGCAGTTGAGATCATTACGAATGCTGAGTTGCCGACATCATAGAGCACCCAGCTCCATTCGGTCTTATTCATACGGTTAGCCATGAAAGTGCCCCCCTCTATTATTATTCTTCTGGTACCAGTGTAAATGACAAGGTTGAGTACTGTCTCTTTCTTTTTGCATATGCTGGTAGAATGCTTGACAGATTCTCTGAGGATAGCATGATTGAAGATAAGCAGCATTCTCGAGAACCTGACTTTATAGCAGCCTTGGAGTGTTCAGCAGGAAGGTCGCACCGATGCCAGCGTTAATAACACACCACTTCTTCGGCCTTGAGGTGCTGACCAGGTGGACACCATACGACAGGTTCAGCACACAAGAACGGCAAGCATTTTTGCTTGGTTGCCAGGGATCTGATCCACTTTATTTTTCGTTTTCTGATGCGCTGAATAGCCGATCCCGTCACCTTGCGTCGCAGATGCATTGCGAGAAGGTAGTCGAGGTTTTCGAATGGTTACGTAAGGGTCATACCGAGCTGAGCATGGAGCAAAGACGGATTGCAGAAGCCTATGCGCGAGGCTGGCTTTGTCATTTTTCTTTAGATAGCACAGCTCATCCTTTGGTTTACTACTATGAGCAGGAAATCTGCTCGGCAGGGGTTGCTGGTCTTGACTTGGACTCTCGTGCTGAGGTGCACCTGCAGATAGAGAGCGACATTGATGCAGGCGTATTGTATCGTCGAGCAGGGCAGACGATCAGGAGTTTTCGTCCGATGGATGAGATCATGCTGGTAGATAATCGAACCTTGCAGGAAATCAGCCAGCTGTTTGGGGGATTAGCTGCGGAGGTCTATGGTGTCGATCTGTCCGGGAAGTCTTTTTTGCATAGCTGTCAGAGCATGCGGCTCTCGTACAACCTGGTTTACTCACCAAGCGGAGCCGGACGAGCGTTGATTGGTAGTCTAGAGCGGTTGGTGCGAAAGCATTCTGCTGCTCAGGCTGTCTCGCACCGAGTTGACGTTGGAGAGTATTCAGATTTTGATAATCAAGCACAAGAACAGTGGGTAAACCCCTTTACAGGCGAAGCATGTTCTAGTAGCTTTGAGCAATTGTTTTATACTGCACTCGAACAGGCAGTCATACGGATGGAGCAGTATTCACAGCACGTATCAAGCGAGCAGTTGGTTGGTTCTCTGAACTATATGGGGTCGATAATAAATTAGCGGTTTTGTTGTTCAGGTGAGCAGCATTTGAGATAGATAAAAGGAAGAGCATGTTAGAAGAGCAAAGAACAAATGAAGATGCATCAGATGTATTGGCTGCAATTGTAGACCCAGTAGCACTTGAAGCCTATGAGCCAGAGGTAGAGGTAAGCCAGCGCACGGTTCAGACCATCGTGACCAAGTTCGGCGGCACTTCTGTTGCGACAGCCGAGAGAATGATGAGTGTGGCTGAGAGACTGGTAGGCTACCGGAATCAGGGGCATAGAGTTGTAGCTGTTGTCTCAGCAATGGGTAAGACTACCGATGATCTGATAGCTCTGGCTAATAGTGTCAACAGCAGTCCGCCTTCACGAGAGCTTGATAATCTTTTAGCTACAGGTGAGCAGGTCAGCATGGCGATACTGGCAATGGCAATCGACTCACTGGGAGTTCCTGCCGTGTCACTTTCTGGCGGGCAGGCAGGTATCGTAACTACGACAGTTTTCAGCAAAGCACAGATCTCAGAGATCAATGCTGAACGCATTTTGGCTGAACTTGATAAAGGCTGTATTGTTGTTGTTGCTGGTTTTCAGGGTATCACCCCGACAGGTGACATAACAACGCTCGGACGCGGGGGATCAGACACAACAGCTGTTGCTGTGGCAGCAGCTATAAAAGCCGATGTCTGTGAGATCTATTCTGATGTCGATGGAGTATATAGTGCTGATCCACGTCTGGTGCCGATGGCACGCAAACTGGATGAGATCAGCTATGAAGAGATGCTTGAGCTTTCTGCGGCTGGCTCAGGAGTACTACAGGGTCGCGCTGTTGAGGTAGCGCGCAACTTTGGTGTGCAGATCATCTGCCGCAATGCATTCAATAACACCCTTGGAACCCTTGTAAGAGAGGAAGAGAGCATGGAAGAAGCCCTGGTTACTGGTGTAGCATCAGACAAATCACAATCAAAGGTTACAATTCGTGGCGTACCGGATAGAGTTGGCGTTGCAGCTGAAGTGTTCACAGCAATTGCTGAAGCTGGTGTAAGTATTGACATGATTGTGCAGAATATCTCTGAGGGAGGCTCTACCGATATCAGCTTTACATTGCAGACCAGCGATATCGATCGCCTGCAACCAGTTATGAACGGGTTGGTATTGAGCCTGGGTATCCGTGGCTATATAACAGACGACAACATAGCGAAGGTTTCAATTGTCGGCGCTGGCATGCGAAGTAATCCGGGAATCGCTGCTCAGATGTTCCGCGTTCTGGCAGACCAGGCAATCAACATCGAGATGATCTCAACCTCAAGCATTCGCATCAGCGTGGTGATTGCTGCGGATCGCACCGAGGATGCCATGGTTGCATTGCATACTGGCTTCGGTCTAGACTCGGATCAGGTTTTCGAAGAGACTCAGCTTTCAGCCGAGGAGCTGGCTGCCAAGATGGCAAAGGGGCGCTAGCGAGGCACCTGCAAGACGCCTGCGAGGCACCTGCGAGACACCTGCGAGACACCTGCGAGACGCAGCGCTTTGTCACCGCAACCGCTTGACCATTCTTGTGTTTGTGAACAGCTGGCCTCGGCACTCCACTTGTTGGTCAGCTATTTCAATGTAGCCTCGCCTTGTGAAGAAGGGTCTGGCGGGAATCGAGACATCGGCAGCGATGGTTGCTGCTCCTTGGCTAGTCAGGTAGGCTTCGATGTCGTCTGCCATCATGGTTGCAATACCCATGCGCTGGTAATCCTTGTGGGTGTAGAGGCAGTCAAAGTAGCCCTCGCTGCCTGTGTCTGTGCCACTGGATGCGGTTTCAAGATAAGCATTGCCGAAGCCAAGAATGCGAGAGGTTTTCTGCACAATAATTGAATAGGTACTTTGCAGGCGGGCTTCCAAGTCTGGGAGCTTGAGATCATGGGGTGCCCAGGCATCGAGTTGCTGTTGGGTGTAGTGTGCTGAGTTGATCGCGTGGATGGTATCGTGCATCAGTTGTGCGACCTGGAGCCAGTCATCTGTGTGGTATGTGCGGAGCTTCATTGTTTGCTGCTTTCATGTACTATACTTATCGTGGTACTTAGTTGGTGGAGCGCCGAGCACCAGGGTGGGGGCACTGGGTTGCAAGGTTTTGGTTGGCGTTTTACTTTGCCAAAGTTCATTATAGATACATCAAGGAGGGGTTGTGGGAATTCGATTTCGCAAAACCGTACGCTTGGGCAGCCTTGCTCGAGTCAATCTGTCAAAGTCAGGAGCCAGCTTAAATGTCGGCCGTCCGGGAGCTTCGGTCACCACTGGAGCCAGGGGAACCTATCTGAACCTGGGGCTTCCGGGTACGGGGTTGTCGTCACGCACCAGGCTTGGAGGACCGATTGCCGGCGGTTCGAGAGGCAAGGGTTCGTCTGGGTCGCGGGGTCGTGCTGGTGGGTCGGGCACGTCAGCGCGCCAATCACAAGCCAGCATGGACAGGGAATATGCACTCAGGGATCTGGAGTCGCATCAGGTTGTTGAGAGCGCGGGCGGTGCGCGGGGCGGCGGCGGTGGTGCTGGTGGTTCGCGGGGTGCGGCTGCTGCAGGTGCTGCAGGTGTTACGACTCTGGCTCTGATCGGGCTTAACCCTGACGACGGTAGCATTGAGCTGCGCTATCCAGACAACGAGGAGCTGATTACAGATCCGGTTGTTGTCAAGTATTTGAAAAGCACGCAGGAGTATAAGGATACGATCGCAGGTACTCGTGAGGCTCAGCAACAGCTTTGGGCTGACAAGCGTGAAGCATCTGAGCAGGAAACCCGTGACCTGATTAACATTCATCAGCTAGCTCCGATAGTTGGGTCAGCAGACCTGCCCCAAGGTCAGCTGGCTTCGCTGGTCCCGCAGGTTTACTCACGTGCGGCTTTCTCGCGACCATACCCAAGCCAAGCAGAGATCGAGGAACAACTTCGGGTAGAGGCAGAGAAGAATGTCAGCGGAGCTCTCGGTCGGCAGAAGAAGCTCGATGAGTTTTTTCAGCTGAACTACGAGCCGTTTAGGCAGTACTACCTGCAGCAATGGGCTAACGAGAGGGATGCGTTTGAGCAGAGAGAGTCAGCCTTTGAGCAGCAGCAGAACGCGGCGTTTATGGGCGAATACCAGGCGCGACGCAGCATGCTGGAGCAGAAGCTGTCTGCCAGCAGCGATGCGATTGAGGATGCCGTAGAATCTTGGCTGGGCGAGCTGGATCTGCCGGTTGAGATGAGTGCCCAGATTCATCACGATGCCGAGTCAGCTGCGCTGTATGTCGACCTTGATTTACCAGAAATAGAAGACCTGCCGCAGATGACAGTGACTACCTTGAAATCAGGCCAGGTCAAAGACAAGCCAAAGACACAAAAGCAGCTTCGAGAAGAATATGCGCAATGCGTTTTTAGCCTGGCGGTTTTTCTGGCAGCGAACATCTTCAATCTGAATGCAACACTGGCAAGTGTTGTGATTTCTGGATATTCGCAGCGCCGTGACAAGGTCGGCGACCTGCAGGATGACTATCTGTACTCCGTACGCATCAACCGTGCTGACCTGCTTGGACGCATGATTGAAGATCCGGAGAAGTTCATTCTTTCGTGCCAGAACCGAATGAAGCTGTCTGCTGCATATGCGTTTTCTGCTATCGAACCATTCGGTGCGCCTGGCTGGTAGCTAAAACGCGATTCAACGCGATCTTATCCAGATAATAATGGATGCTATTGCACGCATATTGTTGCTATTGCACGTCTGCTTCAGACAACTGTAGTATCATGTTTCGCTACTGCTTGTAAGGAACAGGCAGCGTGTGAGCTCTGAGCGCAGAACGCGGCAGAGTGCGCGCGGAGACGGCACCTCACCTGAGGCAGCCAAACCAGCCCGTCAATGGGCACGATTAATAAGAAAGAGGTGAGTAGGTATGAGCGAGACAAGAATCGGCAGCAAGGTTACGGAGTTACGGGAGGCCTTGCAGTTGTCAGTTGAAGAGCTAGCTGAGCGCAGCGGCGCGGAGGTGAGCGTGATTTTGGGAATCGAGGCTGGCGAGCTCGTGCCTTCGCTAACACCTTTGATTCGAATCACCCGGGCGTTGGGGGTTCGGTTGGGCACTTTGCTCGACGACGACGAGAACCTTGGGCCGGCGCTGGTTCGGTCGACGGACTACACTGAGTCCACCCGCTTGAAGGCGCTTGAGACTAAGTCGGATGCTGGCGGATTGGTTTTTCACGCCCTGGCAGAGGGCAAGGCATCGCGCCACATGGAGCCGTTCTACATCACGTTGACTCCGAGCGAAGCCAGCGAGCACGAGCTTTCCGCACACGAAGGCGAAGAGTGGTTGTTTGCTCTGGAAGGCCCGCTTGAGATCGAGTATGGCAAGGACATCTACGTCTTGCAGCCGGGTGACAGCATCTACTACGACTCGATTGTTCCGCATCAGGTGCGTTCGCATCAGGGTCAGTCCGCCAAGTTCGTAGCCTGCGTCTACACCCCTGCCTGATTACTCGCACAAGCAGAGTCGGGCAGTAAAACTTATCTGGAGAAAACCTCGAGCATTCTAATCGATTACTTCGACCTATCCGGTCGGTTTAAGGAGAATAACATGTCCACAGACATTACTACAATTGCAGATGATGATTCTGCAGCACAGGCGGGCGCGACGGGCGCGGCGGGTGGCGCGGCTGCTGGTGACGCGGGCGCGGCGGGTGGCACGGCTGCTGGTGACGCGGGCGCGGCGGGTGGCACGGCTGCTGGTGACGCGGGCGCGGCGGGTGGCACGGGCAACGCGGCTAAC
>Ga0123356_10003193_pt1 | contig 17219 bp, 12 predicted proteins | sample TergutEmb28metaG_2_FD_92546 | JGI IMG/M metagenome (GOLD analysis project Ga0123356, IMG submission 92546) | Embiratermes neotenicus P3 segment gut microbial communities from Petit-Saut dam, French Guiana - Emb289 P3 | ecosystem: Host-associated > Arthropoda: Insects > Digestive system > Gut ...
ACTCCAACACCCATAATCCACCACCTAAGCGTCCCGCGTGTAAGAAAGAGTCCCAAAACAAAAAGAAAGACAATGACCGCCCCCAAATACATAGGCCCTGCGGTAAAGGGCTGCGAACCCCAATAGGCGGACTGTCCCCTTACAATCTGCTCCGCATTTGGATATCCTTGCGATTTAAGCCATTGAACCGTTTCTGAATCTTTACCAAAAGCTTCGCCGCTTGAAGCGCCTCCTTTATAATTTGGAATCAACAGGTTGAACGTCTCTCCCGGACTGTAGCTCCACATGGTGGCATAGTCGAGCTTAAGCCCCTTCTTTCCCGCATTTTGCTCATCTCCGGACAACTCCGATCCCCCTCTCATGGAGTATTTGGCATACTCCTGAGTTGGCCATAAATGATTGATATTGGTTGCTATACCCAACAACCCTCCGGCTAATACCGCACAGGAAGTAAGCATAAAACGTCTCCATTTTTTCTCTTTGACGGCCGTATAAAACTCAGCCGCCACAAAACAGAGCACAATCATACCCAAATAGTAGGTAATCTGCGGATGGTTAGCTTTAACCTGAAAACTCAATGCAAGCGCAAAGAGTCCTGCTCCCAGCAACATACGTTTTCGATAAGCATACACCACCGCCGCCAACACCCACGGCATAAAAGCAATCGCTATCATTTTGGTGTTATGCCCCACCTGTATGATTTGAAAATTGTAGGAACAGAAAGTGATGCCAATAGCCCCCACTATGGAGAGCCATGGATTCACGCCAAAGGCCAACAGCATCAAAAAGCCACCAATCAAACTAATGATCAAGTAGCTGGGTGGTCGCTCCCCCCAAAAGAGCAAATCATAAAGATATTTGGTAAAGTCGCCTTTATAGACCACCGATATGGTAACGGCGGGCATGCCCGAAAACATAGAGTTTGTCCAGAGCGTCGGTTCATCATTTGGATTTGCCTGATTATGCGAGACTATTTCACGCGACATCCCATGCCACGCCGCAATATCGGATTGATTAACCACTTTGCCCTTTAGCACATCCGGAGTATAAGCATAAGCCAACGCCACAAACAGCGGAATGGCGCAAATATGGGGAATCCATTTTTTGAGGTTTATCATAACGATTTGTTTTAAGCTACAAAGATATTAAAAACTACTTGTAAGTAACTCCGCCATCTTACCGCAAAGATTTTTTCGACTATAAGCGGCAATGGCTTGGGGTAAAGATGCATCCCAACGCTTTTTTTGGCAAAAGAGGCTGTAGTAGTGCAACACGCTGCGTTTGACTCCCTCAAAATCTTCAAATTCGTGCATCGTTCCGGCGTTGCATTGGGTCAGTATCTCTGCCAAATCCCCATCAACGGGGCCAATCCCCAGAATGGGTTTTCTTGCAGCCAAATATTCAAAGAACTTTCCGGTGATGATGCCTTTGGATTCGGGCTCTTTTTTGAGGGAGAGGAGCAGGATGTTTGCCTCTTTTTGATACGTCACAGCTTCTAAATGAGGAACGTATGATACAAATTGGGTAGATGGAGACAAACCGGTATCTTCAATAGATTTTTTTATAACGCCGTCTGTTTGTCCTACCAAGACTATGCGCAAATCTTGTGCAAAGTCTTTGTTTTCACGAACAATTGATGCAATGGCGCGCCAAAATTGGTCGGGATTGGCGTCTCGGGTAAAGAGGCCGGTGTGGCAAATGGTGAAAGCATGATGCGTCTCTACTTCACGCTCCACAACAAAATCATCGTCGTCATATCCATTGGGAATCACCTCAATCCGTTTGGTGCCCAAAGGCAAAAAGTCCCGTTTCATTTGAGGAGAGACTACCGTAACTACATTGGCTTCATGCACCACAGCCCGCTCTGCCTTTTTATGACGCCTTACTATGTAGGGCAACATCTTGAGGTGCTTAAAGTAGTACATTCCCGTCCATGGATCTCTAAAGTCAGCCAACCATGGAATTCCTGTTTTACGGTGAAGCTCTTTACCAATCAGGTGCATTGAGTGCGGTGGGCCGGTGGTAATAATCCAATCCACCGGCTCTTTTTTAAGTTGTTTTTTCAAATAGCGCACAGAGGGACGACGCCAAAAGCAGCGCGGGTCGGGAAAGAAGAGGTTGCTGCGGATAAAGAGGGCCAAACGCTCTTTCCAAGAGCTCTTTTTGGTAGAGTCGGAGATAAATCCGGGCTGCAAGTTCTCTCCTTTTTTACCTGTAAACCATTTATATACAGAATATGGTTCAAAAATCGGACGCTTCCACACCTGTAGGTTTGGAGAGATTTCCCCAAGCAGCTCCTCGTCCCGCGCCATCAACTCGGGATTTTGAGGTGTATAGATAATCGGCTCCCAGCCAAACTCCGGCAGGTATTTGGCCATTTTTAGCCAACGTTGCACCCCCGATCCGCCTGATGGAGGCCAGTAATAGGTAACGATCAGTACCCGACGGCTGTTCACAATGAGATTACTGCTTTATAAATATGTCATACAACACATTAACCGCCTTATATTGTATGGTCATCAAGCCGCCGGTTCTCCCTCCCGCAGAGCCGTTGGTCATCATAATGAATCCAAATTTTTTCTCAGGCTCAAAGTACATGGCGCTGTAGAGGCCATACGCCGATCCGGTGTGTCCCCTCATCCTTTCTCCCTCAATCACTCCCGATGGGGCAATGGCAAAGCCATAGCCATTTGCTGTTCCGTCTGGAAACTGGTAGGGAGCATGCATCGCCGCCACGCTCTCAGGCTTTAATATCTGCACTCCATTCCACGTTCCCTGATTCATTTGAACCAGCATGTGTTTGGCTAAATCCTTGGGAGCAACCTTCATGCCACCTGTCGGAGAGAAAATGGGCGCCGAACGACCCATCACGTACTCTTCCAGTTCGGCCGCTCTGCTTGTGTACGCGCCGGCAGATGCAGTAAATTGCCCATTTCTATAGTCATAGAGCGTAACAAATTCGGAGCGATCAAACGCGTCCACATTAAAATTGGCATGAAGACCCAGCGGATCAAGAATGTGCTTTTTGACATAAAGATCAAAGCGCTCGCCGGAGTGGATTTCGACTAAGCCGCCCAACAAGTTATATCCCAAGTTACAATACTCGTACTGGGTACCGGGCGCATATTGATTGTAGGCGCGCCAGTACTCTTGGGTTAGTTCAGGATCGATCACATTGTAAGAAAAGTAGCCCGTTGTATCGTTCAAACTTGTGGTGTGTGTGAGCAGCATCCGGTAGGTGATGGGGATGTCGGGATGGTTTGGATTACGCAAAGGCATGCCCAGCGCAATACTTGCGTCGTCGTCCAGGCCAAATTTGCCCTGTTCATAGAGCTGCATAATAGCAGTCGATGTAAACGATTTAGATATAGAAGCAATTCTAAAGATGTCGTCGGTACCGATTTTTGTACCCTCCTCAATGTTTTTGGCGCCAAACGCTCCGGTGTATACAATCTGATTGTCTTTGACCACCGCAACAGAAAGTCCTACTGCGTTGAGTTCTTGAATAAGTTCGTTCATAGCCTGATCGGCTTTTTGCGCTTGTTGCGCAAAAGTGAGGTCGGACGATACAATCAGCAAAGCCGCCACAAAAAGAGCAGAGTAAACTAGTGTTTTCATAAATTTCTGTTCTACTTATTAATAAATATATTGTACAAGGCGTTGATGACATCTGATTGTATGGTGAGAAAACCATTTTCGCCCCGCTTGGCCTCGTAGCCGTTGGTCATCATCACAAAGCCAAACTTTTTCTCCGGCTCAAAAAACATGGCGCTGTAGAGGCCGTAGGCCGATCCGGTGTGTCCCTTCATTGCCTCTCCTTCTATCAAATTGTATGTGGTGCGAATGGCAAAACCGTAATCTTCTGTTTTTTGTGGATAATCATGAGGAGTTTGCATGGCGGTTACACTCTCTGCGCTCAGGATGCGTACATTGTTATATATACCACCGTTTATTTGCACCAGCATGTGTTTGGCCAAATCTTTGGGAGCGATTTTCATCCCACCTGTAGGAGAAAAGATGGGCGTCGTCCTCCCCATCACGTAGTTTTCCAACTCTGCAGCCCTGCTGCGATAGGCGTCGGGAGAGTCAATAAATTGCTCGTCCTCGTATTCATAAAGCGAAACAAATTCGGCGCGATCAAAGGCGTCTACATTAAAATTCGCGTGAAGACCCAACGGATCAATGATGTGTTTTTTGACATACAAATCAAAACGCTCACCGGAATGAATCTCGACCAAACCGCCCAGCAAATTATACCCAAGGTTGCAATATTGGTATTGAGTCCCTGGTTCGTATTGATTGTAAGCACGCCAATACTCCGGAGTCCTAAGCGGATCTATCACAGTATAAGAAAAGTAGCCGGTGGTGTCGTTTATACTGGAGGTGTGGGTAAGTAACATCCGATAGGTGATGGGGATATCGGGATAGTTTGGATTGCGCATGTGAATGCCCAGGGCAACGCCCGCATCGTCATCCAAATCAAATTTACCCTGCTCATACAGCTGCATCATCGCTGTGGCAGTAAATGATTTGGATATGGAGGCAATTCTAAAGATGTCGTCAGTTCCGATTTTGGTACCTTCATCAATGTTCTTGGCGCCAAAGGCTCCGGTATATACAATCTTGTTGTCTTTGACTACCGCCACAGAGAGGCCCACTGCGTTGAGTTCTTCAATTAGGTCATTCATAGCTTGGTCGGCTTGAATTTTGAGGTCTGGGCCGCACGATACAACAAACAGAGCCGCCACAAAAAGAGCAGAATAAAGGAGTGTTTTCATAGATTGAGATTTTGAGTTTGAGATAGGAAACAAAGGTACAAAAAAAGAGTGACGATGCATCATAACTAAAAAAAAGCACTACATTTGCACAAATTTCGTTCTTAAAATGTGATTTTTATCACATAATCGGAACATAACGTGTGATTTTTATGAGAATAGAGAGAAATATGATCGAAAAATTGGCGGCTTGGAAAACATCTACAGACCGAAAACCGCTTATTTTGCAGGGCGCACGTCAAATAGGCAAGACATGGGCAATGCAGACATTTGGCGAGCAGTATTTTGAGCATACAGCTTATTTCAATTTTGATGAAACGGAGGAGCTTAAAAACGAGTTTGAAAAAACAAAAAATCCCCAACGACTGCTTGGGCAACTGCAGTTATATACCCATCCGCCCATTTTGCCCGAAAAAACGCTGATTATTTTTGATGAAATTCAGGAATGTAATGCAGCATTAAACAGTTTGAAATATTTTTGCGAAAACGCGCCCCAGTATGCAATCGTTGCCGCCGGTTCGTTACTTGGTGTATCCATGTCTAAAGGCGACTCGTTTCCTGTTGGCAAAGTCAGTTTTTTGCCCATGTTTCCTGTTTCGTTTAAAGAATTTTTGTTTGCTGCTGCCCCCGATTTATTCGATTTTTTAGAGAAAAAAGAGGATCTGTTGGAGATGCCGTTGATTCTTTTTAATCGTTTGTTGGAGGAATTTAGGAGATATCAACTGACAGGCGGAATGCCAAAAGCAGTTGCCAATTTTTTGGATAACAAAGGTGTAGAAAAAGTAGAAGAAGATTTGCAAGAAATTTTGAATGCCTATTCGCACGATTTTTCTAAGCACGCCTCAACAAAAGATATTCCAAAAATTACGGCTATTTGGCAATCTTTACCCTCGCAGCTTTCGCGGGAAAACCGCAAATTTTTGTACAAACTTATTAAAACAGGCGCAAGGGCGCGGGAATACGAAGACGCTTTGCTATGGCTGCAACACGCAGGCTTGGTGTATCGTGTTTTTGCCAACGCCAAACCGGCATTGCCATTGAGCGCGTATGACGATTTGTCGGCGTTTAAACTCTACGTTTCAGATATTGGATTGTTGCGCCGTTTGGCAAAACTACCGCCCGAAATTATTGTAAACAACAGCCCTTTGTATATCGAATTTAAAGGCGCTATGACCGAAAATTACATCTTACAATCGCTAACGCCTCAATTTGATGTGCCTTTGCGTTATTGGACTTCCGAAGGAAAAGCCAAAGTCGATTTTTTGTTGCAAAATTCGCTTGATATCATTCCGATAGAGGTAAAATCCGCGCACAGCGTGGCAGGAAAAAGTTTGGCTGTTTATAACGATTTATACTCGCCTAACTTGCGTATTCGTTTTTCTTTCAATAATTTACGAAAAGACGGAAATCTGTTGAACATTCCCGTATTTCTTGCCGATTGGACAAAGAAATTCATCAATCTAATATGATTCGTACATCGTAGCTATTGACTCTTTCCCCTGCAGGCAATCTCCCAAACCGCCACCAACCGATTCTCTTTTACCACACAATAGCAATCATGCAGGTTGACCGTAGTACAACCATGTGAAGGCCATATCTCTACCAAGTCCCCCACTTTCAGATCATCGGCCTCGGGCTTGAGCGCCAACCGTCCATGCTCTTCTGACAATCCCTCTAAGGTAGCGCCCTGTAACCACAGCGGCTGCGGTTTTCCAAACTCATGCGTAAGGCTCTTCATTCCGGAGTCGATAAGGGCTAAACCCGGTTGAGGTTTGCTAATGACCGTTGCAAGCACCCACAAAGCAGGACGAAACACGTCGTTACCCAAAACTCCGGAATAGCAGCTATCCATAAAAACGTACGACCCCGCTTCGATCTCAGTAATGCCGGAATAGACGCCTGACATGTCATAAGTTCCTGTCCCTCCAGCAGATACAATCTCAACAACAAAGCCGTTATCTCTAAGCATCTGTGCTGAATCTACCAATATTCTATTGGATGACAGACACTCCTCTGTGCGTTCCTGTTTGTTGGCCGTAAATACACAATGTCCTTCATATCCCATCAATCCCTTAAAAATCAATCCCTGCTTTGTGGTTATGTATTTGGCCATATCCAAAGTCTGCTCCATGGAGCGTGTGCCGCAACGGTCGTTGCCCACGTTGACCTCTATCACCACCCCAATGCGGGAGCCAAACTTCAAGGCGGCCCGATCCAAGTCGTCAATATTGCTTTTGTTGTCAACGGCCACTTTGATATCTACCCTACTCGCCAACGCCGCCAATCGCTCCGGCTTCCCATACCCGGCCACCTGATTGGCAATCAAGATATCTGTTATCCCATGTTCCGCCATCACCTCTGCCTCGGAGAGCTTGGCGCAGGTGATTCCAATCGCCCCCGCCCGCATTTGCAGGTGCGCAATCATGGGGCTCTTGTGCGTTTTAATATGAGGCCTAAGCTTTACGGGCCCTTGAAAAAGGGCTGCCATTTGGTTTAGGTTTTTTTCAAAGATGTCTAAATCAAGGATTAAGGCTGGGGTGGGAATGTGCTCCCTGGGCATTCCAATGGTGAGGTTGTTGGTCATGATGTGAGATGTTAGATTAGTACAAAGGTAGTACTTTATTTTGCACTATGGATAGTGCGATTTTGTATCAAATGTGCACTATGCAAAGTGCGTTTTTTCATATGCAAAATTGTATATATGCAAAACTGTATATATTTACTTCATGATTATTCAAAATTAAATTATTGCTTTTGCAATTATTTAAAACATAATAATGATAAAACAACGTTTAGCAAATAGAAATTTATGGGATCGGCTACGGTTTGTGAAGCATCTGTGTCCACAGAAATATATTATATAAAGGTATGTTTAGCAAATCGCCATCTGATCGTGTATTTTTTAGCGAGAACCGAATGCTGACTTGAGGCGAATATGTCTCTCTGAACATTTTTAAACTTTTTGCCTTTACATTGGTTCCGCTCTTTACCTCTGTGGGCACAATGTGAGCTCCATACTGCATCACAAAATCCACCTCGCTGGTTTTACCGCTTGTCCAATAGTAAAGAGTCTGTTTTGCTAACTGTTGAAGCACAAATTGCTCGGCTATCAAGCCGTTGAATTGGTCAAAAATGGCGGTTTTGCTGTTTATGACTTCAAACGGGATCTCTGCAAGGCTTCTAAACAGGCCAATATCAACAAAATATAGTTTAAAAGCCTGGGGATTCACGTAGGATTTAAGGGGTATTTTGTTGCCGCTATGAACTTGATACACACGCCGTACTATTCCTGCGTCAACGAGCCACTCAATTGCCATCTCATATTCTCTTGCTCTTGCGCCCGATTTGACAACACCATAGATAAATTTTTCGTTCTCCTTGGCAAATTGCGAAGGTAAGCTGTCAAAAATCTGACGTATACGCACAGCAGTTGTGTTGTCGGTGTGTTTGATAAAGTCTTTTTGATAGTTACTCAAGATCTCTTTCTGAATGGCGTTTATGTTTTCAACATTTTTATTTTCTATCCAGTCGGCAACTGCTTCTGGCATTCCGCCAATATACATGTATTGCTTAAATAAATCTGATAGAATCTCATTAAAAGTTGTTTCGTACGGATTTGATTTTAAGAACTCCACAATATTTTCGCGTCCGTTGGCCCATAAAAACTCTTCAAAATCCATTGGCTCCAGTTTGAGCGTATGTACCTTTCCAACAGGAAACGAAGTCTCTTTATGCAGAAATATTCCAAGTAGACTTCCTGCTGTAACAATGTGATATTCTGGCGTATCCTCGTAAAAATATTTAAGAGACGTCAAGCTGCGCGGCACTTCCTGCGCTTCGTCAAAAATGAGCAAAGTGTCGGAAGGCGAAATCTTCATATTCAAATAGAGTTCGAGCATGGTAATGATTCGCTTTGGATCGATTGAGCCATTGAACAGCTCTATCAGTTGCTCGCTCGGGTTCTGAAAATTGATATACGCCACATTTTTAAAATATTGCCTGCCAAAATCTTTGAGCAAATAGGTCTTGCCCACCTGGCGTGCACCTTCGAGCAATAGAGGTTTTCTACCTTTTCCCTCTTTCCATTTAAGCAATTCTGGCATTAGTTTGCGTTCCATATTTTTTCGTTTGATGAACTATTTTTCAAAATGCAAAGGTAATAAATTATTTATCAACACTTACACATTTTTGCCACGAATAATGCCTGCTTTTTACACAAAAACGCCACGAATAATGCCAATGTTTTACACATCTTTCAAAATATTCACACTACAACCTTTTTTTGTTTTATCTTTGTAGGGATGATCGACAAAATTAAAACAGCAGAAACTCCCTTGATGAAGCAATACTACACCATCAAGGCGCAACATCCCGAGGCGTTGTTGCTTTTTCGCATGGGCGATTTTTACGAAACCTTTGGCAACGACGCCATTCTCACCAGCAAGATTTTAGGAATTGTACTCACACGCAGGGCCAACGGCGCTGCGGCAAGCGTGGAGCTGGCTGGGTTTCCGTATCACTCATTAGACACTTATCTCCCCAAGTTGGTGCGTGCAGGTTATAAGGTGGCGGTGTGCGAGCAGTTGGAGGATCCAAAGCTTACCAAAACATTGGTAAAGAGAGGTGTTACAGAGCTCCTCTCCCCCGGTGTCGCCTACAATGACCAAATACTCACCTCAAATCAACACAACTTTTTGGCCTCCCTGGTCTTTCAAAAGGATCAGGCAGGAATCGCCTTTTTGGATATCTCCACAGGAACGTTCTCTTTGTCTCAAGGGTCGTTAGACTACATTGACAGGTTATTGAATCAGTTTGCCCCCAAGGAGATTTTGCTCCAAAAAGGGTATGAAAACGGATTTAAGGAGCGGTTTGGAGACCATCACTACTGCACCCGCTTGGATGAGTGGGCTTTTGCACCCCAGGCCGCTCGCGATAAGTTGCTTAAACATTTTCAGGTTGAGACACTAAAGGGATTTGGTGTTGAGGAGCTTGATCTTGGAGTGACCGCAGCAGGCGCCGCCCTCTTTTACCTTGAGTTGACCAAACACGATCAATTGGGGCACCTCTGTTCTCTCCAACGTATTGATGAATCGGACTATATGTGGTTAGATCGATTTACGATCCGCAATTTAGAACTTTTTGCATCTTTTGACCCCAAGGGGAGCAGTTTGATTGACGTCATTGACAAAACAATTACACCAATGGGCGCCAGGCTGTTGCGCCAATGGTTGGTGATGCCGTTAAACGATCGCATTGCACTTGAGCGCCGTTACCAAGTTATTGACGCTTTTATGTCTCACTCGGACATGGCCAAAAACATTGCCCGATGCCTATCTCAAATTGGTGATTTGGAGCGACTTGTCTCAAAAGCGGCTGCCGGTCGCCTTGCACCCAGGGAGGCAGTACAGATCAAGAAGGGATTGGAAGAGATCAAAACCATTTGCAAAGAGGCCTTGCCATCTGCGGATATTCAGGAGCTGGCGCAACACCTTGACCCATGCATTGAATTGATCGCCTGTATAGAACGCAACCTGTTGCCGGAACCGGCACAGCAAATCGGTCGCGGTGACGTTATTGCAATCGGATGCCATCCGCAACTGGATGAGCTGCGCCACAAAGCAAGGCACGGCAAAGATTATATTCAACAGATGCAGCAGCGCGAGAGTGAGCGCACAGGCATCTCCTCTTTAAAAATCAGCTACAATAACGTCTTTGGATACTACATAGAGGTGCGCAACACCCACAAAGACAAAGTACCGCCCGAATGGATCCGCAAGCAGACACTTGTAGGGGCAGAGCGCTACATTACACAGGAACTCAAAGAGTATGAAGATCAGGTTTTGGGCGCCGAAGAGCATATTCTCGCATTAGAGCAGGAGCTATACGCCGCCTTGATTGTCGAAATTCAAAAAGAGATTCGTCCTTTGCAACAGAACGCCCGCATTTTGGCGCAAATCGATGTACTGCTCGGCTTCTCTATCTTGGCCAAATCCAATCGCTATTGCCGACCTCAACTCTTTGATAACAACACTTTAGAGATTAAACAGGGGCGCCATCCGGTCATTGAACAACTCCTTCCTCCCAATGAAAAATATGTAGCTAACGACCTCTATTTGGATTGTGAAACGCAGCAGATTATCATCATTACGGGGCCCAACATGTCGGGAAAGAGCGCGTTGTTGCACCAAACCGCGCTCATTGTACTTCTGGCACAGAGCGGTTGTTTTGTGCCGGCAAAATCGGCCAACATAGGCATTGTTGATAAGCTCTTTACCCGCGTAGGCGCCTCCGACAACATCTCCCGCGGAGAGTCCACCTTTATGGTAGAGATGTTAGAAGCGTCCGGCATTCTGCACAACTTGTCGCCCAAGTCGTTGGTTATCTTAGATGAGCTGGGGCGCGGCACCAGCACTTACGATGGTCTCTCTATTGCCTGGGCCATTGTCGAATACATCCACCTGCATCCCTCCGCACGCGCCAAAACGCTGTTTGCCACCCACTATCATGAACTAAATGAGATGGCTGCACAGTTTCCCCGCGTGAAGAACTTTCACGTATCGGTCAAAGAGACAGACAATAAAGTGCTTTTCCTGCGAACGCTCAAGCCGGGAGGAGTGGCCCATAGTTTTGGGATTCACGTTGCCCGCATGGCAGGCATGCCCCAATCCGTACTCCGGTGCGCCGAAAAGATGTTGAAACAATTAGAAGCGCATGCGCCGGATCCAAAAGCAAAAACAAGCGCCTCCCCCCACTATCAACTCTCCATTTTTCCTGTAGAAGATCCTCTTTTGGTACAACTTAAAAACGATATTCTAAACGTAGACATCAACCAGTTGTCGCCTTTAGAAGCCTTTGATTTGTTACGTGAACTAAAAAAACGGATCGGGGTGTAGGATGTCTGCCTAAAGATGCTTAACTTGCACGATTATTATTCCAACAAAAAAGCACATGCGCACCATCGTCATATTTGTTAAACTCTTGGGAGAGAGCTTTGGTTTTGCTATGAGCTCGGTAAGAGCCGACAAGACGCGCGCCTTTCTCTCCCTTTTGGGCGTCACCATTGGCATCTTCTCCATTGTGGCCGTATTTACCGCCATTGAATCTTTAGAGGGAAACGTTCAGCGGAGCCTCTCCGCCATGGGATCTGATATTGTGTACATTCAACAATGGCCCTGGGCACTGGAAGAGGGAGAAACAGAGTATAAGTGGTGGGAATACCGCCAAAGGCCCACCAATACGTATGAAGAGTTTTTAAATCTTCAACAAAACTGCACCTCAGCAGAATCGGTGGCACTTGCACTTGGCTTTAATAAAGAGGTAAAGTATGGGCGTAACTCCATCTCATCCGTAACCATTCAAGGCGTCACTGCCGACTGGTCGGCAGTTTCACCCATCACAATGGGAACAGGTCGCTACTTTTCACAAATGGAGGCCAACGGCTCTCATAACGTGGCTATAATTGGTTATGGTATTGCAGAGGAGTTGTTTAAGGGAGAAGACCCTCTGGGAAAAATGATCAAAATCGCAGGTAATAACACCCGCGTGATCGGAACCTTAGAAGAAGAGGGCATGGGAGGACTTTCTCTCACAGAATCTGATCAAGTTGTTTATATTCCCTACCAATATGCCTGCACCATGGTCGATCCCCGTATTATGGGGCCAACCATTGCCGTCAAAAAGAAGCCTTCTGCTGATAAAGACGACTTTCTGGGAGAGATCAAGACGCTCTTTAGAAATGCGCGAAGACTTAAGCCCAGTCAAAAAGACAATTTTAGCATCAATGAAGTAAGCATCATCCAGGACATTGCCAATACAATATTTGGAACCATTAGCATGGTTGGTTGGATTATTGGGGGGTTTTCTATCCTGATTGGGGGTTTTGGCGTGGCCAATATTATGTTTGTATCTGTAAAAGAGCGAACAAACATCATCGGGATTCAGAAAGCGATGGGCGCAAAAAACTATTTTATCTTAACACAGTTTCTCTTTGAGGCTGCGCTTTTGGCGGTGATGGGAGGCATCGTGGGCATACTGATTGTCTATGCAGGCACCCAGTTTGTGAGCTACAACTATGATTTTCAGATGACCCTCACTTTAGGCAACGTCCTTCGCGGTGTGATCGTATCTACCGTCATTGGATTGGTCGCCGGCGTCATTCCCGCCTACACCGCTGCACACCTCAATCCGGTTGAGGCGATTAATTCTAAGTAAATTTTTGCTTTTAAATCAAAACGCAAACAAATCAATCATTGTCACTTCGCTTTGTATATTGCCCCAATATTCGTTGTGTCTTACGCCATACGTTGTGATAAGTGTGATATGTATCGCTTTTTTGGTTTTGGTTTGAGCGCGAAAAACGCCTCGTTTATTTCGTAGAATTTCATCATAACTTTTGTCGATAATAAACTCTTCCGAAGCGTATTTCATCTCACAAAGATTGATTACTTTGTCGTTTCGTTCTATCAGTAAGTCGATTTGCGCAGTGCTTTCTTTGTCGTTACTGCGCCATGAAGCCGTTTTTGTCAAAACGCCCGCAATGCTTAACTTGTGCTTGATTTGTGGCAGATGAGCCAGGCAAACCTGCCTGTTCTTCTTTACGTCCAACCATAATCCTATACTTTATTCCTGGCTGCAAGTATACAAAAAATATATGATACAGCCAACAATAATTTTTATTTCTGGCTGTAAGTGTCAAAAATTTATCGTTACAGCCAATAAAAATTTGCACAATCAAAAAAAGTTCGTATCTTTGCCTGACCGTTCAGTCAATAAATGAACGACCGTTTGACCAAAATTTATTTAACCTTATATAAGATGCCAAGAACACCGGAACAATACGAAGAGATCAGGAACGCAAAAAAGAAAATAATCTTAGACGCAGCATTAAAATTGTTTGCAGAAAAGGGATTTGCATCGTCTTCAATCAGCTGCATTGCAGAAGAAGCAAATATTTCTAAAGGGCTAATGTACAACTACTTCAAATGCAAGAACGAGCTTCTTAAAACCATCGTCCTCTCATTCATGAACGAAATTGGCGAAATGCTCGACCCCAACCGCGACGATATACTCAACGAACAAGAAGCGAATCAGTTCTTTGACAAATATTTTGAGATGCTGATGACACGTACCGAGGAGACCAAACTCTTTACGCAACTTACGGTGCAACCGGAAGTGATACAAGTTATTTCTGATAGCGAGCTGATGCCCGACATCTCCAAACAGGGCAAAATGATGATCTCTTTTTTTGCCGGCATCCACAAAGAGAACACGCAAATGGTGTTGATGAACTATGCCGCTATTATAAAAGGTATCACAGTGCTCTATGTTTTTGCGCCCAAAAAGTATCCGGATGAAGTGATGCTTCAATACAGAGATTATCTAAAAAATATGTTTATTAATAAAATATGAAGACAAACCATGTAATTTCAATGAAAGAGGTCGTAAAAAATTTCCCCATTGGCGGAGGCTTCTTTACAGCGTTGAACAACGTCACTATCGATTTTAAAGAGGGCGAATTTACCGGACTTGTGGGGCCAAGCGGCTCGGGAAAAACAACACTGTTAAACATTATCGGCTCTTTGGACACGCCAAGCCAAGGAGAGGCAATCGTATTGGGGAAAGCGATCCAAACGCTCTCTGCAAAGCAGTCGGCGGCGTTGAGGAACGTCAATATTGGATTTATTTTCCAGAGTTACAACTTGTTGCCTGTCTACACTGTGTACGAAAATGTAGAATTTGCACTTCTTTTACAAAAAAAGAGCGCCACAGAACGCCGTAAAATGGTAATGGACGCTTTGGAGTGGGTAGGTTTGACCGACAAAGAGAAGTCGCGTCCGTCTCAATTGAGCGGGGGCGAGTCGCAGCGGGTGGCCATAGCGCGGGCCATGGTAAAACGTCCGCCCATTGTGCTTGCCGACGAGCCCTCTGCAAACCTTGATGCGGCCAATTCGCACCACATCCTCAAAACCATGCTCAAACTCAATCAGGAGCTCAAGACCACGTTCATCTTTGCCACACACGACGAGAAGGTGATGCACTACCTCACCCGAATCGTACACCTGAGAGACGGTCAAATAGACAGCATAACCACCAAAGACAACTAAGGTTATGTTGCTCATAAAGACTGCTTTCAAAAACATTATCGGCAGCGGAAAACGAACATGGCTCAACGTTACCGTACTGTCGCTCACGCTCGTGATCATGGTGGCCTACGCCGGAACCAACGACGGATTTGTAGAGGAGGCCCGCCGCGAAACGCGTGAATGGGAAATCCGAGAAGGACAACTTTGGCATCCCGAATACGATCGCTTTGATATCTTTACGCTGCAAGATGCACATGGCGTTATTCCCGACGAGTTGGCTCCATGCGTACAATCCGGCGCCTCTGTTCCGATTTTGGTGCTGCAAGGCTCCATGTTTCCCAAGGGAAGATTGCAAAACGTACTGTTAAAAGGGATTCCCGTTTCTCAAACCGCACTTGCACTCCCCTCTTGGGAAATCGTCCCCGACGGCAGCGGCGATATCCCCGCCATCATTGGCAAGCGCATGGCCAAATCTGCCGACATGACTACCGGTGACCGCGTAATGCTCAGGTGGCGCGATCACAACGGCGTATTTGACGCACGGCAAATAGTGATTGTCCACATTTTTGACTCCAAAGTTCCTGCTGTGGACGGCGGACAGATATGGTTTAACTTAGATGACCTTTATGAAATGTCGGGAATGGCCGGTCAAGCCACCTACTTTGTACAGACTCGCGATTGTTTGGTGATGTCCGACGTTGCCGGCTGGCACTTTAAAGACCTCAAGTTTCTAATGAAAGACATTGACATCATGGAACAAACAGCCCGTATGGAGGGCGTGATCATCTTTGTCATCCTGTTGTCTATTGCCCTGTTGGCGGTGTACGATACGCAGGTGTTGTCGATCTTTCGCAGGCAAAAAGAGATTGGCACTTATGTAGCTTTAGGCATGACGCCACGAACGGTAACGTGGCTCTTTACCTTAGAGGGAACCACTTACAGCATTTTGGCGGCATTGGTATCCTTTGTTTGGGGAGCGCCGCTCCTTGCGTTGTACGCATCCTATGGAATCCCCATACCCGGCAGCGACGACTACGGAATCGCCATGGGCGATGTGCTGGTGCCTGTTTTTAAGGTCTCATCGATTTTGATCACCTTTGGGGTGGTGGCGCTATTTTCTGCATTGGTCAGTTACCTGCCTGCACGCAAAATAGCGCGTCAGAATATGGTGTTGGCGCTAAAAGGTAAAATTCATTGATTAAAAAGCGATTACTATGATAAAATTCTTATTAAAAGGAATTATCCGCGACAGGGCGCGTAGCCTTTTGCCTGTGATTGTGGTGACTATAGGCGTATTTGTGGTGGTATTTCTTGAGGGGATTATGGGAGGGATGTTGGACAACATGGTGAGAATGACCTCCAATTTTCAAACGGGACACATCAGGGTGATGACCCGCGCTTACGCCCAAGAAGAGGAGCAAAAACCCAACGATTTTGCACTGCTCGACGTAGAAGAAATTGTTGATTTGCTTCAAAGCCACTTTCCCTCGGTCGACTGGACGCCCAGAATCATGTTTGGCGGATTGCTCGATATTCCCGATGCACAGGGCCAAACCAAAGCGCAAGGGCCCGTTATGGGACAGTCATTTGATTTGTTGTCGCCACACAGTCGTGAAGCTGAGCGTATTGGACTTAAAAAGGCGCTTGTTTCCGGCAATCTGATCCGGCAGTCGGGAGAAGTTTTGGTGAGCGTTGATTTTGCCCAAAAGTTTGACGTGACACCCGGCGACACCGTAACATTTTTTGGCTCAACAATGTATGGCTCCATGACTTTTGCCAACTACACCGTGGCAGGCATCCTCCGATTTGGCACTACTGCTCTTGACCGCGGCGCCATCATCCTTGATATTACCGATGCCCGTATTTTACTCGACATGGAAGACGCCGCCAGCGAAATCTTTGGCTTCCTCCCCGATGAGCAGTATGACCGCGACCTTGCCGAATCGATCAAAACAAGCTATCACGCGCTCCAACCCCAAGACGATGACGAATTTGCTCCCCTCATGCTTCAACTTGCCGATCAACCGATGATGGGCCAGATGCTCACATACTTAGACACCGTTTCCGGCGTGATGATCGCCCTCTTGGTCTTTGCGCTCTCCATTGTACTGTGGAATGCAGGAGTGCTTGGAGGAATCAGGCGTTACAACGAATTTGGCGTTCGTCTGGCCCTTGGCGAGGACAAACGACACATCTACGGCACACTGCTCACCGAATCCCTACTCATTGGCCTCATTGGATCGGCCCTTGGAACAGCCTTGGGGCTTATGTTAAACCACTACCTTGCAGCGCATGGATTTGACTACAGCGATGCGCTACAGAACGTGTCGCTGATGATGGATCCCATACTTCGTGCAAAAGT